>Ga0180436_10005155_pt1 | contig 11609 bp, 10 predicted proteins | sample SS_ome_2_FD_132434 | JGI IMG/M metagenome (GOLD analysis project Ga0180436, IMG submission 132434) | Hypersaline lake sediment archaeal communities from the Salton Sea, California, USA - SS_3_S_2 metaG | ecosystem: Environmental > Aquatic > Non-marine Saline and Alkaline > Hypersaline >...
CGGCGAAGTGGGCCGCGCGGTTCCCGGCGGGCAGGGTGACGGCGTTCTCGTGCCCGGGCCCGGAAATGACCGTGACCGACTTCTGCGCCCCGGCCGGCGGCGCGCTTTCATCGAATCGCCACCACGAGACGGGTGCATCGGCAGCGATCCGGTCCGCCAGTTGCGCCGGTTCCCCGCGGGTCGCTCCCGCCAGGACACACCCGGATAGAAATGTGATCAGGAGACATCTCATCTCATTACTGTTACCACGTCAGCGACTTGGCAACGAACCGTTTCGCCCCACGCAATCGAGCGGGAGATTCACCGCCCCTCCTTCGCGACGGCATCCTCAATGCCGTGAAAATCAGCCGATTGAAGGTCTGTCCGAAAAAAAATCACAAGAACGGATAAAAGTTGGCACGCGGAGTGCTTTCCACCTGGCCTGACAGTGCGAGGCGTCCTGCACACAGGGCGCCCTCATTCTCAATCGAAACCTGAAACTACATGAAAAAAATGTCGATTCTTCGAACCTGGTTGTTGGCGGGGTGCCTGGCCTTCCCGCTCTTCGCCGGAAATGTGATCGCGCAGGACGAGCCTGCGCCCGAACCTGCCGCCGCGGAGGAAGCCCCCGCTGAAGAGGAGGCGGGACCTGTTGATGACTACCTGGAAATGGTGGACGGCGCCGGAGCCGAGTACGCTCCCGCGTTCGATTTCTTCGCCGTGTCCATGCTCTGGACCGTCATCGCGGCCGCCCTCGTCTTCATCATGCACCTCGGCTTCGCCACTCTCGAGGCGGGCCTGACCCAATCCAAGAACACGGTCAACATCCTGTTCAAGAACGTCTGGATCATCAGCGTGGGCCTCCTGACCTACGCCGCCATCGGCTTCAACACCCACTATCCGGGCAGCTGGCAGATCCCGGGCTGGCTCGGAATCGGGACTCCAATCGGGGACCTGAACGCGGACGGCGGTGACGGCTGGGGATACGGCGGACTGGGTCTCGCCATGACCGGCTTCGGCGACTTCATTTTCCAGGCCATGTTCGCTGCGACGGCGGCAACGATCGTCTCCGGTGCCGTGGCCGAGCGAATCAAGCTGAGTTCGTTCATGATTTTCTCCACCATCCTGGTGGCTCTCGGCTACACCATCGCCGGTTCCTGGCACTGGGGTGGCGGATGGCTCGGCAGCCTCCCGGGCGACGGATTCTACGACTTCGCGGGTTCGACCGTGGTCCACGGATTCGGCGGTGCCGCGGCTCTCGCCTGCGTGATGCTCCTCGGGCCCCGTAAAGGCAAGTATGTCGACGGCGGCATCAAGCCGATCGTCGGGCACAGCAAGCCTCTCGCGGCCATCGGTGTGTTCCTCCTCTTCTTCGGCTGGTTCGGATTCAACGGGGGTTCCGTTCTCTCCGCAAACCCCGGCCCGCTTGGCCTGGTCTTCACGACGACGGCTCTCGCGGCCGCTGCCGGCGCGGTCACCTCGATCTTCACCTCGATCATCGTCCTCAAGAAGCCCGACCTCTCGATGGCCTTGAACGGTATCCTCGCCGGTCTCGTCTCGATCACGGCCGGTGCCGATTCGGTCGGTGTCTGGGCTTCCGTCCTCATGGGGGGAGTCGGTGGTGTCATCGTGGTCTTCTCGATCCTCTTCCTCGACAAGATCAAGATCGACGACCCGGTCGGTGCCATCTCGGTTCACGGAACCTGCGGTATCTGGGGAACAGTCGCAGTCGGTATCTTCGGCGGCGCGAACCTCTTCTCGCAGATCGTCGGTGTCGTCGCCGTCTACGTGTTCGCCTTCGCCTTCGCCTTCGTGCTCTTCCTCATCCTGAAAGTCACCATCGGTGTGCGGGTCAGCGAAGAAGAGGAAGCCGAGGGACTCGATGTGGCCGAACACGGTGCTCCGGCCTACAACATTACCTGACACTCGATTTCCATCTAATCTGACGTGTATTACATCCGAAAGCGGCGGGGAGCGATTCCCCGCCGTTTTTCGTTTCGGAAGACGCCTCAGGTCGTGCCGGGAGCATCCGGAGCATCCGGAGCACCGGTTTCCCGAACGGCCCGGATGATTGAAGAATACCGGCTCGACAAGAGTCTCAATCCTTTTCTATTATCCCCACCGTGCAAGAGTACGCCTACATCCACGACGAGGACAATGTTCCGGAGACCCTCATGGAGGTGCCCTTTCTCGAAGCCTTCTCCAAGGAGCATCTCGACCAGGTTCTCCACGCGAGCGCTTTCATCGAGGCCGAGGAGGGTGACGCCATCATCGAGGAAGGGGACGAGGCATCGCGGATTTACATTCTCCTCGGAGGCGAAGTCGCCGTCGTGAAGGGTGGCGATCAGCTCGTCACGATGAACACGACCGGCGACATCTTCGGCGAGCTCGCCGCGCTCGACGACGAGAAGCGATCCGCTTCCATCGTCGCACTCGGGGACGTTTTCTGTCTCGCCGTCGATCAGAAATTTCTCGAGGAGATCATGCCCAAGGCAGAGAACCCGGCCTTCTACGCGGCACTCTACGAATTTCTGGCAAAACTCACGACCAAGCGACTCAAGGCGACATCGGCCTACCTCGCGAAGGTGGACCAGGAATTGCGGACTCTTCGCGCTGGGAAGGGATCGTAAAAAGGGGACCCCTTCCGGGATCCCCTTCTTCTTCGTTGCTTGCCGGGAGAGCGGCTGTCTCCCGAATCGAAATGGCAGAAAGTGGAGAGGTCAGCCGTTCTCCTTCGCCGCCGCGATCGCATCCGCCGCCTGCGTGGTCGGAGTCGCCTTCAGATCGCGCCAGACGATCTTGCCGTCCTTGACCAGGAAACTCTGCCGGGCCGCAAAACCGCGGGGATTGGCGGGAACGCCAAACGCCGCAATCACCTCACCCTTCTTGTCGGCGAGCAGCTGGAAGGGGATGTCGAACTTCTCGGCGAACGCCTTCTGATCTTCCACCGTGTCGGCGGAGACGCCAAACACCTTGATACCGGCCTCGCTTACCTTTTCGAACTCGTCGCGTAGGTTGCAGGCCTGCTTGGTGCAACCGGGGGTGTCCGCCTTGGGATAGAAATACACGAGACTGAAGCCTTCGGCGAACTCTTCGCCGAGATCGACTTCCTTGCCGTGATGATCCACGGAGGTGAGGCCCGGGGCGTCGGCGCCCTCGGCGAGTGGTTCGGCCGAGACGAGACCTGCAGTCGCGAAAACTGCACCGGCGAGGAAAAAGGAAGAGATTCGTTTCATCTCTCCAATCTTCTCGTCCCTCGACGCAACGGCAAGCTCCCGTTGCCGACGCTATCGCGCACCAGTACCGCCCCGTCCCCGCCGACTGCTACTCGCTCTCCTCGATATGGCCGGCATTGAAGAGGAAGCGGAGATCCTCGACCTCGAGATTCCGCGTGAAACCCTCCTCGCCCAGGATTCCGGTCATCATGGCGCTTTTCTGCTGCTGGAGAACGCGAATCTTCTCCTCGACGCTGTCGCGCACGAGCAGCCGGTAGGCGTTGACCTTGCTCTCCTGTCCGATCCGGTGACACCGGTCGATCGCCTGCGCCTCGACCGCCGGGTTCCACCACGGGTCGTAGAGGATCACGTAGCTGGCGGCAGTGAGGTTGAGACCGCTCCCCCCCGCCTTGAGCGAGAGGAGGAATGTCTTCGGATCGGCGCTCTCCTGGAAGTCGCTGATCACCTCGTTCCGGTTCTTGGTCTGGCCGGTGAGATAACTGACCGGGCGCTTTCTCTCTTCCAATTCGTCCCGGATGATGTCCAGCATCGAGACGAACTGGCTGAACACGAGAACCTTGTGGCCCTCGTCGTGCAACTGGTCGAGAAGATAGAAGAGCGCGTTCATCTTCGCGCTCGGTTCACCGATGTGCGCCGGTTCGATGAGGCCCGGATGACAACAGATCTGACGCAGGCGCATCAGGCCCTGCAGGATCACGAAACTGTTCTTCCGGAGGCTCTCGTCGTTCTCGATGCCGAGCAGCACCTTCTGGATTCTCTCCAGCTCCTGCTGGTAGAGACCGGCCTGCGTGTCCTCGAGTTCGCAGAGAACATCCTCCTCGATCTTGGGTGGCAGATCGAGCGCCACCTCCCCCTTCGTACGGCGAAGAAGGAAGGGCCGCAGCCGCGCCGAAAGCCGGGTCTGCGACCGGGGATCCTTGCGCCGGTCGAAGCTCTCTCGGAAATACTTGCGATCACCGAGGATGCCCGGCATCGCGAAGGCCATCAGGCTCCAGACGTCGAGAAGCCGATTCTCGATCGGGGTGCCGGTCAGGACGAGCCGGTTCTCCCCCTTGAGGCTTCGCGCCGACTTCGCCGCCTTCGAGTCGGGATTCTTGATCTGCTGCCCCTCGTCGAGAATGATGCCGAGCCACTGGACCTGCTTGAGATCCTCCGCGCAGGTGCGGAGCTGGCTGTAATTGATCACGAGAAGATCGATCTCACTCCCCAGTCGCGACACGTCGAGTTCGACACGATTGCGGAGAACCTGCACCCGCACGGCAGGGGTGGCCTTCTTCACCTCGTCCCCCCAGACATCGAGGACGGACTTCGGGCAGACCACAAGCGAAGGCGGAGCGTCGTCTCCGTGCTTTTCTCGTAGCCAGAGCAACCAGGTCAGGGACTGGATCGTCTTTCCGAGTCCCATGTCGTCGGCCAGGATCCCGCCAAAACGATTCGTGGTGAGATACGCGAGAAAGTGGAATCCCTCGACCTGATAGGGACGAAGATTGACATCCAGTCCCGCCGGAACGCCGGGCCGCACCTGGAGCTTCAGACTGCCCGCCCGTTCGTTGATCTTTTCCCACGCCTTGCCGTCGAAAACCTCACTCGCCTGGGGCTCCGCGAGCTGCAGAGCGTGCATGCGGTGGACCTCGCCGGAGAGATCGAAAGGATCCAGACCGATCCGGCTGACCGCCTCCTGCTGCTCCTTGTCGAGGTTCATCTTCAGCCGCAGCCATCCGCCCCGCTTCATGCGGACGAACTCGCCCCTGGCCTGCACCAGCGCCCGAATCTCATCCTGTGACAGGTCCATCCCGTCGACCTTCACCACCACCTTGAGATCGAACCAGTCGATATCTTCGTCCACCACCTCGAAGGAGACCTGAGCCTCGACCGGGTCGGCTTCCAGGGTTGCCAATTCCGCATCTGCGGAGATCTCGATCTCGCCGGGAAGACTTTCCAGCCACTCGGCATACTTGCGGGGAAAGTTCTTGGTCACCCTCGCCCGGTAGCATCCGAGATTGCCGTCGAAAGTCGGTTGCATCGGAGCGATCAGGGAACCGGCACGCCGCACGAGCGAACGATCGAAACGATAGATCCGTTCTCCCGTCTCCGGAGGCGTCTTCACGATCTCCCACCCCTCGCGTCCCAGGATCTCCTCGCGCGAACCATCTTCGTTCGACGCGGCAATCCGCATCAGCATGTGTTCGCTGTTCGCGGCCGTCGCATTCGGGGCGATGCTCAACTCGAATCGGAGGGTAAGGGGTTCCTCCGTGATCTTGGCACTCAGTTCCTCGGGCATTTCCGCACCCAGTCGATGCAGGAAAGCGACGCCGGCTTCGCTCTCGATCACCGGCCGGGGAATGGTGTAGCGCGGGTCCACCAGAGTTTCGTCGCGGACCCACGCCTCGGGACCGAAGAATGCCCATTCGTCGGACAGGTAGAGGGCCTCGTCTCCCGGGAGAAGGCGCACGGTGTGGGAAACATCCCGTCCCTCACCGGTCACGAGCTGCAACTCGTAGTCCTGCGAACCCATCGAGTCATCCCGGCAGATCCAGCGCAGGGGGTGCTCACTGATCCGAATGGGAATCTCGTCGAGGTTGACGATACGTCCCTGCATCTCGGGCTGATGGAACAGGCGATTGAGAAGGCGGCAATTCTCCTTTCGATCGAGACTGAGCCCCCCGTCGCTCGCATCCTCATGCGCGGCGGCACGCAGGAACTTGCTCCAGAGAATCTCTGAACCCGCATCCATCCGCAAACCGCCACTGGTGTAGCGATCCTGTAGCTTCTCGAAGATCTCCTCGTCATCGACGCGTTGGAGCGAGTCGTCATCCGCGCGTTTCCAGAGAAGGCGAGCTTCCCTCGAACTGAGCCGCAGGCGAAATTCGACCCAATCGATCGCGTCCTCGTCGGGCCTCTTGTCGAACACCTCGACGATGTAGCGCCACTCGCTCTCCTCGCGCTCACGTTCCCACTCGGCCATGCGACGGGCCGTCCACTCCCGGTCCGTCACCGCCTCGAGGAATTCCGGATAGCCGTGATTCCCCTTCCGGAAGGCATGGGCCAGGTAGTTCCAGAATTCGATGATGTCGTTTGGCGGCGTGGGCCACAACACGAGGGGATCGAAACTCTCCACCGGCCATCGCGGACACAGGCGCACCAGGTCGGAGTCGAAGATCTCCCTCTCCAACTCGAACCGCCGGTAGCGCCGCTCCAGCTTGTTGATGTATTCGTCCTCTTCTCCGGTCAACGTCCGCCCGAGCCGCTGCTCCAGTACTTCGGTCAGTGACTGCTCGCCGATCTCGTTGGGCGCGTCGGGGAGATCCCCCTTGCGGGCCACCTTCTCCAGCATGGTCGCATAGAGGGCGGCGCGTCCCGATTCGTCCCGCTCGTCAGCCTCGCCGATCCACTCGTTTCCCTGGAGACGCAACCGGGTGCGGCACGACCAATCACCTTCCTCGACCTTGCTCTGGATCAGGAGATGGTTTCCGAAAATCTGGACCACCGCCCCTTCCTCCTGGAGCCGTTGCCCTTCTTTCTTTTCGTGATCGTCGAACGAATTGAGAAAATCGAGCGTCGCGCGGTCTACGTTCATACTGGATCAGAATCCGGAGGGGGTGGCCGACAGGCATCCACGGGATGACGCCTTTTCCACGCAAAGCACTCGCGCCGGCGACGAGCGGGGAGGGTTACTGTTGTCGGACTACGAACGCAATCCGGAGGGGGGAGAAGAGGAATGCCGAGGGGAGACGACGCGGATCACGGGCGGCGCCGGTAGTGTTGAAGCATGACATTGTCGTTGAGCTTCAACTTGGCCTCCACCTCATCAACAGCGGCAGGCTCCGCCTCGAAGTGATACTGAACGTAGTAGCCGGCCTTCTGCTTGGCGTGATTCATGTGAGCGAACTCCCTGCGGCCGAGGCGATTGATTTCCTCGAGAACGACGCCGGTCGACTCCATTTCCTTGGTGATGGCATTCACCATGTCGTCGATGGCCTCGTCCTGGCCTTGCATTTTCAGGACGAAAACTCCTTCATACTTCCGTTTCATGATCACGTGATGCGTCGTTGTCTGCCGGTTCTGTCGATTCACTCGAATTGGGTGGTTTCGGCTTCCGGTTGAAACGATTCATCGCCGCGTTGAGTCCGGAAGAAAGCGCACAATTTACTGCTTCTGCGGCATTCGCCAGAATTTTTTCCAATTCTTCTCGCTCGCTCTCTTCGAACCGGCCCAGCACGTGCTCCACCATATCCTCACGACCGGGGGCGCCGATCCCGATTCGCAGCCGCGGAAACTTCTCGTGCCCCAGGCACTCGATGATCGACTTGATCCCATTGTGTCCGCCGGACGATCCGGATGCGCGCAATCGCAGCGTGCCGAGAGGGAGAGCGACATCGTCGTAAGCCACGAGGATGCCCGTTCCCGGCACTTTGAAGAAGCCGGTCAGCCGTGCGATCGACGTCCCGCTGAGGTTCATGTAGGTGAGGGGCTTCACCAGGATCAATCCGCTACCTCTTCGCGCCACCAGAGCCTTGAATTTCCTCTCTCGCTTCCATTCGAGGCCGTGCTCTTCGGCGAGCCGTTCGAGCAGGGCGAACCCGATGTTGTGGCGCGTCCCCTCGTATTCCGGACCGGGATTCCCCAGTCCCACGATCAGTCTGATCTGGTTGTTGTCGTACTCCGGCTCGGTCATCTCTCTCAGGGGCCAAAGGCAGGTTGCTTTCTCTCCTTTACCGTTGGCGGCCGATGAGTTCAACGCGTGGCCCACGTGAAACTCTCCGATAACACCTGATTTTCAAACAATTAAGAAAACTGAAATTTCCTGAGGATAGACATTTGTCCTCGTGGGTGGGCTGGTTAGGCTCCATCCGGATTCCCCGGAATCCTCCCCCCCCATGTCCCCTCAACGCTACGAAATCCGTGAGAAGCTCTCGCGCGGCGGAATCGGTGTGATCTTTCGCGCCTTCGACCGCGCGGTAGGCAGGCAGGTCGCGATCAAGCGCCTGCTCCCCATCGAACAGACGAATCTGAACGAACCGGCCGACTACACGATCGTGCGGGAAGCGATGGCCCTCGCCCGCTTCCAGCACCCCAACATCGTGACGATCCATTCCTTCGAACAGGATGAAGACGGTCCATTCGTGGTCATGGAGTTGATCGATGGCGACCGTCTGCAGGACATCATCGAGGAGGGCGCCGTGGCCGTCGAAGACTTCATCGAGCTCGCGCGCCAACTCCTCGATCCCCTCGTTGCCGCCCAGGATGCGGGCGTGCTCCATCGCGACCTGACGCCGGCAAACATCATGCTGCGCTGGCTCCCGAGCGGACGCATCCAGGTGAAGATCCTCGACTTCGGTCTCGCGAAGTTCACCGCCCGGCCACAGAAGCAGACGGTCGACCACAAGGGCTATCTCCTCGGTTCCATCGACTATCTCGCGCCGGAACAGCTCAATCTCGAAGAGCTCGATCAGCGCGTCGACCTCTACTCGGTGGGTTGCGTCCTCTACTTCGCCCTGACGCAACGCCCCCCCTTCACGGGAGGCGACATCGCCACGACCCTGAGAAACCACCTCCAGGGCAGGGCGGTCCCCCTGGAGCGCCTCCGCCCCGATCTCTCCACTCCTCTCGCCGACTGGGTGATGCGTCTCATCGCCCTCGAACGGGGAGACAGGCCCGCCAACGCACGAGAAGCGCTCGCGGAATTCGAGGGGGCCGTTATCGAGCATCTCTCGGCCAGCCGATTCCACAGCCGGATCGAAGTGGCGGCCGCCCTGGAATACCAACCCAAGAGCGCCAACAGCTCCCACCCGGCGGATAGCGGCATCCGGACCCGCCCCGTCGGCGAGACGGAGTTTCGCCTCGCCGCGCACCACGAGCCCGTCCGGGAAACTCTTCCCGCTTCGTCCACGTGTCACGCGCACCGGGGGAAAGAGGAGCGCCGCCCAGCTTCCGGCGTGGTCCTCCCCACCCCGTCCGGCACCTGATCGGGACGCTTTTTCTCTCCCACCCTGCCGTCTCGTCCGTATTGAAGGGTGAAATTGACATTACCCGGCGGTGTGGTAACGCAATTTCATTGATCGCATGAAAACAACAGCTGCCGTTCTCTCCCTACTCGTTTTCCCTTTCGCTCTCTCCATCGCCGACGATGTGGAGGCCCAGATCGCCACGGGCAAGGCGAAATATGCCCTGTGTGGTGCCTGCCACGGCATGGATGGAAGCGGCCAGCCCGCTCCCGGCATGCAGATGGCGCCCGCCTACACGGACTCGAAACTGGTGAAAGCCGATCCGGAGGTGATGGCCTACATTCTCTTCAAAGGCATCAAGAAAGAGGATCCGGCCGCCTACATGGGGCAGATGATGCTCGCGCTGGGAGCCACCCTCCCCGACGAGGATGTCGCCGCTTTGATCGCCTTCGTCCGTTCGGAGTACGGTGACGTGAAGGAGGAAGTGCCGTCGGAGAAGGTGGCGGAGTGGCGGGAGAAATACAAGGATGCGGCCCAACCGACCCGTGCCGAGTTGGAAAAACTTGCCGCCGAACTGGAGAAGTGATCCGGTTCCGTCCTTTCGGCCCCCACGCCGAACCGTGACGCCGCGCTGACCCAGTGCGGCGTTTTGCGTTTGCATGACGGCTCCCGGATACATGATAGGGAAACAAGTGGAGTATCGTCCCGGCGTCCGCTACGCTCGCTCTTCATGACCGACGACCCGCCAGTCGAAACCCGGTTCGCGACCGTCGCCACGCCAGAGTGCCCGCTGCCCCTGCGTAGCGGGGAATCGCTCGAGCACGTCGATCTCGCCTACGAGACATGGGGCACCCTCAACGCGGAGAGATCGAATGCCATTCTCCTCTTTCACGCCTTTTCCGGCAATCAGCACGCGGCCGGTTTCAACCCCGCGGTGCCGGGAAACCCATTTTGGACCGAGGAATGCCATCACGGATGGTGGGATTCCTTCATCGGCCCCGAAAAGGCGCTCGACACGGACCATTTCTTCATCATTTGCGCCAATTACCTCGGAGGCTGCTACGGCTCGACCGGCCCCAGCTCGATCGACCCATCCACCGGCCGGCCCTATGCCAGCAGCTTTCCCCACATCTCGGTAGCGGACATCGTCGACAGCCAGGTGCGGTTGCTCGATCACCTGGGAATCGACAAGCTTGTCGCCGTCATCGGTCCCTCGACCGGAGGCCTCGCCTGCGTCAATCTCGCGACTCGCTACCCCGGGAGAACGCAGCACGTGATCCCCATCGCATCGGGGGGCTCGACCACGGTGCTGAACCGCATTTTCCTCCTCGAGCAGATCCTGTCGATCGAGAACGATCCGCACTTTCGCTCCGGCGATTACTACGATTTCGGACAGCCCGTGACCGGACTCGCCCTGGCACGCATGATCAGCCACAAGTGTTTCGTTCATCTCGATGCGATCGAGCGGCGAGCCAGGAAAGATGTCATCCAGCCGGACGACCGGTTCGCCTGGTACCGGGCGCACGACCATGTCGAGAGCTACATGCTCCACCAGGGGCGCAAATTCACCGACCGTTTCGACGCGAACACCTATCTCCGCATCTGCGAGATGTGGAGCATCCACGATCCCGTGGCGGAGGGCGACGCGAAAGACGTTATCGAGTTGTTCGGGCGCTCCCGCGACGCGGGACATCACTATCTCATTTTCAGCATCGACGAGGACTACTGCTTTTACCCGGAGGAGCAGGCCCACCTCGTCGCCGATCTCAAGGCTGCCGACGTGTCGCACCTCTACATCACGGTCCACTCCGAAAAGGGCCACGACTCCTTCCTTCTCGAGCCCGACCTCTACACGCCACACATTCGATTCGTGCTCGGAAGCGGCAATGGAATCCCTCCCGTGGGCTGACTGCGAGGGGTGTCCGGGAAAAACGTCCCGATCCGTTCTTCTCGCGGTTGATTCCGCCACGGCGCTGCCCTAATCTCCGAGCATGGTCAGGCACAACGTCTACTTCTGGCTCAACGAAGGCCTCACTCCGGAGCAACGCGCCGCCTTCGAGGACGGCCTCCGGGCACTCTTCGAAATCGACGTCGTCGCCGGTGGGAGTTTTGGCACGGCAGCTGCGACGCCGGAGCGTCCCGTGACGCAGAATTCCTTTGATTATTCCCTCTTTCTGGAATTCGATTCCGTCGAGAAACACGACGCCTATCAAGTTCATCCGGAGCACGATGTTTTCGTGAAGAATTTCAGCCCCTGGTTCCAGGAAGTGCGCGTTTTCGACACGGAGTTGCACAGCTGAGCCGCGGCTCTCCCTCACTCGCTCACTCCAGCCGCAATTCACCTGCCAATCGCACCGCCATTCCCTTCATGAACATCGAGATTCGCAATTCCTCTCGAGAGACGCTCGACTACAGCTTCCACGGATCCCCCTCCGATACTTCGCTCCTC
>Ga0180436_10005156_pt1 | contig 11609 bp, 8 predicted proteins | sample SS_ome_2_FD_132434 | JGI IMG/M metagenome (GOLD analysis project Ga0180436, IMG submission 132434) | Hypersaline lake sediment archaeal communities from the Salton Sea, California, USA - SS_3_S_2 metaG | ecosystem: Environmental > Aquatic > Non-marine Saline and Alkaline > Hypersaline > Sediment...
AACCAGTTGAGCCGGCGAGCAGACCATCCCATCGTCCATGTAGCCCACATCGTGAATCAAGTTAAGGCCTCCCAGGCCCTGAGCCAGTATCGCAAAGGCTGACTCGGCACCGGCCTGGGCATCCAGAACTTTTGCTCCGGTAGAACCTGCCAGTCCCCAGGTAGGCAGACCAAAAGAATATGCCACCTCCGCCTGGGCTGCCAAAGCCAAACTCATCTCTGGGCTAGCGATTGACATCAATCCATTAGACATATCAAAAGCAGCAAAGTTGCACCCCATACTACACGGGCAGCCTGGATTGCGGAGCTGTGCCACAACAAGGCACATGAGCGATTCGGCCGTTCCCTGGACCAGACCACCGGCCAGCGTTACCGGAGCCGTGGCCCCGAACTGGATCGACGGCCCTTGCATTTGGGGCAAATTGAGATCGGCACAAATAAACAACCGGTCGATGACGTCCGCAGGTTGGACCAGAGGGGATATGGGTTCCGGATAAAATATCAGGAATGGGCGGTCCTGCAGTTTATCGAGTCCTCCGGCCACCTCGGCCGCCATTTCATAAATCAGTTCAACCCCCTGCGGGGTGTAACCGATGAAAACGAACGGTTTGGCGGTATTGGTGACCACCGCTTCGAATTCATACAAATCTGCGACTGTGGGTGGCACGTCCTGAACCGAGCCCATGGGCATAACCCAGTCGATATGCTCCATGGCGTCCGCCACCTTGGCACCCATCTCGATATCGACAACGCGGGTGGGATGAATCTCACCCGTCAGGGCATCTTTGGTATTGGGGCTTGCCGTCGATGTTCCATAGTAGCTCTTACGACCTTCAACCGCCATGGCTCGCTGGCCATCACGACCATAGATGGTATACCCTTTAGGCGTTGTCGCCAGACAGGCCTGAACAACATGTTCCGGAACCTTAACAATATCTCCCTTCACGACACAACCTGCCTGCTTGAGCATTTTTCGCGCACCTGCATGCAGAACTTGAAAACCCACTTTGAACATAACATCAAAGCTAGCGCGTCTGATTTCCATGACCTGATCATTGCTTAGAACCCGAAATGATATGGTCCTGGTTTCAATCGAATTTGTGTGAATCATGTCACCTCCTTCAAGCTTTTTTCGTACAATATTTTCGCAGTTATTAAATGATGCTTTACTTGACAGTCAACCATAAGTTTATTACTCTCGTTTTTTAACTAGCAAAAGCACCTTCGATCCGCCTATATCATATCAAGAGGAGGACACAAATGAAGATACTCGTTGGCTACGACGGCTCAAAAATTGCAGAAGATGCGGTTGCCAAAGCACATAAACATGCGCTTGCGTTCGGGGCCGAGGTTTTTATCGTCACAGCCCTGGAACAAAGTCCATCTTTATCAAAAGACGCTATCGAAAAAGCGGAAAACAAATTAGATAAACTCCAGCGGCCCTTTAAGAAAAAAGGCATCACCTGTGAAATCAATACCGTGGTTAGCTATGAGTCGCCGGGAGAGACCTTGGTTCATTTCGCCAAAGAGAATGACATTGAAGAAATAATTATCGGCGTCCGCAGAAGATCCAAAGTCGGTAAATTGGTCTTTGGCTCCACGGCCCAATATGTCATTCTGCAGGCGCCCTGCACAGTCACGACCGTTAAATGAATCTTGAAAATGAACTCAATTCCTTTGTAATTTCGATTCGTCGGTATCTTGAAGCTTTCAGCAGCAGCGGGCTGAAACCCTTCCTAAAAGACTGGCCTGCCGTACCTTTTAAGATGCGGCAGGCTTCACCCAATTATTTGCCGGTTCTTTCCTATCTGCCAGCGGCTTTAAAGGCTGCACATGATCAATCCCGACCTATTGTACAAATGCTCGTCTCCTTGTCGCCAAATCTTGCTTGGGGCCAAACCTACGCCGCAGGAGATTTTGGCCCTGATTTTTTAGAGCGGTACGGCTGGACGGAACTGATAGGGTTGCGGGGGCCGATTCCCAGCGAACGCATTGCCTGCGGATTCTTACTTCTGGGGCCTGAAGTGGAATATCCCCGTCACAGCCATGAAGCCCAGGAGGTATACATCCCCATGACGCATAAAACTTTATGGCAGCGGGGTAATCAAGCCTGGACCGCTCACACGGCAGGGACGCCGCGCCGGCATAAACCCTGGGAATGGCATGCCATGCGAACGGGTAGTCACCCTCTGTTGGCCCTATTTCTATGGCAAGGCGGCAACCTGGTCCAAAAATCTCGGATTGAAAAAATCAGCGACCACCCCGAAAACGGGTAGTCGCTGATTTGAGAAAAACATGGTGATCCTCTTTTCTGTTCACTGGCGAAGCCGATGGTTCAGGAAGGGACCCTGTTAAGCATCGCGGTTGGCACGGGCGTGCAACCGTTCCGACTCACTCGGCACATGGATAACATGCTCCACTTGTTTCAATTCTTCCAATGGAATATGGCATTTGATAACATGCCGGTCGGCCACAATCTGTTCCGGTGGGGGTTCATTGTCGCAAATTTCGCCGATTTTGCGGTGACAACGGGTGCAAAACGGACAACCCTTGGGCGGATTCATGGCACTGGGCAAGTTACCTTCCAGCACGATTTCACGCTTGGTGACCTCCGGGTCGGCAATGGGAACTGCGGATAACAATGCTTCCGTATAGGGTTGATAGGGCGGCGCAAAGATCTGCTCCGTGGTGCCCCTTTCCAGGATGTGTCCCAGATACATAACCACGATGCGATCGGATAAGTAGCGCACCACACTCAAATCATGGCTAATGAAAAGAAGGGTGGTTTTATGCTCGCGCTGAATATCCATAAGCAACTCGGTCACAGCGGCAGCCACCGAGACGTCCAGGGCCGAAACCGGCTCATCGGCAATCACCATGCTGGGATTACCGGCAAACGCCCGGGCGATACCGATTCGTTGCTTCTGTCCGCCTGAGAGCTGACGCGGTTTGCGAAAGTAAAAATCCCGGGGTAGTTTGACGATATCCAGCAGTTGCATAACCCGATTGAACACCTTGGTTTTATCGGTTTCCACGCCAAATTTTTTAATTACCCGCGAAATCTGACCACCGATACTATGGCTGGGATTCAGTGTGTCAAAGGGATTTTGAAATACCATCTGCAACGAAGCGACCTCTTCCGGGCTGCGATCTCGAACCGCAATACCGGAGATATCTTTACCCAGGTGACGGACCTCGCCTTCAGTACTTTTCTCCAAACCCATGAGCACTTTGGCAAAGGTTGATTTACCGCATCCGGACTCACCCACGATCGCCACGGTTTCGCCTTCATGGGCGGTGAAATTCAGCTCTTCGTTGGCCTTGACATAACGGATGCGCTTGCCGCTGATCAAGGCCTTCAATGAGTTATCGCGCACCTCATAATACTTTTTCATTTTATCGACATTCAGAACCCGGTCACCCAGTTCAAGAACTTCTTTCTGTTCCCCTTCCCCGGTCTGATGCCCAATATTGATGTCCTTATATCGCAGGCAGCGGACGCGATGGTCCGGCGCACTGTTTTCAACATGCTCCATCTTGAAGTGATCCACGTCGCACAATCCCTCTTCAAAATGATCGCAGCGCGGGTGGTAATAGCAGCCCTGGGGCCGTTCAAAGGGTAAGGGCAGTTGCCCCCGAATCGGTTTCAGTGGGGCTGCGTGTTTATCGGCTGTGGGCAAGGGAATACAGGCAAACAGGCCATGCGTGTAGGGATGGCGCGGCCAGGTGAACAAGGAGTCGATGGTGCCTTCTTCCACAACCTCGCCGGAATACATCACAAAAACCCGGTCGCAGGTTTCCAAAATCAGACCCAGGTTGTGGGAAATATAGATCTGCGAGGTACCGTATTTCTTGCTGATGTCGGCCACCAATTTGACAATACCGGCTTCCACGGTCACATCCAGGGCCGTTGTAGGTTCGTCCAAAAGTAATAGCGACGGATTCGACAGCAATCCCATGGCGATCACCACGCGTTGCTGTTGGCCACCAGACAACTGGTGTGGATAGGCTTCCATGATCCGTTCGGGATCGGGCAGTTTGACATCCGCCAACATTTGCAAAGCCCGCTTCCGCGCTTCTTCAGTGGAGATATCCTCATGCGCCAGGGGTACTTCCATCAGCTGGGTACTGATTTTAAGACTCGGATTCAAAGACGCAAAGGGTTCCTGATAAATCATAGCGACTTCGGATCCTCGGATGTCGCGCAGTTCGTCGTCCGTCAGTTGGGTTAAATCGCGGCCCTTGAAAGTGATGCTGCCGCTTTTGATCCCGCCGTTGGCACCCATATGCTGCATGATTGCCATGGCCACCGTGGACTTGCCACAACCGGATTCCCCCACGATACCGATGGTTTCGCCCGGCAACACCGTCAACGAAAAATCGACCACGGCTGGAATCTCACCCGCGCGGGTATAATAGGAAATACAGAGATCCTTACAAACCAGTATCGGTTCTTGATCAGTGTTCATGAGTTGCTTACCTCCTAATCGCGCAATGAAATTTCACGCAGGCCGTCCGCCAACAGGTTAAATCCCAGAATCAATGACGATATGGCAATACAGGGAAATAGGGTCATATGGGGAAAGGCCATGGCCATTTGCCGCGTTTCATTGACCATGCCACCCCAGTCCGGATCCGGTGGTGGCAATCCCAAACCGAGAAAACCAAGCACGCCGATGGTGATGATGACATATCCCAAACGCAGGCAGGCGTCCACAATCAGGGGACCGCGCGCATTGGGCAAGATTTCCACCAGCATCACACGCCAGTCGGATTCCCCGCGGGTCTGGGCGGCGGCCACATAATCGCGGTTACGCAGATCCAGGACCAGGCCACGCACAATCCGCATGATACCGGGTGAGGATGCAAATGTAATCGCGATGATGATGTTGATTCCGGAGGCACCGATTGTGGCGATGATGATGATGTAAAGCACCAGTACCGGAAAGGAAAGAATAATGTCGGCGATACGAGAAAGAACATCATCCACCCACCCGCCGCGGTATCCGGCGGCCAGGCCCATGAGAATGCCGACGGTATAAGCGGATAGTGTCGCCAAGGGAGCATAGATTAAAACGGTACGGGAACCCCAGATAATTCGGGAGAGAATATCACGGCCGATATGGTCGGTGCCCAGCCAGAAGGTCCCGCCAGTCGTCAGCGCCTCTGCACCAGGCTTGGCAAAGGGCTGGATGGAGGAGTTGGGATCGAATGGTGCCAGTAACGGCGCAAAAAGGGCCACGAGGACCCAGAATATAACCAGGAAAGCCCCCACCATTCCGACCCAAGACTCTCGCAACAATGCGAAGGATTTTAAGCCGCGTATGAGTGCAGCGCCATATCCTGCTTTGGGCATTTCAGTGATAGCGGTTGTCATGAGCTTAGCCTCCTTAACTAAAACGGATGCGCGGATTCAGAAACGTGTAGCCGATATCGGCCAGGGTTTGGGTGGTAACGGCCACACACACGGCCACCATGGCACAGGCCTCCAGCAGAGCGATATCGTTGTTCAGCGAAGCCTCCAGAATCAGGGCCCCAAATCCTTTGTAAGCAAAAAAGAATTCCACCACGATGACGCCCGACAAAAGCCAGTTGATCTGCAGCATAATTACCGTAAACGGGGCAATCAGTGCATTACGCAGGGCATGTTTCAAAATCACACTTTTATAGGGCAGACCCTTCAAGATGGCTGTCCGAATGTACTGGGACGTCATCACTTCGGCCATGGATGCCCGCGTCATACGGGCCACATAGCCAAAATCATACACGATCAGAACCAGGGCCGGCAGAACCAACTGCTTGAATTCAAACCCGCCGGACATGCTGCTGGTACCCGGCAGCCACTTAAGTGTGAATACAAATAAGGCCGAAAAAATAACAGCGCTGGCAAATTCGGGTACCGATGTCGTCAAAATTCCGAAAATCGATATGGACCGATCCAATTTGGAACCCTCCTTCATTCCGGACAACACCCCGAGTATTAACGATAGCGGGATCATGATGGCAAAGGTCCAAAAACCCAAAACAGCCGTATTCCAGAGCCGCGGCAACATCACATCGGCCACCGGTCCTTTGAAACGGATGGATTCGCCCAGATCGCCGGTGGCAAAATTGCCCAGCCATTTTACATAGCGCAACAGCATGGGTTGATTGTATCCATGCTGCTCCCGCCACAGTTCGCGTTGTTCTTCATTGGAAAACTGTCCCAAAACCCGAATAGCCGGATCGCCTGTGAGGTCGGTCTCCAACAATATAAATAGAATCAACGAGACGACAATCATGGTGAACACCATGAAGCCGAAACGCTTTGCAATCAAGGTGACCATAGTAAGCCTCCTGATATTAGGCTGGTAATATTTGGAAGGTCAATGTGCGGGGGGCGCAGCGGCGCCCCCCGCGTTGAAAACACAGGTCGTTGGCTAGGCCAAGGAAACCTTGTGGAAGCGGTAGTAGCGGGTTGGATGCATTTCAAAACCAACCACGTTTTCGCGAACAGCCGTAAAAACAGACCGGAAGAAAGGCTGCACCAGAACGGCGTCATCCTGCAGGATTTTTTCAACCTTTTCCATCTTTTTACGACGATCTTCGACATTCACTGTCGATTCCGCATCGGTGAGGGCTTTATCAAATTCAGGGTTGGCATAACTGGACTCGTTCCAGGGCACCCCGGTACGATAGGCCAGCCCCAGCACCATGACGGCCAGCGGTCGGTGGGTCCAGGAGGTCAGGCTCAAGGGGGCCTTGGTCCAGACATCCCAGTATTGCGCCTGGGGCATGACATTCATTTTGATATTGATGCCCGCGGCAGCCGCATCTTCTTTGAGCACCGCCACGGAATCCTGTTCCCAGACACCGTCCGTGTTGCCCACGTTGCAGGGTATCTCGAAGCCGTCAGGATATCCGGCTTCGGCCAGCAGTTTTTTGGCCTCGGCGATATTTCGTTTCAGTTGCGGCAACTTAAAATACTCGGGGTGAATCGTGGCCACGTGATGGTGCTCGGCCACAATGCCCAGACCGCGGTGGGCAATATCGAGCTGTCTCTGGGCATCACAGGTCAACTGTACCGCCCGGCGCACACGCCTGTCGGTAAACGGCTTTTCGGTGACCTTCATCCGAATCACACCGGTCTGGGTCGAGGGGATGTCGACCACCTTGATGCCGGGTATATTCTTGGCCGCTTCCAGGGTGGTCAAATCCAGGGCATAGATGACATCCACCTGCTTGGAAGCGATAGCTGCCAGATAGGCGCCGGCATCTTCACCCAAATCGATGATGCGAATCTCATCCAAATAAACGTCACCGCCCCACCATTTTGCATTACGCTTTTTCAGGACAGCCAACTCACCCACCTTGAACTCGGTGAGGGTGTAGGGCCCGGTACCCACCGGGTTTTTGGAGATATCACCACCCTCTTTTTCAAAATTGCGGTGGACGATGGCTGTGGGATAGTTGTAGAGGTTTTCCGGTATGGCCAGCACCGGTGAATTCAGGTTGAGTCTGACGGTATGGTTGTCGACTTTCTGGACCGCATTTGGAGACATGCGCTTGACCGGATTGCCCTTGGCATCCTTTTCGCCGGTTTCTTCCAGCATGGCATCGAACAGGCCCAGGTTGGACGATCCGGTTTTGGGATCCAGCCAACGGGTAAAGTTAAATACCACATCATCGGCAATAAAGTCGTCGCCATTGGACCATTTGACGCCTTTACGCAGGTGAAAGGTCCAGGTTTTCAGATCGTCGGAGGCTTCCCACTTGGTCGCCAAGCCGGGTCGGGTGATGTTGTCCGGTCCGGTCTCTACCAGGTACTCGACAATATGACGCCCGACGATAGATTTCTGCGTCCAGGACCAGGTGGCGGGATCGGCCATTTCCTGCACCTGCATGGCATACTTCAACACGCCACCTTTTTTCTGAGCGGCATGCGCCGTTCCCACAAAATCAGGGACAATTTTCTTGCCGAGTATTTTACTGGCCATGCCATAGGCCGCGGTGGCGGAGACACCCAGCAATGTGACGGTGCGCAAAAACTCGCGCCGCGAACACTTACCCTCGGCCAGCGACTTCTTCATTTCATGAACACCCGGATGGATTCTTTTGGCTGTCATAACATACCCTCCTTCTTAAATTTAAGTATTTAGGTTGTTGGAAGTAAGATTCTTCCGAAAATTGCACAGGGCTTCAATGTTGAACTGAGACAAATCTTGAATATTGAACCGATTCATTAAAACATCAAAAGACGTTGTGTCTTTTCAAAGATGAGCGAACCATGGCAACCTGCTTTCAAATTATGCAGAATTCGATCCATTTAATAATGAATATTTAGAAAAAATAGACGCCGCTGTCAAGATATAATCATGTCTGTACTCAGACAAGGTCTCGAAAATAAACATTTTTTCAGAGCCTACCTGTATAAACCCTTGTCTGACAAGCAATTCCAGCGATCATCGTACCAACTTGATGCCGGCTGACAGGGGTCACATTTTTTAAACCAGAACCTTCTGTCCGCCTTCCCGGGAATCAGCTTTTCAAAAATGTGTCCTGAAGCTGGGCGATGGTCTCATCTTCGGGTCCCCGTTTCACGTCCTCGCCAATCTCTGCCGCCACGTCCTTCAATTCCGGAAAATAGGCTTTTTTCTCGCCCGCCTCAGTCAGCACCTGGTGCCATTTGGCAAATGCGTCCACGTTTTGCAATGTATGATCAGCATTTTTGGCCCCCCCCTTTTCAACGGTTTCACGGATACCATCAAAAGCATTGGGATCCTCCGGCAGGTGTAGTGGCACCACAAAATCATGGCGGGTTCGAAGCCACTGCAACCGGTCAAACCGCTCGCGTTCACAGTCCTGTATGAATTTTTCAAGGCTGAAATAGTTCAGGTTGCCCATGGCCCCCATGGCGTGCCGCAGAATGTGGACACCATACAATCGGAGTGTGTTGCGGGAGATTTCGGATTCTTTTACCGCCGCCGGGATATCGTAGATGATACTGGTGCTGCCGCCTGATTGGGCCGACGGAAAACCCGTTACCCACAGGTTAAGGCGTGCCATGGCTGAATTGATGATGGGCTGCCCCGGATCGCTGTAGTCCAGATCACCGCCCACACCCAAAACATCCGGGATACCGCCATGCACGCAACCGACACCGGGATTAACCGTCTGGGCCAGCATCATCATAAATAACACCTGGGCGTGTATCTGGGTCAGCAAGGCCTCCGGGCTGGCCGGTCCGGAAGCACCGGCGATGGTCAGGTCCAGTAGCAGCAGATTATTATTCACTGTGGCGCTCCGTAAAAAAGGCGCCACCATATTGGACATCACGGTCATGGAGGTTATCAAGCTGGTACCGTCTAGCCAGTCATCGCGGCCACCGAAATAGGCGGCTTCATCATCTGACATGTTGCGGGTGTAGGTCATCTTCAGGTCCGGAAAATACCGCTCCATCAATTGAGAGCTTTCAAACACCGAGATCGACCTGTCGGTTGCCACCGGAATAGAAAAAACTCCCACCGTGTCCACATATTCGGCAGCGGTTTGGACAATTTTTTCAAATTCGATCCGGCTGGCAGGCGCCAGATCGTCCCGCCCCGGTCGCAGTAGAAACGGTGGGGTGGCACCCGTGCCGAATGCATTTTCACCAGGATCCTCGGGCATGTCTCGCGGTACGGCGTCCAGGCAGGACTCCAGATAATCAGCCCTGAGCGGAAGAAACAGGGCCGATTCGCTTTCCATGTCAATGGCCTCAGCCTCAAGCAGCAGGTCCATCAACACAGGGCTGGCGGATATGTCTATTCCGATTTCAGTCAGGACACGCTTGGCATTTTGGTGAATCCGCTCATAGGAACGCATTTCTTTCGACAACGCATCCATGTCCCGAATGCGCTCACGGGCGATGTCCGACTCGGGACTGTTCGGGTGCAGCGAAACGATCTGCTGGTAAAAGCCCTTTGCCCGCTGGAAGTTGTATTGCTTTTCCGATAAAACCGCATCATCAAACAATTTGATGAGCTTTTTGTTCCGCTGTCTCATCAGCCACCTTGATAATTCTTCTACGCAGACGCCTACAAGAGGGCTCGCATCCTGTGCATCGCTCACATGAGCCTACAACTGCACGGTAACATGCGAAATAGGTTGTTGCGTCAACCCGCGGGTTTCACAGAATTCTATTTCCAGGTTGCTTGCATGCGATCCAGTTCTTTGACAATTTCCGGGGCCAACGGAGCCGGTTCATGGGCCATGGCTTCAATGGTATGCTCTTTCAAACGTTCATCAAAAGTCTTGGCACCCCCATCTTCCCATTCCTGACGGACCATACGCTCAAACAGCGTGGAATATCGGACCTGCTTAAAATTATCCAGCGTGTGCTGCTCCATCAGATAATTGCCACCGGGTCCAATCTGGTCGATCAAATCCAATGCCATGGAATCCTCAGTAACCGGCATGCCGTTCATGAATGCCTTCACATTGCCTAAAATCTCATTAACCAATACCATAAAACCCGGAGAGACCACCGATCCATGGTCGATCCAAGCACTGCAGTCGTGCACCAGGCCGGACCCTACCGTGGCAGCCGTCATGATCTGCTGGGTTGCTTCGGCCGCTGCCTGGGCATCCGGAAATTTGGCATCCGTAGCACCGGCTGTGCCGTAAAAAGGTATCTCCCAACGCTGGGCCAATTGCGCCAAGGCTCCCACCATGATACTCATCTCAGTGGCACCATAGGAAAAAACCGTGGTTTTCATGTCCATGACAGTGACAAAGGCACCGAAAACGAAAGGGGCCCCAGGTTTGATCGCTTGTGCCAAAACCGCGCCACTAATGGATTCGGCCGCTCCCTGTATGATGGCACCGGCAAAGGTGGCCGGTGCGGTGCCACTGGATTGGACACACGGAAAATTGATTAGTGGGATATTATTTTCCACCGAGTAAATCATTTTGTCCACGGCGGGATCATAATACAGCAATGGTGAAATGGGCTCGGAGTAATGCGCCACGATGGGGGCCTTTTCAAAATTTTCTTTGCCACCACAGATTGCCAATGCCATTTCATAGATATCGCGCATGCTGTTGGTGTCTTTACAGCAGACAACCAGCGGTTTTTCACAGTAAGTCATGGTCTGGCGGGCAACCACGCGATCGGCAATATCTGCCGGCTGATCAGCGGCCATACCAATGGTCATGACCCAGTCAAAATGGGGACAATAGTCGGTCACCGTGGCCGAAATGCGACAATGATCGCTGGTAAAACGCATGCGCTCATTGGTAACCGGATCCAAATAGTCAATACAATCGACGCTTGGACCAAACCAGGATTTGTCCCCTTCCAGCACGACAGCCCGTTCACCCTTTCGATTTCCCAGAATGAGTCGCGACGGCGTCCGGCGGATGGCTTGTTCGGTCAACCAGACCGGGATACGAACGCGGTTGCCGGATACTTTGGCGCCGGCGCCATCGAAAATCTCCAAGGCCTTTGGATGCGTAATTTGAACGCCCGTCCGCTCCAGCAGTTCAAATACGGCCATTTCAATTGTTTTGAGTTGATCCTCGCTGAGGATACGGAGTTTTGGCTTGAAATATAATTCGTCGCTCGTGATGCCCATTTCATACTCCTTTTGT
>Ga0180436_10005157_pt1 | contig 11608 bp, 11 predicted proteins | sample SS_ome_2_FD_132434 | JGI IMG/M metagenome (GOLD analysis project Ga0180436, IMG submission 132434) | Hypersaline lake sediment archaeal communities from the Salton Sea, California, USA - SS_3_S_2 metaG | ecosystem: Environmental > Aquatic > Non-marine Saline and Alkaline > Hypersaline >...
CGCCATGAGAACCCAGTAGGTATCATCTTCTGAGAAGAAGATCAATCCACCCAGATAGATCATCCAGCATAGTAACAACATAACCCATTCAGCTGGATCCAATTTTTGAGGTGCTTTAAACCTTTTCATTATACATAGTTATTCAATTCTATAGATATTATGTAAAACGGATAAACAACCACACAAGTGAGATACTGACAGTGATAATCAACGCAGGCAGACCCTTTTTCAGGAAGTATTTGTAGCTGATCTTATAACCTGCTCGTTCAGCAATGCCGGCAGTGATCATATTGGCAGAGGCGCCAATTAGCGAGCCGTTGCCACCCAGGGCTGCTCCGACGGAGAGACAATAGAACAATACTTTAGATTCCGCACCGGGGATGATCAGCGTCAGGTAAGCGATTACCGGCAGCATGGCAGCGGTAAATGGGATGTTAGCGATCACCATGGATAAGACGGCGCTGAACCAGGTGACTACGATCATTGCCAAAAGAAGATTCTCGCCAATTAACTTGCCGATCACTGTTGCGATGGCACTGATCAATCCAACTTCCTGGATTGCACCAACAACGATAAATAGGGACATAAAGAATACCAATGTTGTCCAATCTACGGCTCCAATCATTTCCTCGATATCGGGTCTGATCCAGATCAACAAAGCAGATGCCCCGATCAGAGCAGTTACAGATGGCAGCAAGTGGACTTTTTCACCGAAAACGAAGAGCAGCATCATGCCAGCTCCGATCCAGCCAGCCTTTTTTAGATTTTCTGGATTGGTAATCTTTCCCCTTTCTTCTAATTTTTCCAGGAGGAGGGGAGACCCTGCTTTTTCTCCAGTAAGTTCTTTTCTATATGTGAGCCAGCTATAGATGATGAGGCCAAGAAAGGCCATGAACACGCCGGGAGTTAGATTGGTCAGGAAGTCATTGAATGTAATGTTCCCAAAGGAACCTATTAGTATATTGGTCGGAGTCCCGATCAATGTACTGACGCCAATCACATTAGAAGCAAATACTTCGGGAATTAATAAGACCAATGGGGATATATTCAACGCCAGAGCGATCTGAACTGTAATAGGTGTCATTAACAACATAGTGGTTACGTTGTCGAGAAATGCGGATGATATTCCAGTGATCAACATCAGGACCGGAAGCAAAATGATCATCTTACCACCGGATATTCGATATGCGTGATAGGAAAGCCAATGAAAAATACCAGTATTCTCAACAACGGCGATAACCATCATCATGCCCATGATGAGGAAGATCACGTTCCAATCAATATAGGTGACTGCTTGAGGAAAATCGAATATATACAGGTCTGGTAAAAGCGGACTACCTAAGTAGCTGATAGCTAAGATCGCACTCGTGCCAGCAAAGGCCGCCAGGGTGTTGTGCAGGAATCCGGTAGCTATCAGGAATAGGACAATCACAAATATTGAGGCTGCAATCCAGAACGCCGGTGTGATCTCTCTTTCTATTGTTATCAAAGGGAATGATACGGAATTTCCCAGCTGCAGTTGTTCTATGTCAGCTGCAGGTATGTTGTTGATTGTTTGCTCGAAGTGATGGCGGGAAAAGAGTAATTTTGATTGTTCAGGGATAGGAATAGGAACGTTAATAGCATAACTACCATCTTCTTGTGTGAGGGCTGAGGATAGGGTTTCATATTCTAAATCTGTGCCAGATACAAGGCTAACTTTAACCCCTTTTACTGGTTGAAGTTGAGCATCCTGTATCTTTCCAAAGATATACGAGAATTCAGAATTTATATCAGCAGCAGTGACATTTTCCATAGAAAACAGGAAAATGGTCAGGGCTAAGATAAATAGTATGGTTCCCGCTACTTTAGTTTTTGCCACAAACGCCTTTTTCTTGAGAAACATATTTTTTTATATGGTTATTTTAATTCCTCTTCTGGTGGAAGGTCTTTCTCGGAAGAGAAGATCACCTGCGCCTGACAAACCTCATTAATACGATCTGCGAATGTTTGTAAGCGTTCAATTGAGAGAAGGTTATCCTCTCCTTCTTCTTCTGGCCGTCCAAGAATTACATACCGTGGACTTTGTTCTTCGCAATAGGTTATGATTTCCTCAACTACATGGCCTTCGCGAATAACTCCTTCTGCCTGAGCACCGGCCTCAGAGGCCTGTTCTTGAGCGCTTAACAGGATAAACTCACCCATGTCATGGATTTCCTGGGAAATATTATTGGTCTTGCTGCTGCTGGAGTGGGTTAAAAAATCCAGGTTCACTACATAAAGATAGTAGATGACCTCGCCTGTTTCCTGGGCTAATTGAATTGATGTAGCAATTGTTGGGCGGCTCGATGGTCCTCCCCGGATTGCACATAGGATCCCCGACATAAAAAGCTCCTTACCGATAGGCCGGAAAAATAGTTTTCGGTGAACTCTTCTATTGTAGTGTTAAATTAACTATCCAGAGAAAGAAATTTCATTTTCTTCTGGATATTGTTTAGTTAATTTGGTGTTGGTGAAGGCGTGGATGTTGTTGGTGTAAGATATGGAGTTGATGTAACTGTTCCATCTTGATCGTATGAGGACCCATAAGGGAACTCAGTGACACCCATATGCCAGGCAAGCTGCAGCTTTTCAGCAGCTACTACTGGCCGGGATGGCAGATCTTCGATGCATTGGTCTACAAGGTTTAACATTTCCAGGGCGACCACTCTTTGGTGGGGAGGAACCTGTGTGATTATAGAAGACAGATTTTCTCTAGCGGCGTCCAGCTCTTTTTCAGCCAGGCCAAAATTATCATGTAGTATATATTGGTGAGCCCAGGTCAGCAGTTCAAGAGTCCTTAATAGTTCAAGTTCCTGACGGTTGCCTGCGTCTCTCATTTGGGCGGTGGCTAAAGCGCTGAGATTTCTTGAATTTGAATCTTGTTTAGCTGAAACAGTAGCTATCAGCGCTGGAGCTAATGTACCACCAAAATAAGTGTTATTATCCACTTCCGATTGCATCTGAACTACGTCTTCAGATAACTGATTCAGAGTGGCGGAGATCTCTGACTCAGTCTCTGATTGGTTCTCGTCTAATGTGGTCTGAAGGGAGGAGATTTGAAGTTCGAGGGCATTCTGGGTAGCCTTTAGTTCTTGCGCTAGAGCTTGGTTCGTGTCTATAGGTTGGAAAACTCTTTGGTCCAGATATGGTACCCAGCCGGATGCTGAAAAATAAATCACAGCACCCACCAGGCATCCAGCAACTAACACCAGAATAAGCCGTAATAGGATCCCCGGGATTGTTTTTGAAATGGGTTTAGTTTGTTTGTCTGGTTTTTTGGGGGAATTATCAACTGTTTCCATGATTTCCTCTGTTTATCTTTTGGCATCTTGTCCAGCGCTAGATATCACCTATAAAAAAAGCCGTTCCACCTGGTGAAACGGCTAATTCTATGAAAGATTTCATTATCGATCAAGTTTGGGGGCAAGCCTGTTAATGCGTTTCTTCAAACCGGGTGTTTCCACTTCATGCATCTTTTTCATTGCATCGATTGAGCGGCTGGATCTGCGGCGCCGAAAATGGCCGCGATAACCCTTGGTGCGCAGGATCTTCCCGCTGCCGGTTTTCCGGAATCGTTTTGCTGTGGCTTGGTGTGTTTTGATGCTTTTTTTACCCATAATCTTCATTCTCCTGGCAATCTGTAATGCCCTTTATTTCTTCTTCTTCTTCTTGGTGGTTGCCTTTTCTGGCGGTTTGATTTTTCGCAATATCTTCGTAAGTTCTTTATTAGCTTCCTGTACTGAGATCTCACGTGTGGCTGACCATTCAGAGGCGATTTTCTTCTTGATCGTAGAATGGGCTCGCTGCTCTGTGGTATTCAATTTATCGTCGGCCCTTTTGCCGTGTAAATCTCTCAATAATGTACAAAATCCAATCAAATCTCCATCTTCTATGACTTGATTAATTCGGTTCTTACGGACAGTATGTTTGCTGTCCATTTTTTCTGCCGGTGATTCTAAAATTGCGATAGACTTCTGAAGAGCTTTGTCACTTACCACAGGACGAATCCGTTCTGGGTCTAAATCATCTGTTGGAATCCAATATACACCATTACGAGTCTGGACTTTATAATATTCCCTGGTATCTTCACCCAGTGATTTTTTTTCTTTCCCTTCTACTTGTCCAACACCATGGTGGAGATGAGAGACCCAATCTCCTTTTCTAAAAGACTTTATTTCTTCAGACATGTTAATCTCCAATTTTCTTCATGTCCGCTGGAGGGTAGCCCAGCCAGCTATTTTATCACAGCTGTTCAGGAATTTTTGGTTTTTTCCAGGTAATCCCGTAGTATTCTTTGGATACGCGGTTGCCGTAATCGACGCAGAGCTTGGGCTTCAATTTGCCTGACCCGCTCCCGGGAGACACCAACTTTTTCACCAACTTCCTGAAGGGTATGGCTTTTTCCATCCGGAACACCGTACCGCAGGCGGAGGATTCGCACCTCGCGGGAGGGAAGGGCTTCCATCACTTCCTCCAGGTGTTCTTTTAATAGATGTTTTGTTGCTGTATCGTCTGGCAAAGGCGTTTCAAGATCCTCAACGAAGTCACCCAGGACTGCATCGCCTTCCTTGGTTGTAGGCATTTCCAGAGATAGTGGACGCCGAGCGACCTTCATCATGTATTGAACTTTTTCTGGCGCCTCGTCGAGAGCATCTGCGAGTTCTTCAATAGACGGATCACGTTCCAGGGACTGTTTGAGGTCATTTTGCATCCGGAACATCTTAGAGATCTTGTCGCCCATGTGAACCGGAACACGTATGGTACGGCCTTGGTCAGCAATAGCGCGGGTGACAGCCTGGCGAATCCACCAAGTTGCGTAAGTGGAAAACTTATACCCACGCAAATAGTCGAACTTCTTGGCTGCGCGCATTAGACCGATATTCCCTTCTTGGATCAGGTCCAAAAACGGTACACCACGCCCCATATATTTTTTAGCAACGCTGATTACAAGGCGGGAATTGGCTGTGATCAGGTGGTCGAGCGCGTTCCATTCATCCTCGATCATTTGGTGTAATTCGGCCCGGCGGTCGTCGGGCACGTTACCCCTCGCCATCTCTTTTCGGGCTAAGCGACCACGTTCAATACGTTTGGATAAGTCTTTTTCTTCGTCCTTGGAGAGGAGTGGGATGCTGGCTGCTTCTTTAAAATACAGCTCAATCAGATCGTTTGTGTCGATGCTGTTGAGGCGATTTTCTAGATCTTCGTCCAGATCGTCCTCTTCATCCGGCTTTCCATTGCCCCCTTCGTCGGCGAATAAGGTTTCTAGATCTTCTTCGTCGTCTTCCTCGAGGTAGGGGATATCCTCTTCGAGGAGGGAAGCAAAGGCTTTTTCTAGGCTTGTAACATCTTTTTTGGCGTCAGGGAAGTAATTTAGGATGTTTAAAAATGTTATATATCCCTGGGAATGTCCTAGTTCTATGAGTTCATGAATGGGATTTAATCCGGTTTTCTTTTCTGAGCCAGTTGCGTTAGGAGTTGTTTTACCCATAGAGGTTTTTGAAACGAACAGATAAGATTAATAAAATTAAGGTGTGATCCAATATGCAGTGAACCACATTGATCCAGGCAACGGACATCTTTGAGGATTGAGCCGCTGACGAGGAATAAACCGATCTTCAAGTTGGTTTATTCCGTCTTCTCTGTATCCGCTGAAGGTGGACGGGGCTGTCCTTTTTTGTGACGGTAAACGATCCGGCCTCGGGTAAGGTCATAGGTAGACATTTCTACTGTAACTCGATCACCAAGCAGAACACGGATATAGTATTTACGCATTTTTCCAGCAAGATAAGCCAGTATCTCGTGTCCATTTTCCAATTCAACTAAAAACTGAGTACCAGGAAGAGCCTTTACTATTACCCCTTCCATTCTTACTTTTTCTTCTTTTTTAGCCATTTAACCTCTTGTTTTGCTCGACGATTTTTGGGACAGGAATGAAAGTTCCTTTTCAACCAAAACCTTAATCCGGATCGTTAGATCCAGGCTTAATACGTGCGAGTACCTGTTTTTTTCTGCCTTCTTTTATTTGCCATGCGGCGCTTGCGCCGGCGTATCGCTTTCTTGCGTTGGATGCGAGCGAGTTCGCTTTTTGATACAAACCATCTCTTTCGGCGGATTGTGCTCAGCACACCACTGCGAGATACTTTTTTTCGAAAACGCTTCATCATTTGCTTCTGCGATTCATTAGGTCGGAGTTCAACTCGTACAGCCAAGACTATTCACATCCTTTCTTTTCGGCACTCATACATAAAGGGCGATGCGTTTTTTCCCTCGCCCTTTGAAGATTCGTGGCCTAAATTTATGGCAATTTGCCTTGCGCAAATTGTTGCGGATTATTCCGCTACTGCCTATCTCCCCCCAAGTATACCTTGAAAAACTTACAATGCAATAGAAAAAAGGAAATAAAACTAACAAAATGCTTACATTGACGGCATTTTTAGGGCATGCTAGAATGTTTTTATGGAAATTGACCAAAATGATGGCCTAAATCATCGGGAGCATGTCCGAAAGGGAAATAATACCACTGAACTATTAAGGGATTGGATGAATTTGATTCAAGTTATCCCTGCCGGTTTGTTTTACCATAAGCCCTTTGATGGAGTAATGCATATCAACCCAAAATTGCTGGGATTTCTTGGGCAGGAAAAGGTGTCAACCAGTCCAGTCTTGGAAGCGGATTTCTGGTCGGGCCTGGCATCGCTTACTGAGAATCCCGATCAAGCTCATGATTTGATTCAGAAGGCGAGAGCTCGGCTGCAAACAGACCAGATTACGGAATTCAATTTAGGTTTAGGTAATAATCGCTGCTTGCTAATCAGATTATTCCTGATTAACCTTGATGGCGCTGATGATCAAACCTACGGTGGTGTTGTCTTGGACCAGGTTGATGATCAATCGACTTATCTACGTCAAGTAAAGATGTTGGAAGAGGTGAGTGTTCAGACCAGAAAGACCAACGCTTCTGCGAAAGGGAATTTGGATGCCTTGGCAGATAATATTAATATTTGGAGTCCGGATATCTTGGATGTTTTTTTATCTGATGCTAGAGGTCAGATAGACCTGGTTAATCAATCCCTTGACCTCATGCTGAATTTGATCCGATCTTATGAATCAATTCCTGTTTTCTCGGATTCCGTAAATGTGATTGAAATTATCAATGAGATAATCTCAGATGAAAAACAGGAAGAATATCGGTTATTGGAGGGTCAAGACCATAAATCTAACCCGCCCTTATCATTCCTTGACCCTGCTTTAACCCGGCTGGCCATGGAATACTTGATGAAAGAAATCGCATCTAATAATGCCGAAGGGCAACAGGTGGATGTCTCTATAGAAATTAAAGAAGACAACTTGCTTGTCAAAATGGAAAGTCCAAGAACTCTGCCACTACCTGGGTTGTCGACTGACCAGGATGAAATCAACCCGAAGGATCAAAACATCAAGATCTACCTGGCGAGAAAGATTATCATCGCCCAGGGTGGTTCAATAACCTTCCTTAGAAAAGAACCCGGTTCTGAAGCAATATCAAGTATTGAGATCAGTTTGCCTTCAGAAGCTAGATTAAATGTTATTCAAAAACCTGACCAGTCATTGAATAAAGAAGGAGAAATGGAGGGCCGGATACTGCTAGCAGAGGCGCAGGCTGAATACCAGATCCAACTGAGAGATACACTGCAAGGAGCTGGATATCGAGTAGATCTGGCTCCCGATGGAAGCTCAACTCTTGACATGGCCCAATCAATAAATCCAGATTTAATAATAGTGGCTCGGAACCTTCCTGGATTGGATGGATTACTGGTCACGCAAGGGATTCGCCGCTGGTCAGCGATTCCAATAATTATGCTCAGTGAAAGGAAGGACCCGGGTGATTTGTTATATGCTTACCAACTGGGTGTCGACGATTATTTAAGAAAACCAGTTTCAACTTTAGAACTTCTGGCAAGAGTCCGGGTTTGTCTCCGTCGCAGTGTTGATGCGAGACATCCTCTCACCCCTGAAATATTTCAATCCAATCTGATAAGAATAGATTATTCCACCAGGCAAGTCTGGATAAGGGGTAAACCGATTGATCTGACACCCATCGAATATAACCTGATGGTTTTTATGTCCAGACAGGGAAAACAGATCATGACTTATGAGCAGCTGCTGGAAAGTGTCTGGGAAGGACCAGAAAAAGGAACTAGACAGGGTTTATTCGTTCATGTAAAACGATTGAGGGAGAAAATTGAAGTCGATCCGAAAAACCCCCAGATTGTCAGTAATAAATGGGGTGTGGGCTATGTATTTAATCCTTGATTGAGGGGTATTAATTGACAAATAATCTAAAGTTTGTCATAATCTGAACGTAAGTGCAGAGTTTAATTATAAATTATTCCAATTTGCTGGAGATTATTTCTGCTTCAAGAATGGTCGGACAGCGAATTTCTATTTAGGATGAATAGATCAGGCACGGACTAACATTTCTCAGAAGTTAAACACAGAAATCCATGGAAAACGAGCCTAATACCCCAGAACCAGAACAGGAAAACCAGGTACCGGAAGAAGAAAATTCTGCGGAACAACCGGGATGGTTTCAAGATTTTGTTGACCATTATGATGTTGACAAACCTCAACAAGGGGAGATGCTCAAAGGTACAATCCTGGATATTCAGGATAGCTCGATCGTGCTTGATGTCGGTTTTAAACGAGATGCGATCATTCCCGGGCAAGATATTGAACGCGTAGATCCAGAAATTAAGGATAACCTATCGATCGGAGATGAGATTTTCGTCAGTGTCATCCGAACACCTATGGGTGATGATGATTTATTAGTATCACTTCAAAGAGGATTAACATACAAAACTTGGATCAAGGCAGATGAATTAGCCCAGTCCAATGAGCAGGTGGAATTAGAGGTAGTTGACCAGAATCGCGGCGGATTGTTGGTTGCATTTGAAAATCTGCGCGGATTTATACCCAATTCACACATACCTGCTATCAGAAGAGGAACCAGCACCCAACTGGCTGGGGAAATCAAATCTGAGATGATCGGCAAGAGACTCCCAGTAAAAGTAATAGAAGTGGACCAAAAAGAAAACCGCCTTGTATTTTCAGCTCGGGTAGTTCAAAAAGGGCAGCGGTTAAAGAGGCTAAATGAGATTGAAATTGACTCGGTCGTAAAATCCCGGGTTGTGAACATTGTGGAATTCGGTGTTTTTGTTGATCTGGATGGGGTAGACGGACTGGTCCATAAATCCGAAATTGACTGGGAAAGAATCCCACACCCTTCAAAGATATTCAAGGTTGGAGATGAGATCGAAGTAAAAGTTATCGGGATTGATAAAGAAAAAGAGCGGGTGAGCCTAAGCCGAAAAATCCTGCTGCCAAACCCCTGGTTGAAGCATGTGGAGAAGTTCCAGGTGGGTGATCTTGTGGAGGGAGTAGTTGTATCTGTCCTGGATTTTGGCGCATTTATTGAGTTGACCGAAGGATTGCAGGGCTTGGTCCATGTCAGTGAAATTGGCTATGCCAACGCGGAGGATCCTAAAGCTGTTGTCAAAAAAGGTGATCCGGTCCTCGTCAAGATCATGTCAATAGATCTGGATCGAGAGCGTATCTCCCTGAGTATGAGGCGGGTACCGATCTCTGAACAGATGGAATGGATCATGAATTTGGAGGATGCGTCTGAAGCTATTTTACTGGATGGAGAGGAAGCTATTCCGGATGAAGAGATTGTTACAGAAGGATCAGAACATTCAATGCCCTCGGATGTTGATGTAGAGGAAATGGAAGAAATCTCTTCTGGCGAGGATCCCGGAGAAGATCAAGCAAGTCAGGATGACTCAGTAGAAGACCTAGCAACTCCTGAAATATCAGAAAGTCCAGAATAAAATACAAATATTACGAAGCATTTTAAAAAGTATGGCTGATGAAAAACGGTCATACTTTTTTATATTTCAGATTGGGAAAAGTTGCTTTCCTGGTTGGATAAATTGGAGGGATACTCTTCCTGGATGTCCTCACAGTCACACTCTTCACCAATGAGGCATTTTCTACAACAAAAGATCAGCTGGTCTTTTTCTATTGGCTCCCAGCGGATCTCCACTCCACACCCATCACACCAGAACGTATCAGCATACCATGACATCTAACACCTCCTATTTGACAGAATATATTTGGAGTGCCCTTTATCTACCTGAGAACTCAGGTCTGTTTGCCGCGTTGTAAATGATGAGCGATAGCGTAGAGATAGAGAGTGAATTATTAAGTGTAGGGTTTGCTGCTTTCACTATAGCAAAAAACGTTGATTAGTTCAAGTTCCTTATTAGATATTCAACCAGCGACTGGCTTCATCCGGAAGATCTGTAAGAAATCCCTGCTGTATACTGCAGTTGGGAAGAGAGTTAATGAACAGATTTCCATAAGTCTTGGTCAGGAGCCTTTTATCGAAGATTGCAACTACTCCAACATCTTTATTGGTTCTTATCAGCCTACCAAAACCTTGTCTGAAACTGAGGATTGCTTCAGGGAGCATGTATTCCTGAAAACTATCATGATATGTTTCTGATCTGGCAGCGACTATCGGGTCTGATGGAACCTTGAAAGGCAGCTTGGCGATCACTAATACCGAGAGATCCTGCCCGGGTACATCAACACCTTCCCAGAAAGCCCTTGTGCCAAGCAGGACCGCTTGTTCTGCTTGGCGGAAGCTTTTCAAGAGCGTGTGAGCTGAGGGTCCGCTTCCTTGTTCATAGACAATAATCCCTTCTTGAGCCAATGGGCCAGTGATCGATCTGCCTGTTTCCTGCAGCTGGCTGTATGAAGTGAATAATACAAGTGTCCGACCACCGGTAGCTTTGCAGAGGGAGATCAAACCTCTATTAAGCGCGAGCTGATGACCCTTGTAATCAGATGGTTCCGGGATATTCTCCACGAGGTAGAGAAGGGCAGAGTTCTGATAATCAAATGGTGAGCCCAGGGCAAGTTCTTCTGCGTCGTTAGCACCAAGTCTGTTTCGGATATAGTCAAAACTCCCCGCTGTGGTTAATGTTGCCGATGTAAGGATTACGGCCCTTTTTTCGAACCAGATATAGCGTTCCATCAGATCCCCGATATGGAGGGGGGCAGCCTGGATAGCTACTGCTGGTTTTTGGGGTGGTGTTTCGATCCAGTAGATCATATTGGGATCGGGTTCAAAGACCAGATGGTCGATATTTTCATACATATCGTATAGTTCCCTGGAAGCTTCCCTAAGATCGTTCAAGATTGCTTCATACTGGGATTCATCACTCCGATTTTTCCCCAACAATTCATTGATCGATTCCCAAAGTTTTTGGATATCTTCCAATAAACCGTAAAGCGATTGTCTGGCCTCATCCCAGGATTTCTCAACATCATCCCACTCGCCTTGTTCTCGTAAGATGCCGCTGAAGTTCTCTGAGACTCTTGTAGACGATTCAATCCTTGCCTGCTGAGTGTACCTGCCGGCTGGCCTTCCGCCCCGCGACCTCTCCAGTAGCAATTGCAGAATACGGAAGAGATCATCCATGCGGCTTTGGGTTTTAAAGGATCGGGAGATGATTGATTGAACAAGTTGGTTAAGTGAGGCAAA
>Ga0180436_10005160_pt1 | contig 11605 bp, 8 predicted proteins | sample SS_ome_2_FD_132434 | JGI IMG/M metagenome (GOLD analysis project Ga0180436, IMG submission 132434) | Hypersaline lake sediment archaeal communities from the Salton Sea, California, USA - SS_3_S_2 metaG | ecosystem: Environmental > Aquatic > Non-marine Saline and Alkaline > Hypersaline > Sediment...
ATACCGCCAACGCCGATCAGCGGCAGCGTTCCATGTGTCAGCGTCGACAGGCGTGCAAGGACACGCGTGGACTTTTCGAACAACGGGGCGCCGGAAAGCCCGCCCTTTTCGTCCCTGCTTGAACTTTTCAAACCTTCGCGCGACAGGGTCGTGTTCGTGGCGATGATCCCGTCGATCCCCGCCGCAAGCGCGACCTCGGCCACCTCGTCGATCTCCTGCGGTGCCAGATCGGGGGCGATCTTGAGAAAGACCGGCACCTGCCGGGGCAGGGCGGCGCGGGCTGCCAGAACCCCGTCCAGAAGCGCGGCCAGAGCGGCCTTGCCCTGAAGGTCGCGCAGCTTCTCGGTATTCGGCGAGGACACGTTGACGGTGGCGAAATCCACCGACGCGCCGCATTCGGCCAGTACCGTCGCGAAATCGGCGGCGCGGTCGGCGCTGTCCTTGTTGGCGCCCAGGTTCAGCCCGACGGGAATGCCCGCGGGCCGGTCCGCCAGCCGCGCGCCGATCGCCGCCATCCCGTCGTTGTTGAAGCCGAAACGGTTGATCGCGGCGCGGTCCTCGGACAGCCGGAACAGCCGCGGTTTCGGGTTGCCCGGCTGCGGCCGCGGCGTGGCTGCCCCGACCTCGAGGAACCCGAAGCCCGCGCGCATCAGTTGCGGCAGTGCCACCGCGTTCTTGTCGAACCCCGCCGCCAGCCCGACAGGGTTGGGCAGGTCAAGCCCGGCCAGCCGCGTGGCCAGGCGCGGCGAGGTCACCGGGCCGGGCAAAGGCACCAGCCCGTGGCGCAGCCCGAACAGCGCGAACCCGTGCGCCGCTTCCGGGTCCATCCGGTGCGCGACGGCAAGGCCCAGGCGTTCGGTCAGGCTCACAGCATCCCCTCGGGGAAGATGTGTCCGGCCGATCCCAGTGGCAGCGACTTGTCCCAGATGACATCTTCCATCCGCAAGTCGCGGTAGAGATGCGGAAACAGCGCCCCGCCGCGCGAAGGCTCCCATTTCAGCGCATCGCCCAGCCGGTCGGGGTCGACGGCCACCAGCACCAGGTCGCTTTCGGTCGCGAAATGCCTGGCCGCCGTTTCGGCGACCTGCGCGGCGGTCGAAAGGTGGATGAAGCCGTCGGCCAGGTCCACCGGTGCGCCGCGCGTCGTGCCGGCATCGCGGAAGGCATCCCATTCGGGTCTGCGGAATATCTTGAAGATCGGCATGGGCGCTCTCATGCCCTTTGGCCCGGCCCCGGTCAATCCCGCCCGCGCGTCACCGGCGCGTCACCAATCCGGCCTAAGCCGATGCGCAAGGCCTTTGACATGGGCCCGCCGACTGGCAATTCTTGATCATTCGACAGGGAAAAGGAGATCAAAATGCAGACCCGGGGCATCTTCCGTGCGCTTATGGGCGCTTCGGCCTTCGTGGCGTTGAGTGCGGGCAGCGCGGCGGCCGACTATACCTTGCATGTTCTTCATATCAACGACCTGCACAGCCGGATCGAATCGATCAACAAGTACGATTCGACCTGCAATGCCGAGGCCGAGGCCGAAGGCGAATGTTTCGGCGGTGTCGCGCGCCTTGCCACCAAGGTCGCCGAGTTGCGCGGCGCGCTGGTGGCCGACGGTCAGAACGTGGTTCTGCTCGATGCCGGCGATCAGTTTCAGGGCTCGCTGATGTACACCACCTACAAGGGCGCGGCCGCGGCCGAGTTCATGGAGAAGATCGGCTTCGACGCGATGGCCGTCGGCAACCACGAATTCGACGACGGGCCAGAGGCGCTTGCGGCCTTCGTCGACAAGGTTTCGTTCCCGGTTCTGTCGGGCAATCTCGACCTGTCGGGGTCGAACCTGTTGAAAGGCAAGGTCGCCGACAGCGTCATCCTGGATGTCGGGGGTCAGAAGATCGGCCTCGTCTCGGCGCTGGCGACCGATACGGTGGATACCTCTTCCCCCGGACCGAACGTGGTCTTCAAGGATGAGATCGAGGAATTGAAGGCCGATGTCGCCGCGCTCGAGGCAGAGGGCGTCGACAAGATCATCGCGCTGACGCATGTGGGCTACAATCTCGACCAGCGGATCGCGGCCGAGGTTCCTGGGCTCGACCTTGTCGTGGGCGGCCATTCCCACACCTACCTGTCGGCCAGCGACGAAGACCGCCAGGGCGCCTATCCCACCTGGGTGACCGGGCCGGAAGGTGGCATGGTTCCGGTGGTGCAGGCCTATGCCTATTCCAAGTATCTGGGCCATATCGAGCTGACCTTCGACGACGCGGGCAATCTGGTTCATGCCGAGGGCGACACGATCGTGCTGGATGCCTCCGTCACGCCGGATGCCGAGATCGCCGCGCGGGTTGCAGAACTGGCGGGCCCGATCGAGGAACTGAAGGCCCGTGTCGTGGCCGACTCCGCCGCGGCAATCGACGGCGACCGCGCCAATTGCCGTGCGACGGAATGCCAGATGGGCAACCTGGTGGCCGACGCGATGCTCGACCGCGTGAAGGGGCAGGGTATCCAGATCGCGTTCCAGAACGGCGGTGGCCTGCGCGCTTCGATCGATGCGGGCGAGGTGACGATGGGCGAGGTGCTGACGGTGCTGCCGTTCCAGAACACGCTGTCGACCTTCGAGGCCAAGGGCTCCACGCTTCTGGCCGCGCTGGAAAACGGCGTCAGCCAGGTCGAGGACGGCGCCGGCCGGTTCCCGCAGGTCGCGGGAATGACCTTTTCCTTCGATCCCGCGCAGCCGGCCGGGTCGCGCGTGTCGGACGTGATGGTGATGGAAAACGGTGACTGGGCGCCGATCGACCCCGACAAGGTCTACGGCGTGGTCACCAACAATTACGTGCGCAATGGCGGTGACGGGTACCGGATGTTCGCCTCCGAGGGCATGAACGCCTATGATTACGGCCCCGACCTGGCCGACGTGACGGCGGAATACCTGGCAGAACAGGGCCCCTACACGCCCTATCTGGATGGCCGCATCGCCCGGAAGTGATACCGGGCCTAGCCTGACGGGGCCGCGGTTCACGCCGCGGCCCCTGTCGTTCGTGCGGGCGATTTTTCTGCGAAAAATCGGTAAGCGGCGGGCGATCCTTCGCAGAAGGATCGGGGCCTCGGGGCGGCTTTCCCCGCGTCGCGGGGGCGGCTAGGCTGGCGCCATGTGCGGCCGTTTCGCCATCACCCTGCCGATCGACGCGATGGCGCGGCTGTTCGATGCCGTGCCGGGCAACGACGTGCCGGACGCGGCGCGTTACAATGTCTGCCCGACGACGCCCATCGCCGTCTGTACCGCCACCGGCGGCGAACGGCGGCTGCGGGCGATGCGCTGGGGCTTTGTCCCGCATTGGTACAAGACACCCACCGATGGCCCCCTGCTGATCAACGCGCGCTCGGAAACCATCGCCGAGAAGCCGGCCTTCCGCGCCGCCTGCCGCGCGCGGCGCTGCCTGATCCCGGCCGACGGGTTCTATGAATGGACACGCGAGAAGGGGCAGGTCCCGCTGCCCTGGTTCATCCGCCGGGCCGATGGCGCGCCGCTGGTCTTCGGCGGGATATGGCAGGATTGGGAACGCGAAGGGCAGGAAAGGCTTTCGACCTGCGCCATCGTGACCTGTCCCGCCGGGCCGGGCATGGACGCGATCCACGACCGCGAACCCCTGGTGCTGGAGGCTGCGGACTGGCCGCTCTGGCTGGGCGAGGCGGGCCATGGGGCGGCGCGGCTGATGAAACCGGCCGAACCGGGGGTGCTGACCTGGCATCGGGTCGGGACAGACGTGAACTCGAACCGCGCCAGTGGCCCCGGCCTGATCGAACCGGTCGCAGCCTAGACCACACCGCTTGCATGGCCCCGCCCGGCAGGGCTATATGATGCGCATGCGGGTGTAGCTCAATGGTAGAGCAGCAGCCTTCCAAGCTGAATACGTGGGTTCGATTCCCATCACCCGCTCCATTCCTTCACCGATCGCGCAGGAGCCGCCCTCAGCCGAGCCGGAGCCGCGCCTTTTCCCGCAGCAGGTCCAGCACCGCATCGGTTGGCGGGGTCTGTGCGCCGGGGGCGGCAAGGCGCCCTGTCTCTTCCTCGGTCAATTCGTGGTAGCCCATCACCCAATTGGCGAAGTTGCGGGCCGCCAGGGGGCCTTCCAGCAGGATCGCCACGTCTTCGTGCCGCGGATCGCGCCCGATCCGCGCCATCAGGCTGTCCAGCTGCGTTTTCGGCCCCTCCAGCCACTGAAAATAGGTGTCGCGCGTGCGCAGAAGGTAGCCGCCGATCCCGTTGGCCTGATTGTATGCCCAGGCGGCGCGCAGGATGTCGAAATCGACAATACCCGGAAACGGTGAAAGCGCCCGGCTGGTGTAGAAATAATGATACAGCACCCCGCCCCCGCTTTCCCCGCGATCCGGACGGAAGACTAGGCCCGGACCACGGTCGACTGCATGACCTGCATCAAGGCAGGCCATCCATCGACCTCCTGCGCCAACCCGACGCTTGCCCAATGGGTGCCCGATCCGCTAACCGAACACAACGCGAAGGGGAGGATGCATGGCCAGGAAACCGGAACCCGTCGGAGAGGACCGGGGCACCTCGCGCCGTGTCGGTGCGCTCAGGGGGCTTTTGCCGTTTCTCGCCCCTTACCGGCTGCTGGCGGCGGGTGCGCTCCTTGCTTTGATCGCCACCGCCACGATCAGCCTGATCCTGCCCATGGCGGTGCGCCGGGTCGTCGACGGCTTCAACCAGGGCGCGGAATTGCTGGACCAGTATTTCACCGCCGCGCTGGCCATCGCCGCGCTTCTCGCGCTGGGCACCGGCCTGCGTTACTACCTTGTGACGCGGCTGGGCGAACGGGTGGTGGCCGATATCCGGCGCGCCGTGTTCGACCGGGTGATCGGGCTGTCCCCCGCCTTCTACGAAAGGATCATGACCGGTGAGGTTCTCAGCCGGATCACGACCGACACGACCGTCATCCAGTCGGTGATCGGGTCGTCGATTTCCATCGCGCTTCGGAACACGTTGCTGCTCATTGGCGGGCTGGCGCTGATGCTGCTGACCTCGCCCAAGCTGACCGGCCTCGTCTTGCTGATCGTGCCGGTCGTCGTGGTGCCGATCATCGTTCTGGGCCGTCGACTGCGCGGCCTCAGCCGTCAGAACCAGGATTGGATCGCGGCCTCGTCCGGCAATGCGTCCGAGGCGCTTTTGGCAGTGCAGACGGTGCAGGCCTACACGCACGAGGATGCCAGCCGCGCGGAATTCGGTGCGGTCACCGAACGCGCGTTCGACGCTGCCCGCAAACGCGTCGGCACCCGGGCGGTGATGACCGTGATCGTCATCTTTCTGGTCTTTGCCGGTGTCGTGGGCGTCTTGTGGATCGGTGCGCGCGACGTGCGCGCGGGCGGGATGAGCGTGGGCGAACTGGTGCAGTTCGTCATCTACGCGGTTCTCGTGGCGGGCTCCGTGGGGGCGCTGTCGGAAATCTGGGGCGAGTTGCAGCGTGCCGCCGGCGCGACCGAGCGTTTGACCGAGCTTCTGGCGGTCGAGGACAGTGTGAAGGACCCGGCAGAGCCCGCCCTGCTGCCTCGTCCGGTTCGTGGCCAGATCGGGTTCGAAGGCGTGACCTTCCACTATCCTGCCCGGCCGCAGACCTCGGCGCTGGAAGGGATCGACCTGCACGTCGCACCGGGCGAGACGGTTGCGCTGGTCGGCCCGTCGGGGGCCGGCAAGTCGACCGTGATCCAGCTTCTTCAGCGGTTCTACGATCCGCAATCTGGCCGCGTGACCATCGACGGGGTCGACCTGCGCGACATGGCGCGGCGCGATTTCCGCCGCCATATCGCGCTGGTGCCGCAAGACCCGGTGATCTTTGCCGCCACGGCGCGCGAGAATATCCGCTTCGGCCGGCCCGAGGCCAGCGACGCCGAGGTCGAGGCCGCCGCGCGCGCCGCCGCCGCGCATGATTTCCTGACCGCGTTGCCCGAGGGCTACGAAACCCATGTCGGCGAACGCGGCGTGATGCTTTCGGGCGGGCAGAAACAGCGCGTGGCCTTCGCCCGCGCGATCCTGCGCGATGCGCCGATCCTGCTTCTGGACGAGGCGACCAGCGCGCTGGACGCCGAAAGCGAACGCGCGGTCCAGATGGCGGTGGAAGAGCTGGCCAAGGGGCGCACCACGCTGATCGTCGCGCACAGGCTGGCCACGGTAAAACGGGCCGACCGGATCGTGGTGTTCGACCAGGGCCGGATCGTCGCGACCGGCACGCATGACGCGCTGGTGGCCGAAGGCGGGCTTTACGCGCGGCTCGCGCGGCTGCAATTCACCGACGGTAACGTCGCGGAAGCCGCCGAATAGCCGCCGCGTCACACTTGCCCCCCGGCGGCGAAATTCCCATTCTTTCCGGAGTGAGGAACCGCCGAAAAGGCGGAAGGGAGGGTAAGGGATGACACGTTTCGGGGGGGTGGCCGACCGCAATGCGGTCGAGGCGGAAATGCCGTGGGAAGAGCGGGACACGCCACGCACGATCCACGCTTTTCTAAGCCGGGTGCGTGACAGGCATCCCGATCGTCCCGCGATCAGCTTTCAGTTGCAATCGGGCCCCGGGGACAAGGCCGAAACCCTGACCTGGGCGGAATTGCACGGCCGCGTCACGCAGGCCGCGAACCTGTTTCGCAGCCTGGGCGTGGGGCCGGGCGACACGGTGGCCTATGTCCTGCCGAACGCGACCGAAACGGCCGTGGCATTGCTGGGCGGGGCGGTCGCCGGCGTGGTGAACCCGATCAACCCGCTGCTCGAGGCCGAACAGATCGCGGCGATCCTGCGCGAGACGCGCGCCAAGGTCGTGGTCACGTTGAAAAGCTTTCCCAAGACCGAGGTGGCGCAGAAGGTCGCCCGTGCCGTGGCGGATGCGCCGGGGGTTGAGACGGTGCTGGAGGTCGATCTCAAGCGTCATCTCGCCCCGCCGAAAAGCTGGATCGTGCCGCTGGTGCGGCCCAAGAACCCGGTGCCGCACCAGGCGCGCATGCACGATTTCAACGCCGAATGCGCGCGGATGCCGGCCGACCGGCTTGCCTTCGACGACCCGCCCGAAGACCGGGTGGCGGCGCTGTTCCATACCGGCGGCACGACCGGTCTGCCCAAGGTCGCGCGGCACAAGGTTTCGGGCATGGTCTATAACGGCTGGCTGGGCGGACGGCTGCTGTTCGACGAAACCGACGTGCTGATTTGCCCCTTGCCGATGTTCCATGTGTTCGCGGCCTATCCGATCCTGATGTCCTGCATCGCCTCTGGCGCGCATGTCGTCTTCCCGACGCCCGCGGGCTATCGCGGCGAGGGCGTGTTCGACAATTTCTGGAAGCTGATCGAGCGCTGGCAGGTGACTTTCCTCATCACCGTGCCAACAGCCATTGCCGCGCTGATGCAACGGCCGGTGGATGCCGATGTCTCAAGCCTGAAAACCGCGATCTCGGGGTCGGCGCCGCTGCCCATCGAACTCTTCAAGCGGTTCGAGGCGGCGACCGGCGTGCAGGTGTCGGAGGGCTACGGGCTGACCGAGGCGACGTGCCTTGTCTCCTGCAACCCGGTCGAGGGGCTGAAGAAGGTCGGCTCGGTCGGGCTGCCCTTGCCGCATACCCATGTCCGCATCCTGCACCACAAGCCCGATGGCAGCGTCGAGGATTGCGGGATCGACCAGGTCGGCGAGATCTGCGTGGCCAATCCCGGCGTGCTGCCCGGATCGACCTATACCGAGGACGACAAGAACAGCGACCTTTTCGCCGAGGATGTCTATCTGCGTACGGGCGATCTGGGCCGGATGGATGCCGACGGCTATCTGTGGATCACGGGCCGCGCGAAGGACCTTATCATCCGTGGCGGTCATAACATCGACCCGGCCGAGATCGAGGAGGCGGCGCTGAGTCATCCGGCCGTGGCCTTCGCCGGGGCGATCGGCCAGCCCGACAGTTTCGCAGGCGAATTGCCGTGTCTTTACGTCGAACTGGTCGCAGGGGGCGAGGTGAGCGTCGCCGAACTGGCCCAGCATATCCGCCACAACATCCATGAACGCGCGGCCTTCCCCAAACATATCGAGGTGCTGGAGGAATTGCCCAAGACCGCGGTCGGCAAGATCTTCAAGCCCGACCTGCGCAAGCGCGCGATCCAGCGCGTCTACGATTCCGCACTGCACCACGAGAAACTGGCCGCCCGCGTCGTCGAGGTGGTGGAGGATCGCAAGCGCGGCCTCGTGGCCCGGCTGGAACGGACCGGTCCGGTGGAAGACGAGGCCGTGGTTCACAAGCTGGGCGAATTCACCCGGCCCTGGGAATGGATCGACTGACAATGAAAGGGCCGGCGCCTGCCGCGCCGGCCCCGAATTTTCGCAGAAAATTCGTCGCTCAGGCCGCTTCGGCCTTCACGTCTTCGGCTGCGGCGAGAAGTGCGTCGGCGATGAAGTCGAGGTCGGGGCGCGTCAGCCGCGCCGGAAGGCGTACGTCGCAGGCCCGCATCAGCATCGCGCGCGTCTTGGGCAATTCGGGCAGATCGCCCAGGAATTGCCAGTTCCAGAAGGCCCGCGCATTGTCCTGGCTCAGCCCGAAGACCTGAACCGACACGCCGCGTGCCTTGGCGGCCGACTGGAAGGCCAGCGCCTCTTCGTCGCGGGCGAAACCGCGCAGGTTGAATTGCAGCGAGTCCGGTGCGCGGTCTTCCTGCGGCAGGGCCGGCGGCACCTCCATCCAGGGCGAGCCGTTCAGCCGGTCGGCCACGTAATCATGGTTGGCGCGTCCGTCGCGCACCCGGCGCGCCACTTCGGCCAATTGCGGGCGGATCACCGCGGCCGACAGGTTCTGCATCCGGGTATTGTAAAGCGGCAGCTTGTTCTGCCAGGCGAGGAAACTGTTCTGCAGGCCCGGATGTTTTTTCCAGTTGTGCTCGTAGGCGCCCGACATGATCACCGCGCGCGCCGCAACTTCCGGGTCGTCGGTCACCATGATCCCGCCTTCTCCGGCATTGACCAGCTTGTAGGACTGGAAGCTGAAGCAGCCCACCTTGCCGATCGTTCCGATCTTGCGGCCGTTCCACAGCGTGCCCAGCGAATGTGCCGCATCCTCGATCACCGGCACGCCCTTCGCGTCGGCCAGTTCCATGATCCGGTCCATGTCGGACGTGTGGCCTCGCATGTGCGAAATCAGGACGGCCGAAATCGTGTCGTCCAGCTTGGCCTCGAAATCTGCCATGTCGACGCGGAAATTGTCGCCGACCTCGACCAGTACGGGTTCGCAATCGGCGTGGACCACGGAAGAGGGCACGGCGGCGAAGGTGAAGGCCGGGATCAGCACGCGCGCGCCGCGCGGCAGGTCCAGCGCCTTCATCGACAGAAACAGCGCCGCCGAACAGGACGCGACGGCCAGCGCATAGCGCGTGCCCATCATCTCGGCGAACTCGGCCTCCAGCAGCGCGACGGGCGCGTCCTGCGGTGCGGTGTAGCGAAACAGGTCGCCCGAGGTCAGCAGCCGCTCGATCTCGGCGCGCGCGGCCTCGGGAATGGGTTCGGCGTCATAGACGTTTGGGGCCGGGCGATGCAGTCCGTCGGGTGCCATGCGTCAGCTTTCCTGAATGTGACTTTCAGGAAAGCTGTAAATCAACGAGGCGTCAAATGCCACTCAATTTCATGGCGTCGGCGGTCAGATGCCCAATCTGTCGCGCATCGCGTACCACGTCATCGCCAGGATCAGCAGCGACGACCGCAATGCCGCGCCACCGGGAAAACGCGGCGGCAGCAGCCCTGCCATGACGTCGAAGCGTTCCGCCTGCCCCGCCACGGCCTCGGCCAGAACCTTGCCGGCGAAACTGGCCATCGCGACGCCGTGGCCCGAATAGCCCGAGGCCGAAAGGACATTCGGCGCCGGGCGAAGGAAGCAGGGCATCCGGCTCATCGTGATGGCCAGTGTACCGCCCCAGGCATAGTCGATGCGGATATCGGCAAGGCCGGGATAGACCTTCAGCATCGGCTTCTTCACCGTCCGCACGATGTCGGGAAAGCGGTAGCCATAGCTTTCGCCGCCACCGAACAGCAGGCGCCCATCCTCCGACAGACGCCAGTAATTCACGACGAAACGGGTATCGGCCACCGCCACGTCCCGGCGCAGCACGCTGTCGATGCGGTCGCCCAGCGGTTCGGTCGCCAGGATGAAATTGTTGATCGGCATGACCCGCGCGGCGACCTGACCGTCGAGCCCGCCGAGATAGCCGTTGGCAGCCAGGATCACCCGGTCGCAGCGGATCCGCGCATCCGCCGTTTCGACCAGCGGCGCGGCCCCCGGCGTGACGCGCGTCACCACCGACCCTTCGCAAAGGCGCGCGCCCGCCTTCGCCGCCGCCTGCGCAAGCCCGATGGCGAAGTTCAATGGGTGGACATGCCCCGCGTCACGGTCGAGCGACCCGCCGACATAATCGTCCGACGGCAGGATCGCGCGCAGGGCGTCGCGGTCGAGCTTCTCTATCTCGGTATAGCCGTAGCGTTCGGCCAGATGGTCGGCGCCGGCATGTTCGTCGGCCACCTCGGCCGATGTGCGGCAGGCATGGACAAGGCCGGGTTTGTAGATTGCCGGCATCGCATGGTCGGCGATCAGGTCGCGCACCAGCGCCTTTGCCTCTTCCGAGAAGGCCCAAAGTCGGCGTGCCGTCTCGGCGCCGTGTGCCTTTTCCAGCGTTTCCTGGTCCAGCCTCTGGCCGGAACCGACCTGCCCGCCATTGCGCCCCGACGAGCCGAACCCCACGCGATGGGCCTCGAGCAACACCACGTCGTAGCCGCGCTGCGCCAGGTGCAGCGCGGCCGAAAGCCCGGTATAGCCGCCGCCGACGATGCAGACATCCGCGCGGATTTCGCCCGCGGCGGCGGGGAAGGGATCAAGCGGGGCAGCAGTGGCGGCGTACCAGCTGCGGGGATATTCCCCCGGCCGGTCGTTGGCGAACAGAAGGTTCATACGTTCAGCAGCAGGTGTTCCCGCTCCCACGGGCTGATGACCTGCAGGAATTCCTTGTACTCATCGCGCTTGACGCTGTCATAGACGCCGCAGAATTCGGGGCCCAGCACGTCACGCAGCGCCGTGTCCTCTTCCAGAAGGTCCAATGCGTCGCCCAATGTGTAGGGCAATTCGTCCTTGGCCATGTAGGCATCGCCCGTGAATTGCGCGCGCGGCTTCTTCTTTTCCTTGAGCCCGAGATAGCCGCAGGCCAGCGACACGGCGATGCCCAGGTAGGGGTTGCAATCCATCCCCGCCAGACGGTTTTCCAGCCGTCTTCCGCCGGGTTCCGAGATCGGGACGCGCAGGCCCGTGGTGCGGTTGTCGCGCCCCCATTCCAGGTTGATTGGTGCGGCGAAGTCGGGAACGTAGCGGCGGTAGCTGTTCACATAGGGCGCCAGAAGCGCGATGGCGGCGGGCAGGTGGTTCTGCATCCCGGCGATGAAATGCAGGAATTCCGGCGTCTCGTCGCCCGCAAGGTCGGAGAAGATGTTGCGCCCGGTCTTCGAATCCACGACGGAATGGTGGATATGCATGGCGCTGCCGGGTTCGTCTTCGATCGGCTTGGCCATGAAGGTGGCGAAGCAATCGTGGCGCAGCGCCGCCTCGCGGATCAGGC
>Ga0180436_10005163_pt1 | contig 11603 bp, 8 predicted proteins | sample SS_ome_2_FD_132434 | JGI IMG/M metagenome (GOLD analysis project Ga0180436, IMG submission 132434) | Hypersaline lake sediment archaeal communities from the Salton Sea, California, USA - SS_3_S_2 metaG | ecosystem: Environmental > Aquatic > Non-marine Saline and Alkaline > Hypersaline > Sediment...
ATAGCCCGGAGGCGGGCGTCGGCACCGGGGATCGGGCGAGCGCCGTAGGCGCGAGGATGGGAAGCGCGTCGGTTCACCAGCCACGCAGCGGAACGTCGTGCGCGGCCCAGCAGGGATCGTGACGGAACGGAGTGACGGCGCGATCCCTGCGGACGCGGCACGGCGTGGAGCGGTAGACATCGCCGACCACGCCGGACCGGCGTGGTTCCCCGACGAGCGCAGCGAGGAAGGGCCAGGTGGGCAGACAGGACGGCGGTGGGGTCCGGCGGGACACGCTACGCTTCCAACGGTTGGATCGTACACGGTCAGGACGTTCCAACCGTTGGAAGACCTACGGCCTTCCGCGTCCAGACGTTGGAAACCGTCAGGACGCAACGCGAGACGTGATACAGACCATCCTCAGCTTGAACTGACCGGGGTCCGGGGCGTAGTCTGCATCACGGATGGTTCGTGCATACTTCAAGGTTGGCCGCCAATTTCGATTGGACCGATTTTCGCCGCGTTTGGCGACGAAATCGGCGACGTGATTCCAAGGTCTCGGGTACTGAACATGCAGGACCGGATCGGTCTTCGACCCGAGGAAGCGGAAGGCTGAGTCACCGGCGGACACTTCCGCCGGAAGGATCGGGAAGAAGCCAGTCCCTGAGTCTATGTTACGGCCTGCTCAGCGGCGAGCACCCGGCCTTGCTGTCCCCCAAAAACTCCTTTTATGTCCCGCTTTGCCCCCCCTCTCACAGGCGCCGAGAGCTCAACAATATGGGACGTTCCCAGGAGACTATAGATTCGGATCCGTTGCCAATGGGTTGGAAGCATCCACGCCGGGGTCGGTATAGTCCACGTTGGGGATCGGCGGGACGTTGCCCCAGAAGTTGGACTGTGCCGCCGCGTTGACCCCGCTGTAATTGGCAAGGCCATAGCCTGCGTTGCCCGTGAAGGAACTGCCTCCACCGCTGCCCAGCGCGCCGCCGCCGAAGTCGAACCAGACCCGCGCTCCGCCGGAACCCTCGTCAATAAGCAAACCGTCCTCCAGGTTGTTCCGTGCAACGATACGCCGGCCCAACACGGCAACGTCGCCGGGTTCACCCGCCGGCAGAGGCAGGCCCGGACCGCCCGGCGTGAATGCAATGGCGCTGATGCGGATGCCGTTGCCGCCGTTGCCCGAGGCGTGAACCCCGTCAAAGGCCGCGGATATCGCACCGTCCAGGCTACGCATCTCGGTCCGCAGACCGTCGGCCCCGTTGTTGTTGACGATCACGTCGCTGAAGCGGGCGGTAACGTTGCTGGTCGCCCCTATGTCGGCATAAATCCCGTAACGTCCGTTGCGGCGGGCGCTGATATCACGCATTGCAAGATCCACGTTGCCCTCGGGAGAGAGGTTCATGGCAATTCCCGATCCGCCGTTGCGCTCGGCGGTAACACGCTCGAAGGCCGCGGACATGGATTCGGTTGCAAAGGCAGCCACTTCAATGCCGCTGCCCGACTGGCCCAAACCGTCGTTGGCAACGATATCGGCAAAGGTCAGGTCCACATCCGCGAACGACCATGCGTCCACGCGCAGACCGGGCAATACGTTGCGTTCGACCGTGATGCGGTTGAAAGCAGCCATAACCGGGCCTTCGCCGCCTACCCCCAGCTCTATTCCGCTGCCTGCATTATCGGAAGCTCTTATACCGAAGAAGTTCCCCTGGAAACCGCCGGTCCCCACGCTCATGTACGACAGGTCTATCCCGTGATTCCAGTCTTCCTCTTCCTCGATTTCTCCAAATCCGTTGTGGGAGGCCTCGACGAAAAGCATGTTGACCGCGAGCCGGTTGTTGCCGTCGCTACTCCCCAGGTCGATCCCGTCCTCAAGGTTATAATTGGCCCTGTCGGCCACAAACCAGATGTTGGCCTCGTCATAATCCCAAGCCTGGATCTCGACACCGTCGTAAAGGTTATCGGAATAAGTATTGAACACGGAAATGAAACTGAATGTTCCGCTCATTCCCTCGCCGTGCACGTGCAGGCCGTCTGCCAGGTTGCCGCGGAAAGTGTTGCCCAGAACAATCGTGCTGAAGTTCTCTGTCCGGTCGGCGCCGAGAAGCGCGCCGTAGGAATTACCTTCGAGCTTGTTGCGGGTGAGCCTGACGTTATTGGCGTCCTTGCCGAAGATGCCGACCCGGCTGACGTCGTACGTACGGCCGCCGATCGTCACCGGTTGTTCTGGGCCGCCAAGATCGGTGTTGACCACGCGCATGCCGCGCACCACCGTATTGTCGGCCAGCGTGATGCTCGGTCCCATGCTATGACCGTCGACGGTCGGATAGGCCGTGCCGCCGAAACCCAGGATCGAAAAGCCCTCGCCCGTCATCTTTACGCCCGGGCTAAGCACGACGTTCTCCGCGTAATACTCGTCGCCGGCGAACACGTAAACGTTCTTTCTCCCCCTGGCGCTGTCGACCCCCTCTTGAATCGTGTCGTAAGGATATCTGACGGTGCCGTCCTCCCGACCGGTGTCGTTTTCGTTGTCTACAAACTGCACGTCGCTGAGCAGGACGCGCTTACGCCGTGTGCGCGTGATCCTGTCACCCGTGGTTTCGGAGATCTTGCGGGTCTCCTCCGCGACGCCGACCGCCGGCTGCCGGATCACGTTGTCAACGAGCCGCCAGCCGAAAGGCGCCTTGCCGGGCTTGAAAGCCGCGGCAACACCTCCAAAGGGATTCCGGCCGCCGAACAACGCGCCGAAATCGAACGGAAACTGGATCCGACCGCCGATCAGGTAGTCGGTGCCGAACAGCTTGTCGTTGCTGAAAACCTGCGCATCGAAAATCACGCCGGGAAGCCCGCGCACTTCCAGCCTGCCGCGGAAACCGTCGAAATCGTTGTCCCCGAAATCTTCGCCGTAGCTGTAGTATCCACCGAAAGCCCCGATGTCCATCGGCAGCTTCTTCATGAAGGGCAGCCAACCGCCTATCTCGAAGTCGAAACCCTCCAGCGGCACTTCAAAAACTCCGTAGTTTTCCTGCAGGACCCGGCTGCGCGTCGTCTCCGTGGAATCCTGCAGGATATCGTGACCGCTGGCATACGGATCGCCGTCGGAAATGGCACTGCGACTTGACAGGACTGTTTCTACCGGAAAAGAATCGAATGCTTCGCGGTCGTCGAGACTGATATAGAAGTTGGCTCGCGCATCCGTCCACTCGGACAGGAACTCAAACCCGATACCGGCCCGCTCGAAGGTGTTGTTGCGGCCGGTTTCGTACGAATCATAAAACAGGTTGGCACCGAGGATGCCCTTTATGCCCGGCAGCCAGTGACGGTAACCTGCTCCAAGGTTAAAGTAGTCTCGGTCATCGCTGCGAGTCGCGCTGGGATTAAAGAAGAAAACATCCAGCTCGGTCAGCCAGTAGGGGATCATGGCGTTCCCGCTGAAGATATCCTCGCCTCCTCCGCTCATACCTCCGCCGGTTAGGAGCGCCGGCTGTTCAATTGGTTCCGGTTCTTCAAGCACCTGGGCGTTTGCCTGCAAGCCGAAGATAAGAAAGAGAATGATCGCCGAACCGAGTATCTTCAAACGCTGTTCTTGCATGGCCGCCTCCTTCAGAATTTGCTGACTTCATCCTTCAAGTGCCAACCTCATAACTGTAGAAGCCTTTCTGTGAAAGGCTCACAACACACGCGGGCGGCGGGTTTCAAGCACAATTCTCGCTATTCCCCGTACCGTACATCCCCGGTTGATAAGCTCGCGGACCTTGCGAACAGCCGCAGACCGGGATGCTTGGAACCCCCGCTCGGTAAGCTTATACACCTCCATGCTTCGCCCTGCACGCAAAATCCTCCCGCATATCGCTCGGCCGCAGTTTGCCTCCGATCCATCCGTCCTTTCGGCAGCATTACCGCTGGGCCCGTCTCGCCTGCAAAGGCTGCAGCTCGGCGCCATCCTCACCAATGGCACTTATGCGCCAGCGATAGACAACATCTTCGTGCGCCGTGCTGACCGTATCGCCGGCTTCATAGAGCGTACCGTTTATCAGTACGACTCGAATGCCTCCCGCGCCGGTCATTACGCCGCCCACATTAAGTTTGGCGCGGGCCTCGGCCCACGCCGCGGCCGGGTCACTTTCGGAAGACTCGGCGCTCAGCGTTTTCGGCGCAGCAATGAACCTCGGGCGCCGGATTGCTCCGCCCGGATCCGCGGCTTTTTCACTTGCCGGCTCTTCACTGGAAGTATCGGATGCCGCATTCTCGTCATCGGGCCAAACACCCATGGTCTTAAGCATTTCCTGCTCCAGCTCTTTAAACTGCCGCTCCGCGCGCTCGGCCGGGTCAGCGCCGCCGTCCGGACCGAAGAATCTTGTCTTGATAGCCAGCACTCCGAACGAGAACCCGACATGGACCAAAGAAAACAGCGCCACCACAAGGAGCGACTTCCAGATCGAGATCCAGCAGAACGTCATCAACATGAAAGCAATGAAGGCGATTTGCGGAATGATAACGAACAGGCCGAGCTTGTGTGCGGCCAAGGCTTCGATCAACAGGGTTCCCGCCATGACGGCGCCGGAAACCATTGCGACCTTCTGGAAGCTGTAGTCGGCCTCGTAACGCGCAACCAGGTAAAGGATCAGGCACAGTACGAAGGCCTGGATAAAGATCTGTGCCGCAAGTATCGTGATCATGCGCGCACCATTCCGCCGTTGCCGGTCAGGATTTGTACTCTTTGCCGACGGGATATGATCCGACAACCCGGATTTCCACACTGCTGCGGCGAGCCACCTTGAGCGCCCGTTTGGCCTCAGGCAGAGCCACCGATCCGTCAATGTCCACCAGGAAAGCGTATTCCCGCGGGCAGCCGCGGATGGGACGCGAGATGATTCTCGAGAGGTTCACGCCTTCGGCCCTGAAAGCCTCCAGAAAGGTGCACAGAGCCCCGGGAGTATTCGGCAGCTTCACGGCCAGCGTCGACTTCGTAGCCCCGCGGATCGTGCGCTCTCTGCCGCCGATTGCGAGAAACAGAGTGATGTTGGGGCAATCGGCTTCTACCGGGTATTCCAACACCTGCAGGTTGTAAAGCCTGGCCAGTCTCCTGTTGCCGAGGGCGGCGGCATGGTCTTCCAGGAAGGCCATTCGTGCGGCCATGGCAGTGCTGGCGACGACGTGTTTTTCCACTCGCGGCAGGCGCCGCTTGATCCAGCGCGTACAATGCTCGAGCGGCGCAAAGTGCGAGTAGAGCGTCGTGATCTTCTGCCCCTTTCGCCCCAGCAAAGAAAGCTGAACGTTCAGCGAAAGCTCCTCGCATATGCGTATACGCGGGCGGTTCGACAGCAGAATATCGACAGTCTCGTAGATCGCGCCGCCGGAAGAGTTTTCGATTGGAATGATCCCTCTCCTGATCCCCGGGTCGCGCGCGACATACGCACACACATCGGTGATCGTGGGAAATGCCGTCATCCTGCGGCGGTTTCCGTAACGTTCTTCGGCGATCAGATGCGAGTACGTCCCCTCCGGCCCCAGGTAAGCTACCTCGCTCACTGCCATCGTTTTTTCTCCGGTTTCGGTTACGCTTTTGCTATACGTCCCAGACACTAACAACCCAACAGAAAGAACAAAAGCGCTTTTTCCTCCGTTATGTGCCCGCCCTGCGTCAGCCAGGCCAAACAGGATACGCTCGCCGAGCGGATGAAACAACTCCGCATCGGTGAGGAAGATCTGGTCGAGAAGTTCATACTCGGTTCCGGCCGGGGCGGCCAGAAAGTCAACAAGACATCTTCATGTGTATATCTCAAACACGAACCCAGCGGTATCGAAATCAAGTGCCAACGCACCCGTTACCGTGAGTTGAACCGGTTTCACGCCCGCCGCGAGCTCTGCGAACGATTGGCTGAGAGAATTGAAGGCGAAAAGAGCCGGCGCCAAGCCGAAGCGGAGAAGATCCGGCGTCAGAAACGCCGGCGCAGCCGCCGCCAGAAGCAGCGCATGCTGGAAGAAAAACACCGGCAATCTGAAAAGAAGAAGCTGCGGCGCAAGCCGGAAGAGGGTCTGGAGTAAGATGGGCAGAACTGTTTACTCGGTCGAGTTGTGCTCGGAACTGAGGCGAGTCGCCGAAGAGGCGGAGCTTGAGATCCGTCCCCGGCCGCTGCGCTACGACTCCGGCGATGTAATCGAGACGGACTTCACGACCGTCTGGCCCGAAACGGGCGGACACGCCCGCTTCCGGATCGAAAAGTTCGTCGGCGGCGGTTTCGCGGGACAGGTTTACCGCGGCGTCCTCGAGCGCGTCTGGCAGGACGAGGACACGCCCCGCGAGCTGCGCCAAGGTGGGGTGTACGCTCTTAAAATCATGCTGCCGCCTTCGCGATTCTCGCGCCGCTTCCGGGACTTCATTTACCGGCTCGGCTTTCAGGCTCCTTTCAGCGCGCAAGTCAACCGCGCCGCCTGCCGGGCTGGTTTGCTGTGGCAGAAGTTTGCCCTTAAGGGCGCCGGCGTCGAGTTCGGACGTCCCGACGCGGTAGCCGACGTTTACGCATCGTTCTACGATCCCCTGCTGAAGTCCTACGGAGAAATCCGCGAGTGGGTTGAGGGCCGCACCTGGCATCTCGAAGCCGATACCGACTTCCGGGCCCGCCGCCGCTGGAAGGACGTGGATCCGCGCCGGACCGGCAGCCCCGAGTACGTGGCCAAGCGGCAGTTCATGCACCGCTTTGTGAAGATGCTCCGTGAGGCGGGCGCGGCCGAGCTCGCCCGCCAGTACGAGTGGTGGACCATGAAGAGCCAGCCCAACGTGCTCAAGCGCAGCGGCAATGACGCCGACCCGCAGGCGGGGCTGTGCGCGGTCGACTTCAGGGCGGGATTGGCGCTGCTGCCGTTCCTGCCCCTGAGTCCGGCGGACGTACCACTGATCCTGGCGGGACTGGTCAGAGGTTCGCTCGTACAGTTCGACCGTTTCAACCCGAGGGCTCTGCGCGCATTTGCCGAACGGCGCAGCGATCGCTGCCCGGATTTGCCTGCCATGGCCGACGCCATTATCTCGTATGACCGCGAATACCGCCGCAGCATGCCCGACCTGACGCATCAGGGATGGCGCCTGCCGGTGAGCCGTGAACTGCGCGCCGACGTCCGGCGCGGTCTGACGGAGGGATACGCTGCCCGGGACATGGTCGACGCGGATTTCTCCCGCCGCCTTGCTTCGCGCGGAGGGCGGTTCGCCGTCTTCTATATGCTCGGCGCCGTGCCGATTCTCGGCAGTTTGGTGCGTAAGCTTTGGGGTAATCGCATTTACCGGCGACACGTTGGGTCAGTGCTGACCAATTCATCATATTTCCGCGCCGCCGCCCGAGCGGGAGTCGCCGCTCGACTCGTGCGCTGGCACCGTTCGGGCCGCACCGACGAACTGCGCACCGCTCGCCTGCTGCGGCATCCGGCCCTTTTCTGGACCGAGCGGCTGACGCTCGGCTGGCTTCCGGCCATACTGCACCGCGCCGCTACCGATCCAAGTTACGTCGCAGGAAAGATCCGCAGGGCGTTCAACTTCATGCGTTTGTTCTACCGCGACGCCGACTTCCGTGAACGCTGGTTGTCCGACCAGGTCGAAGAGGCCTACACCGAAGGCATGCTGCGTGAACGCGAGCGCGAGGAAATCCTGGCTCACGTTCGCGACCCGTTCATCGTCAAGTACCTCAAGTGCCTGGCCGTGCACTTCGCCACGCTGCCGGTAACGCAGATCGTGTCCGTGCTGGTCGGAAGCGTCGCGGCCGTATGGACCGTGGTTTCGGGAGGCACTTGGGGAAGCGCCGGCGCCAGGTTCGGTCTAATCCTGATCTTCTTCCAGATCATTCCTATTTCCCCGGGCTCCATTTGCCGGGGCCTCTACGTCGTATACCTGATGATCCGCGAGCGCAACTTCAGAGATTACATGGTGGCGGCGCCGCTGTCTTTCGCCAAGTACATTGGTTATCTGGCTTTCCCGATTCAGATGGTGACGTCGTATCCGGCCCTGTCGCGTTTCATGGCCAGCCGCTGGGCAACGGACGCAGTGCACATTGTGCCGGTATTTGGCGAGAAAGGGGCCCTCTTCGAGCACATGATATTCGATCTTTTTTTCAACGTGCCCCGCAAATTCGGTCAATGGGCCGGCCGGCACATTCGGGGGATTCTCGATCTGTGGCTTCTCATTGGCACGGCGCTGGCCACTTACGTGTTCTTCTTCCGGCGGGTTGACTGGACGCTGATGTCTGGCATCAAGACGGGCGTTCAGGTTCTGATTGCCTACGCCGCAGTCTTCCTGCTACCCAGGGTTCTGTTCTATCCCCTGCTGAAGAAGCGCAACAAGCCCGGCAAAGCGGGATGATCAACCCGGCGTAACAGGAAACCGCAGACGTGCGCAGATAAACGAGGTTTGTCTGTGTCAATCAGGGTTTATCAGCGGCTCCTTCCCCGCGGTTCCGGATTCGGTTTTTTTTCCTTGCGCCGAAAGACCGCGCCGGTATTATCTGCGGCTGTTTGCGGGGGCGTAGCTCAATTGGTTAGAGTCCCAGACTGTCGATCTGGTTGTTGCGGGTTCGAGTCCCGTCGCTCCCGCCAATGTTTACGGGCCTTTTGTAAACATGGCACCCAAAGCCCCGCCTGACCGCTACCGCTTTGTTACCGTTTTTCGCTTGAACTGCCACCGGTTGCTACCGTATTCTATCACTCCGCAACGATGATTGATACCCAACCGGAGGCACAGCCATGGCACAAATCTTCGTCCGCGGCCAGTTCTACTATGCCCGATTCAGGCACAACGGCAAAGACTACAGTCGCACCACGGGAGTCGAGGTCCCGAACAAACGTGCAAGTGAAGAAGCCCGTATCACAGCGAAGGACAGGGCTCAGGCCCGCCTCAACGCGATGCTGGCAGAGGTCCGCGGCCGGGAGTCGATTGAGGGGCTATTTGCACGCTTGCTAGAAGCGCTCGAACGTCTGCCCGAGGTAGACCGCAGGCAGGAGAAAATTACCCTGGCGGAACGCCTGCGTCAGGATATCGCAACGAAATTGAAAGTGTGCGATGCTTGGGGCGCCTGGATCAAGAGTCCGCACCGCAAGAGAAAAGCCGGCGCCGCAACCCTGGCTGGATACCATTCCTACTGGGGAAAGGGCGCGGCAAGAAAGCATGGGAAAGAGAATGACAAATCTTTCACGCGCTGGTTAACCAAGCATCACAGTGAAATTGTGTACCTCCACGAGATTACTGAGAATATGGCCGCTCAATACGCTGCCTTCCTGGCTGACCAAGGAGTGTCCGAAGGCACTTATAACAAGTACATCAGTTTCCTGAGCGGGATGTTCAATGTCATGAGTAAGCCCGCGGGCTTGGTCAGAAATGTCTGGGACGGGATCGCCCAACAGGAGGAGGATCCCCAGGGGCGCCGCATGCTCTCTGATGCCGAGTTGCAGAAGATCTGCCGAACGGCCAGAGGCGAGATACGATACATGGTCGGGCTCGGCATCTACACCGGACTCAGGCTCGGCGATGTGGTCAACTTCCGATGGGACTACATTGACTGGAAGAAGCGCACGTTCTCGCTTGTCCCGTCGAAAACCGGCCGCGGCAAGCGTGGAGCTTCCAAGCGCGTCAGCTTCGGCCTGCATCCCGTGCTTGAGGCTCTGCTGCTCGAACTCCGGGGCGACGACCACAAGCAGAGCGGATACCTCTTCCCGAAACTGGCCGCGGAGTACCAGAAGGGGAACCGCAATGTAGCCACCAGTCGACTACAAGCCTTCTTCAAACGCTGTGGCATCGCGACGCACAAGCCTGGCACCGGCAAGTGGAAGGATGAGAAGGGCGAGCCGGTCGACTCGGGAACGCGAGCCGTCGTCGAAGTCGGTTTCCACAGCCTTCGCCACACATTCGTATCGCTCTGCAAGGCCAACAACGTTCCGCAGGCGGCGGTAGAAGAACTCGTAGGACACAGCTCCCCTGCCATGACTGCTCTCTACACCCATGTTGGCGACGAACTGAAGGCGCAGGCGGTCGCAGCGTTGCCTGCAATGTCCTTCGAGCCAGGGGGAAACGACACCGAGCAGTGATTGCTGATTGGCAACTCACCAGTCGCGGACGTTGGCCTTTCACGTAGGCCACAACTGGAGCCGCCGAATCAGTTGTGCCAGTTGTGCCGAATGACAGACTGGACACCGCCACGTGCGCCGGGATGAGGCTGTGGCCCCAACTGCACTGGGAGGTCGAGACCGGAGGCTGGGCAAGGACACCCACCCAGTCAGTTTACAGCTCCGGCCTCAATGATCTCTTTGGCTTCTTCATCGATTGGCTTGGAATCTGTGACCGTACCGACAAGCATGTGTGGCGCGTCAACCCACTGTTTGAGCCCGAAATCCCACACATTGACACCTTCGCCTTTGCTCAGCGGCCGCAGATCAATCAGCCGCCCGTCTCCCGTAATTCCGAAATCCGCCATCTCTTCCTCCCCTCTCTCTTGTCCATCCCGTAAATCCTGTTGATCCTGTCCAAAACTCTCATCAATTCGGCAACCACTTCATCCACGTGCCCTGAAACACCACCGGCACCACGTGCTGCATGCACACTCGGATCGTATGCCCAGTACCACCGTACATCGGATCGTCGGGCTTTAAGTAGAACACACCGGCCGTGGCCGGCGCCAGGCCTACAGCGGCATCGCCTACAACTTTGAGCGCGTCTCTCATGACGTACCGGCCTTTTGCGGCCAGGCGCGAGTTCTGCAGCTCACCACTGACGGCCTGGACCATGCGTAGCGTGTCGCGTGTGCCGGTGGCTCTGACAGTGTATTCGGCCAGACGGTCTTGTGCCGGTGGCGACACGTCGGCAAGCACAAATCGTGGGCTTTCGGCCGGGATACGCGATCTGCCCATGCCGGCAGTCGGCAGAACGAACTGAATTCGGCCCGGCTCGACCGATGCTACGCCCTGGGCAAACGCCGTGTCGCTGCCTTCAGCGTTGCCGGTGCGAAAGATCGCGCCCGGCAGCCTTTTCGCCAACAACGCGCCCAGTTGCCGAAGAAGTGGAGTGTCGCCGTCGGGAAGACTGCGAGTACCCTCGACCAGCAAGACCGGCTTCTCGATACCATCGAGAAACTCACACAGATCTCTCAGGCGGTCGAACCGCCCCTCTCTGTTACCGTCTTTCATGGGAATACACTCGCTCTTGAAGATTCACAAACCGCGCAGCGGCATAACACGCGAGCCAAGCAAGGAAGGTGAGAACATGCACATAGCCCCCAGCCTTACAGATCTAGACTAATGGCCTGAACAACACACTGCAAGCACTAATTTCTCGCCGGATAACCAGCTTGTCCTGCTCCGGCCCCACCGAAAACCCAGGATGTACTTCCCGTCAACCGGCTGCTGTCCCAACCACTCCTAATCGCAGCCAACCGACCCTACGTTTAACGCTTGCAGGTCCATTTTTGCGTTGTTAACGTCCTCCCGTAGGGTGGTGTTGTATTCACGAAATCAAGCCGTCTAATACTGTTGTTGGCACGTTAACAACGGATGTCGGAAGGAATTCTCGATTGGGGGTAAGAACCGAGATAGGATCGTCGCCGCAGGCAAGTGTGCGTGAAGCTCGGCGACGGATCCGGCGGACGAGGTCTTAC
>Ga0180436_10005164_pt1 | contig 11601 bp, 9 predicted proteins | sample SS_ome_2_FD_132434 | JGI IMG/M metagenome (GOLD analysis project Ga0180436, IMG submission 132434) | Hypersaline lake sediment archaeal communities from the Salton Sea, California, USA - SS_3_S_2 metaG | ecosystem: Environmental > Aquatic > Non-marine Saline and Alkaline > Hypersaline > Sediment...
GACTTCGCCTTTCTCGCGCACCTCGACGAAGACGCCGCGCGCGCCCACGTGAGCGCCTGCCATCCACTCGCCTCGCCCGTTGTCACGGCGCTCGACTACACCCTCGCCGGCACGCCCTGCGAACCCACCCTGCGCGACGGACGCCACGCGACGCTGAGCGGCCTGGCACGCGCTTTCCCGGACGACGAATTCGCCCGGGAGTTCGCGCTCGAAGCCTACGTCGGCAATCGACTCGAGACTTCCGACGGGCGCGCCATCGGCCTGTTCGTGCTGCTGTTCCGCGAGCCGGTGACCGATCTCGATCACGTCACCACGGTGATCGATATCTTCTCCGATCGCGCGACCGCGGAGATCGAGCGCGAACGCGTGCTTCGCGAGCTGCGCACCAGCGAGCAACGCCTCGAAACGGCCATCGCGCACGGCGGCCAGGACGTGTGGGAATGGCGGCCGGCGGACGACCATCTCAGCATCATCGGCGACACCTTCGGACGGCTCGGTCTCGATAGCGGCAAGGCGTTGCGCGTGCGTATCCATCCCGACGACCATGCGGTGCAGCGACGCGCCCTGACCGATTATTACCGCGGCATCAGCGAGCATTACGAGTACGAAGCTCGCATCCTGCATCCGGATGGCAACTACCGTTGGATGCTGGTGCGCGGGCAGACTGCCGCATGCGACGGCGATGGCCGCATCGAACGCCTCATCGGCACCGTCACCGACGTCTCGGCGCTGAAGTCCGCCCAGCTGGGGCTGGAAACGTCGCAGCACTTCCTCGAACTCGTCATCGACACGGTACCGCAGGCGATTTTCTGGCAGGACCTCTCGTTCCACTACCGTGGCTGCAATCAGCGCTTCGCCGAGCTTGCCGGTGTGGCAATACCCGATGACCTCGTCGGATGCAGCGACGGCGACCTGTGGTGGCGTGCCTCGGCGACGAAGTTCCGCGCCGAGGACCGCGCGCTGATCGGCGGCACCATGCCGAGCCTGCACAGCGAGTTGACACTCCGGATGCCGGACGGCAGTGACCGCTGGTTCGAACTGGTCAAGGTGCCGATGCGCGGCGCCGACGGCGCGGTGATCGGTATCCTCGGCGCGGTGCACGATGTCACCACGCGCAAGCGGGCCGAAGACGCTGCGCGTCACCTCGCCTGCTTCGATCCGCTGACCAACCTGCCCAATCGGCGCGACTTCACCGCCCGCCTCGAGAGCAGCCTCGCCCTGGCGCAGCGGCGCCAGCGCACCGGCGCACTGCTGTTCATCGATCTCGACCAGTTCAAGCAAATCAACGACACCCTGGGCCACTCGGTCGGCGACGCACTGCTGCAGGCGGTCGCCGGACGCTTGCAGGGCGTGACGCGCCAGGAGGATACCGTCGCCCGCCTCGGTGGCGACGAGTTCGTCGTGTTGCTGCCGGAGGTCGCCGGCGACCACGACGAGTGCGCGCGTCAGGCGCAGCTGGTCGCCGACAAGATCCACGAAACACTGCGCCAGCCCTTCCAGTTCGAACACCACCAGTTCCACGTCACACCGACCATCGGCATCTCGCTGTTCCCCGACGGAGACAAGGACGTCGACGACGTGCTCAAGGAGGCCGACACCGCCATGTACTGCGGCAAGGCCGCGGGGCGCGGCGTGACGCGCTTCTTCCGTCGCGAGATGGAGGAAGCGGCGCAGCGCCGCCTGCGCATCGAGGGCGACCTGCGCAAGGCCATCGTGCGCCAGGAATTCGAGCTGCGTTTCCAGCCCCAGGTCGATGCGACCGGTTTCGTCAGCGGTGCTGAGGTGCTGCTGCGCTGGCAACACCCCGAGCACGGCGTGATCTCGCCGGGCGATTTCGTCCCGATCGCCGAGGAACGCGGCCTCATCGTCGACATCGGCCGCTGGGTGCTCGACACCGCCTTCGATCGCTTTCGCCACTGGCTCGAAAGCGGACGTGCGGACCTGGGCGAACTCGCGATCAACGTCAGCTCGCGCCAGTTCCGCGCGGAGGACTTCTTCGGCGACGTCGAGCGCCTGCTCGTGGCCCACCGCATCCCGCCACAACGGGTGGTGTTCGAGATCACCGAAGGCACCGTGGTCGAGGACGTCGAGGCGACCATTGCGATCATGGAACGCCTGCGCCGGCTCGGCATCCGCTTCGCGATAGACGATTTCGGGACCGGTTACTCGTCGCTGTCCTATCTCAAGCGCCTGCCCATCGACCAGCTCAAGATCGACCGCTCGTTCATCGCCGACATCGGGCGCGACAGCAACGACGAGGTGATCTGCCAGACCATCGTCGCGATGAGCCAGCATCTGCGCCTGCAGACCATCGCCGAGGGAGTCGAAACCCCCGAGCAGTACAACTTCCTCGCGCGCCTGCGCTGCAATGGCTACCAGGGCTACCTGTTCCTGCCGCCTGCGACCGAAGAGGAGTTTCTCTCCTACTACGATCGCGCGAACCGACGCTGAGCGCCTGCCGGCGGCGGCTCACGCGGCGATCCACTCGAGCACCAGCCGATTGACGGCAGCGGGCCTGTCGAGCGGCAGCCAGTGCCCGGCGCCCTCGAGGCGCTCGTAGCGCCACGCAGCGTCTACGTGAGCGGCACTGCCCGCCATCTGGGCTTCTTCGAGATAGGGATCGGCGCTGCCCCAGATGCCCAGCGTGGGCACGGCCACGCGCGGGAAGTCGAGCCTGCGGAACGTCTGCGCCGGATGGGCGTTGGCGCGGTACCAGTTGAGCGCGGCGGTCAGCGCACCCGGACGAGAAAGATCACCGATCCAGCGCCGCACCTCGGCATGGTGCCCGGTGAAATCACGCAGCAGCGCCCAGTCATCGGCCATCAGCAGGCGCTCGGCGAGTTCCTCGAACTGGAACAGCAGCATGTACCAGGAGCGGGCGCGCTGGCCGAACCCGGCGCCGTAGAAGCTCTGCGGATGCCCCACGGACAAGGCCGTGAGGGAAGTCACCCGCGGGGCGTGCAGCGCCGCCAGCAACCAGCCCAGCGAAGCGCCCCAGTCGTGGCACAGCACGTGGACCTCCTCCAGGCCGAGCGCGTCGAGCAACGCGAGGATGTCGCCGAGCAGGAGCTCGACGCGATAATCGGCCCGCGCCGGCGGCCGCGCGCTGGCACCGAAACCGCGCAGGTCCGGCGCCACCACGCGGTAGCCGGCGTCCACGAGCACCGGTACCTGGTGCCGCCACAGCGCCGAGGAGTCCGGGAAGCCGTGCAACAGCAGCACGCCCGGCCCGCTGCCGACGTCGAGATAGTGGAATTCGAGTGCGTTCAGGGTGAGCTGTGGCATGTCACGGGCGAGGTCCGGGGGCGAGCGCGCCAAGATAGCCGTCCGCCGCTCACGCGGCCAGCACGAAACGCCACCGGCAGCCGCGAAATGCGCCACAATGGCGCCGTCCGGCCGCGCCGCCGCGCGCCGGCCCAGACTGCCGCGACGAGGACACGCCCATGCCCGACCTGCTCGATCGACTTCACACCCGCGCACCGATCTGGAGCGCCGGCATGGGCGGTGGCCTCGCCGGCCCCGCGCTGACCGCCGCGGTCTGCGAGGCGGGAGGTTTCGGCGTTCTCGGCTGCGGCGGCGCGCTGCCCCGCGCGCAGGTCACCCGGCTCATCGAGCAGACCCGCGCGCTGACCTCGCGCGCGTTCGGCGCCAACATCATCCTGCCGATGTCCGACGGCAGCGACATCGAAGCCTGTTTCGACGCCCGGGTACCGGTACTGGTGCTGTTCTGGGGCGACGTGCAGCCCTTCGTCGCCGACGCCCACCGGCGCGAGATGTACGTCGTCGCGCAGTGCGGCGGCCCGGACGATGCCGTCGCGGCGGCCGATGCCGGTGTCGATGCGGTCATCGTGCAGGGCTGCGAAGCCGGCGGCCATGTGCGTGCGCGGGCGCCGCTGGCCGAGACCGTGACCCAGGCAGTTCGCATGCTGGGCCCGGTGCCGACCATCGCCGCCGGCGGCCTCGCGACCGGCGCGGACATCGCCACCGCCCTCGCCTACGGTGCACGGGGGGTCTCGCTCGGCACGCGTTTCCTCGCCAGCCGCGAGGCGGCCGCGCTCGACGCCTACAAGGAACGCGTGGTCGCCGCGGGTGCGGGTGACACGCTCATGACCGAGCTGTTCGACATCGGCTGGCCGGCCGCAGCCCACCGGGTGTTGCGCAACGCCACCGTCGAGGCGTGGGAGCGGGCCGGCCGGCCGCCGGCCGGCGAGCGTCCCGGCGAAGGCGAGGAAATCGGTACAATCGGCGCCGGAGAAGAGCGCGTCGGAATTCCGCGTTACAGCGTCCTGCCGCCGGTCACGGACTTCGCGGGTGACGTCGAATCGGCCGCGCTCTATGCCGGAGAATCGGTCGCGCGCATCGACAGCATCGGCGACGCGGCCGCGATCATGGCGACCCTGATGGACGAACTGCGTGCCGCCACCTGAGCGGGAGCCTGCTGCACGCCCGACCGAGCAACGTAAACGAAGACGGAAACCAGCATGCGAGTGACCCAGCCCCTGCAGCGCAACCTGCAACAGATCCCGAACGAGTTGGCGACCATCGACGGCGACCGGCGACACACCTGGGCGGAATTCGTCGATCGCGTCGCGCGCCTCGCCGGCGGCCTTCACGAGCTGGGCCTGAAGACCGGCGACCGCGTCGCGGTCATTGGTCTCAATTCCGATCGGCACATGGAGGTATTCTTCGCCGTGCCGTGGGCCGGCGGCGTGATCGTGCCGACCAACTACCGCTGGTCGGCCCCCGAGATCGCGTTCTCGCTGAACGACTCGGGTGCCCGCGTGCTGTTCATCGACCGCGCGTTCTGGCCGCTCGTCGCGGCGCTCCGCCCGCTCGTCGAGCATCCGCTCACGGTGATCTGCCTGGACGATGCGCTCGACGGTCACGACGCCGTTCACGACGAACTGATCGCGGCCAGCGCGCCGGTCGATGAGCACGTCGCGAACGCCGGGGACCTGTCGGGGATCTTCTACACCGGCGGCACGACGGGACGTTCCAAGGGCGTCATGCTGACCCATGGCAACCACGTCTCCAACACGCTGCAGTTCGCCGCCATGGTCGGCCTCTCGCCCGACATCGTGTACCTGCACGGCGCGCCGATGTTCCATATCGCCGACGCCCTGTACATCTACCTCGTCACCCATCTGGGCGCGCGCCACGTGTTCATCCCGCGCTTCGAGCCCGCCGCCTGCGCGCAGGCGATGCAGGATCACGGCGTCACCGACACCATCCTGGTGCCGACGATGATCCAGATGCTGCTCGAACTACCCGGCTTCGCCGATTACGACCTGAGCAAGCTGGCGCGCCTGTACTACGGCGCCTCGCCCATGCCGGAATCGGTCGCCATCGATCTCATCGGCAAGCTGCCCTGGGTCGCCGCCTACCAGCTCTACGGGCAGACCGAGGCCGCGCCGCTGCTGACCGCGCTGGATTCCCGCTATCACGTCACCGACGGCCCACTGGCGGGGCGCCTGCGCTCGGCCGGCCGCGCGGTGCCGGCGGTCGAGCTGCGCATCGTCGACGAGAGCGGCGCCGAAGTGCCACGCGGCACGGTCGGCGAGATCGTCGCGCGTGGCCCCAACATCATGAAGGGCTACTGGGGCCGCGATGACCTCAGCGCCGAGACGCTGCGCGGCGGCTGGCTGCACACCGGCGACGCCGCGTACATGGACGAGGGCGGGTTCATCTTCATCAGCGATCGCCTCAAGGACATGATCATCTCGGGCGGCGAGAACGTCTACTCGACCGAGGTCGAGAACGCGCTCTACCAGCACGACGACGTCGCCCAGGTCGCCGTCATCGGCATCCCGGACGAGAAATGGGGCGAGCGCGTGCACGCCGTCGTCGTGCCGCGCGACGGTGCGCAGCCCGACCCGGCCGAACTGATGGCCTTCTGCCGCACGCTCATCGCCGACTACAAGTGTCCGCGCTCGGTCAGCTTCCGTGACGAGCCCCTGCCCCTCTCGGGCGCCGGCAAGGTGCTCAAGACCGAGCTGCGCAAGCCGTTCTGGGAAGGCCGCGATCGCCAGGTCAATTAGGGCCGCCAACCGTTCGGCGCTTCGCGGGGGCTTGCTGCTGCCGGCACGCCCGCCTGCTGCGCTCAGCCGAGCGCGGCGTGGATATCGCGCAACAGCGCCGCGGTCGTCTCCCAATCGATGCAGGCATCGGTAATCGAGACGCCGTAACGCAGTTGGCTGACGTCGTCGCCGAGCGCCTGGTTGCCGAACTCGAGATTGCTCTCGAGCATGATGCCGATGAGCGCCCCCTGGCCGGCGGCACGCTGGGCGACGACCTCGCGCGCGACGCCGGGCTGGCGCGCGGCGTCCTTGGCCGAATTGCCGTGGCTGCAGTCCACCACCACCGCCGGCGGCAGCCCCGCCGCGCCCAGCGCCGCGATACAGGCTTCGACCGCCGCCGCGTCGTAGTTCGGTTCGCGACCGCCGCGCAGGATAGCGTGGAGATCGGGATTGCCGCGTGTGCGCACGACGGCCGTGCGGCCGTCGCCGTCGATGCCCAGGAAGGCGTGCGGCGACCGCGCCGCCTGCATCGCCTGCACCGCGACCTGGACGTTACCGTCGGTGGCATTCTTGAAGCCGCACGGCGCCGACAGGCCGCTGGCCATTTCGCGGTGCGTCTGTGACTCGGTCGTGCGCGCGCCGATGGCGTACCAGCTGATGAGGTCACCGAAATACTGCGGCACGATGGGATCGAGCGCCTCGGTCGCGGCCGGCATACCGCTCTCGACGAGTTCGAGCAGGAAACTGCGCGCCAGCGTCAAGCCGCTTTCGATGTCGAAGGTATCGTTCATGTGCGGGTCGTTGACCAGGCCCTTCCAGCCCACCGTGGTGCGCGGCTTCTCGAAATACACGCGCATCACGAGCAGGACCCGATCGGCAATCTCGTCGGCCAGCGCGCGCAGGCGGCCCAGGTATTCGCGCGCGGCGACCAGGTCGTGTATCGAGCAGGGTCCGACGACGACCAGGAAGCGCGGATCGCGCCCGGCGATGATGGCGCCGATGTCGCGCCGCGTGGCGTCGATAAAAGCCGCCTCGGCCGTGCCCAGCGGCAGTCGCTCGTGCAGGGTCGCCGGTGACATCAGCGGCGTCAGCGAGGCGACGTTACGGTTCTCGAGGATGAATGCCTCCATGGTCAGATCGTCGTCATCGATCATGTCCATGCTCCGTGTGAGCCGGGCCGGTGAGTTTTCCCATCGTGTCATCCTCCTCGTCAATCGCACACTTGTGGCACCATCCTCACCCGCAATGATAGCGCGGCGCCGGAAATTCGACGGCGCCCCGGAGAGATCACCACCATGCAGCTCGCACTCAACATCCGCAATTGGGGCCCTACCGCCACGCCCGCATTCCTGCGCGAATGCGCCGAGGTCGCCGACCGCTCGGGCCTGGACGCCATCTGGTTCAACGATCACATCGGGCTGCCGCCGGTCCTGGACGACAACGAGTATGGCATCCCGGGCGAGATGGGGGCGGTGCTCGATCCGCTCGGGTTCGCCTGCTGGCTCGCCGCGAGCACTTCGCGCATCGCTTTCGGTACCGCCGTCCTGGTTCTGCCCTACCGGCCGCCGCTGCTGACCAATAAGCTCCTCACCACCATCCAGGTGCTGAGCGATAGACGCTTCCACCTCGGGGTCGGGCCGGGTTACCTCGCCGAGGAGTTCCGCGCGCTTGGCGTGGCGCGCTCGCGGCGCGGCGCGCTGACCGACGAGACGCTGGCCTTCCTGCACGCGAGCGCACGCAACCCGCTGGTCGAGGCCAACGGGCAGGCCCTGCGCCTCGAACCCGCCCTGCCACTGCCGCCCATCTACGTCGGCGGCAAGGCCGAGGTCGCGATCCCGCGTGCCCTGCGCCACGGTGACGGCTGGATGCCGGTCGGCATGATGCCGGACGACCTGGTCGCGCCGATTACCGAGCTGCAGGCGCGCGCGGCCGAGATGGAGCGTGGCTTGATGGAGGTCATTGCCATGAAGACGCTGCCGCTCGATGATCCCCCGGCCGCCGCCGCGCTCGCCCGAGCCTACCGTGATGCCGGAGTGAGCCAGCTCGTCCATACCCAGGGCTACGACAGCCCGGCGCACTACGCCGAGGTCGTCGCGCAGCTCGATGGCGAACTGCGTGCCGCACTCGCCTGACAACACCGACCCAGCAATAATCCGAGACCATGAATTACCGCCACATCGATATCGAACCCGTGACCCCGGCCATCGGCGCGACCGTGCGGGGCGTGGACATCGCCAGCCCCCTGTCCGAGGACGTGCTCGAGGAGATTCGCCACGCCTACCACGAGCGCCTGGTGCTGTTCTTCCGCGATCAGAAACTCACCCCCGAGCGCCTCGTCGCCTTCGCGCGTTGCTTTGGCGAGATCGGCTACTACCCCTTTGTCGAAGGCATGGCCGGGCATCCCGAGGTCGTGGAGGTGGTCAAGAAGGAAGACGAGACCATCAACTTCGGTGGCCTGTGGCATACCGACACGAGCTACCTCGAACGCCCACCGCTGGGCTCGGTCCTGCACGCGCTCGAGGTTCCCAGGGTCGGCGGCGACACGCTGTTCGCCAACATGTACCTGGCCTACGAGTCGTTGACGCCCGGCTTCCGACAGCTGCTCGAGGGCCTGCGCGGCGTCAACAGCGCGGAGAAGCAGGACGCCGCCGTGACGCGCACCCACCGCATGGCCGACAAGCCGCGCGACGCGCAGGACATCGTGACCACCGCGGCCCACCCCATCGTACGCACGCACCCCGTCACCGGACGCAAGGCGCTGTACTGCAGCAACGCTCACACGACCCATATCGAAGGGATGAGCGCGGCCGAATCCGCACCCATCCTGCAATACCTCTACCGCGTGCAGCAGCGCGAGGAATTCGGCTGCCGGTTCCACTGGGAGCCGGGCTCGGTGGCGTTCTGGGACAACCGCTGCGCACAGCACAATGCGCTCAACGACTATCATGGACACCGCCGCGTGATGCACCGGGTCACGCTCGAAGGCGAAGTACCGGCCTGAGGATCGCAGGTGGGACTTCGCGGAAACACACGAGGGGAGGAACATCATCATGGCTGACCGCTTCTTCAGCGACGACGAGCTGCGCGAGATGGGCAAACGGACCGTCGACCGGCTCACCGAGGCGATCGACGACGGCGACGGCGAGAAAGCCAAGAAGATCGCCAAACGCATGTACAACGAGTTCCTCGGCATGCACGACCTCTACCGCAACTGGATCACGGCGACGTTGAGCGAAGTCGCGCGCCGCTACGGCGACGAGGCGCTCGACGAGGTCATGGTCGAGGGCGTACGCGCGTGGTGGAAACCGATCGTCGAGAGTCTGCCCAAGGATCCGGAGTCCATGCCGGCGCGCATCAAGATGTTCGCCGCCGGCCTGCAGGGTCACTTGCAGCCCCTCGAGGTCACCGAGGACGACGAGAAGGTCGAGATCAAGATGTGCCCCTGCGGCAGCGGTGGACGCCTGATCATGGAAGGCAAGTACGAGGGCGAAGACGCCTTTCACACCATCGAGAAACCGCAGCCGCTCACCTACGGCCGACCCGATTACCCGATCTATTGCGCGCACGAGTACGCCATGGAGCGCGTGGATATCGAGGAGAACGGGCGCCCGTTCGTCGTCGTGGAGCCTGCTGCCAGGCTGGGCCGCGACTACTGCTCGCTGATTGTCTACAAGGACCCCGACAAGATCCCCGAGAAATACTACGAACGCATCGGCCTGAAGAAACCCTGAGTCCCGCGCCTGGGCTGCCCCAGCCGCTGCCCGCGCACGAAAGCTACAGTTCCACCGCCAGCTCGTGCTCGACGATTTCCGCGAAGCTGTGCAGCACGCGCAGCGTGAGGCCCCAGATTACGTGCTCCCCGTAGCGGATCCCCGGCCACCAGCTCGCACCGCTGCCGGCCGGGTACTCGAGTTCGGTCGCCGCGGCGCTGTCGAACAGGTGTTCGAGCGGCACCCAGAACACGCTGGCCACCTCGTGCGGCTGGCGCGCGCGGGCCTGCGCGCGGATGAAGTCGTCGACGTGGTAGACGAACGGCGAGAGCGTCAGTCCGCCGCGCACGTCGGGACGGATCGGGAGCGGCCCGACGCGATGATGCGAGCCCAGTTCGAGACCGATCTCCTCGCGCGTTTCGCGCTCGGCCACGGCGTGGGCGTCCCGGTCGTGGATGCCGGCGCGGCCACCCGGGAATGCGACCTGGCCGCTCCAGGGGTCGCCAGGACGCTCTGCACGCCGGATGAAGCACACGTCCAGGCCGGCCTCGCCATCGGCCAGGATCATGGCCACGGCGGCATGGCTGGGCGCGGGTCTGAAGGCAGCGGGGACGTGATCGCGCGCGCGCAGCGCGGCACGGATTTCGGCGAGGGTCAGCACCGCTTAAGGTTGGCCCGATTGCTGCCATGCGTCAAGCACGCACAGGCTCCCTGTCACCTGATTCACGAGGAACACCCGAGATGCCCTTTCGACACCAGATCCGAGTCCGCTACGGCGAATGCGACCAGCAGGGCGTGGCCTTCAACGCGCACTACATGGCCTGGATGGACGACGCCACCGAGGTCTGGATCCGCGGGCTGATTCCGGGCGGCGATTACCGCGAACTCGGCTGGGAATGGATGGTCGTGCGCGCCACCGTCGAGTGGCAATCCTCCGCGCGCAACGCCGACATCCTCGATATCGACGTCGCCGTGGTGCGCTACGGCAGGAGTTCGTTCGACTTCGGCTTCCGCGGCTGCATCGATGGTCGCGCCGTGTTCACCGGGCGCACCGTGTGCGTGAGCGTCAAACCGGTCGCGTTGAGCAAGATGGAGACGCCGCCACGCGTACGCGAGCTGCTCGGCGCTCCGCTCGACTGGGACGTGCCGGCCTGAACAGCCCCGCGACCCCGGGGTCGGTCATCGGGGTCACACGATGCGCGAGTTCTTCTCGCCCCAGTAGCGGTCACGCAGCAGGCGCTTGTAGAGCTTGCCGGTCGGCAGGCGCGGCAGTTCGTCCTCGAAGTCGACCGAGCGCGGACACTTGATGTGCGAGAGGTGCTCGCGACAGAAGGCGATCAACTCCTGCTCGAGCGCGCCGCCGGGCGTCTCGCCGGGCATGACCTGCACCACTGCCTTGACCTCTTCGCCAAGGTCCTCGTTGGGCACGCCGAACACGGCGGCATCGGCCACCTTGGGGTGGGTGATGAGGAGGTTCTCGCACTCCTGCGGGTAGATGTTCACGCCGCCTGAAATGATCATGAAGGTCTTGCGGTCGGTGAGGTAGAGATAGCCATCCTCGTCGACATAGCCGATATCGTTGACGGTGCTCATGGTGCCGTCGGGCGAGCGCGACTCGGCGGTCTTCTCCGGGTCCTTGTAGTACTCGAACGGCGTCGCCGTCTTGAACCACAACGTGCCGGGCTGTCCGGTCGGCACCGGCTGCATGGCGTCGTCGAGCACGTGCAGCTCACCGAGCATGACCTTACCTACCGTGCCGGGATGGGCCAGCCATTCCTCGGCGCTGCAGTAGGCGAAGCCCAGCCCCTCGGTGGCGCCGTAGTACTCGTGCACGATCGCCCCCCACCAGTCGATCATGGCCTGCTTGACCTGCA
>Ga0180436_10005165_pt1 | contig 11600 bp, 10 predicted proteins | sample SS_ome_2_FD_132434 | JGI IMG/M metagenome (GOLD analysis project Ga0180436, IMG submission 132434) | Hypersaline lake sediment archaeal communities from the Salton Sea, California, USA - SS_3_S_2 metaG | ecosystem: Environmental > Aquatic > Non-marine Saline and Alkaline > Hypersaline >...
CGCCGAGATGATCCTCAAGGAACAGAAGTGGCTGCCTCCGCTGGCGGCGGGATTGCCGCTTCCGGTAGGCGCTCCGCTTCGAGTCGGCAGGCCAGAGTTCGGCTACCCGTGGACTTGGAGTGTCGTTCCGTGGATCGACGGAGTCTCTGCCGAATTGGCCGATCCCAATCCCGATGAGGTAGTCCGGCTCGGTCGCTTCCTTCGTGCCCTGCACCAACCGGGACCCGACGATGCCCCCCGGAGTAGCTGGCGGGGTGGGCCGCTGGTGGATCGGGCTCGGTCGGTCGAAGAGCGGCTGCCCCGGCTGGACACTTCGCTCCTGAGGGTCTCGATCGGTCGAATTTCGGAAATCTGGCATCGAGTCAAGACCTTGCCGGTCGAGCTGGGTCCGGTTTGGCTGCACGGAGATCTCCATGCGCGCAACATCATCGTCTCGAAAGGCAAGATTGCCGGCGTTATCGACTGGGGAGATCTATGTGTGGGTGATCCTGCAACGGATCTGGCCGTGGCCTGGATGCTGTTTTCCCATTCCTTGCACGGCGAATTCCGTGAGGCGTACGGACCTGTGAGCGACGCAACATGGGAGAGAGCCCGCGGCTGGGCAATCTTCTTCGGTGTCGTCATCGTGGATGCGGGTGCTAGCGACGATCCGGTGTGGGCGCGGGCCGGGGCCCGAATCCTGGTCCGAGCTTGCGCCTAGTTGCCTTCGGTACGGTGGCGGATAGCCTCGCCGGCGTTCCGCAATTGGTCGGCAGCGAGATCCCTAACCTGGGCGGTACCGGAGTCGACAATATCCTTGCCCTGGTCGATGACCTGGCGCACCTGTTCATTGGAGGTGACACGGCTGAAGGTATGGCGTAGCTGTTCGTATCGTTCGCGCCCGGCTCTTGTGCCGAGCACGTAGCCGATACTGAATGCGATCGCGGTGCGGAGCTTCATGACGGCATTGTGCCATGGTTAGTCATCCCGGCGCACGTCTGATACGATCCTCCGGCCCGAACAAAGGGCGTAACCCATTCCGGGGTAGCTCAATCGGCAGAGCAACGGACTGTTAATCCGCAGGTTGGGAGTTCAAGTCTCCCCCCCGGAGCCACCAAGAGGCCCCCGTTTTCCGGGGGCCTCTGGCGTCGAGGGGTGGTGTCGCAAGGCCGTGGATCGGCGCCGAGGGCGCGAAAGTACGCGCCAGAGGTGCCGCTCTTTCTGCATTGACTGCCCGATCATCTCACTCAATCCACCAACTCGCCCCGGCGGTCAAAGCCGTTGCCGATCCACGAGAAGACGTAGATCGTGCCGTCGGGATTGTCGTGTTCCTCAGGTTGTACGGTCGGATCTCAGCTGTGTCGTCGCACAGATGGCGGGGTCGTGGAGCTCACGCCCGGTGGACGATAAGCGCGCGGCGGCTCCGAGGGGCTTCCTGCTGAGTCTAAATCTGATAATCTGATCGTATGCCGGATATCACAGCGACCAATGCGGCTCGTCACTTTGCTGATCTGCTCGACGGTGTTGAGCATCGCGGCGAGGACTACACAATCATTCGCCACGGCAAAGCGGTAGCGCATCTCGAACCAATGCCCCGGGGACGTGGCGCGCAAATCAAGTCTCTCCTCCGCCAGCACAAGCCGGATGCGGGGTGGTCGAAGGAGTTGCACGACCTCCGGACTCTGTTGGAGAGCGAAGATCGAGGATGAGTCTGCTTCTGCTCGATACGACGTTTCTGATCGATGCCGAGCGCGGTGACATCGACCTCGATGACGCGATTGATGATGACGACGATGTGGCGATCGCGGCCGTCACCGTTGCTGAGCTACTGGTCGGGGTCAAGCTCGCCTCGGCGAAGCGACGGAGGGCACGTCGGGCCTACGTCGATGAGATCATCGAGTTACTTCCGGTTATCGCCTATGACCGAGATGTAGCTGTCGAACACGCCGAGCTCCTCATCGCGGTTCGTGAACAGGGCCGCCCCCGGGGCGCTCACGACTTGATGATCGCCGCCACCGCTCGCGCTACAGGTCGCGCTGTCGTCACAGCTGACCAGGCGGCGTTTATCGATCTTCCCGATGTTGTCACGATCGGCCAAAACTGATGCACGATGAGCCCCCAGGTCAGTGGCCTGGGGATTCATTGGTTGCAGCTATGCCGCGTCTTGCTTGTGAGCCGGCAAGGTCATCTGGAAGGTGGTGCGCTCGTTGACCTCACAGGTTATTTCACCGCCCATCAACCGGGCCAGGCTGCGGGCGACCGGCAGTCCAAGCCCAATGGAGCCCTCGACACGCTCGGCGGCATGAGCCGAGAAGTACGGCTCGAACACCTGACGGAGGTGATCTTCCTCTAGCCCGGGACCGTCGTCGGATACGGCAACATAGGTGCGTCCATCCTCGCTGCCGATGGTGACCGTGATGTCGGCCCCGCCGTAGCGTTGCGCGTTCGATAGCAGGTTGCGGATGATCTGGCGGCAACGCAGCGGATCGGCCCAGGCGACCCCGTGACCCGAGATCGAGCCGTCCCGGGCTCCGGTGAGCGATGGCACGACACCGGTGTCCAGCACATCATCGACCTGGATGCGCAAGTCGACTGGTTCGGGATATAGCGAGATGTCCTCCTCGTCCCGAGCGGCAACGAGAAGGTCTTCCACGAGGTCACCCATCTCGTGCGCCTGGGCGGCCACGATCCCGGTGAGTTCGAGTGCCTGTTCGGAGGTGTACTTGGGCCGGTTGTCGACGAGTTCCTGAGAGAACCCGGCTATGGCCGTCAACGGGGTCCGTAGCTCGTGGCTGACCGACATCACCAGCTGGTCGCGAGCATCGATGAGCTTCGTCAACTCGATTGCCCGTTGGTTGAGCTCAGTCCGGAAGTGATGGATGAACCACGAGGCCAATGCCACCAGGAACATCGGCGCCAGCACACGAATGATCAGATCGTCCCCGACGAGCGCGTTCTCCAAACCGCTGGCCAATGCGACAGATCCGACGGCAATGGTCGAGGTAGCGACTGCCGGCAGGAACCACTCGTAGACCACGAAGCCCGTCAGCATCCCAATGCCGACGAGTAGCGCGAGGGAAGTGGTCTGGTCGGGCACACCGACGTCGACTCCCCAGGTCACCTCCGCTCCGGTGCCCACGGTCAAGAACACCGCCGCCGGGATTAGCACGTGCAGTGCATTGGGGCGGGGGCGGCGGTGGAGAAACCAAGCGATCAACCAGAACACCAGGTAGACGTACCAGCGGGGAATGAGCCCGGGGTCGTTGTCCGACAATTCGATGATCCACTCAGCGACGAAGACCACAGGAATCACCTGCACAGCGATCCGAAGCACCGCCCGATGCATGGATTCGAGCAGGCGCGTGTCTGGTTCGGCTTCGGTTTGGCTTGTGCTCAAGATGTGCCCGGGGCTGCGCGTTCCTGTCAGGATTCACCATCGTCCCGTCGCCCGGAGAGCCTTAGCCATACGGGCCGCCGAGTCCTGAGGCTTCCGTTAGCCTCTCGCGATGCCGTTCTCAGCCCGCCTCGATGACCTCCGCCCGAACCGGCGTCGTTCGGCAGGCTTCTCCGATCAGGTCGATGAGATCGTGGCCCATTCGCTCAGCGAGGTGATGCCGGCAATCGATGCGGTGACGGCCGCGGCGGAGGCGGAGCTGTGGGCGGTCGGATTTGTGGCGTATGACGCTGCCCCGGCCTTCGATCGCAATCTGGTTGTCCCCGTTCGGGACTCGTTCCACGACGGTCTTCCTCTGGTCTGGTTTGGGTTGTACCGGACCCGCACGCTCAATCCCGAGACGGATCGAGCGATGGGCGCTTACGAGCTGGCTCCTTGGGAGTGGGTCGAAACCCGAACCGAGTACGAACGCGACGTCGCTGCGATCCGCGATCACATAGAGGCTGGTGACACGTACCAGGTCAACTACTCGAGTCGCTTGCGCTCGCGGTTCACCGGAGACCCGGTTGCTCTTTATCACGACCTGGCTGCGGCCCAGTCGGGCGGCTACGGGACGTACCTCGACACCGGACGTTTTCAGATTGTCAGTGCGTCGCCCGAGCTGTTCTTCGACCGGCACCCAATCGACGATCGAACCGATCGGCTCATCACAAGACCGATGAAGGGCACGGCCCGGCGCGGCCGCTGGGCAGCAGAGGATGCGGAGCGGCGGGCTCTGCTCGAGGCATCGGACAAGGACCGCGCTGAGAACCTGATCATCGTCGACCTGCTGCGCAATGATCTCGGCCGGGTTGCCCGGTTCGGCACCGTGACCGTCAGCGACCTCATGCGGATCGAACGGTTCGACACGGTCTGGCAGATGACGTCGTCCATCGAGGCTGAGATCGCTGCGGACACACCGCTCCGTGATGTCTTCACCGCGCTCTTCCCTTGCGGATCGATCACAGGTGCGCCCAAGGTGCGAACGATGCAGATCATCAGCGAACTCGAGTCGGCCGCTCGCGGTGTGTATACGGGTGCGATTGGATTCATCAGCCCGCCCGGGATGCCGGGGCCGCGCGCCTCATTCAGCGTGGGGATCCGCACGGTGGTCATCGACGGGGAGACCGGCGATGCTGAATACGGGATTGGGGGTGGCGTCACGTGGGATTCCGCACCGGAGCGCGAGTACGAGGAGGCGGCGCTCAAGTCGGAGATACTCCGCTACGGACGAACAGACTTCGAGTTGCTGGAGACTCTGAGATGGAACCCGGTGAGCGGGTGGTACTGGCTCGATTACCACCTTGATCGTATGGCCGCTTCGGCAGAGTATTTCGGGCTACCGCTCGATCGATCGCAATTAAGTGATCGCCTGGATGCGGCGGTTGGGGGAGACAACGATCTTCGGGTGCGGCTGACCGTCGACCGGCAGGGTCGGGCGAGCGTCGCCGTCACCGTGCAACCTCGCACCGGGGCCAAGTCCGTGGCGGTAGCCGTCGATCGGGAACCGATCGATGTACAGAGCCCATTCCTTTTTCACAAAACAACAAGGCGCGAGGTCTACGAAGAGCGGCAGGCCCGGCATCCGCACGCAGATGATGTGCTGCTCGTCAACGGCAACGGTGATCTGACCGAGTCGGCCATCGCCAACGTGGTGGTCAAGCTCAACGGTGCCTGGTACACACCCCCGATCGAAGCCGGCTGCCTGCCCGGCATCTACCGACGGGTACTTCTCGAAGAGGGGCGCATCAGCGAACGCAGGATCCTGCTGGCCGACCTCGAAGACTGCCAGGGCATCGCGCTGATCAACTCGGTCCAACTCTGGAGGCCTGCCTTCATCGTCGATGACTGAGGAAGTGGTCTGCGGCAGGCCGCTGTCATCGGCGCGACTGAGATAAGCTCCTGCCATGTTCCACGTCGCCCTGCACGAACCGGAGATTGCGCCGAACACCGGGAACCTCATGCGCCTCACGGTGAACACCGGGTGTCAGCTTCATCTGATCGAGCCGCTTGGGTTCTCGCTGGATGAGGCCAAGGTGCGACGGGCGGGTCTCGACTATCGCGAGTACGCCTCGGTTGAGACGCACGCGGGATGGCCGGAGTTCCTCGAGCAGATGGGGGAGCGCCGGATCTTTGCCTTCAGCCAACATGCCACCACGGTCTACACCGATGTGTTCTTCCGGCCCGATGATGTGCTGCTATTTGGTCGGGAGTCGACCGGGCTTCCCTCCGCCATCGTCAGCGGGTCCGAGATCACGACCTCGCTGCGGATTCCCATTGCTCCAGGTGGTCGGAGCCTCAACCTCGCCAACGCCGCCGCCATCGGTGTGTACGAGGCCTGGCGTCAGAATGGATTCAGAACGAGGGGAGTCGGCTGATGAGTCACACAACCACCCTGGCGGTCCGCTTCTACGAACTCGACCCCTACGGCCACGTCAACCATTCGGTCTATGTCCAGTACTTCGAGGCGGCCAGGGTGGAATGGCTATCGGAGGTTGACTATCCGTTGGAGCTACTGCACTCCGAGGGCATCCAGGTCGTCGTCACGGAACTGAACACGAAATACCTCGGCTCGGCCGGGCCGGGCGACGTGCTCACCGTCAAGTCGGAACTGGCAGCACTGCGAAGGGCGTCGATGTCGTTCCGGCAGCGAATCTTGCGCGACCATCAGGTGCTGGTCGAGCAAGTGATCACCGCCGCAACGGTGACGACAGAAGGTCGGCCGACACGGGTGCCGGAGCGGTTGGCTAGCGCGCTGAGCAGTTCGTAGTGCCCTCGCTAGATCTCGTCGGGGACATCGAGGATGCGCTATATCGCAGCTGGCGGGCGCGCGAGTGCGTCACCTACGACGGGTGGCAGCTGAGATATGCCGACGGCTTCTCGCGACGGGCCAATTCGGTCTACCCGGCCGAGCCATCCCGGCTCAGTCACACTGAGAAACTCGACTACTGCCGACGGTGGTATCGGGAGCGAGCCCACGATCTGCTTGTCAGGCAGACTCCGGCTACGGAATCCGGTCTCGATGTTGTGCTTGCGAAGGACGGGTTCTCGCTTGAAGGCGCCACCGAGGTGATGGTCGGGAAGCTCGGCGGTCGGTCCGGCGAGATTTCTGTGGAGGCCACACCTTCGTCCGAATGGTGGAACACCACGGCGGATCTGTGGGGCTTCGATCTCTCGACTCCCACCGGGTGGAGCGGAATGATCAATCGCATCGATCAGCCGGCCGGCTTCGCTTGTGTCAACGGTCAGGCCGCCGGCTTTGCCGTGGTCGTTGGAGCCTGGGTAGGGCTGTTTGAGATCGTTGTCGCCGCGAATCGGCGGGGTAGAGGCCTGGGTCGTGCGGTGACCGACTCACTGCTGCAGTGGGGCAGCAAGGTCGGCGCGCAACGCGCTTATCTCCAGGTATTGGCTGACAACAAGAACGCAATCCGCTTCTACCGGAGTCGTGGCTTCGAGCGCGAGTACGGCTACTGGTATCGCCGTGACCGAGGTAACTGAGAAAGCAGAAGGGCGCCGCCCCAAAGACGACACCCCACGTGCTTCGAATCAATTGAGATCGACGCTACTCGCCTGACTTGAAGTCATCGGCTGACGGCATTTCCAGGCCGGCGTCCTTCATTGCGCCGAAGGCCGCATAGGTGGTCAGGCCTGCGGCAATGATCCCGAGGTAGAGGCCAAATTTGGTGAAATCGTTGTCTGTGATCCATCGCAAGATGATGAAGACGAGACCCACTCCGGCGAGGATCAACGCCAGCTGCTCTGCAGCAAGATTGCCTACTTTGACGTCGGAGACCTCGAGGGCCTTCAGCACCAGGATCACGGCTGCGGCGATGGTCAGCAGCAGGCCACCCCAGGCGAAGAGGCCGGCGTCGAATGCGCTGGCATTGATGCTGATCCCTAGACCCGATACTCCGTACCAGGGCACGAACAGCGAGATGAGGGCGAGGACGCCTCCTCCCAATGCCAACTGCTGGTTGCGACTTAGCTTGCTGAAGTCCATGAGGCTCCCCTCGGAGTCGGGCTGCCGCGGCAGCAGGATTGTCCCGCGCCGAGAGTAGTCGGTGACCATGTCCTCGTGCCGGATTATCTCGCCGAAAGCGTTGTGAGGAGGTCGGCCACGGAGCGTGTGGAAGGCGATCTGAATCGAGCGGTCGGCGACTCGGCTACCGATTCCCAGATAATGCCGTAACGACTGAAGGATCTGTCGGTGACTAGTTCTATCGTGTTTCGCGGGAACCACCACAATTAGTAGTCAACCGAGCCGAGTCCGTGCCGACACCATCCTTATGGATGAAGGACCTGGTACTGCGTTGCGCCGGGTGCGGCGAAGCAAAGACAAGGGGGGTCGAGCGTGGATCATCACGACCGCAATCGGCGCGACCTTGCTCGTCGTCAGCGCGATCGTGTTTACCGTATCCACCGGCACCCAGGGTTTGACCGCCCATGCGGAGTCCGTCCATATCGCAGATGAGACCCTTCGTGTCGCCACTGTGGCTCGGGCCCAGGTGGCGATGGCCAATCACTTTGCTTCCATCGAACGCGAGCTGTCGGTAACCGTCGACGAACAACTGGTCACTTCATCCGAACAGGCGGTTGCGGCGCTCGACTTGATGGGAGCGGGCATTGAGCAGCTCGAGGTCTCCGGAGGCGAAGTCAGCGACGACCTTGCCGGAGCTGTCGCTGAGTTCGACTCGCTGAGCCGGCAAGTTCTCGAGTTGATCGCCACGGATCGTTCCGACGAGGCCAACGACATCGTGGCGAATCAACTCGAGGCACCCTACGCCATTGCGTTCTCGCTGTTGCAGGGGGAGCGGGATCGTCAGTTGGAGGCGGTTGCGTCGTCGGATCGGTCTATGGCACGGATGGGTGATGTGGCTCAGTTGGTGCTGGCCCTACTGATCCCGGCGGGGATGATTCTGATGTATCGCGAGCTCACTCTGCGTATGCATCGCCAGGCAGAGTTGAGGATGCGGCTCGATGCGGAGCGCGCGGTTAGCAAGGTGCGAGAGGACTTCGTGGCCAACGCATCGCATGAGCTGCGTACTCCGCTGACGATTGTCTACGGCATGGCCCAAGTGATCGAGGATCACCCGGGCGCTGACGGCGACATCAAGGAGCTGGCGACCAGCATCACCAACGAGGCGGAAGACCTGCACCGCATGGTCGAGGATCTGCTCACCACCTCGCAGTTGGATGCCGACGCCCTCAAGTACGTTATCGAGGACGTGGCGACCACCTCCGAGGTGGACGAGGTCATTGCCCCGATGATTCGCACCGGGGCGAAGATCGAGACCTCGGCCGAGGAGGCGCTGGTCGCGGTCGATCGGATGCGGCATCGCCAGGTGCTGCGCAACCTCATCTCCAATGCTCGCAAGTACGGCGGTCCCGAACTCCGGCTCACCGGGCGTGTGCTTGGGGGCATGTATGAGTGGACCGTTGCCGACAACGGCAAGGGCGTTCCGCCCGAGATTGAGGAGAGACTCTTCCAGCGCTTCGTGCATCGCGGCAGCCTGGTCACTGCGCCCGGTGGGGTTGGGATCGGACTGTCGATCGTGCGTGCCCTGGTGGAAGGTATGGGCGGCACCATCGACTACGCCCGGGTCGATGGATGGAGCGAGTTCCGGGTTTCGGTTCCGCTGTCATCGGACGAAACCTCCGCACGGCTCGCCGAGCTCGCTGCCGGAACGGACAAGCCCCGGCCGGTGTCACACGCCGCCTCGATACTCGGGGAGGGGGCGCATGTCCCCTAATCCTTCGATCGCGTACTCGACCCCCGCCCGGCACCGACCGGGCTTCAGTGCTGTCATGGGGTGGTTCGGAACGAGCCGGGGGCGCTCGTGAGAAGCCGTTCCCCGCACCTGCTTCCCGGCCAGTCGCCCGCCCGTCAGGCGCAGCTGCTGAGCTCGTCGCCGCTCGAGTCGTGGCACGACGAGATCGCCCAGGGCGGGGTGTTCTCGGCCGACAAACTGGCGGCACTGTTCCTAGCCCTCGGCCTCTTCTTCTCGCAACTAGCCTTCGTAGCCACACCTGCGGCTGAAGCCTCAGGGTCATCGCCCACACTCGACCCCATCGGCGATCAGTCGGTCACCCTGGGCGATACGTTGGCGTTCACAGCCACCGCCAGCGATGCGGACAGCGGCGAGTCGCTCAGCTTCTCACTCGACGGCGAACCGGCCGGCGCGACGATCGACTCGGTCACTGGAGACTTCTCGTGGACGCCCGCAGCGACGGGCGCTCCCACCTTCGATGTCGTGGTCACCGACGAGGCCACCCTCAGCCTTCCCGCAGCGGGTGGATGGTCTTATCAGCAGCGGATCGGGATCAGCCCAGCTACGCCGAGCGCCAACTACCAGGTCCAGCTGACCCTGACGCCGGCCACGTTTGCCTATGGGAACGCTGCCGTCGACGGTGCCGACCTTCGCTTCTTCCAGGCCGACGGAACACCGCTCGACTACTGGATCGAATCATGGAACCCGGCCGGAGATTCGATCGTGTGGGTGGAGGTACAGACCGCCGCTACCTCGTCAATCTATGTTCGCTACGGCAACGGCGGAGCAGCCGTGGGAAGCAGCGGCCCCGCGACCTTCCTCTTCTTTGATGACTTCGAGTCCGGTATTGGCTCTTGGACGGAGGGATCGGGGTGCTCGGTTTCAACAGCGGTTGATCCGACCGACGGGACCAACACCGTCCTAGTGGATGGCGCCGGCGGTGGTGGCTGGGTGACCGCCGACACCCCAGGAGACACCGGATGGACCGACTACGCAGTCCGGCAACGGTTCCGGGCACCGTCGGCAGACAACTACGACCATTCTGGCCTCATCGCCCGATGGGACGACGACGGCAACATGCTCTATGGCGGTATCCACGATCCAGCTGCCGCCGGCGGCCCCACAAACATCGAGTTGTGGAACCGGGTGGGTGGTATATGGCAGGACCAGAGCGGAACACCCGACAGTCCGCTCGGTGGGCCGTGGCAGATCGCCGACATCGGTACCACCTGGCACACCCAGGAGCTGCGCATCGATGGCGATCAGCTCTCGATCACCATCGACGGTTCGCTGATCGGGAACGCCCCCATCCGCCCCGACGCTCCCATCGATGGCAAGTCCGGTTTCTGGTGCCAGTACGGACCTGAGGGTCACCGCGATGATCATATTGTGCGTGCCTTCGACTCGGCGTTCGAGAGTGCCGTGAGCATCAGTTTTGGCACGGAACACACCGCCGGCGCTTTCCCGGCGAATGAGGATCGCGAGACGATCACAGTGACGGTTTCGGGTGTGAACAGTCCGCCTTCGGCGGATGCGGGTGGGCCGTACTCGATTGGGGAGGGTGAGGATCTGGTCCTCGACGGTTCCGGTTCGTCTGATCCCGATACCGATCCGTTGACCTACAACTGGGATATCGACAACGACGGTCAGTACGATGACGCCACTGGTGTCAATCCGACGGTGCCGTGGCTGACTCTCGTTGGGCTCGGCTTCGATGATGACGGCGGATCGTATCCGATCGGACTCGAGGTCGATGACGGTACCGACACCGATACCGCCACTGTCAACTGGACCATTGTCAATACCCCGCCCACTATCACGGTCACGGGGAGCGGGACCGTCGGCGAGGGTTCGGTGTATACCGCCAACCTGGCGGTGACCGACCCGGGCGCCGATACTGTGACTCAGTGGATCATCAATTGGGGTGACGGCACCATCGACACCCTTGCCGGCAATCCGGCATCTGCTACCCACACCTACGTCAACCCGGGCGAATACAACATCACCGCCTCCGTGGCAGATGAGGACGGCACCTGGACCGAAGCCGATCTGTTTGTCCCCAGCTTCGTGAATGGGTCGTCGTTCCTAGGCCGCTACGACGGCACCGCCGGAGCTTTCGTGACGGATCTCGGCGGTGGGTCGCCGCTCACCGGCGGTCGCGACGCAGTGATTGGCCCGGACGGATTGCTGTATGTTGCGAGCTACTGGGGCAGCGCAGTCCTTCGGTTCGATCCGGCAACCGACTCCTACGTCGATGCGTTCGTCGCGAGCGGGAGTGGGGGACTCGGTGGGCCCAGCGGACTCACCTTCGGCCCGGACGGGAATCTCTACGTCTCCGACTACGACACGAACAGCGTGCGCCGCTACGACGGGACAACCGGGGCCTCCCTCGGCACATTTGTCACCGCGGGGAGCGGAAG
>Ga0180436_10005166_pt1 | contig 11599 bp, 10 predicted proteins | sample SS_ome_2_FD_132434 | JGI IMG/M metagenome (GOLD analysis project Ga0180436, IMG submission 132434) | Hypersaline lake sediment archaeal communities from the Salton Sea, California, USA - SS_3_S_2 metaG | ecosystem: Environmental > Aquatic > Non-marine Saline and Alkaline > Hypersaline >...
ACGATGAAGAGACCGTCGCCCTGGTTGCCGGTGGACACACCTTCGGTAAGTGCCACGGAGCTGGAGATGCGGCACTGGTCGGTCCGGAACCCGAGGCCGCCGGCATCGCAGACCAGGGTCTGGGATGGAAGAGCAGCTTCGGCAGCGGCAAAGGTGGTGACACTATCAGCAGCGGCATCGAAGGCGCCTGGAAACCCAACCCGACCCAATGGGATATGGTCTATCTGAAAGTGCTCTTCAAATATGAATGGGAGCTGACCAAAAGCCCGGCCGGTGCCCATCAGTGGCTGGCCAAAGATGTGGATGAAGAAGATATGGTGATTGATGCCCATGACCCATCGAAGAAACACAGACCGATGATGACAACCGCAGACCTCTCACTCCGCTTCGATCCGGTCTACGAACCGATCGCCCGGCGCTACCTGGATCACCCGGAAGAATTCGCGGACGCCTTTGCGAGGGCCTGGTTCAAACTGACCCACCGCGATATGGGCCCCAGCTCTCGCTATTTGGGTCCAGAAGTCCCATCGGAAGAATTGATCTGGCAGGACCCGCTGCCAGCTGTTGATTATAAATTGATCGATGCCAAGGATATTAGGGCCCTGAAGGCAAAACTCCTCAGTTCTGGCCTGACCATCCCGGAGTTGGTCACTACTGCCTGGGCTTCAGCATCAACCTTCCGCGGCTCAGACAAACGCGGCGGTGCCAATGGAGCGCGGGTCCGCCTGGCGCCCCAGAAAGATTGGGAGGTCAACCAGCCGGATCAACTTAAATCTATTCTGCGAACTCTTGAGGGCATCCAGGGTGAATTCAATCGCGGTCAATCCAATGGTAAAAAAGTTTCGCTGGCCGACCTGATCGTCCTGGGCGGCTGTGCAGCTGTCGAGCAGGCTCTCAAGAATGCCGGATCTGATCTGGAGGTACCCTTCAGCCCAGGCCGCACAGATGCATCCGCGGAGCAAACTGACGCAGAATCATTCTGTGTCCTGGAACCGGCTGCCGATGGATTCCGCAACTACGCGAAAGCGAAATTTGCTGTCCCCGTGGAGGAAATGCTCATAGACCGGGCTCAGCTGCTGTCGCTAACAGCCCCGGAGATGACTGTCCTGATCGGGGGAATGAGGGCCTTGAATGCCAATTTCGGCGCTTCCCAGCTTGGAGTTTTTACTGAAAAGCCAGAGACGCTCAGCAATGATTTCTTTGTCAATCTGCTCGACATGAGTACAGTCTGGAAAGCTACGACTGAGGATGAGGACCTCTTCGAGGGTCTTGATCGCGAAACCGGCGAACTGAAGTGGACCGGGACCCGGATTGACCTGGTCTTCGGTTCGAATTCCCAGCTCCGGGCTCTGGCGGAAGTATATGCATGCCAGGATTACCGGGAGAAATTCCTAGACGATTTTGTAGCGGTGTGGAACAAGGTGATGAGCCTGGATCGCTTCGATCTCGGCTGAATGATAAAACCTACTAATCCAAGGACGCTTGTTCTGAACACAAGCGTCCTTTATGTTTAAAGATTATGCGTTTGTCAATATGTATGGCGTGGTTTTGTAAGGCTTAAGCCGGTATTGGGATAGAACGTATTTTTGTTATACTCCGTTGTCATGATCCGGCCTGAATTAATGCATTACTTTTTAATTCTTACATCTCACATATCTACTGCCAGGAGAGGACTTAAACCTTAAACTGGGTTTGGTACAGATCCTGGTACAAGCCCCCCTCTTGAAGCAGTTCTTTGTGGGTCCCCTGCTGAACCAGGCACCCTTTATCAAAAACCAGGATGCGGTCTGCAGCCAGGATGGTTGAAAGCCGGTGGGCGATCACCAGGCTGGTGCGTTCCTTCATGATCTTTTTCATGGCACTCTGGATCAGTTCCTCAGAAAGGGAATCCAGGCTGGAAGTGGCCTCATCCAGGATCAGGATCCTGGGATCTCTCAGCACGACGCGGGCGATAGCCACTCGCTGTCTTTCACCACCGCTCAACCTGTATCCACGTTCTCCAACTACTGTGTCATATCTGTCAGGCAAGCTCTGGATAAAGTCATCGATATTCGCAGCCTGGGCTGCGTTGATCATTTGCTCCTCGTTTGCCTCAGGATTGGCATAGAGCAAATTGGCCCTGATGGTGTCGTAAAACAAATAGGTTTCCTGGGTGACCATGCCGATATTCGCAGACAGGGACTTTAAACTGATTTCCTTGATATCCTGGCCGTCGATCAGGATCCTTCCGCTGGTTGGGTCATACAGCCTGGGCAGAAGATAGGTCGCGGTGGTCTTTCCTGCGCCGCTTGGACCAACCAGGGCGGCCAGCTCTCCCGGCTTGATCTCGAAATCGATCTCCTCCAGGGCCCAGCGCTGAACTTTCCGGTCTTGATTATCTTCATTGGTGGAATGGTCAATCCCACGTTTCAGATGGGCCATTCCATCAGACCGCCAGGAAATCCTGGCTATATCCTCCAGGCCGACCTTGTCTGAGCCTGGTTCCTGATAGCTGAAATTTACATTCTCGAACCGGATGGCGCCCGCGACCTCCTTCAATTTCCGGGCCTGCGGCCTTTCTGTGATCTCGAGAGGCAGATCCAGCACTTCGAAAACACGTTCAAAACTGACCATGCTTTCCACGAATTGGACCTGGGCGTTGGTCAGCGCCATCAATGGTCCGTACATGCCGGCCAGATAGGTACCAAAGGCCACAATGGTTCCGATGGTGAATTCGCCCCGCAGCACCAGGTGGCCGCCTACCCAAAAGACGATCGCGGAGCCTACCGCGCTGACCACACTGAGCAGCATGAAGAACCAGTGTCCGACCACAGCCGATTGGATCCCGATATCTCTTACTTCCCGGGCGTGTCCTTTGAATCTCATTCCCTCGCTGGCCTCTCTCCCAAAGAGCTTCACCAGCAGGGCGCCGCTGACATTGAGTGTCTCATTCATGGTGGCGTTCATCTCGGCATTATATTCCAGGGATTTTCTGCGCAGATTCCTAAGCAGCTTTCCAACCCGCCTGGCCGGGAAGAGGAATAAGGGCAGGATGGCCAGGCCCAAGAGGGTCAAGCGCCATTCCAGGGCGATCATAATGCTTAGTGTGGCAGCCAGAGTGACAAAATTGGAAATGATCGTTACCAGGGTATTGCTGATCGCCCGCTGAGCACCGATGACATCGTTGTTCAATCTGGACATCAATTCCCCGGTCCTGGTTTCTGTGAAGAAGCGCAGCGACATGCGCTGCAGGTGATTGTACAGGGTCCAGCGGAGATCAAAGATCACGCCCTCACCAACTGATGCGTTCAGCCTGCGCTGCCAGACACCAATCAGACCATTGATCAGGGGAATGCCGATCATTCCCAGGGCTAGCCAGTTGATCCGGGTGAAATCCTTTTCTGGAATGGCGACATCGATCAGGTCCCGGTACAGTAAGGGTGAGATCAAACTTATGCCGGATATGACTAGAATAGTGGCCAGCAAGGCAATGACCTGTCTCCAATATGGCCGGGCAAATTGCCAGACCTTATTGATCAATTCCCGATTTATGGCCGGTTGTTCTTTTTGATCATCGTGTGAGATGTAGGAAAACCATCCACTGGAATGCATACCCATTGCAATCTCCTTGTATGGAGGGGAGGTGGTTCTAAAAGGGATTCCAAAATTCAAATCCTCTTAGCTATACTAACTCAATTCTGGTTGCTTGCGAGTTCTGCGTAGAGATATTTATAGATATCTAATTCTGGCATGAGATTGTTTTCAGACAATCACTGGTGAAGATTCCTGGAAATACCACAATCAGATCAATAAATTGTGATAGAATATATAATATTTTTCCCAATAAATTCATATAAAATATCATCAAATAGGTGCATAGAGATCACCTTTAGGAAAGAAAGAGAAGGAAATCTAACCCATCAAGTTGAAAAGATTGGGAGAAAAGGAAAGGTGTAAATGACTCACCCACTGGTAACTCAACTACGTTTTGCACGCAGCGAATTCGCCCGGTGTCTGGAAGGCGTATCAGATGAGGATTCTCGAAAGCGCTTGCTGCCCATGAACTGCATCAGCTGGATGGTCGGCCACCTGGCAGCCCAGGAGCAGGATTATTTTGTTTTTTTCCCCCAGGGGAAAGTTCCTCACCCCCAGCTGAACATATCCCATGGATATGGCCAGCCCGCAGTCACTCCACCGCTGGCTGAAATGTGGCAGGTCTGGCGTGATGTCACAAAAGCCGCTGACCCTTTTCTGGATACAGTCACCACGGATCTGCTGGAAACCCATCTGGAGCAAGATACAAAAGCGCTGGAAGAATCCCTTTTTGTGCCTGGACAGATCAATGAAACTCTCTTGTCGCAGGATCTTGTCCGATCAGGGGAAAACATCGGCACGAGGATATTGCGGGTCACGTTTCATTATTTCTTTCACACAGGAGAAGCCCATGCCATTCGCCAGCAGCTAGGGCATCCCGACTTACCCTATTTCGTGGGAGATATGCCGGATTATTTGTTTAAGGGCTGAGCGTTTGGAATTGATAGAAAGGAGTATTCCGGGATGACAATTAAGAGAGTATGGCATGGTTGGACAACAACAGATAATGCAGATAAATACCAGGACATTCTTATTAACGAGGTTATTCCCGGCATAGAAGCAAAAAATATCACTGGTTTGGTAAAATTCGAGGTTTTGAGGATTGATCTGGAAGACGAAGTTGAATTTGTCACCATTATTACTTTTGAATCACTGCAAAGTGTGATTTCTTTCCAGGGTGAAAATTACCAAAAAGCCTATGTTCCCGATGCTGCCCAAAAAGTGCTCAAAAGATGGGATGATGAAATTCCCCATTATAATTTAGTTCAAACTAGAACGTATACTTAACGAAGTGGGTGTATAAGAGAGCCTGTTGAAGTGAATGAGAGGAAATATGTACGAGAGTAAACTGGCACTATACGATGAGGCTGTGGCAAATTGCTCCCGATTTGAGCGCAAAGGAAAGACGATGCCCTATACTTCGGCCAATGGGCATATGTTCTCTCTCCTGAACAAAACAGGGGAATTGGGAATCAGGTTTTCGAAAGATGTTCAGAAGAAATACATCGAGGAATTGTCCACAACCACTTTTGAGTCCTATGGAGCAACCATGAGGGGGTATATCCAGGTGCCTGAAGAGATATGCCGTGATGTTGTCCAGTTGGCCAAATATCTGAATGAAGGCTATGATTACGTGATGACCCTGGAGCCAAAGTAGTCTGGGCAGGATGATCGTAATGATCAATTCACCTCAAATTGAACACAAGTGAGGGCGATTTCCAAAGAGGAAAAAAGGAAAAGGAATTAAATAAGATCAGTGATTCTTAAGATTTTCAAAGACCGGATCAAAGACCTCAGCGATGAACTGTCCCCCGGTGGTCGATAAATGATCATCGTCATTATAGAGGGGTTTGTTGTCGTGAACGATCTGGCAGATTTGCTGGTTGCACAGTATCTCGGCTGGATCGACTTTCCAGACCCGGCTGTTATTCTCTGCTACTTCACTCAAGACGGATAACACAAATTCATTCCTGAGTTGGAATTCCTCCACGGTTGGAGCGATTAACGCAGTAATATCGCGATTTGTCCGTAAAGCCACAAAATATGCCGAAGGGACGTGATAACCAATCTCCGGAACGGAGGAGACCAGGATCACGTCGCGGCCCATATTCACCAGTTCTTCTACAGTCCTCTGCAGACCAATTACAAATAGATCATGATTATTCGATGCGGTGCCATTAGGATTTTCCGCATCGACAAGTTTGACAGTATTTCCTTCTTCAGATTTGAACCGCGAGCCGTCAGCGGATATCACCCAGCGGCTGGATATGATTACGGTTTTGATCTCAGGGTGATCTTCTATATAATGGATTACTTTGCGAGAGAATGTTGAACATTCCTGGCCGGGATGGTCCATTCTGTCAATACCAAGCAGGGGAGGGCAGCCAGTCCTCCAAATCAGGTATCCCGCCAGGGGTGTTTCCGAGGCTGAGTAATGGACTGCCGGCGCCATAGCGTTGGCGTGGGAATCTCCCCACAGCAGGAATACTTGCGGCTGTTCATAGGCTCCAATTAAACAGGGATCAATCTCGTCCACAGTTTCACAGTTCAGCCATTTTGTCATTTCTCCATGCCATGTTTTCCTGTCCAGGATCTCAGCCTGCCCGGGTTGAATTCGGCCTGGAAGGCCCACCCGCTGATGAATGATGAATCCAGCAAGGCCGGTGACCACCATTACACCTGCTGCCAGGTAGAAGATGCGAGGTTTCTTGATAAATGTCAATGAGCGGAATGGGGTTTCGATATACTTCCAGGATAGATATGAGAGCAGGAAGGTGGCTCCAAACCAGAGGATCAGGTTTAGCGCGTTGAATTCCCGGATCAGATAAACGCGGGCGAAAACGAGTAATGGCCAATGCCATAAATAAAGGGAATATGAGATCTTGCCAATGAAAACAAAGGGCTTTGTGCTGAGGATCTTACCGACCAGGGAGCTGCCCTGGATTCCAGCGGCGATGATCAGAGCGCTACCGAGGACGGGGGGAATAGCAGCCGCGCCCGGGAAGGCAGTTTCTTCTGAGTAGAGTAAAACACTGGCCAGGATCAGGGCGATACCGCTGATCGATAGAAAGTTCCGTCCTCTGGATTCCATCTTCCCCAGGGTGCTGAGCGCCAGCAGGCTGCCAAATAACAGCTCCCAAATACGACCGCGTGTCAGGAAGAAAGCCGCGCTAGGATCACTCCCCAGGGTAATGATGACAGTAATGAATGATGCTCCAGCGATCAAGGTCAGGATTAAACGGACATATTTCTTGAAGAACCGGAACAGGAGGACTAGCAGAAGGGGCAAACCGAGGTAGAACTGCTCTTCGACAGAAAGGGACCACATATGCAGCAGTGGTTTAAGAGCTGAGGGACTTTCAAAATAACCTGATTGGGTCCAGAAGAATATATTGGAGAGGAATAAGGTCGTGGCTGTGGCGCTTTGGCCTAATTCCCGGTAGGTGGAGATGTCATACAGCCAGGCACCTACAGGAATAGTGAGCAGGATGACCGTAAAGAGGGCTGGAAATATGCGGCGGATGCGCTTTTCGTAAAAACTTATCAGGGTGAATTTGTTTTCCAGAATCTCGTCCGCAATCTTCTTGGTGATCAAAAAGCCCGAGATCACAAAAAAAACATCTACGCCAACATATCCTCCTGAAAAGAAATCAAAACCGGCATGGTAAAAAAGCACTGCCAGGACTGCGACAGCACGTAATCCGTCAATATCGGGTCTGTATTTCATCTTGTCGTGCACTAAGAGAATTCCCTTTAAGAAACTGTGAATGGCAAGGTCGCTCCCCTCTGAATCGGGATAAGGGGATCTGGCCTGATCATTAACATGAGATGATAGTCCGAATATTGATAATTGGGAAGGTGCTAAATGTAGGTGAAGATCTAATATGTAACCACCTTGATGTTGTGTTGGCGTAACTGAATATATAATAATTTGTTAATATAAATAGAGTATATTTAAGAATACTTATTGATTTGGAGGTTATTATGATTTCTATTGCATCTGTGAATTGGCTTGCTGTATTGGTGGGTACTGTAGTATCCATGGCGCTTGGCGCACTCTGGTATGGTCCGCTTTTTGGCCAATTATGGCTGAAAATGATTGGAAAGACAGAAGATGAGCTGGAAGCTGACCCGACTACGTACATCAAAACGGCTGTCGCTGCATTTCTGGGTATGCTGGCCTTGAACCTGGTGGTAGTTTCTTTCGGAGCGACAACTTTCCTGGCAGGCCTGGTCGCCGCAGCGTTCATCTTCATTGGCATTGGCGCCACAACCACCTTTGTTTACACAACCTTTGAGGGTCCACCGGAAAAGGTCTGGCTCCTGTACGTCACTTACCACCTTGTGGTTTACTTGATCATGGGTGGCATTTTCGCTATCTGGTAGAGTAAATGGCAGAATTAAAGACTCAAAAGAACGATGCCAGTATCCAGGATTTTCTGGAGCGTGTTGAGCATCAAACTCGCCGAGAGAACAGCTTTGAGATCCTGGAATTAATGAGAGAGATCACAGGAGATCAAGGCTCCATGTGGGGAGACAGTATTGTGGGTTTTGGTGATTTTTCCTATACCAACACCACCAAGAAGGAATACAAATGGTTTAAGACTGGTTTCTCCCCCCGGAAGCAGAGTATGACCCTGTATATTATGGATGGCTTTGATTCCTACGATGAGATCCTTTCCCGGCTGGGGAAGTATAAGCTGGGGAAATCTTGTTTGTACATCAATAAATTGGCTGATGTGGATCTGGATGTGCTGCGAGAATTGATCGATGCATCTGTGAAACACATGGAAAGCAGTTAAGACTGCTTTTGAAAGAAAATCAAAAACGGGATGGAGTATCTATTAGACTCCATCCCGTTTGCTATTAATTTACAATTTAGATATTCATTTGTCTTTCCGTTCCATTCCTGCTGCGACGCCTGCGCCCAATGCCACACCTACTCCTATACCAATTGCGATATTATCCAGAGCTACGGCCAACGCTATGCCTACACCAATGGCAAGCAGCAATCCTGCTACCCGCGGGTTTTCTTTAAGCATGATTTCTCCCTTGTTCTATCTGCGGACAATGCCCTGCTGCCAGGCGTAAACTGCTGCCTGGGTGCGGTCAGCAAGGTGAAGTTTGCTGAGGATATTGCTGACATGCCCCTTAACGGTGTTGACTGAGATCACCAGGCTTTCAGCTATTTCGCTGTTGGACTGCCCTTTGGCGATCAGCTTGAGCACTTCCATTTCCCTTTCTGTTAGCTCAGTATAGGGATTTAATTCTTCCCGGTTTGCACCATGGAGCTCCTGTATGACACGGGAGGCAACCCTGGGGTGCAGGGTGGCTTCTCCCTGGGCGGCTCGGCGGAGGGCGTCGGCTAATTCGTCCATTTTTACATCCTTGAGAATATAAGATATGGCTCCGGCTTGCAGGGCCGGGAATATGTATTCATCCTGATGATAAGAGGTCAGTACCACGATTTTTGTGCGGGGGCTAACGGCTTTGACCTGGCGGGTGGCTTCAACGCCATCCATTTTGGCCATGACGAGATCCATCAAGACAACATCCGGAACAGATTTCTGGGCCAGGTTGACTGCCTCTGTTCCAGATTTAGCTTCACCGACCACTTCAAAGTCTGGTTGCGAGGCAAGGAAAGCGCTGACACCGCTTCTGACCACTTCGTGATCGTCTACTAGTAAAACTGTGATTGGGATAGGCATAGTGTTACCTCCTCTCAGGGAAGAGAGTTAATTGGCGCTTGAATGATTAGTTGTGTTCCAGCACCTGGCTGGCTGATGATATGCATGCTGCCGTTGATGAGGTCGACCCTTTCCTGGATGGATTTCAAACCGATTCCGTAGGAATGTTCGGCCGGCTGGAATCCAATTCCGTCATCTTCAATAGAGACCTGGATCTCAGTCCGGCTATATGTGATTTGGATTTCAACACCGTTTGCGAAACTGTGGCGGGCAACATTCGAAAGGGCACCCTGGAGGATCCTGTACAACGTTTGCTCAATATCAAGGGGAATAGTCCTTTCTCCCTTGACGCGAACATGGATGGGTATCCCTAGCATATTTTCGGTTTCTGAAGCCAGCTGGCGGATTGCCTTGACAAGGCCTTCTCCTTTTAAAGCCGCCGGCCTGAGTTCATGGATCAGATCCGTTAGTTCTCTGCGAACATCATCCACCAGCCTTTCGGCTTCTGTGAGGTTTGATACTGCGCTTTCCGGATCCCTATTATATAAGGAATGGGCAGCCGCCAATTGGGCGGAGGCAGCGAAGGCCTGCTGTTTGACGCTGTCATGAAGCTCACGTGCCAGACGGTTGCGTTCTTCCATGATCGAGATTTCCTGCCTCTCGTCGAGGAGATTGTCCATTTGAACAGCCATATTATTCAGGGTGTGGCCTAACTCTGCCAGCTCATCCCGAGAATGATCATCCACCAATACTGTGAAATTCCCCTGGCTCCAGGCCCGGGCGGAGGTGGTGACTTTATCAAGTCGGGATGTCAGGAAATTGGCAGTCAGGAAACCAAAGATAATGCCAAATAGACCGGCCAGCCCGGTGGTTATCAGCAGGATGACCAGTATCTGCCGGGAGATCTGCTGCCACTGAAGGATCTCTTCGATCCTTGATTTATGCTGGAAAGCCAGGAAGCCAACCGTCTGAAGTGAATTTTCCTCATGTGGGATCGGGACTACACCTATGATGACATTTTCACCCTTGCGCTGGATAAGAGAGTCGTAATTCCTGGATCCAAAAAGGGCATGCTGCAGGGGCCCTTCCAGTCCTGGAATCAGTTCTGGGTCAAAGGTTTCTCCTGGTTTTATGCTTTCGGCCAGGCTGTGGGGTATTGAGTCGATCAAATTTCCGTTAGGGTCAAGATAAACGACAGAAAGGATGTTGGTGTTGCTGGCATTAATAATGAAGTTGCCGATCTCAATGGGTTTGATATCAACCACGGTGGCAGAGAATCCGCTCAGAAATTGGGTCAGACCCGGGGTATCAGATGGGGAAGAAGAGAGAAACCGGCTGCCGACAGCGATATACTCGCCCAGATTGATATCGAGGCGATCGATGTCCAGCTTCTCTGCCAGGCGGCGATCATCAAAGTTCACTACTTCTGAGATCGAGAGCTCATTGATGATCTCCTCTTTGGATACTCTGGCTTCTGTGACAACCCAGATGGATATGCCCATGATGCCGATGATCTCAGCCATCAGCAATGCGAAAATGGTCACGCCGAAATAGCTGAATGTCAATCTCCAGCGGAGCCGACTGAATTGATCTAGAAATGTTGACCAGAACTTAACCATAGCTATACTATAAGCCAGCCATTACGTAGTGGCAAGATAGGATATATCGTTACCCTATCATAGCAAAACACTGAATTCCAGACAATCTCAGCAGGTGTTGTCTTGCCCCCTCCTAGAGAATGGGGAAAAAATCATCCATAAGGAGCTGGGAAAAGAAGGGGCAATTGACTATCATTCATACCAGAAAAGAAACTACTCAATCTTTTCTTCTTCTTCCTGAAATGAGATGGTCTGAGATATGGTCAGCCCATCTCATTTTAATTTAACTGATCTCATTCCCGAAAAACACCCCTCAATCACCCGCGAGATGCGCTTCTAAGGGGTTGGTAAAAGATTATCCTTCAGCAGGATTTGTGTTCGGCATTAATGGATTACTATCAATCCAGGTAATAAAATCACCCCGGCGGCAACCGGGGTGAAGCTAAGAGAAGCAATCAGTTCTGGGCAGAACATTTCGCCTTCTTGTATTTAAGTATACACGTTTTCGAAAAGAAAGAAAACCGTTTCTTACCTGAAATAAGGCGCCAGATCAAGTTTCGTCATATCAAAAAAAAGGAGGTGATGCCTGTCTAATCGTTAGCGATACAAGAAGTCTTTATCGAATATTACAGCTAAGAGGAGAAATACAAGATGCAGAAAAAAATACTGACCATTATTACAATCTTAATCCTTGGTAGCCTGATCCTGTCTGCTTGTGGGCCTAGAGTGCAAGAGGGCTCC
>Ga0180436_10005168_pt1 | contig 11592 bp, 8 predicted proteins | sample SS_ome_2_FD_132434 | JGI IMG/M metagenome (GOLD analysis project Ga0180436, IMG submission 132434) | Hypersaline lake sediment archaeal communities from the Salton Sea, California, USA - SS_3_S_2 metaG | ecosystem: Environmental > Aquatic > Non-marine Saline and Alkaline > Hypersaline > Sediment...
CGAGTCGAACAGTTTAAAAGCAGTCAAAAGTAATTAGATAAATCAGTCAATTTGAAAAACTGCACTTTTTTTAACCACTAAAGATTATCGTTCACCATTATGGTGCATAAGATACTGATCCAAAGAGTAATTTGGTGATTTTTTCATGGCATAGACATTGCCTTATAAAAAAGAAATTAACGCGTCTTGTCTGCTATTTTAATGAAGAGGTCTTTATTTATAGACCACGTAAGTAAAGTTTAATTTTGAATAAATCATTTTTTTAAAGTTATAAAATTTACTTCGTAATTTTCTCCCTTCGGAATTTACAAACATGGAAGACCAGTCTCAGGTTTTAGATATATTCTGGATTTTGTTCAGTGCCACGCTCGTTCTGCTGATGCAGGCAGGTTTTCTATGCCTGGAAAGTGGTATTTCCCGAAGTAAAAATGCCATCAATGTGGCAATGAAAAATGCTGCTGATTTAGTGTTGTCTTTTCTGCTGTTCTGGATGGTTGGATTTGGCCTGATGTTTGGTCAGCATGACAACAGCGTTAATCAATTTGAAGCCTTTTTTTATGATATTGGTCAGGGTGAACCATTTAACAGCGCCTTTTTTATTTTCCAGACTTTGTTCTGTGCCACTGCTGCCACAATTGTTTCTGGTGCCATTAGTGAACGGGTGAGGTTTCAAGCCTATCTTTTTATCACTTTAATCATTGTCGCCATTATCTACCCGGTATCCGGCAATTGGGCCTGGGGCGGTGCGCTGACCGGAAATGATGGTTGGCTGGCTGAAATGGGTTTTAGAGACTTTGCGGGCTCTACTGTGGTACACAGTGTTGGTGGCTGGGTTGCCCTAGCAGCATTGCTTGTTGTTGGTGCCCGGACGGGACGCTTTAAAAACGGGAAGGTTCAGAATATTCCTGGTAGCAATCCAACCCTATCTCTGTTGGGAGCCTTGTTTTTCCTTGTTGGCTGGATTGGTTTCAATGGTGGCAGTACTCTGGCGCTCAACCCCTCCGTTCCCGGCATCATTGCGAACACGTTACTTGCAGCAACCGCTGGAGCGATGTCCGCTTATTTGTTTTCAAAGTATTATCCTATTTCAGTCGAACAGTTGCTGGTGCCTGTTAATGGCACAATTGCCGGTTTAGTAGCAATTACTGCCAGTGCCAATGTAGTAACGGCAACGGAAGCAGCCATTATTGGGGCTATTGGCGGTTTGGTGATGCTCCTGATTGATGTCGGCATGATAAAACTACATTTGGACGATACTATCGCTGCCGTCCCGGTACACCTTGGCGCTGGCATATGGGGCACTCTATGTGTTGCCCTGTTTGGAGATCCTGAGTTACTGGGAACCGGTCTGTCTTTTAAGGAACAACTACTCGCTCAATTCACTGGTATTGTAGTCATAGGTCTTTGGGCTTTTCTGTGTGCGCTGATCATTTTCATGATAATTAACCGTCTGATGCCTATGCGGGTATCTAAACAGGATGAACATATCGGTTTGAATGTCACTGAACATGGAGCCCCAACTGAACTGATCGACTTGCTCACCGTTATGCAGGAGCAAGAAAAAATGGCAGACCTCTCCCGCCGTGTTCCTGTAGAACCTTTCACAGAGGTCGGTCAGATTGCCATGCAACACAATCGCATTATGGAATCACTTGAAAATGCCGTGGAACAAACCAGGACCATCGTCCGTGATATTCGTGATGGCATCATGACATTTGGCAATGATGGGTTAATAACCAGTTGTAATCCCGGGGCCGAAAAGATTTTTGGGTTGAATGCCCAGGCTGTGATTGGGAAATCCTTTTTTTCATTTATTTCCCCGGAGGATAAATATATCGCATCAGCCAATGTTCCCTCTGAAATTAAACGCATGACTCTAAAGCTTAATAAAAAGCGTGAGTTAATTGGCTTGCGTTCAGATGATCAGGCATTTAATGCTGAGGTAACCATCACCGAAGGTCAAATGGGTAATGTCGCACAATACATTGCCTCAATACGCGATATCACAGAGCGTCGTAAGATCCAGGATCAACTTCACCATGAAAAGGAACGAGCCCTGGTTACTCTGCAATCAATTGCCGATGGTGTAATCACAACCAGCTTTGATGGAAAAATAGAATATCTTAACCCGGTCGCTGAAGAATTTACTGGTTGGTCACTCGCCGATGCGCAAGGTCAGCCTTTTGAAAATGTATTTGTTGCGCGCAAAGAATCGGATGGCGAAATTATCAAAGATATTTTGTATCGTCCCTTGAAGAACAAACAAACAATTGCTGAATCTGCTGCCTACACAATTTACTCGAATGATGGAAACAGCTTTATTGTTAAACATACAGCGGCACCGATTAAAAACAGCCATGATAAAGTGATAGGTGCAGTCGTGGTTTTTCACGATATAACTGCCGAACAACAAATGCAGATGCAACTGTCTTACCAGGCGACACATGATAGTTTGACAGGCTTGATGAACCGCAGTGCATTTGAAAAACAGGTTGTCGAACACATTAAGTTAGCAAAGACTGACAGAGAGGAGCACGTGTTGTGTTACCTGGATCTCGATCAATTTAAACTTGTTAATGATACCTGTGGCCATGTGGCTGGTGATGAGTTGTTGCGACAAGTTTCACATAATATTCAAGATCAGCTTAGAAGAGGGGATTTTATTGCCAGGCTTGGTGGGGATGAATTTGGCGTTTTGCTGCATTCTTGTCCACTGGAAAAAGGGATTACAATCTGTAATGAACTACTCGAAACGATACGGTCCTTTCGTTTTCCATGGGAAGATAAAGTGTTCTCCATTGGAGTCAGTATCGGCGTTGTGAAAATTGATGCTGGAACTGAAGATTTGGCCCAAATATTAAGTTGGGCTGACACTGCTTGTTATGCGGCAAAGGATATGGGGAGAAATCGCATTCATGTTTATGAGCAAGATGACATTGAGTTAGCCGAGCGCCAGGGGCACATGCAATGGGTTGCAAAAATCAGAGAGGCCCTGGACCAGGATCGTTTCCGACTTTATTTTCAAACCATCTCACCTATAGATGACAGAAGCCAACTCCCAAAACATTATGAAATTTTCATACGTATGATTGATGAGAATGGCCAAATTATTCCTCCAGGCGCATTCATACCAGCAGCTGAGCGATATAACATGATGCAAGAGATAGACTTGTGGGTGATTCGCAATACATTTTCTCTTATGACCAGTATGAGGTCTTTATCGAACAACCAAAATATGTTTGCGATAAATCTATCGGGAGCTTCTGTTGGTGATCCGACTTGCCATGGCATCATCAAGGATTACTTCACTGAATATAAAATTGATCCAACACAGATCTGTTTTGAAATTACTGAAACTGCAGCAATCGCCAATCTTCAACATGCCACAAGATTTATTAAGGATCTAAGAGTTATTGGTTGTCGTTTCTCACTAGATGATTTTGGCAGCGGTCTATCATCGTTTGGCTACTTAAAAAATCTAAAAGTCGACTTTCTCAAGATTGATGGGAGTTTTATTCGAGATATTGTTGAAGACTCTACCGATGAAGCAATGGTTAAATCAATTAACAGTATTGGCCATGTAATGGGGCTAAAAACCATTGCGGAATTTGTTGAAACGCAAGAGATACTTGATAAATTATCCAGTATTGGAGTGAATTATGCTCAAGGTTACCATATAGATAGACCCCGACCACTTGAGCAACTCGAAGGAGTGTTTTTTGTGCCACGCTGAATCATTGTAAAGTCCATCAATTGCCTGAATCATTGCCAAGTTACTCTTCTACACTTCTCAATAGACAGCTTAGGAGTCATCAAAGGGTTAACAATCACAATAGGCTTAGAGACCCTTAAGGAATATAAATAATCTAACTAAATACAAGGTTGTATAGCTTTTTAGCCTCATTATCATTGAAATGCTTTTTGACCCAGATATCTAACTTATCAGGATTAGATGGAAGTTCGTAACAAGCACGAGTTATCCTATAGGGGTCAACGCTTGCATTGAGTAAGGTTTCACCTTTTATGATGAGAAAGTTATTGACTCGCTGAATGTCTGCTAACTTCCAATTCAATTCTTCATTCATGACATCTAACCTGTAAAAATAAGCAGCCAATAATAAACAAATAAATGGGGCATCGAAAACATGAAAAGCCACTCAGAATAAAAGGGAAAAATAAGCTTTATAAATGTCTGCTTTTACCACGCGCAGAAGCGCAGCTTGGGACACTTGACTGACGGCTTTGGTATGCGGTTTCAACTGGTCGTTGCAACACCTAACCTCTAAGAACAGAGGGGAGGATGTTGAAAATGAAGCAACGACCAGCTGAAACCGCATACAGTTGCCGTCATACAAGCAGAAAACCCTAAATGACAGGAAATTGCTATTAGCAGAAAAAAAAGCCCCACCGAAGTGAGGCTTCATTCTATAGAAATTTAGATAAATATAGCCTGTTAATTTTATTAAGCAATCAACTGTAGATTTGCTTATAAAGCTCATTACCCTTCTTAGCTGCTTCACCGCTCAAAACAAAACCAACAAGCTCATGATTTACCAGATAATCAACTCGTTCACCACCTTCATCCGCCAGGATTGTAATTTCCGAATCCTGATTACTTTCTGGAGGACATATTGTTAACGGATAACTGGGAGTTTTAACTCTCACGAGCGGTGACCTGGGTTCAAACGAACTGTTTTCCGCACGCAAGTTTTCAGCAATGACTGTAGCCTGGCGTCTGATTGGCTCAATGTAGGCAAACATCTCTCCTTCTACTTCTGCACAATCACCCAGTGCATAAACATCGGCCTCTGAAGTTTTCATCTGTCGATCAACGATAACCCCTTTGTTTACAGAAATACCTGCTTTGTCTGCCAGTTTAGTATTTGCGACCAATCCTGCAGCTGACAATACCAAATCAGTTTCAATGGCTATACCATCTGAAAGTACCGCTCTTAAGCCTTCACCACCCTGCTCCAGTGAATCCAGCGAAGTATTGAAAATCCAGTTAACTCCTTTTTGCTCAAGATTCTGCTGAAGGTGTGCTGCAGTTTGCTCAGGCAAAAGCGAAGACATCGGATAACTCGACAAGTCAATAACACTCACCTGGTAACCTGATGCAACCAAATCTTCTGCAAACTCACAACCAATCAGGCCAGCACCCAAAATGGTGACATGTTTGACATGATCTGCCAGTCTATTTCTAAATTTACGGTATGCTGCAAGATCATTTACACGAATAACACTATCAGCTGCATTACCACTGATTGGCAATTCGCGCTGATGCGCACCCAGAGCCAGGATCAGCTTGTTATACTGAATACCACCCTTAGCAGTAGTCAGTCGTTTTTTTGCGGTATCAAACTTTATCACACGGGTTTCTGTGCGAATCTCAATACCCAGTTCCTGGGCTTTGGCAAAACCATCCATGTCGACTAAATCATCGACCGCCTTACCGTGCGCTAATGCCGTAGATAGCGCAGGCTTGGGATAACTCAAACCTTCACAAGCAGTGACAATTAATACTGGTGTATCACTATCATGGCGACGTATCTCCTCGGCCACTGACCAGGCAGCAATACCCGCACCAACAATGACAATAAAGTCATCACCACCCTTGGATTTACCAACCTTGGTTTTACTAAAACTCGAAGTCGCTTTAGCAACGGTGGCAACTGGCGTATCCGGTAACAAACGCAGATCTGATTTGGTCAGACCACAAAGCGGGCACATCCATTCATCAGGAATATCTTCAAAACGCGTGCCTGGTGCGAGACCTGAATCAGGATCGCCTTTCTCCTCTTCATAAATGTAACCACAGGCATCACAGACCCAGCGTCGATAATCAGCAGACATGTTATTTACCTGCCACCGAACTTAAAATCTTTTCAAAAATCCCATCGAGCTCTACACCAATTTCATTTAAATCACTGGAATCAAAAGGAGCAAAAACTTCAGTTGGCATACGACACGCAACCTTCACGTCATCACCATCCTCATAAACATGTATACGCAAAGGAATATCGTGACCTGCCGGTTTACAGGCTACCCAGACCCTGATTGCAAAATCGGGTCGAAAAACTTCCAGTATCTGGTCAGCAGGAACTTCTTTACCCATTTTGGCGGCATTGGCCTGACCATTGATGTGGGCAACCACACGCATATTTTCAGACTCGATGCCTGCAAGCAATGCATTGATTGCTTCGTCAGCCGTGAGTGTTGTTGTAAATGTTTTCATATAGACAGCTTCTCAATTTAATTAAGGAGCCGAAGCTCCTCTTAAGTATTAATGATGTGTTATGCAGCGGCAGCCATCGCATCAAGTTCTTTGCGCAAGTGCTTGGTAGCCGGTGTAACAATCGCGATAAAGTAAGACTCACGTAGCTTGCGCTGGGCCGGTGCAGTATGCAGGTAACCTTTGGCGCCGGTATGCAGCATGGCAGACTGTGAGGCACGAATCGCCAATTCACCAGCGGCCAGGCGCAGCTCAAGAATTTCTTTGAAAAACTCATCCGAGTCTTCATAAGGATCTTCCGCCAACGCTAGGCAGGCCTCAACAGCATCATCGAGTTCTTCCTGTAATTCATCCGGACGATCATCCAGGTACTGGTTAACATGGCCCAACAGTGGTTCAACGTCACGGCAGATATCGATGCAGGACTGGATAATGCCTACGCCCATACCAAACTGCAGCAATACAATTCCAGCACGTGCGCGTTTCAGAAAAGCCGCTCCGTCATGATCGATTATCATGTCATCCGGGATGAAGACATCTTCAAAGATACAGGCGAAGGTCCGGGTACCTTCCAAGGCAACGAAGTGAGCTGACTGACGCAGGCTGAAACCTTCCATGCTACAGTCAACCAATGCCATGACCGAACTACCGGGCTCATCACTGCGCGCAAACAAGGTGCCAAACACATGATCCTCACCCAGATTGGAGACCCAGGGTAATGTACCGTTAACGATGTAACCACCATCAACACGTTTACCATTTAAGCGCAGTTCCTCGATCCCCGCAAAGGCTTTCATGGTATTTGACATGCCAGTTCCAGCCAGTACTTCACCACTGGCTACTTTGGGTAACCAGTTTTCACGCACGGTGGGATTGGCTGCCATTTGCAAATACCAGCCACAGGTGTCCTGGCACCAGTTGGAAAAACCTGTTGATAAACATTCATGAGATACGGTTGCCATGGACTGAATCGCGGCACCCATATCAGTTTCACCGTCTGAGCGTGCAGCCGGCAGATGCTGACGAAATGCTCCCAAAGGACCAAGTTTTTTCAGAACTTCTTGCGGGTAATAACCTTCAAGATCAATTTTGACAGTAAGTGGTTTCAAAGTTTCATCAACCACTTTCTGAGTTTCTTCAATCAACGTTTCCAACGGCAAAACGTCGTCCTCAATTTTTAATGCTGGCTCACTCATCTGTCTTCTCCCATCATTTAATCTGGATCACATAGGCTCAACAGTGAGCTCAACATTGTTACGCAGCGTGTTTGCAACAGGAGACCAGACATTGGAATGACTGATAATGTCTGCAATTTCTTCATCTGAAGCATCACCATCAGCATCAATCTTTACGCGCACGGCAGAAAAGCCCAGTGTCTTGGCCTCATCAAGATCACCAGTGCCCCAAACGGCCGTTACGTTGATGTCACCTTCTAGTGCAACTTCGAGTTTGCTCAGGTTAATACCACGAGCAGTGGCATTGGCATGCACACCAACCGCCAGACAAGCACCCAGTGTCGCCAGCAATGCTTCTGAAGGATTTGGTGCGTTATCTTCACCCAGTAGGTGTGGAGGCTCATCAATCAGCATGGGCTCAAGATCGCGTACATATGTCTGCATACGGAATTGGCCTTCACAGACCGTGGTCGCTTTCAAGGTAACGACAGATTCAGGATTAGCTTTGCCCTTTTCGCCCAGTGCTACCAGTCCATCTTTGTCCAGTGGACGCAGGCATTTAAGGTTTTTGGCAACAGTTTGTGCAGTTGTACTCATGATTAAATATCTCCAGTAATAGTTATGTTCAACTTCACTGTGATAAGAGCAACGCCTGTGCCAAAATATTATTTACTAATTAATTCAGTTAGTTAGCCAACTTTTGATCAATCAAAAGAAATCCAGCTCACGCAAATTGTCGACATTGTCAGTCGTTTGAGAAAAGAATGTCAGCTTTGTCCTTTCAAACATCCAGACCCAGCTTTTTAATCCGGTAACGTAACTGACGAGGTGTCATATTGAGACTCATTGCCGCGCGAGTTTTATTACCCTGGTGTAATGCCAGTGCATCGAGCAATTGCTGCCCCTCATCTTCTCGCACTTTTGCATAAGGACGGATACCTTCCGGGACACCTGCCGGATTGCCTGCCGAGGTATAACCGCCTGAAGCTGTTGAAGACGAGTTTGGTGTCGGTGAATTTACAAGTGTCGAACTATCTGGAGAGTTGATACCTTCTTCATCAATAATGATCCGTTTTACCAACTCTCGCGTTATCTGTTTGTCGGTACACATCAACACGGCTCGCTTTACCAGGTTTTCCAATTGCCTGATATTGCCCGGCCAAGGATAACCATCAAGCACTTCAATAGCTCCATGACCAAAGCTTAGTTCACGCTCATACTCCTGGTTGGCAATATGCAAGAAATATTGAGCCAGTATCGATACATCCCCTTGACGAGCACGCAGTGGCGGTAATCGAATTGGAAAAATGTTCAAACGGTAAAACAGATCAAGTCGAAAACGGTTTTCGTTTACAGCTTCCTGCAGATTCTTATGTGTGGCTGCAACAATGCGCACATCAACTGGAATATCCTTACTGCCGCCGACACGCTGAATAATTTTTTGTTCGAGAACTTTTAATAACTTGGCCTGCAAATCAAGATCAAGATCACCAATCTCGTCAAGAAATAGCGTACCGTTAGTAGCAAGCTCAACCTTGCCTCGCTTCATGGTGGTTGCACCGGTGAAGGCGCCTTTTTCATGCCCAAATAATTCAGACTCAATCAATGTCGAAGGAATCGCTGCACAGTTAATACTGACAAAAGGCCCCTCAGATCGATCACTGGCCAGGTGCTGCATGCGTGCAAAACGTTCTTTACCAGTACCGGATTCACCCAGCAGCAATACGGTAGTACCGGTATCAGCTACCTGCAACGCCTGTTGAATTGCCTGTTGAAGTGCCGGGCTCTGACCCATGATGCCGTAGCGTGCTCCCTTGCTTTCCAGCTTGTTTTTCAGCAACTGGTTTTCAGACATCAAGTCTGCGGTCTGCTCTTCAACCAGTTCATTTACCCTTAAGCTTTGACCGATCAAAGTTGCCAGTACCTGCAATAAGGCCAGGTCTCGCTGAAACGGCCTGGCACGTTGACGCAATCGATGCACGGCAAGCACTCCAATCGGATATTCTTCTATGATGATAGGCACGGCTAAAAATGCGACAGCCTCATTGGGTAAGGTTGTTCTATCAACAGCACGACCAAGGTACAGAGGTTCTTCATCAATATTCTGAATCAATGCCAATTGACCAGACTGAAAGACTTTGCCAGTAACACCTTCGCCGATCATATACCGGCCGCGTGACTTCTCTTCCTTGGTCAAACCATAAGAATAAAAGATCGCCAACGCTCCTGTTTCCGGAGTTGGTAGTAATACCCTGCCTCGGTTAAGCCCAAGCAATTGGGAAAGAATTCTTAAGATGCCCTGAATGGCAGGTTTAGGGTCCGTCGACTTGGTTATCAATCGTGCTGCTTCCTGCACGACTAATAATTCTGATTCGGGTGTTGTTGCGATAGATTGGCTACTCATGGTTACTCCTGACATCGTCGACATTGTTCAGTGAGCAAAACACGGGCCATTTGTGCAATAACGCGGTTTTAATCTTCTTTTTTTGGCAAAAAACGCATCAGCGCACCGAAATAGTGCGCTGATGTTGATGAGGCTGAAATAAAATGGGGCAGTTTAATCCTGATGATGCCAACTAAACCGTTTAATCAGACTGACACAAATTCCATCCAGAAAGAAACCAATAATACCGATAACGACGACCATCGCCGCCAGCGTGTCATATTCAAGTGTATCCCTGGCATCGTTGATGGCGTAACCCAAACCACTGGTCACCCCCAGGTACTCAGCAGGCACTAATACAATCCAGGCAACCCCCACAGCCAGGCGTATGCCAGCAAATATATCCTGTCCAATCGACGGTAGAATGATTCTTCTCAACATTTGAAAACCATCGGCTCCAAGATTCTTGGCCACCTTGAACCATAAAGGATCGATGCGCCGAACACCTTGTGCAGTTGAAAACAAAATGGGCCAGATTGCAGCAACCGCAATCAAGAATACAATCGCACCATCCCAGGTATCAAACGCCAGCACCGCGATAGGCATCCATGCCAGTGGCGAAATCATGCGTAAAAACTGGAAAGGTACGTGGCTAACCTCCCGTGCCACGGCATACAGTCCGATAGCTACCCCTACAGGCACACCCAGTACTGCTGCCCATAAAAGCCCCAGACCGATGCGCTCAAGACTTGGCAAAGTAGCTTCCATGACATATCCATTGCCTATTAATTCGAGTAGTCTTGCAAACGCCGGCTCCGGGGCAAAGTCTGCAAACGATGATGTATCAGGATTACTGGCAATCATCCAGCCACCCAGCCACCAAAGCGCAACCATAATTGCTATACCGGCTATTGGATAAGCCAGGACAGTCAAGCTGAAACGATACACTGCGCTCCAGTTGATTCCACCTTCCCTGGCAGAACCCTCTATCGCAGTGACAGAGGTTGGTGAACTCATATTTTCACCACTTCAGTACGTTCGAACGGATTGTTTGGATCGACACCTGGCGCCTTTTCCCAGCCTGGGTATTTTTCCATCGCTGCTTTCACATGCTTGTAATCAACAAGATCTTGGGCAACAAATTTGGGATCGACTTTATCCAGGAAAGTCTTATCACCACCGACCAATGTATCGTTCATCGATTCCACGATCAGTTCAGTAGCAGAAGGATATGGATATGGCGAGAAGTCGATACGACCGTTAGCGAATTCCTCCTTATTTCTGATCGCATGCGGTTTGGCATAACTTTCTTCATCGTAGTAGGTCATCGCCCTTACGACCGCTTTACCTGGCATTGGCAGGTATTTCTTACCGTCTTTAGACATCATCATGGCCACTTCTTCCTTGTTTTCCTGTGCATAAATTTCTGCCCGCACGATGGCGTTCATAACTTTTTGCGTCCATTCCGGTTTGGCGTTCACGGTATCTTCATTCATACAAATGACACAACATGGATGGTTCTTCCACATATCACCGGTAAAGCGCAGCATCTTGCCTCCGGCTTTTAATTCACCAAAAGCGTTGAAAGGTTCCGCAACGATAAAAGCGTCAATCTTCTTAGCAGCCAGAGCTGGCGGCATATCAGGTGGTGGCATGATCATCAGGTTAACTTCATCTTTTGCCAGTGGTGCTTTCTGGTCTTTAATGACCGGCTTCAAGCCTGCAGCGCGTAAACCCATCTGCAACACAATGTTATGCATGGAGTACCAGTAAGGCACGGCGATCTGCATACCACCCAGATC
>Ga0180436_10005169_pt1 | contig 11590 bp, 9 predicted proteins | sample SS_ome_2_FD_132434 | JGI IMG/M metagenome (GOLD analysis project Ga0180436, IMG submission 132434) | Hypersaline lake sediment archaeal communities from the Salton Sea, California, USA - SS_3_S_2 metaG | ecosystem: Environmental > Aquatic > Non-marine Saline and Alkaline > Hypersaline > Sediment...
CCCAAGGAGTCCAACATGAAGCGCACCCTTCTCGCCCTCGCCCTCTCGTTCGGCCTCGTCTTCGGCGCCGCCAATGCCCAGGGCGACATGCCCGCCACGGTCGTCGACATCGCGACCAGCAGCGAAGACTTCAGCATCCTCGTGCAGGCCGTCGTCACCGCCGACCTGGCCGGCGCGCTCTCCGGCGAAGGCCCCTTCACCGTCTTCGCTCCGACCAACGAGGCGTTCGCCGCCGCGCTCGAGGCGCTGGGCATCACCGCCGAGGAGCTGCTCGCCAGCCCCGACCTCGCCGGCATCCTCACCTACCACGTCGTCGCCGGCAAGCTGATGGCCGCCGACGTCCTCGCCGCGGTCGAGTCGGGTGGCGGCTCGGTCATGGTGGAGACGCTCAACGGCGCCTCGATCACCGTGGAAGTCGTGGACGGCAACGTCGTCATCGACGGCACCGCGACCGTGACGACCGTCGACCTCGAGGCCGGCAACGGCGTCGTCCACGTGATCGACGCGGTCATCCTGCCCCCCTCCAACTGACCCGAAGCCCCTCCCAAGCGATCGGAAGCGGCGGCCGCCCATTCGGGCGGCCGCTTGCTCGTGGGGTGGGACGTCGGTCGGGCGCTACGTCAGTTGGTCTCGCGGCGCGCCCGCCGCGGCCGGCCCCGCAGGCTGAGGTGGACCTCGTCGACCGTCCAGCCGGTCACGCGCTCGACGTGGGCCCGCAGGAAGTCCGGCAGCGCCACGCCGTCGACGAGCGGCATGGGCACGTCGACGACCTCGCCGGTCTCGCGGCAGATGAGGTGGTCGTGCGGCTCGACGCTCGCGTCGTACAGAGACTCGCCCTGCGCACCCTTGAACTCGCGCAGCAGCCCGGCCTCGACCAACACGCCCAGGTTGAGGTAGACGGTGGACAGGCTGAGGTCCTCGCCCCGCTCTCGCAGGGACTGGTAGAGCGACTCGGCGCTCACGTGCCGCCGCTCCTCGGACATGAAGGCCAGGATGGCCTCGCGCGGGCGGGAGTAGCGCAGCCCGCGGTCGCGCAGCACGTCGCGAACGGCCCCCTCGACCTCGTTCACCGCCTCGCGGGCGGCGCCGCCCTCACCACCCGCCGACGACCCGCCCCCACGCTCGCGTTCGCGCTCGCGGGCCTCGCCGGTCTCGTTCGTCGGGTCTCGCATCGTCCTCCCGACGCGGCGCACGTGGTGGACGCGCCGCGTTGCGAGGAGTCTAGCATCCGTCGGAACGGTTCCGAGTTACGTGTGCGCGCCGGTGCGGCCGCGCGATCGCGACCGCCCGGCGCGCGCCCGCGCCGCGCCTCTCAGCCCAGCAGGTGCGCGACCGCGTCGCGCTCCTCCAGGAGTTCCTCTTCGCTCGCCACCATGCGCCGGCGGACGCCCTCGTCGATCGTCAGGTCCTCCACGACGGCGACCCGGCCGTCGTGGACGGTGACGGGGAACGAGTACACGAGGCCGGCCCCGACGCCATAGTGGCCGTCGGAGGGAATCGCCATGCTGACCCAGTCGCCCTCCGGCGTGCCGAGGACCCAGTCCCGCATCTGGTCGATGGCGGCATTGGCCGCCGATGCGGCGCTCGAGGCGCCCCGGGCCGCGATGACCGTCGCGCCGCGCTTCTGGACGGTGGGGACGAACTCGCCGTCGACCCACTCGGGGTCGACCAGCTCCGGCGCCGGGCGACCCACCACGGTCGCGTGGGACAGGTCGGGCACCTGGGTGACGGAGTGGTTGCCCCAGATCGTCATGCGCCGGACGTCGGCATTGCGGGCGCCGGTCTTCGTCGCGAGCTGGCTGATCGCCCGGTTGTGGTCGAGGCGCGTCATGGCCGAGAACTGCGACGGCGCCAGGTGCGGCGCGCTGCGCATGGCGATGAGGGCGTTCGTGTTGGCCGGGTTGCCGACGACGAGCACCTTGACGTCGCGGGCCGCATGCGCGTCGAGCGCCTTGCCCTGCACGGTGAAGATGGCGCCGTTCGCCTCCAGCAGGTCCTTGCGCTCCATCCCCGGCCCGCGCGGCCGCGAGCCGACCAGCAGCGCGGCCTGCGCGCCGTCGAAGGCCTCGTTGGCGTCATCGGTCGCGACGATGCCGTGCAGCAGCGGGAAGGCGCAGTCGTTCAGCTCCATGACGACCCCCTCGAGCGCCTTCAGCGCCGGGGTGATCTCGAGGAGCCGCAGCACGACGGGCTGGTCGCGACCGAGGAGGTCGCCGGCGGCGATGCGGAACAGCAGGGCGTAGCCGATCTGGCCGGCGGCGCCGGTGACCGCGACGTGCACGGGTGCGTTCATGGGGTGGCCTCCGTACGGGCCGCCGGGGGGCTGCGATGCGGGCGGCCGGGCGGGCGACATCCTACCAGAGCCCCCGCGCTCAGCCCTGGAAGCCCAGCACCTCCAGCAGGCGCTGGAGCTCCTCCTGGTCGTGGAAGTGGAGCTCGATCGCGCCGCGGCGTCCGCCACGGATGCGCACGCGGGCGCCCAGCTGGCGCGTCAGCTCGTCCGCCAGCGCCGCGTAGCGCTCGTCGCGCGCCGGCGCGGGCCGCGCCCGAGGCTTCGGGCGCCGGAGCGACTCCGCCTCGCGCACGGAGAGCCGCCGCTGCAGCACCTGCTCGAGGGCCCAGTCGCGGTCGGCGGGCTCCTGGGCGAGGATCGCCCGCGCGTGACCCGCGGTGATGCGGCGTTCGCTCAGCGCCTGTCGCGCCGCCGGCGGCAGCGTCAGCAGCCGCAGGGTGTTGGCGACGGCGGGCCGGCTCTTGCCGACGGCCTTGGCGACCTCCTCCTGCGTCAGCCCGAAGCCGAGCAGCTGCTGGAACGCCGCGGCCTCCTCGAGGTCGTCGAGGTCCTCCCGCTGCAGGTTCTCGATGATGGCGATCTCCAGCGCCTGGCGGTCGTCGAGCTCGCGCACGACGACGGGGACGCTGGTCAGGCCGGCCACCTGCGCGGCGCGGAAGCGGCGCTCGCCGGCCACGATCTCGTAGCCGCCATCGACGGGACGCACGAGCAAGGGCTGCAGGACGCCCTTCTCGGCGATCGACGCGGCCATCTCGGCGATCGCGGCGTCGTCGAAACGCTTGCGCGGCTGCAGGCTGCCTACCCGCATGTCCGCGAGCGCCATCTGCCGCCCGCCGCCCTCCGGTCGCGGCAGGAGCGCGTCGAGGCCGCGGCCGAGGCCACGACTAGGCTTGGCTGACACGGTCGATCACCTCCTCGGCCAGGGCCGTGTACGCCACGGCCGCCGATGACGTCGGCGCGTAATCGTAGATCGACAACCCGTACGACGGCGCCTCGGCCAACCGGACCGTCCTGGGGATGACGCTGCCGAACACCAGCCGCCCGAAGTGCTGGCGGACGTTCGCCTCCACCTGTTGCGACAGGTTCGTCCGGTGATCGGCCATCGTCAGCAGCAGGCCCAGCACGTGCAGCTCCCCGTGCAGCGACGCGCGGACGCGGTCGATCGTGTCGAGCATGCCGGCGATGCCCTCCAGCGCGTAGTACTCGCACTGCACCGGCAGCACCAGGTGGTCGGCGGCGACCAGCGCGTTGAGCGTCAGCGCGCCGAACGACGGCGGCGCGTCCAACAGGATGAAGTCGTAGTTCGGCCGCACGCCGGTCAGCGCCTTGCCGAGCAGGCGCAGGTCGTCGGCGCTGGCGTCGAGCTCGAGCGCCGCCCCGGCGAGCTCGGCCGTCGCCGGCAGCACGTCGAGCTGCGGCACGCGACTCGGGACGACGGCGCCGCGCGCCGACGAGCGCCCCACCAGGACGTCGTAGACGCTGCTCGCCACCTCCCGCAGGCCGATGCCGCTGGTGGCGTTCGCCTGCGGATCGAGGTCCACCAGCAGCACGCGGCGCTGGCGCGCGAGCGCCGCCGCGAGGTTGATCGCGGTGGTGGTCTTGCCCACCCCGCCCTTCTGGTTGATGACGCCCAGGATGGGCACGCTCAGCCTCCCAGGAGCTCGACGGCGATCAAGGTACCACGCGTGCCCAGCGGCTCGGTGCGGCGTACCCGGGGCGCCGCCCAGGTGTCCTCGGCCGTGGTCGCGGCCGCGGGCTCGCCCACGGGCGCGGGCGTTTCTCGCCGCCACCAGGCCTCGAGCTCGGCGACCTCGTCGCGCCACGCCGGCCCCTTGCGGCTGACGAGCAGCACCCGGGGTCCCCACAGCGGGCGCGTGAGCTCGGCGACCCCACGCAGCGACGTGACCGCCTGCGCCGTCACCGCGGCGACCCCTTCTGGCGGACGCGCGAGGCGCCGCACGTCCTCGCCGATCACCCGGACCGCCTCCAGCCCCGCCCGGGCCGCCACCTGCGCGAGGAAGGCGGCGCGCCGGCGGCGTCGCTCGACCCACCACACCTCGCGGGGGGCGAGGCGGGCCGCCACCACGACCCCGGGCAGGCCGGCGCCGCTGCCGAGGTCGAGCACGGGCCCCGCCTCGGCGGCCAGCTCGTCCACGGCTGCCGCGTAGCGCTCGGCCTCGGCCAGATGCCGGTCGAGGTCGGCGTAGGCCGCCGGCGAGAGCAGGTCGAGCGTGCGGTGGTAGCGGTCGAGCAGCGCCCGGTAGGCGGCGATCGCGCCGTCCGCCGGCCCGCCGATCCGCGTCGGGGTCACGTCGGCCTCGTCGGTTTCACGTGGAACGCCGCGCGCTCACGCACCCGTTTCACGTGAAACGGCGCCCGCCGCCGCGCCACCCCCCGGCGGCACGCGGGGCGCCGCCGCCGCGCCGACCCGCGCGCGCTCGCCCGCGCCCGCCGCCCGGGTCTTCAGGTGCACCAGCAGGGCGTTGACGTCGGAGTCACGCACCCCCCGAAGGCGCTGCGCGGCGCCCAGCGTGGCGGGCCGCCCGCGCTCCAGCGCCGCCCGCCCCTCCGCCGACAGCGACGGCACGTTCGCGAAGGCCACGCCCGCCAACGACCACGCCTCGAAGCGCGCGCGCGCCGCCAACTCGCGCCGGCTGCGCTCGATGTAGGCGGCGTAGCGCACCAGCACCTCGACCCGGGCCGCCTCCGCGTCGTCGAGCGGCTCGTCCGGCGCGCCGAAGCGCGCGATCACGCTGGCGTAGTCCTCGCCCGGGCGGCACAGCACGGTCGTGGCCAACTCGCCGGCGTCCCGCGTCCGACCCAGCCGCGCGACCTCGGCCTCGATGCGTCGCTGGCTCTCCCGCACCGCGCCCCAGCGCGCTTCGTCCACCAGCCCCCAGTCGTGGCCGAGGCCCGCCAGCCGGGCGTCGGCGTTGTCCTGCCGGTGCAGCAAGCGGTACTCGTTGCGGGACGTCAACATGCGGTAGGGCTCGTCGATGCCCCAGCGCACGAGGTCGTCGAGCAACACCCCGAGGTAGCCCTGATCCCGCCGCACGGTCACCGCCGGCATCGCGACGGCGCGCCGGGCCGCGTTCACCCCCGCGATCAGCCCCTGGGCGGCGGCCTCCTCGTATCCCGAGGTGCCGTTGATCTGGCCGGCGCTGAACAGCCCGGGCAGCACCTTCGACATCATCGTCACGTCGAGCTGCGTCGGGTCGAGCGCGTCGTACTCGACCGCGTACGCGTAGCGCTGGATCTCCGCGCGCGCGAAGCCCGGCAGCGTACGCACCATGTGGTCCTGCAGTTCGGGCGGCAGCGAGCTGGAGAAGCCCTGCAGGTACACCTCGCTGGTGTCGACACCGTCCGGCTCGACGAACAGCAGGTGGTGCTCCTTGTCGGCGAAGCGCACGACCTTGTCCTCGATCGACGGGCAGTAGCGCGGCCCCTGGCCGTCGATGTCGCCGCCGTACATGGCGGACTGGTCCAGGTTCTCGACGATCAGCCGATGCGTCTCGGCCGTCGTTCGCGTCATCCACGTCGGGCTCTCGGTGACGCGCGGACCCGGCGTGCCGGTGAACGAGGCGGGCGGCTCGTCCGGCGCCACCCGCTCGAGCTCGTGGAAGTCGACCGAGGAGGAACGGACGCGCGGGGGCGTGCCGGTCTTGAAGCGCATGAGCCGGTGCCCGGTCGCGGTCAACGCCGCCGACAGATGGCGGGCGGGCGCCTCGCCCTGGCGCCCCGCCTCCCGGCTGCGCCGCCCGTACCAGACGATGCCGCGCAGGAACGTGCCGGTGCACAGCACCACGCTCGGCGCCGCCAGCGCGCGGCCGTCCACCAGCCGCACGCCGGCGACGCGCCGCTCGCCGCCCGCGCCCGCGACCTCGAGGTCGGCCACCTCACCGCGCACGATCTCGACCCCGCCGGTCGCCTCCACGAGGTCGCGCGCCGCGGCCGCGTAGCCGTCGCGTTCGTTCTGCACGCGAAGCGATCGAACCGCCGGTCCCTTGCCCGCGTTGAGGGTCCGGCCATGGATCGCCGTCGCGTCCGCGAGCCGGCCCATGACGCCCCCCAATGCGTTCACCTCGAACACGAGCTGGGACTTCCCGGGCCCCCCGATCGCGGGGTTGCAGGGCATGCGCCCGATCGTGTCGGGGTTGGGCAGCGCCAGCGCCACGCGGGCGCCCAGGCGCGCCGCGGCCACGGCAGCCTCGATGCCGGCGTGCCCGCCCCCCACCACGATGACGTCGAACTGGCGCACGTCCATCTCCCTCCGGGCCGGCGCATGAATCGCGCCCTACCCCCGGGCGGCGCCGCCGCCGCCGAGGCCGGAGTCTAGCACGCGATTCGCGTCCTGGACGGGCACTGGCGCGACCGAGCCGGCGCTCGCGGCGCGCTCCGCAGCCCGCCCCCCGGGCGGCAGTAGGATCGCGTCATGAGCGCGTGGCTCGTCCTCGCCGCTGGCCTGGCCCTCGTCGTCGTCGGCGCGGAGTTGCTGGTGCGCGGCGCGGCCCGGGCCGCCGCCGCGCTCGGCGTGCCCTCGCTGCTCATCGGGTTGACGGTGGTGGCCTACGGCACGAGTTCGCCCGAGCTCGCCGTCAGCCTGAGCGCGGGCGCCGCCGCGCAGCCCGATCTCGCGCTCGCGAACGTGGTCGGCAGCAACATCTTCAACGTGCTCGCGATCCTCGGGCTGGCCGCGCTGCTCGCGCCGCTCATGGCCTCCGCCGAGGTCGTGCGCCGCGAGATCCCCCTCATGCTGCTCGTCACGGTCGGGGCCATGGTCCTCGGCGCCGACGGTCGACTCGGCCGCGGTGACGGCCTGCTGCTGGTCACGGGGCTCGCGGCGGTGACCATCGGCCAGGTGCGCGCCGCCCGCCGTGCGGTCCGGGCTCGGCGCCGGGCGTCGACCACCGCGACCGCCGCCGCCACCCGTCCCGCCCGAGCCGGGCTCCTCCTCGACGCGCTCTTCGTGGGCGTCGGCCTGACCGCGCTCGTCGTCGGCGCCGGGTGGCTCGTCGACGCCGCCATCGCCATCGCCCTCGATCTCGGGGTCGGCGAGGTCGTCATCGGCCTCACGATCGTGGCGGCCGGTACCTCGCTGCCCGAGCTGGCCACGTCGGTCGTCGCCGCACTCCGCGGCGAGCGCGACCTCGCGATCGGCAACGTCGTCGGCTCGAACGTCTTCAACCTGCTGGGCATCCTGGGGCTCGCCTCGCTGGCGGCCCCGGCCGGCCTGACCGTCGCGCCCCAGGTGTTCGGCCTCGACGCCTGGGTCGCGCTGGGCGCGGCCGCCCTGCTCTTGCCGCTCGCCCGCACCGGCAGCGCGCTCGTCCGTTGGGAGGGCGCCGTCCTCGTCCTGGCGTACGCTGCCTACCTCGCGGCCGTCGTGGCGATCGCGCTCGGTCGGTTGGCCATACCGGCCGTCGGCATCGGCGTCGCCGTCGCCGGTCTACCCCTCGCGGCCGCGGCCGCCGTCATCGCGCGCTCGGCGCGGCGCCGCAGGGGTTGAGGCCCGCGACGCTCCCCGGCCGGCGGCCGGCGCGTTCGCCCCGTACCCCCCACCATTCCCTGGTAGACTGCCGGTCCGGCTTCGGCCTCCCACAGGATCCGGTACCGCCGCCCCCGCAACGGCAGACCCGTCCTGGACGCTCCTGAGGGGTTTGCCGACGCCTGGAACGCGGTCCAACGAGGAGGCACGACGCGCATGCTCAGCCGTGACCACGCCATCTGGGACGACGTGCTCGACTACGTGCGCGACCAGATCTCCGAGACCGAGTTCCGCACCTGGTTCAAGCAGGTTCGCCCCCTCGGGATCAGCGAGGGCGTGTTCCAACTGGGCGTTCCCCACTCCTTCGCGCGCGACTGGATCCGCAACCACTTCGGCGACGTTCTCGAGCAGGCCCTGCGCGACCTCGGCGCCCCCTCGCCCAAGGTCGGCTTCCAGGTCGTGAGCTTCAGCGCCTCCGAACAGCCGGACATGTTCAGCCAGCCGGCGCCGAGCGACGACCGCGCCGCGAGCGCGCCGCGCGAGCGGGCCCAGCTCAACCCCAAGTACGTCTTCTCCAACTTCGTCGTCGGGCCCAACAACAACCTGGCCCACGCGGCGGCCATCGCCGTCGCCGAGGCGCCGGGGCGGGCCTACAACCCGCTGTTCGTCTACGGCGACTCGGGCCTGGGCAAGACGCACCTCATGCACGCCGTCGGCCACGCGGTCGCCGATCGCGCGCCCGACATGCGCGTCGCCTACGTGACGACCGAGCAGTTCACCAACGAGCTCATCAACGCCATCCGCGGCGACCAGATGGTCGCCTTCCGCGACCGCTTCCGCTCGATCGACGTCCTGCTCGTCGACGACATCCAGTTCCTCGCGGGCAAGGAGCGGACGCAGGAGGAGTTCTTCCACACCTTCAACGCGCTGTACGAGTCGGCCAAGCAGATCATCGTCAGCTCCGACCGCCCGCCGAAGGACATCCCCACGCTCGAGAACCGCCTGCGCAGTCGCTTCGAGTGGGGCCTCATCACCGACATCCAGGCCCCCGAGCTCGAGACGCGCATCGCGATCCTCAAGATGAACGCGGACTACCGCGGGGTGAAGGTGCCCATCGAGGTCATCGATTACATCGCGCGCAACGTGACCAGCAACATCCGCGAGCTCGAGGGCGCGCTCGTGCGCGCCATCCTCTACGCGTCGATGAACCAGGAGCCGCTGACCCGCACGACGGCGGCGAAGGCGCTCTCCGACGTGTTCGCGCCGGCCGGCCCCAGCCTCACGATGCCCGACATCCTGCGCGTCACGGCCAAGCACTTCGGCGTCGAGGCCGAGGACCTGCTCTCGAAGGGGCGCCGGCAGGAGCTCGTCCAGGCGCGCCAGGTGGCGATGTTCCTCATCCGCGAGATGACCTCGCACTCCTACCCCGAGATCGGCCAGTTCTTCGGCGGCCGCGACCACTCCACGGTGATGTACGCCGTTCAGAAGGTCGGCGAGCAGGCCGGCGGCGACGGCGACCTCTCGCGCCACCTGCGCCAGATCCAAGACGCCCTCGTCTGACGCGCCCGCGGGCCTCGCAGCGGCGTGCGGGGCCGTCTGCGGCGCCCCCGCGACCGCCCCTGTGGAAGACCTGTGGACAAGCTTGGGGACAGGCTGTGAACGCAGGAACGCCGTCGTGGTCTGTGGAAACCTGGGGATGGCCGGCGCGCTCTTCCACAACTCGGACGCCGTTATCCACATCGTCGTCCACATCCGCGTCGTCGTCTGCTACGCGCTTCTGTGCGCTTTTCCACACCATCCACAACTGCTACGAAGAGTCCTATCCGCTCTCCGATACATGGAAACACCCCGCCCCCCTGTGGACCGCGTGGCGGGATCCCCTTCCCGCGGAACCCCCGACGGCCGGTTTCGTCGATGTGCTCGCACCCGCGTCGCCTTCACAACGTCCCGACGGGCGATTCGGTATGCTGCAGTGCCCAGGACGGGCGATTCCACGCACCCGGAGGGCCGCCGAGACGATGAAGGTCATCATCCCCACCAAGACGCTCACCGAGACCCTCGGTCACGTGGAACGCGTGATCCCGAGCCGCTCGAGCAACCCGGGGCTCAGCCTGCTCAAGGTGGAGATCGACGACGGACACCTCACGTTCAGCGGCTCGAACATGGACATCGACGTGCGCTCGGTCGTCGAGGCCGACGTCTCGGGGCGCGCGGAGGTGGCCCTGCCGGCCGCCGTGTTCACCCAGGTCGCGCGGGCGCTGCCCGGCGACACCGTCGAACTCGACGTCGGCGACGCCGAGGTCGAGGTCCGCTCGGGCACCTTCGCCACCCGCCTGCAGCTGGTGACGGCCGAGTCCGCGCCGCTGCTCGAGTTCGTCGACGAGCTGCCCGGCGAGGTCGACGGGGCGGTGCTGGCGCGCGCCCTCGAGCACGTGCGCTACGCGGCCGCGGTCGCCGATTACCAGGCGGTGTTCCGCGGCGTGAAGTGCGAACTGCGCGACGGCCACCTGCGGGTGGTCGCCACCGACGGCTTCCGCCTCGCGTCCTACCACCTCGACGTCACGACCGGCATCGAGGCGGAGTTCATCGTCCCCGCCCGCAGCGTCGACGAGCTCATCAAGACCCTGGTCCCCGGGCCGGCGCGTCTCGCGCTCGACGGCGCCCAGCTGACGGTGCAGAGCGGCGGCACGACCCTCAACCTCAAGCGCATGGACGGCACCTTCCCCGACTACCAGCGCGTGATCCCCCAGGCCTTCCCCGTCAACGTGACGCTGGCGCCGCAGCGGCTGGCCGACGCCGTCGCGCGCGTCGCGGTGATGGCCGACAAGTCGGCCAACCACCGCGTGGACCTGTTCATCAAGGATGGCGTGTTGAGGATCACGGCCGAGGGCAGCTTCGGCCGCGCGCAGGAGGCCATCGACGTCCTCCAGGAGGGGACGGAGGACGAGATCGCGCTGGCCTACAACGCCAAGTACTTGGCGGACGCCGTCGGACCCGTCACCGGCGACCTGCAGCTGCGCTTCTCGGGCACCACCAGCCCCTCGGTCCTGCGCGACCTCGGCGACCCCGCGTACCTCGCGATGGTCGTCCCCCTGCGGACCGGCTGAGCCCATAGGACCCACAGCGGACCTGGGGCCACGGCCCCGGCCGTCGCACGACCCCGCCAACCACGGCGATCCCCCGGAGGAACCATGACCACGATCGACGACGTCCGCGCCCTCGAGGTGCTCGACTCCCGCGGCAACCCCACCGTCTCCGCCACCGTCACGCTCGCCAGCGGCGTCACCGGCACCGCCGCCGTGCCCTCCGGCGCGTCCACCGGCGCACACGAGGCCGTCGAGCTGCGCGACGGCGGCGCCCGTTACGGCGGCAAGGGCGTGCTGCAGGCCGTCGAGAACGTCAACACGCTGATCGCCGAGGAGGTCCTCGGTCTCGACGCGTTCGACCAGGCCGCGCTGGATGGCGCGATGCTCGCGCTCGACGGCACGCCCAACAAGGCCAAGCTCGGCGCCAACGCCATCCTGGCCGTGTCGCTGGCGTCCGCCCGCGCCGTCGCGGCCGCGCTCGAAATGCCCCTCTACCGCTACCTCGGCGGCAGCAACGGCAAGACGCTGCCGGTCCCGATGATGAACGTCATCAACGGCGGCAAGCACGCCGACAACCGCGTCGACATGCAGGAGTTCATGCTCGCCCCGGTGGGTTTCACCACCTTCTCCGACGCGCTTCGCGCCGGCGTCGAGACCTTCCACACGCTCAAGAAGGTCCTCGCCAAGCGCGGCTACGACACCAACGTCGGCGACGAGGGCGGCTTC
>Ga0180436_10005170_pt1 | contig 11590 bp, 10 predicted proteins | sample SS_ome_2_FD_132434 | JGI IMG/M metagenome (GOLD analysis project Ga0180436, IMG submission 132434) | Hypersaline lake sediment archaeal communities from the Salton Sea, California, USA - SS_3_S_2 metaG | ecosystem: Environmental > Aquatic > Non-marine Saline and Alkaline > Hypersaline >...
ACGCCGGTGCGAACCGGATCAGGTTCGACGGGTGCCTCTCAGCCACCGACGTTCGGCAGCGCCCCGCGCGATCGATGGAGTGTAGCGGGGGAGAGGGGCGTGGTTGGTCAAGTGAGGGGGGGCGGATGCCGGTGGAGGAGAGGTACTCGATAAGTCGCGTCAACGCTCGGATCCGGCGGCACCCAGATCACGAGGCCGTCACGACCGCGCGTCATGAGCACGCGATAGGCGTTGCGGCGCACCGACTCTACCCTAGCGACGTCGCTACTAGGCTCTTACCCGCTCGATTCAGCTCGACTTGCTCGTGTTCCGCGCATCGCAGCCACTTCACTCCTGCATGGAACCTCTTGGAGGCGCTAAGTTGGAAGACTATGCTCACCTCGGATCCAAACAGCAACGCCTGATCTCAGGGGATTGCCTCGCCTGCCTAGCCTACTTTGCCATCGTCACTGCACGATGCAATCGCAGCGAAATGATTGACGCACTGTCCCGCGCTACCGCCCCGACCGCCAACAACACCTACGACGGTCTACGCAACTGGTGGGACAGTAAACTTCGAAATCTACAGTGGGCCTTCGCGGACGCTGGCCTTCACGGCAACACGTTGTACCACTACACCATCGCGACCCCAACCTCCAAGGGACGGGAGGGTCAGCCAGGAACCCAGCGCCGCATCCGGCAATATGCCATCACTCACTTTCTGACCAGTCCATCGCTCTGTGCCACACTGGCCCGGACTTGCTTTCGAGCGGATGCCACGATCTCAACTCATCTGTCATCCGTACTGTTTGAATGGATTGATTCATCTAGTGTCTCGGCACACACGCTCTCGGCCGACGAGGCATGCACCCCTGAGCATTGCAGCGATATTCCGGCGTCATCAGATGACTCACGTGAGTACGCGCTTCGCGGCATTCGCCTCCGTCGGGGCCAGCAGGCCTTTCGTGACTCGCTACGAGTCCGTTATGGCGATCGCTGTGTTGTGACTCAGTGCGACGTTCTTGACGTCCTTGAGGCAGCTCACATCAGGCCGTACCGGGGCGCCTCCGATCATCATCCCGATAATGGCCTGCTCCTCCGGGCCGATATCCACACACTGTTCGACGTACATTTACTTTCAGTTGATCCACAGACCTGGCACGTGTGGACTCACCCGAGAGTTCGCACGACATACGCCGAACTCCACGAACTCCCGCTGCAAGTACCTCCACGTCTTCGACCGTCGTCGGGTTACGTTGCTGAACACTTCGCCGTCGCTCAGCAGCGGATCTAGGCAACCGAGACACAAGGCACGCGTCGATCTATTGCTCGTCCCTGTCGCGTATTGCTTGCTTCAGCACTTGCTGGAACTCACTTCGATCAACCGAGTGGTGCGCCCGCCTGTGGCAGTTGGGACACACCGCGATCACATTCTCGACCGTGTCTGGGCCACCCTCTGATAAGGGAACAACGTGATGCACCTCGAGAAAGGGCTGTCCCTTGCACTGGTGTATAAATGGCGCAGGCTTACCGCATCCCCTACAGACTCCTTCGGCCTTAGCCAATGCATACGCCGCCACCACCACATCTCTTCGAAACTCCCGCCTGCTGACATCGATTCTCGTTGGAGATTGCTGGCCTCTTGGTGGCGCAGGAAACTCCCTAACACGCCGCCACTGAATCGCTCCCTCTTGCGTCCGCTCGCCGAAATCCGGCTGAGCCTCGAGCCCGTTTAGCAGACGCTGAAATGCCATCACTGTGACTGTCTCTCCTGTAGAGAAGCACTGACCATCCCATACCTGCCCAACTGCCTCAAGCATCAGTTTCATTATCTCATGCTTGCCGCCAGCACTTGAAACTCCCAGTTGTCGAGCAAACCTCTTCAGGATTTTTAGGTGCTCCTTGGAACCGGGCCCTAGCTGCGCGGTCTCAACGTTGAGTACATAGCCGATGAGATCGTATAGATCTTGTTTGTTCAAGTCGCACATGTCGCCTACGCTTTCGGCCATCGATTCTAAAGTCCCACCAGCACGTATACTCAACTATTGAGGAATGCCGATGGCAAGTATATAGGTCCGAACACTTCTGGACTATAGCGATCGCCAACGAGTTCCGCCGGACGAACGTCGAGTTTGTCCGTGCAACACAGCGACCGCAGTCTGCCTACCGCTTGTGACCATCGACGCCATGGGTTTTACTAGCCCAAGAAGACCCCCGTGTACAGTGTCCGCAGATCACGCACCGACGAGAGCGCATGCAGCCGCACCCCGCGGATAGGGCGGCGTCTGACGGAACTAGAGTCTGCCTGGTGATCTTGCAGAACACCGCGAAGGCACAGCCTCTCGACCCGCTGCGGCCGGATGAGGCCGTCGCAAACCTCCCGACACGAGCGATCGCCGAGCATGCCCCGCAACCAGGCGGACCAACTGTCACGGTGACTTTCGCCCAAGACGACTACTCACTAGACTACGGGGGGCTTTAATCGGACACGTCGACTGGACCGAGATCTGTCACGCTGGATTTTGGTCGCCAGAATGGCGTTTTAGGGTGCTTCAATAGTAATACACAACCATACCTGAGATGCCCTGTTCTTGTATTCAGGAGTTATCAAAGACTTATAGGCGATTATGCGATGAAGCGATCAACGAATACAGCGACCCCTCGCCGCGATGACGAAGACGACCTGGATACTCAGGACGAGTTGGACGGGCACCTCCAGTCAATCGCTGAGGCACTGGCATCTCTGTCAGACCTGGAGCACGGGCCGGTAGGCCACGATTACAAGTATAATCCATTTCAGTCTGATGATGTAACTTTTGCGAACAACTCGTGGATCCTACGGCTAGCGCAGGTGCAGGCCTGGCTCCACCTCGACGCGTCGGTCGCGAGGGCAGACATTACCGACGATCCCGTCGGTGCACTCGTGACCTTTCTCAAGTCGATCGGCCAGGAGGATCCCGGGCGGTGCTACAAGATCAAAGATGATGTGGTGCTGCTGACGATCGAGGGCGCTGAGGCGATCTCGGCGCGTCTCGATAGCGCACAGAAACTCGCCGACAGTTTCATCGACGCGCTCGAAGATTTGTCGCGGAAGGAGGCAACAGCAGAATGGGAAACGGCCTGGGAGGAAGAGGACTACAGCCAGGCTGATCTCGAACCTATCAAGGCAAAAACAGACAACTGGCGGATCAGTGACTTCGCCGGCAAGGCTAGCAATAAACGACTGAACTTGAATCCGACGTATCAGCGCGGCGATGTTTGGCCGAAGGGCGATTCGCAGAAGCTGATTGAGTCCATACTGCGAGGTATTCCGCTTCCTTCAATCATCATCCTGCGTCCTGCATCTGATAGTGCGAACGTCGTCTACGAGGTCGTTGACGGCAAGCAACGCCTTACAGCGATATTGCGATTCATCGGCAAACACCCAGTCGCCTTGAAGCGTGTTGCGGAAGCGGACGCCAAGCACCCGAGCGTCGAGTTCAAGGCGATCTTTCATGAGAATTACAAGAAGTTCAAGCGACTGTGGAAGACTCACATGGGGGAGTCGCTGACTGCGAAACTGGAGGGGCAGTACTACTTCCCATTCCCGCTGCCTCGTAACTCGCCGGGGCTCCGTGGCGCGCTCACGCCACTTACTGGAAAGTACTTCCATGAGATTCGCGATGCGGAGATTCAGGTCGGCGACGGGAAGCATAGTGTCGAGGACGTGTTTGAGGGGCCAGGCGAGTACAAGATCCCAGTCATCGAGTACTTGGACGCCAAGCCTCGCCAGATTCACGACGTGTTCCACTTGTACAACAAGCAGGGGAAGCACCTCAACGCGGAGGAGATCCGCAACGCGGTGTATCACGACCTCGATCTTGTGAAGCTGTTGCTCGTAACTGCTGGCGACAACTCAGACATCGAGCAACTTGCTGGCTTTGTTGCTCCAGAGCAAAGGGATCGAGTCACAGAGGTCGCCGCATTTCTTGACGAGTACCGCTTCGGCGCATCGCGATACAAGCGAACGAAAATCTTGAGTTGGCTCGTAGCTCTCCTCATGAGCCCATCGGTAGACGGGGATGGCCTCGTGATTCGGTCCACGGCCAAGCAGATCAACTCTCTCTTGGATGCCATTCGAGACGCGCCGCCCGAGATGCCGCATCCGCTCAAGGATCGACACCGCTTGCGTCGCCTCGTGGACGACTTTCATCGATGCCTCGATGTGCATTCCGGGTGTGACGGATGGACCAAGAAGTTTCGTGACGACAAAGACGGCACAAAGTGGCAGGAGCTTCAGCTCATCGCGAGCCTCGTAGCCGTCTTCCTTATCTGCTTGGTACGGGAGCACGCGGATGATCTTCTCGATGAGCGCCGCGACGATCTTTTAAAGTTTACTGCTCAGCACCCGAGGCCCCGAAAGACCCAGAACAAGACCCAGTGGGCCTACATTGGAGAGGTCTCGCTCGGAATGCTCGAGCTCCTGGGAATCAGTTTGGAGAGCGTCGAGCAGGCGCTCACGGAACGATACGGACTGAACTGCTTGCCGACGTTGCGCGCGGCGCGAGCGCACTACGACGCGGGAGCATAACGTTGGCGCCGCAGAGCGAGAAAATCACCCGCGTTACAACTGCGGCCACGGAGTCGGCTAAGAACCCGGCTGCATCAACGCAAGCCGAAGAGCCTGGCTCATCTTGGCTGGATCGCTACGAGAACCAGATGCGTACGGGTGGGCTATCTCCGACTGCCTGCGATATCGTTCGCTCTGATGCCCTCTACATCACGCGGAACTGCGTCTTTGGAGCAGGCCGACCCGGCTCTGAGACGGCCGGTTGGCCAACTGATCGACTCCGGCGAGGACTCGTTGTCGGGTCGGTGCAATCGGGAAAGACGGCGTCGATGCTCGCCGTAACGGCCGCGTGTCTCGACGAGAAGGTCGACGTTGTGGTGGTCCTGACTGGCACGCGCACAGCGCTTTGGCTCCAGACGGCCGAAAGGGCGCTCGGGCAGTTGGACTGTTGGTCACCCGAGAGGGACTTAGCGCTTCGACGACAACGAGTTCTGGTTCCAGCGCCGCAGTTGATACTGCGAGGTCGAGGCGGCGTTGATCTTGCGGACCTATATCACGAAACCCCGAATTTTGTCCGCCGCCAACTGGCGAAGAGATGTCCGCTCATCGCGATCGTCATGAAGCAGGGCGATCACTTAATGCGGTTCGGCGCATTCCTGCGAGACGTGTTGACCCCAACCCTGGCACGCCTGGATCGTCCGATTCACCTTCTGCTGATTGATGACGAAGCAGACGACGGCTCGATCCTCGACGCCTTCGTCGAGAGCGGGCTGGGACCCGATTCAGAGGAAGTGAAGCAAATCCCGCGGCACATCGCACAGGTGTGGGCCGGAAGCGGGCCCAATCACACGACCTTCGACGAGCGTCTCTATGCGACGTACATTGCGTACACGGCGACGCCGCAGGCAAACATCTTGCAGGCCGACCACAATCCGTTGGCGCCAAAAGACTTTGTCGTGGCCCTCAGAACGCCGCTGGACAGCGGTGGTGTGGAGCCGCCACGTAGCTCAACATTCGAGGAGCCTCTGGGGCTGCGTCGCTACTACACCGGTGGCGAAGTCTTCTATCGCCGCCTTTCTGAAGATCCCGGTCGCCTTGTCGAACCAGTCCCGTTCCCCGATAGGGCGGACTTCTCTACCGAGCAAGAGTTCAACGAGGAGGTCGAGGCTCGACGCCATGAGATGCTCGGTGACGCCCTGCGGGCTTATCTCGTTGCGGCAGCATCTACTCTTCTCGTCTCAGGCAAGCGAGCGAGTGCAGCTCGTAGGGCTGAGCCGGCAGATATCGGGCGGATCCGAGAGTTGTCGCCCTCCCCGATCTCGATGCTCGCACACCCATCATCTCGGCAAGATGATCACTTTCGGATGGCGGAGACGATCGCTGCCTGGTCTCTCGGGCTCGACTTGAATACGTTTGACCCCGCAACTCTGTCTAGGGATGACCGTGGGTTGCCGGAGTTGAGCGTCGACGGACTAGTGGTCCGGCTTGCAAACGAAGAGGACGAATGGAGGCGCTGGATCGCCAGTTTCGAGGCGACTCGCGAGCGATTGATGTTCTGCCCCGGCGGCGATGCGTCGCCGGCTGTTTCCATGGCCCAATGGGACGAGATCAAGCGTTTGCTTGTTGATGAAGTATTCCCACACGTTCGACTAACGGTCATCAACAGCGACCCACAAGCCGACGACCGGCCGCAGTTTGAGCCCAGTGTAGTTGAGGAGGGGCGATACATCGCTCCGGTCGACATCTTCACGATCTTCGTCTCCGGCAACGTCATGGCGCGCGGCATCACCATTGAAGGGCTCGTGACTAGCCTTTTTCTTCGGAGTGCAAATCAGCCCGCGGCTGATACGCAAATGCAGATGCAGCGATGGTTCGGCTACAGGGGCAGCCACCTGCGGTGGTGTCGCATCATTCTGTTCGGCGATCAGTTCACTCTCTTTCGCCAGTACCACGAAACTGATGAGGCGATGCGAGCCGAGATCATCAATGAGATGAATCGTAGCGTGTCCGGCGCTCCGTCACCAATGGTCCTACAGGGAGCCGGCTTTAAGGCGACGGGAAAGATCGCGAATCTCCGTAACCTGCCTCTCTGCCCTGGCTCTGATCCCTTTGTTCGTGTTGTTGATCACACGAGGACCGCCACGACCAACAATGGGGTTCTTGCACGCCTGCTGAGCGACGAGAGTTGGTGTACTGTGACCGTGGACGGGACGATTCGTGGTCGTGCGATGGGGCGCCAACTGTCGCTTGTCGAAGTTGCCGAACTACTTGAGCAGTTACGCTACCCTCACCATGACCCGGACCCCACGCTGCCGCACAACGATCGGTGGCGTTCGCTTGCTAGTGAGCTCGGCCTTGATACGCCGCTGTTCCGCCCTCCCGGAGTTGGTGCCGGACACGCAGTGCCGCCACCGTCATGTCCGTATTCGATTGCAGCTTACCTTCGCCTTTGGGATGCGGTCCTCACTCGGAAGGCTCGCGGCCTCCAACCAACAGATGATCGTGTAACGCCATGGTCCATGATTGATCTGGCCGAGTATCGAGCATCCGCGCCACACTTCTATGTCGGCCTGCGCTACGGCAGCGCGGGGGCGAGCTCCGATCCGGCGCTCGCCCGCCACGGCGTTGTGCGAATGGTGCGGCAGACCAGCAATGGTGTTCTCAGTGCGACATGGGGAAGCCGCAATCCAGGCGGCGGGCCAGATGCCTACCTCGGCGATCAACTCTTCGACTACCACGTTCACAGCCGAACGCCTCCCGCCCCCATCCCCGGCGAGCCGCTTTGGCGACCCCGGGGGGAGCCGGGACTCTTGCTCTTCCATGTCCTGAAGTCCGAAGTACTGCAAGAGAACGACGGCGTCACAGTTGGCCTGGCATTGCCTCTGGGGGGACCCGACCATTTTGCCGCACTGCGCCCGCCGTTTGTGGTGCAGAGCCGTCCGGAGATCGCATGAAGTTTGAGACCCTCTATGATATCGCGCAGGCGATCGTGACGCCGGACGACGCAGAAGAGCGTCGTATTGTATGGTGTGATGAATCAAAAATGCTCGGTCTCGCCCGACAGCCAAGCGGTGCCTTCGAGTTGTTCTTGAAAGGGGGTCCGCTTTCGGTACGGTCACCGCTCGTTCGCCGCCACCTGCGACACGACACTTGGCGCGACGCCGAGAAGGTAGACTTCCCGGCCAGCCGCATCGCGTTTCCCGCCGAGGCTCACTACCAGGCCGTCGCGGCCTTCATCGCGGAAGAGTTGTTCCGCAACGGCCTAATCGACTCTGTGGCACGGGCATTTGCCGCGTCTGAAGCAATCATCGAAATGGCACTGAGGCGGGCTGCGCTGCCGGATGAGGCGATTATCGGGCTCATTGGGGAGTTGCGGCTGCTGGCCATCCTGATCTCGGTGGCGGAGACTCCGGCAGATCGAGCCGCGGCAATGGAGGCATGGCGCGGGTATCAGCGGGAAGCCCGGGATTTTGTGTTCGCGGCCGTGTCGGTTGAAGTCAAGGCAACTCGAAGCGGTCGATCTGTCCACCACATAAGCAACTTAGACCAAGTGGACCCTTTGAGAAGTCCCGACGGCAACCCGACCGAACAGTTGTACTTGGTCAGTTTCGGCTTGGAACAAGCAGAACCCGAAGAGGATGCAGCGGGCTCCTTCACGCTCCCGACAGTCATCAATGAACTGCTGCTCAAGTTGGGAGATTCTACGAAGCCGGGCCTTCGCAACGAGATCCAGGAGATCTTAATCGAACGCGTCCGCCAGTATGGCAACTCGTCGCTCGGTTACGATCATGACAGTATGTCACACTGGCCGGCGTACTCAGTCCCATTCCGTCAGCGGTTCGGGCGCGCCTACGATATGAATGACGACGCCGTGCGAGTGCTTCGTCGCGCTCAACTCGCTCCGTGTTCCGCCGTGCGAGAAGAAAGCGTGCGATACGAGGTGGAATTGCCAGATCAGATTACGGGAGATATCAATCCGGAAGCAGATCTATTTTCATTTGTTCGCCGAGTGACTGGCTGACCCGCGGAGGGATCTACCGGTCTTGTATTGGCGTACTCACAGGCCCGTCTGCCGTCAAGAAGACGCGGCCCGTCCCGATTCAGTAGCTCGCACGCACGAGGTGATGCCGTTGCCACTGCGGCTCAAACGCGAAGATCGGGTCGTGGTGGAATGGTTGAGCGAGTGGCTGTCGATCGACCACGCATGGAGGCTGGGCTCCAACGGCGATTTATGTACGACTATCGCGAGCGATGGCCACGCGTGACAAGCCCGACCATGTGCGCATCGACAACGGGAGTGAACTCACTGCGACGACGCTGTGGGAGTGGCTCGGAACGGTCGGGGTCTATGACGCTCCCCTATGGGCCAGGCAGCCCTGGCGGCCCTCTACGTGAAGAGCGTGGCCGGTACCTGCGCAACGTTCTGCTGACCGGCGACGCCTCCTTCTCGGTGGCCGAGCCGCGGGTGATGATCGACCTGTGGCGAGAGGTTTACCTCCTGGCGTGCCCGAACAGCGAGTTCGGGGCCGGCCGGCAGCAGCGGGGTGACTACGGTTGGACCGCCCTCCGCGCCGTGCCGTCCAGCAGCGATCATCAGATCGGATGATTACTGCATCGCCGGTGGACGCACCAGCGGCAGAAGGTCGTCCGCGCAGGATTCGCTATAGTTCCTGGGATGTCGAACCCAGCACTGGCCTCGTTTAGATTCGTCGACCTTTTCGCAGGAATCGGAGGTTTCCACCATGCCCTTGCCGCTCTAGGCGGACGCTGCGTTATGGCGTGCGAACTGGACCGAGAGTGTCGCGAGGTCTATTCAACCACCTTTCCAGACCTTTCGAGCGACGGGTTGATCGACAACATCCGTCGACTCACGCGGGCAGAGATCGAAGACGAGACCTCAACCTATTCACCTCAGCACATTGGGCGGCTCGTACCAGACCACGATGTGTTGTGTGCCGGATTTCCCTGTCAACCATTCTCAAAAGGCGGCTCGCAAAAGGGTGTTCATGACAAAACACGCGGCACTCTGTTCTTTGACATCATGGAGATCGCGCGAGCAAAGAAGCCTCGCTACATGGTGCTTGAGAACGTTCGCAATCTTGCGGGCCCACGACATACATCGACGTGGACGACCATTATCAACTCGATTCGCGATGCCGGCTACCGGGTGGCCGATGAGCCGCTGATCATGTCTCCCCATCTGGTGCCGCCGGAACTCGGCGGGGCACCGCAGGTCCGAGATCGTGTCTTCATTCTTTGCGAGCATGTTGGGTCACGCGGCAACCAAGTCGATATACATCCGATTCTGCATCGCGGAATGTTTGAGGAGTGGAATCCTGATCGATGGCGTGTTGATGACTTCCTTGAGCCCGATGCGGAGATCGACCACGTCGACCGATACAGACTGAAGCCAAATGAACTCGCATGGCTTGAGGCATGGGACTACTTTGTCGCGTATCTCCCGAGCGATTCCCTGCCTGGGCATCCAATCTGGGTCGATTCCCTCAGACGGCGACCCGCACTGCGCGACTCGATGCCCGCTTGGGAGATTGCCTTTCGTCGCAAAAACAGCGCGTTCTACCGCTCTCATCAGAGTTTCATTGATAACTGGCTCCGGATGACCTGGGGAGGTACCGGTGAGTCGGTACTCGACTTTCCGGCCTCCCGTCAAAAGTTTGAATGGCAAGCACGCAAGGCCCATCCTTGCCGCAATGGCCGAACAATTCAAGATCTCGTGATTCAGATGCGGCCCAGCGGTATTCGGGTGAAGCCTGCCACCTACCTGCCGGCGCTTGTTGCCATTACGCAAACCTCGATCGTCGGACCGAAGGTAGGGCGAGCAAGGGCGTATCGGACGCTTACGCCACGGGAGGCCGCGAAGCTACAGGGAATCCCAGAAGACGTCTTCGCCAGAGCGGGGGTCTCCGACAAGGCTGCGTATAAGCAACTCGGCAACGCTGTCAATGTTGGGGTGGTGCGCCTGGTGACAAGAGCGCTGATGACCAAGGAGGTCCCGAGGATCGGGGAAGCACTGACGCTGTTCTCAAGTTGATGCGTCGCTGTAGATCGGCAATTCGCTATATCGGCGCTGATCTCCACACTTCGCGAAAACGGTTGATCGCCGCCTCCCGACGTCCCCTCTACCTCGCTGCGTTCGGCACTTTCCTCGAGTCGCTCCGCACCGCCCAGCAGGATTTCCGGCCTTTGATTGATCGTCCTCTCGGCTCGAGACCTGCTCGCTGCTGTGCTCGTCCGTGCGGCCTTCTTGGCCGCCTTCTTCACCTTCTTGGCCGTCTTCTCCCCGGCGACCGCCTTCTTCGCTTTCTTGGCGGCCTTCTTGCCGCCCGCCTTGCCGCCGCCGGCCATCTTGAGCCACTGCGCCTCGTTCAGCACCTTCGTCCCGTGCTTGAGCGCTGCCTTCAACTTCGATCCCGCACTAGGGCCTGCGACCAGCAGGTCCGTCTCCGCGTTCACCGTGCTGCCCACGGTCGCGCCGAGCGCCTTCGCCTTCGCTTGCGCTTCGGCTCTGGTCATGCTCTCCAGTTCGCCCGTGAAGACGATCCGCTTCCCCGCAACGCCTGCCATGTGATGGCTCCCGAAAGATGACTCGAAAAAAGACCCGGACAAGACCCTTCAGACCTTGACCGTCGGAAAGAAGCCCGCGGCGATGGCGGGGGCAAGGAAGGCGACCGTAGATCTGCGGGATGCGGATGAGCCGCCGATTCACGCAGCGCCCGGCATGCCACTCCTCCCCACTACACTCGCCGGATGTCCCCGACCGACGCTGCGCCCGGTCTGCTCGTGATGATCTCCGGCCCCTCCGGGGTCGGGAAGACCACGATCCTGCACCGGGTGCTCGGCGAACTCGATGCGGTATTCAGCGTCTCCGCGACCACGCGGGCGAAGACCGCCCGCGAGACCGAGGGCGTCGACTACCGCTTCATCGACGAGACGGCGTTCCAGGGCATGATCGACCGGGGCGAGTTCCTCGAGTTCGCCCAGGTCTTCGGCCGCAACTGGTACGGCACGCCTTCCGCGCCCGTCGACGAGGCGATCGCCGCG
>Ga0180436_10005172_pt1 | contig 11589 bp, 7 predicted proteins | sample SS_ome_2_FD_132434 | JGI IMG/M metagenome (GOLD analysis project Ga0180436, IMG submission 132434) | Hypersaline lake sediment archaeal communities from the Salton Sea, California, USA - SS_3_S_2 metaG | ecosystem: Environmental > Aquatic > Non-marine Saline and Alkaline > Hypersaline > Sediment...
CCGAGACCTCCGTCACCGCCCGACTGCTCGGACGGCTCCACGCGTGGCGGCAGACGGTCGGCGCCCAGATGGCCGTCCCCAATTCGGAGTATCGCGGGGACCAGCCGACGGGCATCCAGTTCGGCACGCGTTTCCGCGAACAGGCTCCGATTCGGGTGGAATCGGAATAGGTGAACTCCCGGCGCCGCGTCGTCTCACGATGGCGGAGCGTCTCCGCGATTTCGTGGCGGACCGGGGCTTTTCTCTTTCCCTCGAGGAACGGACCGATCATCCTTCCCCTCCCATGAGCCACTCCCTCCCCCTGCCGTCGATCTCGGCCCGGCTGCGCCGGCAGGCGGAACGCGATCCGGAGGCAGTCGGAACACTCCTGCGGGAACTCGCTCCCGGGATTTGTGACCAAATCGCACGGGACGGCCGGGACGCGGCCCTCCTCTCGCGCTGGGGCACGAGTTGTAATTTCGAAGGCGACGAGTCGAAGCCCATCGTCACTCCTCCCGTCCTCGCCGCGATCGGCGCAATCGCCGGGATCGAACTCGACCTCGTCCATCCCCACGCGGGCCTGCTTCACACCTACGGGTATCTCTTCAGCACGGTTCGCACCTCCTTCGGCTTCAAACGGGCCCGGTGGGTCCGGCCCGGTATCGCGCGCGGACTCGGACTGCCTCGAGATACACTTTCCGCCCGTCCCCGCGAGGGAACTCTTCTCGCGAACGTGACCGCGGTAGCGGCGAGATTTGTTCCCGAGATCGCACTCGGTGCCTCGGATTCGATCGCAGCCGAGGCGCCGGCTCGACTCGATCCGGATGCGTTCGTCCGCGCGCGGCTCACCGAACAAATCGATACCGTGGAGGGGAAGACACCCGGCCGGGATTGGGAACTCCGCACCGACCTGGTCTGGTATCGATCCGGCCACGCCGGAAAGAACGAGCACGCCCTTCTTCTCTACTCGATTCGCACGGACGGGGTGCAGCATCTGGTCACCGCCTTTCCCGCCGGGGCATGGATGGCGAAAAAGTTGCGCAAACAGGCGGCGCAGTCGACCCCCATCAGGACAAGATACAACGCATGGATGCCCGGACTCACCGGGCACGACGCCACCGGTGTCCGCACCTGGACCGAAATTCCCCAAGCCACATGAGCCCATCCGAAGAAGAAACGACCGCATCCCCTGAAACCGCGGGTGACCTGCCACAGCGTCCCGACGACTTCTCACCGGACGACGCCCTGGGAAGCGACGCCACCACCCTGACCTCGGACGAGGCCAATGCCCTGCTCCGGGAGGGAAAGGAAATCATCGGGGCCTCGATCAAGCGACTCGTTCTTACCGGCGAGTATCCGCAACCGGTCGTCATCAAGCGATGCCACCTCGACCGGCTCGTCATCGCCAATGCCCACTTCAGGGACCGCTGCTGCCTCGGGGCGTGCACCCTTTATCGACCGCGCTTCACCGACGGATGCGTCTTCGAGCAGGGACTCGATTGGCGCGGCTCCGATCTCCGCGGCCCGATCGTGGCCAAGGCCACCGTGAACGGCACATTTCGGATGGACAACGCGACCGTCCGGGGATTGCGCGTGCACGAATCGACCTTCGAGTCCCTCCGCACCTGGCAGGCGCGCTTCACCGACTGGGTGACCGTCGCCGACTGCACGATCTCGGGCAAAGCCGACCTGCGAAGCTTCCACGCCGACGAGGGGATCGAGTTCCCCCGGTGTCGCTTCCTCGGCGATTTCCTCTTCCGCGGATCCACCGTCGCCAAAAAACTCTCCTTCCCCGGATCGCGCTTCGAGGGCGCCATCGATCTGTCGAAGGCGAAACTCCACGACTTCGCCTACCTCGAGGACATCGAGCAGGGCGAGACACAGAGCTTCCGTTTCCACAACGCGATCTTCGACCGGCTCCTCGTCAACGAAGGACAGCTCGCGGGTCGTCTCGCCAGCGAAAACGAAAAGGACCACGCCACCGCGGCGCAGGAGTACGGTTCGCTGAAACGCAACTTCGAGGCGCTCAATCGATACGACGACGAGGACTGGGCCTTCTATCGCTTCAAGGTGAACCAGCGCCGGTCCAGGACGGTGCGCTGGTGGCAGCCCTGGCGCTGGATACCGCGTTTCGTGACCTGGCTCTTCCTCGACGCCGGCTGCGGTTACGGCGCGCGCCCCTTCCGTGCCGTCGCGAGCGCGCTCGTGATCATGGTTCTGTTCGCGGTACTCTATGCCATGGGAATCGATCGCTTCGAGATCGAGACGCCTCCCCTCCCCGACCAGCCCGCCGATTCGCTCCTCAATCGCGCCGTGTTCGGGGCCACCGCCAGCGTCTCGGTTTTCACGGCCGGACTCGCCGGCGAGATGATCCACGCCGGCAAGGACTGGATGCTCCTGCCCCTGACGATCGAGGCTCTCCTCGGAACGCTGCTCTGGGGGCTCTTCATCGTGGCCTTCAGCCGGAAGGTCATTCGATAGGGTCGGGTGGTCGAGTCAACAGGGTTGGCTCGCGAGCCCCTCCTCACTCGAGGACCTGCACCTCGTTCTCATCCGAGGAACCCGCCAGTTCCCGTTGGAGGCTGTGCACGACGAGAGCCTGGTCGCCGACGGAAGGAACACCCTCGACGATGTCGGCGACGAGAAACGGACCTTTCCGGGCGGGACTCACCGTGAGGCGCGCCGACGGACGTCCGTCCGGGGCGTAGGTCGTGATCTCCTGTCCCTCCTGGATCGCCATCCGGCTGCCCGAGCGGATCAGCACGAACTCGCCGTCGGGATGAACGAAGTGCACCGGCCCCACCGGGAGCTTCATCGGCGCGGCGCTCACTCCCCCGAGCGGATCCTCCTCTGCGGCGGGCGACTCCTTTTCCTTCGATGCGCACGACGTCAGTAGCACGATCGCCGCGATTCCGGTTGCGAGCCGCAGATATGTCGGGATCGTTTTCCTCACCGGAGCAGGATGGCGAGGACTCTCCGGGAAAGCAAGCCTTCGTCTCTTTCCTGTCATGGCCGTCCCTTCAAACCTCTTCGTCTACGGCACGCTCCGCGTTCCAGAAATCTGGAACCTCGTCACCGGAAGCTTCGAGCCCCCGCGGCGAGACGCCACCCTCGATGACTTCGCGATCCGAACGGTGAAGGACTACACCTTTCCCGCGATCGTTCGCGCCGAGGGAGAATCCGTCCCCGGCGAGGTGTTGTTCGATCTCCCGCGCGAGGTACTCGATCGCCTCGATGCCTACGAGGATGCCTTCTACGAGCGCAATCTCGTCACGGTGCGACCGGAGGAAGGGCCCGCGATCGAGGCATTCGCCTACGAGACTCCCCCCGAATTGGCGCCTCGGATACTCTCCGACACCGTCTGGACGCTCGAGTGGTTCGTCGAGCAGGCCTTCGCGGAATACTGGGCGCGCATGACCGGTACGTAGCGCCGCGCGTGAGCGAGGCGGGGGCCAGCCCGACGCCGCACCTCCATCCGCTCCCCTCGCTCACGCTCGGAGCTACTTTTCCTTCCGCCCGTGGCGCCGAGCGTGAGCGAGGCGGAGGCCAACCCGACGCCTCAACTCCATCCGCTCCCCTCGCTCACGCTCGGAGCTACTTCTCCTTCCGCACGTGGCGCCGAGCGTGAGCGAGGCGGGGGCCAGCCCGACGCCGCACCTCCACCCGCTCCCCTCGCTCACGCTCGGAGCTACTTTTCCGTCTACGTGATGAGATCGCGCACCACGTGACCATGCACGTCGGTGAGGCGGAAATCGCGGCCCTGGAAACGGTAGGTGAGCTTCTCGTGATCGATCCCGAGGAGATGGAGGATCGTCGCCTGCAGGTCGTGCACATGCACCGGATTCTCCGCGACCGAGAAACCGAGTTCATCGCTCTGCCCATACTCGAAACCGCCCTTCACTCCTCCGCCGGCCATCCACATGCTGAAGGCGTCGGGATAGTGATCCCGCCCCAGCACATCACTCTTCGCGGTGCGTCCCTCGCGAAACGGGGTGCGGCCGAACTCCCCGCCCCAGACAAGCAAAGTGTCCTCGAAGAGCCCCCGTTCCTTCAGGTCGCGGATCAGGGCGGCGATCGGCTTGTCCATCGTGGCGCATTTCTTCGTCAATCCGTCGCGGATCCCGGTGTCGGCCCGCGTTCCATGGAAATCCCACCCCCAGTCGAAGAGCTGGACAAATCGCACCCCGGATTCGACGAGGCGCCGGGCGAGAAGGCAGTTGTTCGCCAGGCTCGATTCGCCCGGCTTCGCTCCGTAGGCCTCGAGCGTCTTCGCGTTCTCCTTCGAGATATCCATCACCTCCGGAACCGCCGTCTGCATGCGGAAGGCGAGCTCGTACTGCGAGATGCGCGTGAGCGTCTCGGGATGCCCCATCTCCGCGGCCTGCTTTTCGTTGAGATCGCGCAGGGCATCGAGACTGGCGCGCCGCATCGCGCGATCCATCCCCGGAGGATCGGAGGAATAGAGCACCGGATCCCCCTTCGACCGGCACTGCACCCCCTGGTAGACGGACGGCAGAAAACCGGAGCCGAAGGAGTTCTTTCCGCCGTTGGGCTGGGTCCCGCTCGAGATCAGGACGACGAATCCGGGCAGGTCCGCATTTTCGCTCCCGAGGCCATAGGTGACCCAGGATCCCATCGAGGGGCGTCCCGAGATCGGCGATCCGGTGTAGACCAACAGTTCCGCCGGCGCATGATTGAACTGGTCGGTATGCATCGAGTGCACCACGCAGAGATCGTCGGCCATTTCCTGGAAGTGGGGAACGGCATCCGAGAGCCACGTTCCCGCCTCGCCGCAGCGTTTCCACTCGCGCGGCGACCCCATCAGCTTGGGGACACCCGAGGTGAAGGCGAACTCCTTGCCGGCCAGGAACTCGTCGGGACAGTCCTGGCCATCGCGCTTCACGAGTTCCGGCTTGTAGTCGAACATGTCCAGGTTCGGCGGCGACCCCGTCATGTGGAGGTAGATCACGCGCTTCGCCTTCGGCGCGAAATGGGGTTTCGCGGGCGCCAGCGGATCAACGCCTCCCGGGGCGGCCCGGAGTTCGTCGGCGAGCAGGGCGTTCAGCGCGATGCCGCCGAGACCGGCGGTCGAGTGCCGCAGGAAGTGACGCCGTGTGCGCAGCTGGAGATTCTCGAGAAAGGGATTCATGGCACTATGTCAGGACGGGGGTCGATTCACCGTTTCAGGAAGAACTCGTCGAGGTTGAGAAGCACGTTGCCCACCACGGTCCATGCCGCGAGGGCGGAGAGGTCGGCATCCTCACCGGCCGGTCCGAGCGGATCGGTCGCCATCGCCCGCGCTTCCCCGGGCAGCGCGGCATACTGATCGTGCGACTTCCGGAACAGCGAAGCGAGGCGGTCGATCTCGGCGGTGCGAGCAGGTCGAACGAGGACGGTCTCGAAACCGAATCGCACCCGGTCCTCGACGGTGCCCGGCTGCGCGGCGATGCGGCGGGCGAGGGACTGTGCCGCCTCGATGTAGACCGGGTCGTTCAGGGTCACGAGTGCCTGCAGCGGCGTGTTGGTCCGTCCCCGGCGCACGGTGCAGACCTCGCGATTGGGCGCGTCGAAGGTCGCCATCGACGGGTAGGGATTCGATCGTCGCCAGGTCGTGTAGATACCGCGGCGGTAGCGATCCTCACCCTCGCTCGTGGTCCAGTCCGTCTTCGATCCGAAGGCGGCCTTCAGCCCCATCTCCGGCTGCGGCGGACGGACCGGCGCACCGTAGCGTTTCTCGCTGAGGAGACCGCTGACGAAGAGGGCCTGGTCGCGCACCATCTCGGCGGAGATGCGAAAGCGTGGACCGCGCGCAAGGAGGCGATTGTCGGGATCATCGGCGAACTGCTCCGGCGTCACCACCGACGCCTGGCAATAGGTGGCCGAGGTGACGAGCAACTCGAGGAATGCCTTGAGATTCCAACCCGACTCCCGCAGCTCGACCGCGAGCCAGTCGAGAAGTTCGGGATGACTGGGCAGCGTGCCCTGCGATCCGAATTCCTCGCTCGTCTCGACGAGTCCGATCCCGAAGACCTGCTCCCAGTGGCGGTTCGCGATCACGCGCGGCGTGAGGGGATTGCGCTCGTCGACGAGCCAGTGGGCGAGGGCGAGGCGATTGCGGGGAGCGTCCTCGGGCAAGGGATGCCACACTGCCGGCACGCCTGCAGTCGCCTTTTCGCCATGGCTCAGGTAGCTCCCGCGCAGGTGCACGTGGGTTTCACGGTTCTTGTCGTCCGGAAGATCGCGCATCACCGGGACGGTAGTGGTCGGCTTGAGCGCCGCGAGTTCCTTCTCCATCGAGGCGAGCTGCTTCCTGTCATCCGCAAGCGCGGGAGCGATTTTCTGGAAGTGATCGACCAGCACCGGATCGTCGTTCGCCTCATCCGGGCCGGACAGGATGTGCCGCACCCCGGCCGGGAAGCCGATCCAGGAACCGAGGCGGTCGTCACCCGTCCACGACAGTCGGAAATCCCGCAGGGTGTGTCCGTCATATGGGGACTCCTGTGGCAGTGTCAGGACAACCGCCCCTCCCTTTTCCTCGAGAGGACGATCGAAAGAAAGGAGTAACTCCTGCGACCGGCCCGTCCCCCCGGCGATGGCCCAGCCCTTGTCGTCCTTGGATGCACCGAGAACCGCCGCCGCGGGAAAGCCGCCCTGCTCGTGCGAGGCGGAAGCCCTTGCAAATGCGAGCGAGCGTCGGCCCGACAGGGATACGGTATCCGATGGCGACGGCAGATCGGCCGGCGTCTCCTCGAAGACGACCTCACGCTGCGCGTCGAGCACCCGGACTCGATACCCTTGGAGCCGCTCGACGATCGCCTTGCCCCCGTCGGTCCGGTTCCAGATGACGATCTCGTCGATGGGACGTTCCGCTCCGAGGTCGATCTCGAGCCAGGGATCCGGCCCCACCCCGGCGTGGAAGACGCTCAGGCTGCGGTAGTTCCCGTCCGTGTTCCCGTCCACCGCGCGAGCCGCGACCGCATTATTGTAGAGCGAACTCGCCTTGGCGGCGGCGCCCCGGGCGATATTCTCGCCGCCACTGAAGACCTCGACCTCGGCCAGGTGAAGCGTGCGCTTCTCGCCGGGCAACTCCACCCGTACGAAGCGTCCCGCCTTCGGCTCCGCCGATTCGTCCGGCTCGTAGACGGCGCGCACCCGTTGCAGCACGAAATTGTTCGCCTGCCGGGGAGACACCTCGAGCCGGATGCCCCGAAGGCCGGATTCCTCAGACGGCTCCGGCAAGGGGAGCCGCAGCGTGTAGGTGTCCTTGCCCTTGCCGGGAACGGCGCGGATCCATCCATCCTCACCAACCGACAACTCCGCACTCTTCGCCTCCAGGCTCGCCACCGCGGCCGCCTGCCACGCGAGTGGCTTCGAACGCCAGCGCCCGGCCCACTCCGCGCGCTCCCGGTCGATCTCGGGGGAAGGCGCGTCGAGCTTCGATTTCAACGATGCGATGGACGCCGCCAGGTCATCACGGCGCTCTTGCTGCTCGTCGCTCCAGACCTCGAACAGCGGCGACTCGTCCTTCTTGTCGGCATCGGCTGACTGGTTGAAGAAGTCGAAGAGCTGAAAGTACTCAAGGTGGGTGATGGGATCGTACTTGTGGGTGTGGCACTGTGCACAGGCCATCGTCGTGCCCATCCACACCGAGAAGGTCGTGTTGACGCGGTCGACCACCGCGACGTTGCGGAATTCCTCGTCGTTGGTGCCGCCCTCGTTGTTGGTCAAGGTATTCCGGTGAAAGGCGGTCGCGATGAGTTCGTCCGGCCCGGGATCGTCGAGGAGGTCGCCCGCGATCTGCTCGATCGTGAACCGGTCGAAGGGCTTGTTCTTGTTGAGCGAGCGGATCACGTAGTCACGATAGGCCCAGATCGTCCGCGGCGGATCATCCGCATAACCTGCCGAATCGGCGTAGCGCGCCAGGTCGAGCCAGACACGGGCCCAGCGCTCCCCGAAGGCCGGCTTCGCGAGGAGCCTTTTCACGTAGCGCTCGTAGGCCCCGGGCTCGGGATCATCGACGAACGTCCTCGCCTCCTCCGGCGTGGGAGGCAAACCGGTCAGGTCGATCGCGGCACGACGGGCCAGGGTCCACCGGTCGGCTTGGGGTGCGGGAGTGAGTCCCTCCTTCTCCAGCCGCCGCAGGACGAAATGGTCGATCGCGTTGTGCGGCCAATCGGTATCCTTCACCGCGGGAAGCTCCGGCCGCTCGGGCACCTGGTAGGCCCAGTGCTCCTCGTATTCCGCCCCCTCTTCGATCCAGCGACGGACCAGGGCGGTCTCTTCCGGTGTGAGCGGTTCGCCCTTGCCGTCCGGGGGCATGCGATCGATCGGGTCGGACGTCTCGATCCGGTAGACCAGCTCACTGTCCTCCGCATTCTCGGGAACGATCGCGGCATAGCCACCCAGGTCCCCGGTCGCGCCCTCGAAGGTATCGAGACGCAGGTCCGCCTTCCGCTCCTCCTCGTCGGGACCATGACAGGCCACGCACTTGTTCGAGAGGATCGGACGGATCTGGGTGTTGAAATCGATCGGCTCGTCGGCCGCTTCGAGCGATGCGAGGCCGAGCGCCGCCACGAGGGCCCACCGGGAAAGGAAATTCATATCGAGTCGGGAAAGGATACGGCCTGATCCTTCACCCGTCTCTGGCGGTTCAACGGGATGGCGTATCGAATGCCGCCTGTCGCCTCGCGGCCTGTGACGGTCGTTCATCTGGATTTGCCCGGGCAGCACCCTACGCGGGGCGCCACGGCGAAGAATTCACCCGAGACCACCTGCGAGGAGTGTAGCGCCCCGATGACCGTGGACGATAGGGATTCTCCGCTGTGCGGAAAATGTCAGCTGGGAAGTTAGATCACGACCGCGAGACGGATCGCCAGAAGGTCGATTCCTACCCACCATGCGATAGGGACAAAAGTACCCATCGACGCGCCGACCGGCGCGCCGGTTTCGCCTTTATCAGGCCTCGGGGTAGGCGTGGCGACCGGGGAAGGTCATTTCCGCGACGCCCGACTTGTCGAGATCGCCGAGACCCTCCTCGGTCATCTTGTCGTACATCGCCTTGGCGGTCTTGTTCATCCAGAGGTCGAGGCCCTTCTCCTCGGCGATCGACTGGGCGATGCCGGAATCCTTGGCCGCGTGCTCGGCGGAAAACCAGCACTCGTGGTCGCGGGCGATCATGTCCTCGGCGTCGGTCTCGAGCACGCGCGAGTTGGCCCCGGTCTGGGAAAAGATCTCGCAGACCATGTCGAGGTCGAGATCGAGCGCGGAGGCGAGTCCGAGTCCCTCGGCGAGGGCGCAGGTGTTCATGTTCATCACCATGTTGACGAGCGCCTTCACCTCGGCGGCCTTGCCGGGCCCGCCGCAGTAGCGCAGGTTCACGCTGAGGTCGTCGAGGAGCTGGCGCTGTTGGTCGAAGATCGCCTCGTCGCCGGCGATCATGAGGTAGAGCTTGCCTTCGCGGGCGTGGCTGATGCTGGACGCCATCGAGCCCTCGAGCGCGTCGGCACCGGCGTTCTTCGCTGCCTCGTAGATCTCGCGGTGGATGCCGGGCGAGAGGGTGGCGCAGTTGATGAAGACCTTGCCCCCCGCGTTGGTGAGGAGGTTGTCCCCTTCGCCGTAGAAGATCGTGCGCATCGCATCGTCGTTGGTCACCACCGTGATGACCACGTCGGACTGGGCGGTCACGTCGGCGAGCGTCTCGCAGGCGGTCGCGCCGAGCTCTTCCGCGAGCGACTGGGCGGCCTCGCGATTGACGTCGTAGACGGCGGTGACGGGGTAGTCGCAGTCGATCTTGAGGTGGCGGGCCATGTTGGCGCCCATGCGGCCGACTCCGACGAATCCGATACGTTGTTTCATAGCTTCTTGCTGGTTTTCGGTGGGTTCAGGTTGGGTTGATGCTGAAGATTCTTGCGTTCCCGGTGCCGTCCGGCCCGCGGCGGACCGGAGGCCGGTGAAGATCTTGATGAGGATGCTTATGGGAGGCGGGATCTCCTTCTGGTGAGGCGAGCCGCAGGAGAACACGAAAAGGCCGGAGTGTCAGGTAAGATCTCGTTGCAATTGCGCCATGCGGGCGGGCTGCGCGGGGAACCCTCGCTCACGCTCGGGTCTACGGGTGGGGAGTCGGGAGTCGGCAGTCCGGGAGTAGCGCCGAGCGTGAGCGAGGCGATCGTCCAGGGGAAGTAGGGGCTGGCGGATCACGTAGGCTGCGCGGGGAACCCTCGCTCACGCTCAGGTCTACGCGTGGGGAGTCGGGAGTCGGGAGTCCGGGAGTAGCGCCGAGCGTGAGCGAGGCGATCGTCCAGGAAGTGCGAACTGCCGGATCACCCGGGCTGCGCGGGGAACCCTCGCTCACGCTCGGGTCTACGGGTAAGGATTCGGAGTCCGGAGTCCGGGAGTAGCGCCGAGCGTGAGCGAGGCGGGCGGGCAGGGGAAGTAGGGGCTGTCGGATCACCCGGGTTGCGCGGGGAACCCTCGCTCACGCTCGGGTCTACGGGTTAAGGATTCGGAGTCCGGAGTCCGGGAGTAGCGCCGAGCGTGAGCGAGGCGATCGTGCAGGAAGTGCGAACTGCCGGATCACCCGGGCTGCGCGGGGAACCCTCGCTCACGCTCGGGTCTACGGGTAAGGATTCGGAGTCCGGGAGTAGCGCCGAGCGTGAGCGAGGCGGTCGTCCAGGGAAGTGCGAGCTGTCGGATCACCCGCGACTCGCGCAAAAGCCCCGCCATATCACCTCTCCAAATCGTCACGATTCGAATCGGCCTCCAATCTTGTAATCGCCGCCCCATTCGGCTTCGATAGTCTGCAACCGATGAATTTTTCCGCTTTTTCTTTGCGTTCAACGGGATGGCTGGTCCTCGCCTGCGGGGTGGCCGCCCTTTTCGGCACGGGTTGTGTCGAGGAATCTTCCCACTCCCACACCGAGGTAGCCCGGGAGGCGCCGGATGCCCTCAAGGTCGTTTTCACCTACGGGTCGGAAAAGGAGAAGTGGATCGACGTGATGACGGCGGAGTTCAATGCCGCGGGTCACGAGACGACCTCGGGCCAGCCCATCGTGGTCGAGGCGATCGCGATGGGATCGGGTGAGTGTGTCGACGAGATCCTCAACGACAAGCGCGAGGTGCACATCACGAGTCCGGCCTCGGCGGTCTTCATCTCCCTGGGCAATGCCGAGTCGCAGACGAAGCTGGGTCGCGACCTGGTCGGTCCGACGCAGGACCTCGTTCTCTCCCCGGTCGTGATCGCGATGTGGAAGCCGATGGCCGAGGCGCTCGGCTGGCCCGACAAGGCACTCGGCTGGCGTGAGGTGCACGAGATGGCCCTCAACGAGCAGGGCTGGGCGAGCCTGAACTACCCGCAGTGGGGGCGCTTCCGCTTTGGCCACACCCATCCCGAGTATTCCAATAGCGGGATCATCTCCCTGATCGCCGAGACCTACGCCGGCGCCGGCAAGCAACGCGGACTCACCCTGGCCGACGTGGCCGACCCGAAGACAGGCCAGTATCTCGAGGAGATCGAGAAGGCGATCGTCCACTACGGTCGCTCGACCGGATTCTTCGGCCGCAAGATGTTCTCGACCGGGCCGGAGTACCTCAGCGCCGCGGTGCTCTACGAGA
>Ga0180436_10005173_pt1 | contig 11587 bp, 7 predicted proteins | sample SS_ome_2_FD_132434 | JGI IMG/M metagenome (GOLD analysis project Ga0180436, IMG submission 132434) | Hypersaline lake sediment archaeal communities from the Salton Sea, California, USA - SS_3_S_2 metaG | ecosystem: Environmental > Aquatic > Non-marine Saline and Alkaline > Hypersaline > Sediment...
CGGTTCCATCTCTGGGAGGCAATGTCTGTTGTACCGGAGGGGCCATCCAGGCGGGTTCCTTCGATCAGCGAAAGAATGAAGAGCGGGAGGATGTACTGGTCTATACCTCAGAACCCCTGGAAAAGGGCATCGAGGTAAGCGGTTTTATTGAGGCAACTCTATACGTGTCTTCAGATGCCCTGGATACTGATTTCACCATCAAACTAATTGATGTCTACCCCGATGGTCGTGCCTATAACCTGGATGAGACCATCTTCCGCGCCCGGTTCCGGGAAGGATTTGACAAGGAAGTTTTTATGGAAGATGGGCAGATATACAAAATCGAAATGAGCCCCCTGTCTACCAGCAACTATTTCCAGGAGGGACACCGGATCCGTATCGAAGTCAGCAGCAGCAATTTTCCGCGTTTCGAGCGAAACCTGAATACCGGGGGAAAGAATTACGATGAGTCTAAAGGCGTAGTAGCCACCAACCTGATACATCACTCTTCAAAGTATCCCTCACAGATCAGGCTACCGGTGTTGGGCAGGTGATTCAGCTTATTGAATGCCCCACTCAGATTCGTTGATTTCCCATAGATGATACATTTTCAGTATTTCCATGGGATCCCATGGCAAATCTTTTGGATCAACTCTTGGTTTTGTATCTCTGATTGTCTCAGGACGAGCATTTGAAATGCCTTTAAAGGGTTAATCACGTGCCTCTTCGTTATTGGGATATTTCTGAATCCAGAGTTCATGTCTTGCTCTCATAATATTAAACATCCCTTTTGTGGGAAACATTGGAAGCATTTTAGGCTGAACCTCTCTCGGGTCGTTATACAGATCGTAGAAAGAAGCTCCGCTTAAGCCCGGTAAATCGCCTACCCAGTGTCTTTTGTACCTTCCCTTAACACTTGCTGCATAAACACTTCCGGTATAGATGTGAACATAATCTCTTCGACTGAATGCGTCTCCATTCAATAATAAGGAAGTCTGGTCAATTCCATCTATCACCCTGTCTGTGGGAACCTTATCCATGGCACCACCCAATCTGGCAAATGTTGTAAATAAATCTGTTTCATGGATAATATCACCTACTGTCTGACCCGGTTCAATCATTCCCGGCCACCAGGCTACCGCAGGTACTCTTACACCACCTTCCAGATAATCGCCCTTCCCTCCGCGGTACATGGTCTCCACCATTCCCGGAGGGCCATTGTGGACCATGGGTCCATTGTCTGCCATCAGTATGACCAGTGTATTTTCTGCAATACCAAGCTCATTCAATTTGTTTTTCAGATCTTCTATAAAAGGATCAAATCTCGCCAGACCTTCCTGCAAGAAGCCACCTGACAGTGTTTGACGTTCAGGATAAGGAACAAAAGCAATCAACGAAGGCCAGTAAGCAACATAAAATGGCTTGTTGTTTTTATGTGATTTTTCTATAAAATCCAGTGTTCTTCCTTTGTTATCTTCCATCATTTTGAACCAGCCCTCCAGATCTCCGGCACGTACCAACTCATTTACTTCTCCGCCTTTTGTGCCGATAAGAGCAGAAACATGATCGGTAACTCTCCATCCTTTGTCTTTGTCATATGGATCGTCAGGGTAAACATCAGGTCTTACCGTAGCTGGTGAAACGCCCCCTGCAATTTCAGCTTCCGGGCTGTAAATAATCGGGTATTGATTATAAGGAGTCCAGACAGCTTCATCAAAACCCTGGCGGGTCATATAGCTTTCTTCAATATCTCCCATATGCGCCTTTCCAAAAAATGCTGTAGCATATCCCGCATCACTCAGTACTTCGGCCATGGTAATTTCACTGGCTGCCAATCCGCCATATTCATATGGAAAACCCACGTTGACCAGTCCGTTTCTTATGGGATGGCGCCCTGTTATAACTGCGGCTCTGCTTTGTGTACAGGAGGGTTCGGTGTACATTCGCATAAAATTAATCCCCTCAGCTGCCATCTGGTTGATATGTGGTGTTTCGAAACCCCGCAGTTTTTGTATCTCAGGGATACCCACTTCTCCCATGGGTGTATCGTCCCACATAATGTGAATGATGTTGGGGGGAGTACCGAATTTCTTTTCCAGTGCTTTCAGCTTCTTATCAATTTCATTATCCTCCTGGTCCCACTGCTCTTCGTACTGGGCTTTCAGAAGATAATACTCTGCATCATAAACGATTTCCTGGGCATGCAGGATCGTTCCAAGAGCAAAAAGAATTAAAATGGCATGAATTGTTTTCATATCCCTGAAGTTTTGTCCTGATTTTCCAATTGAACATTAAGTATACTTACATTGTTTTCTCCTGGAGAACCGGCTATCTAAAATCCGCAAAAACCACCTGGTGGCAGATGAACTTCTTTCTTTCAAAACACTATACCGAGTTTGAGGAGTTCTATCAGGATTCCTTCCGATGGAACCTGGAATTCAGAAAACTGGATGCCGGTGCGTTTAAAGGGTACATTGGGCTTATTGATATTGGGGATGTCCAGGTGGGGAAAATCAAGCTGAATTGCAAGATTGATCAGAGCGGAATCAGTCCCAGGGGATTCCGGACTTTTGTATTGCCTGCAGACAAGCGTCAATCCTTTGAATGGCTGAATCACCAGATAGGAGATAAGGACCTCATCCTGTTTTCACGAAAAGGGGATCTGGAGGCCATTTCCTTCAGCAATTTCTACCACTATATGATCTCTGTGGAGGAAAACATGCTGGAAGATTTTATAGCGCAACATTCTCTGAATCAGCTGGGTAAGAGCCTGGATGAAAATGAAAAGGTATTCCGGCTCAACCGGGGCTATTTTCTGAACCTGCAAACCTTCCTGGAGATCCTGTTTAACAGACTGGAAAGAAAACCGTACCTGATCCATTCGGAATCCTTTCAATACCAGGTCAGAGAGCGCCTGCTGCGTATGATGCTGGATGTTTTTGAGCGAAAACAATACCAGGAACAAGGACCTCTGGACAGCAAAAGGGATGATGCTTTGTGGAAAGTCAGGGATTACATCCAAAAAAGCGATTTAAAAAATTTGTCCATCGGGCAGCTGACCCGGATTGGTGAAATTAGTGAAAGAAGCCTTCAATATGCCTTCCTGGATCACTTCGGACTCACTCCAAAGGCCTATCTTACCCAGGTAAGGTTGAATGAAGCCCGAACTGCGCTAAGCAATCCGACAAATAAAGAATTGGTGAAAAACATTGCTGATGCCGTGGGTTTCCATCACCCGGGTCAATTCGCCATCAAATACAAAGAGCTTTTCGGAGAATCACCGACAGAAACAAGAGCTGGATTCAGGCAAAGTTAAAACCTTCGCCTGGGATTATTCTTGCGATATCACTGTCACCATGATATTTCGCTGACTGCGCGGGCCATCAAACTCACATAGAAATATGTTCTGCCAGGTGCTCAGACCCATTTTCCCATCCACGATGGGAATGGTCTCCTGGGGTCCGACTATACCGGCCTTCAGATGGGAGTCTCCGTTCCCATCCTGCTGGTCATGTTCCCATACGCCTGAGGGGATCAGCTTATTTAGAAGACTCACAACGTCCCTCTGTACGGAATCGTCCCAGTTTTCCTGGATCATAATGCCTGCAGTTGCGCCCTGCACATAGACATTGACCAGGCCGGTTTGCACGCCGGATTCAGCTACGATGGCTTCCACCTGGCGGGTGATATCGTATAGACCGTTGTGGGCGGGGGTTGATATTTGTATGGTTTGTTGCATTTGCTTTAAGGTGTCGTTTGCACAAAAATAGGCAATCTAAGCTTATTGAACAGATCAATACTTATAAGGGCCATATTGCTTTTCCAAAGACACAAAATGCATCGAAACCTATTCATATTTAATCGAATCGGCCGGATTCCTGCTGGCAATTCGCAGGGTCTGAAAACCAACTGTCAGCAAGGCGATGCCCAGGGAAACAAATACAGCCAGGATAAATATATGCCATGGCATGGCGATGTGGTAGGCAAAATTTGAAAGCCATCTTTTCATAAGAAAATAAGCAGCAGGCCATGCAAAAAGGTTGGCCAGTAAGACCCAGCGGGTAAATTCATAACTGAGCCGGATTACAAGCTGTAATATGGAGGCCCCCATCACTTTACATATCCCAACTTCTTTTGATTTAAGCTCCGAAAGGAAGGAGGATAATCCAAACAGACCCAGGCAGGCAATAAGAATGGCGAATATGGTAAAGAATACAATTACTTTTCCCAGTTGAAACTCGGTCCTGTAATTGTCATCATACCTGTCCTGAAGGAAGGAGTAAAAGAACAAGGAATTGGGAGCATATTCGTTGTATAATTTTTCGATTTTATCAATGGTGGCAGGCATATTGCTGTTATTAATGCGAATGCACAACTGTCCCCCAGCAGGGTTTAACAGATAGATGACAGGAACAATGGGATTATGAAGGGTTTCGAAATTAATATCATCCACAACCCCAATAACGGTTCCATCGATACCTCCATAGCGGAAGGGCCTGTTCAGGGCAGCCTGAGGCTCTCCCCATCCTATTTGTCTAACTGCCGCGGCATTCAAAATAAATGATGCGGAGTCGTCCATGGAAAATTCTCTTGAGAAATTTCTGCCATCCAACATTCTTATTCCCAGGTTTTCAAAAAAATCGTAGTCAATTTGTACCACGGCAAGCCTGAATGGTAAGGGGCCCGGGGCTTCACCGTCCAGGGTACTCCCTCCCGAGCTGTTGATCAGGTCATTGGAAGGAATGAGCCGGGATGAAGAGATGCCTTCAATCTCCGGGATTGCCAATAACCTGGCCTTAAAAGTTTCCATATTCTCCTGAATGCTCCCGCCGGCATTTACGACCAGAACATTGTTCCTGTTAAATCCGGTATCTTTAGTCTGAATGTATTTCAGCTGGCGATTCATGATTCCAATGGATATAATCAGGGCAATGGAGATGGAAAACTGGGTAATGACCAGGATGGTCCTCATTGTTGCAGATGATTTTCCCGGCAGAAATTCAGAACGTAGAATGCTTATGGGCTGAAACTTAGAAAGGTAGAAGGCAGGATAAATGCCTGATAGAAAACCCACCAGTAAGCCTATGAAGATCAGAATGATGATGATCGGTACTCCTCCACCCCCTGAGAAGGAAAGATCCCTTGAAATAAAATTGCTGAAAGCGGGCAATACCAGATCCACGGCCACAATGGCCAGGATGAGGGCCATCAGGGTCAATATCATCGACTCCATCAGAAATTGAAATATGAGTTTTCGCCTGCTGGCCCCACCCACTTTTCTCATGGCAACTTCCCTGCTCCGGTTGGAGGATCTGGCTGTGGACAGGTTGATGAAGTTGATGGAAGCAATCAACAGGATGAAAATGGCAACCGTTGAAAAGATATAGACGGAACGGATATCTCCATTGGGCTCCAATTCTGTACTCAGATGGCTTCTCAGGTGGATATCAGAAAGTTTTTGCAAATGAAGTTTGGTCCCTTCACTGACCTTAGTCTCGGGCTGCCGCCCAAGGAATTGAGCTACTACAGGAGTATAGTGACGATCAATGAATTCATCCAGTTGCGTGGCCAGCTGACTGGCCTGGCTATTTTCAGTGAATTTGATGTAGGTGATGTAATTGTTGCTGCCCCAGTTGCGCATCAACTCTTCTGTACCAATAAACATTTCCAGCGTACTGAATGATACCAGCATTTCATATTTGAAATGGGTATTTTCAGGAAGATCCTCAAAAACACCTGTCACAGTGAATATCCCTGCATCCACCATCTCGACGGTCTTACCCATGGGATCCTCATCTCCAAAATACTGCTTTGCAATTTCCTCCGACAGTACAAGAGAATTAAGTTCTGTAAGTGCAGTCTCAGGATCTCCCGCAGTCATCTTCGTACTGAATACCCTGAAAAAGTTATCCTCGGCTATATACAACCCGGTCCCCTCAAACTTATCTTCACCAACTTTTACAATGGGAGTCCATTCATTAATACGGACCACCTCCTCCAGCAGGTCCGGGTAATCTGCAGCCAGCAGGGGGCCTATCGGTGGAGCAACCCTAGCCAGGTGGAGACTCTCCTCTCCATCATCATACCAGGCCCGGGTGAGGCGATAGATTGAGTTTTGATCTTCATAGAATTTGTCATAACCGGTTTCATGCTTTACGAATAGCAAAATAAGTATGAAAGCGGCCAGTCCAAGGGCAAAACCAAATACATTAATAAATGAGTAGATCTTGTTTCTGAGGAACAGACGGTAGATTATTTTGAAGTAATTTCTGATCATTTTGTTTGAATCTCTAGACGGTTTGCTCAACTTATCTCCCAATTCTTATGCCATGTCAGTTAATACACTCAATGTCTGGCTTATATGCAGATCAGCTATTCGCAACTGATAATATTATATGTGCAATATATGCACAGTAGTGTGAAATATGTTTACATTTGACCGGGCATAAAATACAAATGCTATGACAGAAGGAAAGATACTTATAGTTGATGATAACGAAGAAATCCTGGTGGCTCTGAAGATGTTCCTTGGAGAGCACTTCTCGGAAGTTCACACCAGGGAGGATCCTGACAGTGCTATGGACTTTATTGGTCGGAACAATATCGATCTTTGCATCCTTGATATGAATTTCAGTCCCGGAGCCAGTTCTGGCAAGGAAGGCCTTACGCTAATGAAGAACATTAGGGACAGCCATCCACATGCAGTAATTATTTTTATTACAGCATATGGAGATATGGAATTGGTTATCAAGGCCATCCGGGAGGGCGCCACAGATTTCATACAAAAACCATGGGACGATCAGAAGCTGCTTGCAACTGTCAGGTCGGCCATGGAACTTAGCCAGTCAAAGCAAAAAGTAGCCGATCTTCGTGAAAAGCAACAGCATCTTCAATCTGTCCAGCATATGGAACAGCAGATGGTTTGGGGGAAATCGGGGATCATGGAAAAGGTCATGGAAACTGTCGAAAAAGTAGCTCGCACTGATGCAAGTGTAATCATCCTGGGCGAAAATGGTACTGGGAAGGAACTGGTTGCACGTGAAATCCATCTAAGATCGAGAAGGAAAGAGGAAGTATTTATTAAGGTAGATCTGGGCTCCTTAAGTGAATCGCTGTTTGAGAGTGAGCTCTTCGGTCACGTGAAGGGAGCGTTTACAGATGCACAAATGGAAAAGCCGGGTCGTTTCGAACTTGCATCCGGTGGCACCCTGTTTCTGGATGAGATAGCGAATATTTCCACCTCCCTGCAAACAAAATTGCTGACTGTTCTTGAGAACCGCGAGGTGACCAAACTAGGATCAAATCTTCCCAAAGCCTTTGACACCCGAATTATTTCTGCCACAAATATGAACCTGGAGCAAATGGTTCTTGAGCGAACATTCCGGGAGGATTTGTTATACAGGCTGAATACCATTACCATTGATCTTCCACCTCTCAGGGAGCGGATGGAGGATCTTCCACAGCTCGTTCACTTTTTCCTTGCCAGTCTGGGCGATAAATATCAGCGGGAAACTGGAATTTCAAGGGGGGCGCTTGCTCAGCTTGCCAAACATAACTGGCCGGGCAATATCAGGGAATTAAAGTATACCCTGGAGAAAGCTGTCATCATGGCCGATCACGATATTCTCACCGAACGGGATTTCTTGTTGAAAACCAGTCCGGTACCTCCGGATACCATCCGCATGGTCAACCTGAAACAAAATGAAAGGGAAATTATTAAGAAAGCCATACAATTGAATGGAGGTAACCTGTCCCAGGCAGCAAGACACCTGGGGATTAGCCGCAGAACCCTCTACAATAAAATCAGAAAATATGAAATCTAACCGCTTCACCCTATCGGTGGTCTTTCAGTCCATCTTACTAGCATTATCAGGTGCTGTAGCTGCATTCATATTCACCAGGGACCATTTGTTGATTACAAAAGCATTCTTCCTGCTTCTCTGGGTCCTCCAAATCATCACACTTATCTGGTACGTCAATAAGACCAACAGAGAGCTTGAGAACTTTCTGTTATCACTGAAATACATGGACAAAGTATTGCTCACCGGATCGGGGAAAAGTTTCGAAAGACTAAACCTGACCTACAATCAGATCATTGAAATCATAAGGGCCGAGCGAGCAGTCAGGGAATCGGAACATCAATATTTCCGGGAAACTGTGGAACATATTAATACGGGTTTGATCTCCTATTATAACACTGGGGAAATCAGTATTATCAATAGCGTAGCTAAGAAAATACTGAATTGCGGGAATTGTGTCTCCATTGATCGGCTGGAAAAGGTAAACAATGAATTGCCTGGGATATTTCAATCACTGGAACCCGGCCGCCCTCAATTGCATACACTTAATATAGATAACAAACTTGTAAAACTCTCACTCAATCTGGCCCTTCTGAAGATACACAACGAGGAAGTCAGATTGGTATCCCTTACTGATATCAAGGGAGAACTTGAGGCAGGTGAACTGGATGCCTGGCAAAAGCTTATCCGGATCCTGACCCATGAAATAGTGAATTCGGTGACACCCATAAATACCCTGACCACCGCCATGATCAGCCAGTTTAATAAAGCGGGATATCCGGACAATGAACATACACGGAACCTGAGCTCAGGTTTTAAGGCAATAAAAAAAAGGAATACGGGCCTCCTGACTTTTGTGGAGAGTTTTCAAAAGGTAAACAAAGTCCCAAAGCCAGATCTGCAGACCATCGGTATTGAGGGATTTTTTGGAAACCTTCAGTCGCTTTTGCAGGAAGAATATAAAGCAACAAATGTTGTTTTCAGGATAGAAGAACATTTCACCATGGAAGTGGATGAACAACTGATCACCCAGGTATTGATCAACCTGATAAAAAACGCAGTGGAAGCAGGTGCTGGCAAAATTGAGCTAATTGGAAAATTAGCTACATCGGGCAGGCCGCAGATCAGGGTAAATGACAATGGTCATGGAATTGACGAGGCTTACCTGGATAAAATCTTCATTCCGTTTTTCTCATTGAAAAAGGAGGGTTCGGGAATTGGACTAAGCTTGTCCAGGCAAATTATGAGTCTGCACCATGGGGAAATTTCGATTGCTTCCACCGATAGCTCAGGCACATCAATTGTGCTTAACTTTTAAGAAAGAGGGTACATTCAAATGAAAAGAATCATCACACCTGCAGTGGCACCCTGCACATAAACATTGACCATGCCGGTCTGCACGCCGGATTCAGTCACGATGGCCTCACCTGGTGGGTGATGTCGTAGAGGCCGTTATGGGCGGGGGTTGATATTTGGATGGTTTGTTGCATCAAAGGTTCGTCTTTTTCAAAAGTAGACATTTATTCTTTCATGTTTCTTTGATATCAAGACATGCTGATGAATCTATCTCATATTTAGTATCAATAAAAGGCCCCGGACCGAGCCCGGGGCCTTCACATGAAGATTATGACAAATAAATATGACCTACTTAGGCCATATGCTTTAATACTTAATTGTACCCGTAACTATTACCTCACCGGCTCCAAACTCTGTTCCCACAGGAGTCGCTGGAGTAGGCATAAAATCCTTCTTAAATAGTCCTTCCCATAAAAATGTTCCTGTTGCACCCTCAAATCTTCCGGTTCCGCCAGTGAAGATGCCATGGGTCTTGATTTCTGTTCCATCAGTATCATCCTGGTGATCGGCCCATCCCCAATAAGTGGCCCATAGTTCGTCGCCATTTGATGCAAAAAAGGTAGTTGAACCTTGCCCGTAACTCCAATAACCCGTAACAGCAGGAGGAGGCGATGGATGTAGCCTCGTCCACCATTGTACAATCTCCAATCCTGTTTTACCCAAATGGGTGGCCTTACCATTTCCCTTTATTGTAATGTGCATTCCTCCAGGTAGCGGCCCGGGTCCCGGCAAAAAGTCGGGCCAATCAGTCTGATGGTCTATCTGGTAGAGAGGGCCGAAATGATCAAAGCTGGCCACTAATTCAAAGCTGGCCTTGAAAGGTACAAAATGATCTGGGCCATTTTTAACTTTAGCCGCTTTGAGATAGACATCGTCAGCAGTATTCAGAGGGTCAGGCTGGATCTCCTCCTTGGAGCAGCCTGCAAAGATCATCAGCGCAAGGCCAAAAACTAAAACATGCTTGAGGTTTCTCATAATAATATAAATTTGGTTAAAGAACTTCAAGAAGTATTCTATAGACGCTTAAGGAGATTTATATTGATCCCCCATATATGTGCGAACATATCTGAATCCAACATAATCATATGCATTATTTCCATTGAGAATCAATTTATCATTGGTCAATTCTTTTTTATAGTTTTCACCTCTCACAACAACTCTATCGGGATTATCTACTGGATTCTCATTGGGATACTTTTGAAGTTCATTCATGTAAACGTCGGGATCGAAGAATGTATCTGTCCACTCTGAAACATTGCAATTCATAAAGATCAAGCCCAAATTATTCATGTCCTTTATGATCACTTTGCCCTTTTTAATCTCATTTAATCCCGGAACAACTGGTTTGACAAACTCATTTGGATCAACACCTCCGAATGAGGCATAAATCCACTCAACCTCATCAGGAATACGATAGTCTGTAACATGAGGTCTTCCTTTTTTGTCAAGTTTCTGGTTTTCCTTTCTTGTCAACCATTTGCAATAATTACGTGCTTGCATCAGAGAAATCCCGACTGCAGGAAAATTTGTGTACTTCTTTTCTGAATAGTAATCAGCATAAGGGATTTTTTCTGAATTGGGCAATGCAGCACTGTATATTTGCTCAGTTGAATCAGACTTTATCGAAATTAAATACTCATTATACTCATCAACTTTTACCTCTGTTTCTCTCATCCAAAAAGCGTCAATATTTACATCAAACGACTTGCTTATACTACCATCTGATCTTTGTAGTGTGAAGCTTCCTGGGGGAACATAAATCATACCCCAGGGAAATGGTTCCTTGTATTCTTGTTCTTTGTTTTGTCCATTACCAGGACCCATCTCAAAATTTGAGAAAGCGACTAAGCCAAATGCAATTATCGGTAGCGCAAATAGTGGTTTATATTTAGCCCACCATTTCGATCTGCTTTTGGTCATCATTTTAATTCTGTATTTAATTAATGCATAATTGAATGGGTGTGCCAGCTCTATATGTATTTCACTCAGGTACTGCTTGAGCAAGAGAGATTGGTAATCATTAATATTTTCCGGCCTGTTCTCTATAAAAAACTGGTCTGCAAGGCATTCATGTACTCTTACAATGGAAGATTTGTACAAATGCATAATCGGATTGAACCAGAAAAAGATCCTGCAAATCTCAAAGAATATAATGTCAAGGGAATGTTTCTGTCTGGCATGAATGATTTCGTGCAAAATGACGTCGTCCTTGGTCTTTGCGATAAGATTCATGCTATTAAGAAAAATGAAATTCAGAAATGAAAAGGTTGGATACTCATTTGATAAGTGAACTATGGTGTAGTTAAGATATCTCTCTTTCCTGTTATGCAGAAACAAAGAATAGATTCGATAGATGTTTTGCAGGAAGTTGAAGAGAAAATAAGCAACTCCCGCCAGATATAAGACGCTAATCAATGTGAATATTGAAGGGATAGTTTTCTTCTCAGTGGTAA
>Ga0180436_10005176_pt1 | contig 11586 bp, 13 predicted proteins | sample SS_ome_2_FD_132434 | JGI IMG/M metagenome (GOLD analysis project Ga0180436, IMG submission 132434) | Hypersaline lake sediment archaeal communities from the Salton Sea, California, USA - SS_3_S_2 metaG | ecosystem: Environmental > Aquatic > Non-marine Saline and Alkaline > Hypersaline >...
GTGGCTTCCTTCCTCACCAAGCACTTGATGATCAACTGGTGCGAGGGAGCGCGCTGGTTTGAATTCACGTTGCTGGATGCCGACCTGGCCAACAACCGCATGGGGTGGCAATGGTGTGCAGGCAGCGGGGTGGACGCTGCACCTTACTTCCGTGTTTTCAACCCGGCGCTGCAGGGTGAGCGCTTCGATCCGGACGGCACCTACGTGCGGCGCTGGGTGCCTGAACTGGCACAACTGCGGGGCAAGCAGTTACACCGCCCCTGGAAGCCGGGCAAGGGCGCAAAGGGCATCGCCAACTACCCATCGCCGTTGGTGGACCTGGACGAAGGGCGCCAGCGGGCGTTGCAGCAATGGGCCAGGATAAGCGGTCGCGACAGCAGCTGAGTTCACGGCGCACGCTTACTCAGGCCTCATGGCGAGCCTCGCGCATTAAACCGTGTCAGCTCAGTTGTTGTCGCGATTCCCGGGGCTTGCGATTGGAAGCTTGGTGGGGTCGATGCCTTCAACCTCGACCAGCTTCTCCAGGGCGACTTCCATCAACCAGCGTGCCTTGGCGGTCATCACGTGCAGGTAGGCGTGCAGCGCGGCATCCTGACGGGTCTCATTTTCGCACTGGATGCTGTACTGCTCGAAGGCCACCATGGTCTCGACGATCACCGACAGGTGGTTGGGGCATTCGCACTTCAGTGCGCTGGATATTTGTGAGAGTGCTGCCAGTTGTTGCGGTTCGAAAAGACGTTTGGGCGCGGATTCCGTGGTCACCTGTTCAGGAGAGAACTCCGAGGGGGTCCAGTCGATTTGCTGAGGCATGTGTCCTGCACACAGCTGCCAGATGTGATCGATGCCCACCGGGGCGCGTTCCGCATGAATCTGCAGGCGCCGAAGCTGACGCAGGATGTTGGACGGGCTGAAGGCGTAGATCACCACCAGCTGCTTGCAACGGCTGGTGATCGCCGGGTCCTGCAACTGGCGAATCGTGGCACGATCGAGAAAGGGAAACTCGATCACCAGGGTGTCGCAGGTGGTTTCGTCTTCCATGAAGGCTTCGACGTCCGTGTAGGTGCCGGCCAGTTCCAGTCCCTCGGGGAGTCCTTCGGTATTGATGGCGCGCACGGTGATGGCCTTGCCGACGATGCACACGTCGTGACGGCCACTGCCGAGTTCCGGGAGGTTGGCCGGACGCGCACGCGAGAGCCGCTGCGAAAGTTCGGTACTGTCCAGGTTGGCCACGGTGCTGATCGCGTGCCCCTGGTCGACCAGTGTCTTGATCATCGTCAGCCGGGTCACGTCTTCCTGGCTGTATAGGCGCCCGCCTTTTTCGGTGCGCTGTGGCTCCACAACCTGGTAACGGCGTTCCCAGATTCTGAGCGTGTCAGCGGAAATGCCGGTGAGGCGCGAAACAGCGCCGATGCGGTACATGTTGTTCATGGAATGGGTTTCTTGTGTCATGGTTTTGTCCTGGTAAGTTCGACATGTCCTACGGTGGATGTCAATCGTTGCGCTGATCTGCGCTGCATGCCTGGCCTTTGCGCAGCAACCACCGAATCGGGCCTCGGGTGAATGGAAGATGGGCGAACAGTTCACTCGCGCTGTCCCAGTAGTCACGGTGATCGAGTACTTCGCCTCTGGCGTTGAAGATCACGCGACTGACGCCCTCGATCTGCAGTTCGCGCTCACTGTCCGGCTGGAACGTCCAGCGAATGAAGGCACTGTGATGGGTCGGGCACGATTCGATCACGCGAAACCGGGTGCGCGGGTAGTCAGTCAGCAGGTGTTCGAAAATCCGGCGGATGGCTGGGCGCCCCTGAACATCGTTGAACGGATCGCGAAACAAGGCATCCGGGTCGAACAGTTGGTCGACCTGGTGCAGGCGTTCAGGCCGCAGGTTTTCGAAGAATTCGCAGTAGCGGGCGAGAAAAGCGTCGGTCATTGCAGTATCCATTTGTTCACGATGGCGAAGTACAGGCGATATGGCAGACAGCGAAGTACCTGCATCGGCCAGGTCAGGCGGCGTGGAAAGCTGATCGAGAAACCACTGGTATGAATGGCGCGGGCGATTTCTCGGGCGGCTTCCTCCGGCTCCATCAGGAATGGCATCGGGAAACGGTTCTTGCTGGTTAGCCTGGAGCGCACAAATCCGTGGTTGATCACACGCAGACGGATGTTGAGACGCGCCAGCTCCGGTGCCAGGGATTCGGCGGCGTGAATGAGGGCTGCTTTTGGTGCGCTGTAAGGCGCAGCGTTGGGCAGCCCCCGGTAAGCAGCGGCGCTGGCATTGAGAAGGAGCTGCCCACCACCGTTGGCCTGCATCAGAGGCACGATCGCCTCGAGTAAAAAGATGCTGGCCAGGTAATTGGTGCGGTTGAGCTTCACGAAGAGCTCCGCGTCGAAAGCCTGCAGCGGCATCGGCTCGTAATCGCCGACGTTCATCACTACCAGGCTCGGCGGTTGATCAGCAAAGACCCTGGCCGCTGCGGCGCGCATGCCTTCACGGTCTGTCGCATCAAACGCTACAGAGGATGCCTCGCAGGCGCTCGCGGCGGCAGCCAGGGGTTCGGGGTTGCGGGCTGACAGGGTCAGCTGCCAACCCTGCTCCGCCAGCAGCTTGGCCAGTTCAAGGCCGATGCCCTGGCTCGCGCCGATTATCCACGCTTTTTGCGTTGGCTCTTGCATCAGAGGGCCTTGTCCACCGCGCGGCGCAGGCGTGTGCTGTTGGGTCCGGTAAAGCTGACAAAGGTGTCCGCGATTTGTCCATCCCGCCCAATCAGGTACTTGTGGAAGTTCCAGCGGGGTTTCGAGCCTGAAGCGGCGAGAAGGTCTTTGTAGAAGGGGTGGGCCTGTTCCCCTTTCACGCTGATCTTGCTGAACATCGGAAAGCTAACCCCGTAATTTATGCGGCAGAAATCCCCGATTTTGGTGTCGCTGCCCGGCTCCTGGGCGCCGAAATCGTTGGACGGGAAGCCAAGTACGACCAGGCCTTCCTCTTTCTTCTCCTTATAGAGCGCTTCGAGACCCTCGTATTGCGGCGTGAAGGCGCACTCGCTGGCGGTATTCACCACCAGGATGACCTTTCCAAGGTAGGCCTCGCACAGGTTGACCGTCTTGGAGGATCCGAGCTGGCGCATCTCGTGATCGAGAAGGTCTGGGCATTTTTGTCCAGAAATTGAATGACTTGTCATCAGAATCAGGGCTCCAGTGAACAGGAAATTTCTAAAAATCATAAACTCGCCTTGCATTTGTCCATCTGTTGTACAAATATGTATATGACAATTTTATCCGAAAGGCAAATATCCATGACGATTACTCGACAAAATATAGGCAGGCGAAGGATTGCTGTCATCGGTAGCGGCATCAGCGGCTTGTCTGCCGCATGGCTGCTGAAGGCGGATAACGACGTGGTGATGTACGAAGCTGCCGCGCGCTTTGGCGGACACAGCAACACGGCGCTGATCCCCGAAAACGGTCGAGAGATTCCGGTGGATACGGGTTTCATGGTGTTCAACCGGCCGAACTATCCTCTGCTGAGCCAGTTGTTCGACACCCTGGGAATCGAGACCTACGACACTGACATGTCCTTTTCTGTCTCTCTGGATGAAGGCGGCCTGGAGTACGCCGGCAGCAACCTGAACACCCTGTTCGCCCAGCGCAGCAACCTGGTCAAGCCGTCCTTTCTGGGAATGTTGGCAGACATTCTGCGCTTCAACCGGGCGATCAGGCAGTTGCTGCTGGGGCAGACCCGGTTTTCAGAAAACCTGGGCCAGTTCCTGGACCGCCATAAGCTGGGCGTGCGTTTTCGCGAAGATTACCTGTATCCGATGGCTGCGGCGATCTGGTCCTGCCCGCGGGATGCGGTGGCACATTTTCCTGCATTGTCCTTCGCGCGCTTCTTCAGCAACCATGGCCTGATCGACATCCGTAACCGGCCTCAGTGGCAGACGCTGCGTGGTGGGGCCTCGACTTACGTCAACCGGCTGGTGCAAGACCTTGGAGAACGTGCGCAGTGTGGACGAAGCGTCAAGGCTGTACAGCGCCATCAACACGGGGTGTGCGTGGTCTTGGATGGCAATGAGAAAACCTGGTTTGATGAAGTGATATTCGCCTGCCATTCTGATCAGGCGTTGCGTCTTCTGGAGAACGCGGCGCCGACCGAGGTTTCAATGCTCAGTTCGGTTCCCTACCAGGCAAATCGTGTGCTGCTGCATAGCGATGCCAGCCTGATGCCCCGTCGGGACTCGGTCTGGTCTTCATGGAATTACATGGGCGGTAGAAAGATCAACGGCGAGCGTGCCGTCAGCGTGAGTTACTGGATGAACTCTCTGCAGCAGCTGGACACGGACACCAACTATTTCGTGACGCTCAACCCGCTGGCCGAGCCTGATCCTGCGAAGGTTGTGTCTGAATATGAATACCACCATCCGGTATTTGGCAGCGACAGCCTGCGATTGCCGCAACAACTGTCGAACGTTCAGGGACGTGACCGGATCTGGTTCTGTGGCGCCTGGACGGGCTACGGTTTTCATGAAGACGGCATGCGTTCGGGCGTCGACGTGGCGGTGCGTCTCGGGGCCCGCCTGCCTTGGGAAGTGCACAAACTTCAGGTTTCCTCAGGGCTGTTTGATGGCAACCTGTCCGGCGTGGAGCAGGCAGCATGAGCCAGCCGGGCCTGTTGTATGCCTGCACAGTGATGCATCGCCGTTACCGGCCGCTGGAATACCTGTTTCGTTACCGGATTTTCAGCATGCTGATCGACATCGATCGCCTGGATGAGCTTGACGGTGCGAGTCGTCTGTTCTCGGTTGACAGATTCAACCTGTTCAGCTTCCGTCGGGAGGACCATCTGCCAGCGGGTGAAAGTGATATGCGTTCCTGGGTGAACGCTGTACTCGATGCGCACGGATTGCGCAAAGATGACATCCAGGTGCGCCTGCTGTGTATGCCGCGCGTCCTTGGTTGGGGCTTTGATCCGCTCAGTATTTGGTACTGCCAGTCACCGGAGGGCGAGCCGGTGGCCGCGATCTGTGAAGTGCACAACACCTTTGGGGAGCGTCACTGCTACCTGCTTCCGGCCAAATCCGGACGCTGGCCGTTGCGCGAGCGGCACGCCAAGATTTTTCATGTCTCACCTTTCATCGATGTGGAAGGTGATTACGCATTTGCACTCGATCAGCCTGGCGACCAGCTGAAGGTTGCCATTGCGCTGGCGCAGGATGGTCAACCCTTGATGAGTGCTACCCAGATCGGCCAGGCGAGGGCGTTCAGTTCGCGCAACCTGGCGTTGTTTTTCCTGCGGGTTCCATTTCAGACCGCCAAAGTGCTTGGCGCCATCCATTGGCATGCACTGAAGCTTTGGCTTCGTGGTCTGCCGTTTTTCCGTAAACCGGAACCCCCTCTGAAGCAGGTCAGCTAAAGGAGACCTTTGAATGAATGCCAACACCCTTGTTTTGCCCCGTGACTTCGTTTCTGCGCCGGGGGCCACGCGCCTGCAGAGCCTTTTGCTAAAGCGACTGGCCCGGTTTGAGCAGGGCGCTCTGCTGGTGAAGTTCGATGATGGTGGTGTTTACAAGCTGGACGGTGAAATCTCCGGGCCGCGCGCGCAGATTCATATCCACAGGCCGTTTGCGATGGCGCGCGCGCTGCTGATGGGGGGCGACCTGGGCTTCGCTGAATCCTACATGCGCAAGGACTGGTCGAGCGAAGACCTGTCCGGGTTGCTGTATTTCCTCTCGGTGAATCTTGATGCGCTTAACGAAGTGCAGCAACGCAGCCTGCCGGTACGATTGTTGTCTCGCCTGCGGCACGTGCGGAATCGCAACACGCGCGAGGGCAGTCGGCGCAACATTGCCGCTCACTATGACCTCGGCAACGATTTCTACCAGCGCTGGCTGGACGAGAGCATGAGCTATTCATCAGCCGTGTTCGACCAGTCGTTTGATCTGGCGCGTGCCCAGGAGCGCAAATACGAACTCATGCTTGCGCAGATAGACCCGGAACCTGGCCAGCACATCCTGGAGATCGGTTGTGGTTGGGGCGGCTTTGCGGAATATGCCGCGCGTTGGGGTATGAAAGTCACCGCTGTCACGCTTTCGCAGGCGCAGTTTGACTACGCGCAACAGCGAATTCTCGATGCCGGCCTGCAAGACCGGGTCGAGCTGAAGCTGGCTGACTATCGCACGCTGCACGGCCAGTACGATCACATCGTTTCCATTGAAATGTTCGAAGCCGTGGGGCGTGAGTACTGGTCGGATTATTACGGGGTACTGAACCGTTGTCTCAAGCCGGGTGGGCGGGTGGCCCTGCAGATCATCACGATCCAGGCGCAGTTGTATGACAACTACGTGCGCGAGTCAGGTGGCTTTATCCAGCGCTACATTTTCCCTGGCGGCATGCTGCCTACCGAGAATCACCTGCGCGACCTTGCCTGGGATAACGATCTCGAACCATTGAGTATCGAGCGGTACGGTGAGCATTACGCTGACACCCTGGCGGACTGGCGTGAGTCGTTCGACAGCGAGTCCGATTGGATGGAATCGCATGGTTACGACGAGCGTTTTCGTCGCATGTGGCGTTACTACCTGTCGTTCTGTGAGGCCGGATTCCGTGATGGCCGCATTGACCTGGTGCATCTGTGCCTGCAGAAGGATTAAGGCCTCGCCATGCAGCGTTTCCACTACCCCACCTATGCCGCACTGGCCGTACCTCTGGCGTTCCTTGGTTTGCCGCTTTATGTGTACGTGCCCAGTCAGTATGCACAGCTCCCGGCGATAGGCTTGGGGCTGGCCGGCGGGGTGCTGTTCGGCGCTCGCCTGCTGGACTTGTTGACCGATCCGGCGATTGGCCTGCTCGGCGATCGCTTGCGCCATCGCGTGCATCCTCTGGCCTGGATGCTCCTCGGTCTGCCGCTGACGGCTGTGGGGGCACTGGCTCTGTTCAATCCGCCCTCGTCGGCGGGTATTGCCTATCTCGCGGTCAGTGTCAGCTTGACCTACCTGGGCTGGACCTTGTTGAGCGTGCCTTACTTCGCGTGGGGCGCGGAACTGGCACAAACTTCGCGCGAGCAACGCGGCCTGGCGGCGTGGCGTGAAGGCGCGGTGATGAGTGGCGCCCTGGTGGCGTTGATCGTGGCGGCCCTGTCCTCTGATGATGCCATGCACCGCATGTCGGTCGTGTTTGTCGTGTTGTTGCTGGTAGGTGCCCTGGTTTTGTTCTGGCTACCGCGACGCAGCGTTGACAGGCCGACGGTGCATCCTTCGGTGCGCGATCTGTGGCGGCGCACCGGAGCATCCATGCGTCGACTGTTGGGGCTGCACTTTCTGAATGCCATGGCGGCGGGCATGCCGGCGACCTTGTTCCTGATGTACTCAGCGGATGTGCTCGGCGCGACTGCGCAGACCAGCGGTCTGCTCTTGCTGCTGTATTTCGTTGCAGGCGTGCTGGCGCTGCCGCTGTGGGTGAAGCTCGCGGCGCGCATTGGAGATGTGCGTGCGTGGCAGCTGGCGATTGCGCTTTCGTGCCTGGGCTTTTTCCCGGCTGCTTTCCTTGGTGCCGGCGACATCTGGTTGTTTGCCCTGGTTTGTCTGGTCACCGGCGCAACCCTGGGCGCGGATATAGCGCTGCCTGCGGCTCTGCAGGCGCGTCTGGCAAATGCCGATAGCGTTGCTTCCGGCCATGCGCGTGAGTCTGCTTCGTTCGGGCTTTGGGGAATGGCAGGAAAGCTCGCGTTGGCATGCGCCGTTGGTCTCACTTTTCCATTGCTCGAGTTGATTCCGGCCGGGGAGGCGCGTACCGACGCATTGCCCCTGCTGTATGCGCTGGCGCCAGTGGCGGTGAAGCTGGTGGCTTTGCTGGGGCTGGAACTGGCGCGACCCGGTTTGCCGGAAGTTGCGCATTACGAGTCGTTACAGGAGGAAGTCGATGAACATGAAGCGATTATTGGTGGTCGTACTGATAGCGTGGCTGCTGAGCGGGTGTAGTTCGATGAAAGTCAGCGATCTTGCAGACACCGGGCCGCGTTTTGACCTGTTTGAATACTTCGAAGGGAACACCCGTGCCTGGGGCATATTCCAGGGACGTGGCGGCGAATTGAAGCGCCAGTTCGTGGTGGACATCCAGGGTGAGGTGGAAGGCGACCAGCTGACCCTGACAGAAGATTTCGTGTATGCGGACGGTGAGGTTTCGCAGCGGATCTGGATCGTCAGGGCGCTTGGTGGGAATCGCTATACCGGGACCGCTGCAGATGTGGTTGGCGAGGCCAGTGGGGAGTCTGCCGGGAGTGCACTGAACTGGCGCTACACCCTGCAGCTCCCCTACGGCGACGGCACCGTCAACGTGGATTTCGATGACTGGATGTTTTTGCAGCCGGACGGCGTGCTGATCAATCGTGCCAAGGTAAAGAAATTCGGTTTCACCGTAGGGGAAGTCACGCTGGTATTCCAGAAGGAGGCATCATGATGCGTATATCGATTGGTTTTGGGGTGGTGCTTGCGATGCTCTGGTCATTGGCCGAGGCGCAGGTGATGTCCTACGGTGATGACGAGCTGAAACTGCAGGACAAATCGCGAGCCTGTTTCATGGTGTTCGCCAAGCTTTACGATGCCTATTACTTTCGCAGCGAGGATGGGGGCGCGCGTTGCGTGAAGCTCGATTACCTGCGCGCTTTCGATCAGGACGAATTGATCGAAGCCACAGAGAAGATTTTCACCAAACTGCATGGCGAACCGGTTGCCAACCGGTTTGCCGACGATCTCGGTCGCGTTGCCGCTGCCTACCAGCCGGTTTCCCCCGGCACCAGCTACCAGTACTGCGTTGGCGGCAATGGTGCGGGGGAGATGATGCGTGATGGCCAGGTCGTGGTGCGTCTCGAAGACCCGGATTTCAGTGAGCGCATGATGAATATCTGGGTGATTGCGGAAGAAGGTGATGGCAAACCGAGATGGAATTTCTCACGTTGTCCGGGGACGGTGTTTTGATCCCGCAGCGCGATCACCGGGGCAGTGTGGAGGAATCGTTCACGAGCGTTACCGTGATCTACGACGGCGGCTGCCCTTTGTGCAGTCGAGAGATTGCGCATTACCGCCGTCGCCGCGGCGCGGATCAAGTGCAGTGGGTGGATGGCAGGCAAGACCTGGAAACGCTTGAGCGACTGCAAATCAGTCAGGTGGAAGCGATGCGTCGGTTTCATGTGCGCGATCGTGCAGGGCAATGGTCAACCGGGGCGGCTGCTTTCGTGCTGCTCTGGTCGCAACTGGGCGGTTACCGCTGGCTGGCGCGTTCAGTGAAAATGCTCCGCCTGCTGCCATTGATGGAAAAAACCTACACGCTTTTTCTTGCCTGGCGTAACAGGCGGAGCTGTGATGCCTCTGTCTGTGGGTCACCCACGGATGACATGACATCCCGCCGCTAGAACGCTGGCGGGATGTTTAACAGCCGCCCTGGGCGGGCGGCACCCTGATACCTGTCAGGCGGCATGCAGTTCCTTGGCAGCGCGTGCTGCCGCTGCATCTTCTGCAGAGTAAGCCTTGCCTGACCACAGCATGCTGTAGGCAATTTCCTCGTTACCGTTTTCACACAGTTCCAGCACCTGCTGGAACAGCGGCTGGAAGGTCTCGCTGCGGTGAGAAGCTTCGTGTTGTTCAAAACTGTCCCAGAACGTAACGATCAGTGCCTCGCGATCTTTCAGGTCGCTGGCGACCGCCTGGCCTGTAGTGGAGCCCTCGTTGGATATGTCACCGCTGTTGAGCGCCACAAAACCGCCGACGAAACCGGTATCGGAATGGTAGGTTTTCACGTTCTCACACAGCATGGCGACCCGCTCCTGAAGGTCGTCGATGGTGTATTCCGGCTTCAGGATCACGCGGTTGACTGTAATCACGCCATCATGAGCGAAGTCGTTGATCAGGTTGTTCATGATCGATCTCCTGTTTATCAGAATATGCTGAATATCTGACTGTTTTGCTCGGAATTAGTTTCGTTGTTTCCCCTTTACCTTTTTCAGTGTGTGGCCTTTGTTGGCTTCAGTTGACTTGTTTGAAAACCAGCTGTGACTGGTCGTCGTTCCAGTAGGCATAGAAGCCCTGCTGAAAATTCCAACTGCCAACCAGCCTGATGCGCGCACCCTGTTCGATCCACTGCAGATCGCGGGCCATCGCAATCGTGGTTAGCGGCATGCTGCCGAGTGAGGTGTTCGATTTGTCGAAAATCTCGACCCGTCCCGGCATGTCCCCGGCGTCACCTGGAAGGCTGGGTATCCATTGCCAAAGCCGAAAGCTCGAAACGACTGCGGTGTGATTTCCGTCCGGCGACTGCAGACGGAACTGTTCGATAGGAGTGAAAAGGTAGAGCGCTGCCGGCGCGCAGAGGCTCAGTCCAATCAGCGCCGAAACAAACTTGCGCATTCCCCACATGAGCTTGGCCCGTTAGAGCAGCACCCGCTCGATGCCGCCATTTTTCGCCCGTTCCATGAAGCGCTGCTGCCAGCCTTCTCCAAGCAGGTGTCGAGCCAGTTCCACCACGATGTAATCGGTCTTCAGCCCGGTTTCATCGGCGTAGCGGCTCAAGCCCTGTTGGCAGGCCGGGCAACTGGTCAGTAACTTGACCTGGTTGTTCTCGGCTTTTTCTTTCCCGGTCAGGGTGGAGATGCCTTTGCGCAGCTCTTCCGACTTGCGGAAACGCAGTTGATTGGCAATGTCGGGACGTGCGGTGCCGAGGGTGCCGGCCTCACCGCAGCAGCGATCGGAGAGCAACACATCATTGCCCATCAGTGTGCTGGCGACCTTGGTTGGGTCGTGCTGTTTCATCGGACTGTGGCAGGGATCATGGTACAGGTATTGCTGTCCCTCGATGCCTTCAAGCTTTACGCCTTTCTCCATCAGGTACTCGTGAATGTCCATCAGGCGGCAGCCGGGGAAGATTTTTTCGAACTCGTATTTCTGCAGCTGGTCGATGCAGGTACCGCAGGACACCAGGACGGTCTTGATGTCCATGTAGTTGAGCGTGTTGGCGATGCGGTGGAACAGCACCCGGTTGTCAGTTGTGATCTTTTGTCCACGCTCATGCTGGCCAGCAGCGCTCTGGGGGTAGCCACAGCAAAGGTAACCGGGAGGCAGAATGGTTTGGGCGCCCTGCTCGTAGAGCATCGCCATGGTGGCGAGCCCGACATCCGAGAACAGGCGCTCGGAACCGCAACCCGGGAAGTAGAACACCGCGTCCGACTCGTCGTTGGACTTACTGGCATCGCGGATGATCGGCACATAGTGCGCGTCTTCCAGGCCGAGCTCGGTTCGGTAGGATTTTTTCGGCAGTTCGACGCGGATCGGTCGACGTACCATCTCGATCGGGATGTCCTTGAGTTTGGGCTTGCCCGTGGTGGCGTTGGGAATCCGTTGCGGTTTGCCCAGCAGGCCGGACTTTTTCGCCACGTCGTGCCCCAGCGTCAGCGCCTTGAAGCCCCAGTCGAGCATGCCTTTGCGCAGGGCCTTGACCTTGCCCGGGCTGGTTGCATTGAGCAGTTGCATCGCGGCCCAGGTGCCGGCGTTGAAGTTTTTCTTACCAGCATCAGTCAGGATCTTGCGCATGCGTACGGTCACGTCA
>Ga0180436_10005177_pt1 | contig 11585 bp, 8 predicted proteins | sample SS_ome_2_FD_132434 | JGI IMG/M metagenome (GOLD analysis project Ga0180436, IMG submission 132434) | Hypersaline lake sediment archaeal communities from the Salton Sea, California, USA - SS_3_S_2 metaG | ecosystem: Environmental > Aquatic > Non-marine Saline and Alkaline > Hypersaline > Sediment...
AGGGTGACGACGATGGCCACCGGTGCCGAGATTTCCGGTTCACCTTCTTTGGGCAGGGATTGATAGGCAAAGGTTCCGGCCACGATGGGAAGGACGATCACGAGGAGGCCGAAAATCAACCACCGCTTTATAACGTAGCGAAAAAATTTCAACTGTCACTCTCAGTTAACATTGGTTATAATTGATACCCCATTTTTCTCCTGTCGCGCCGGACAGAATAATGGGATGGGACACGGCCTACGGGGTCGCGGCCACAGCGACGCGATCCCCGTCCTTGAGATACTGGCTTCCGGTGGTGACCAGCCGATCCCCCGCGGCAACGCCTTCCAGAATCATGACGGAAGATCCCTCTACCCGGCCCAGTTTCACTTCCCGGACGGACGCTTTGCCGTCTTCAGTCACGACAAAGACCTCTTTCCGGTTCTCGCGAAACAGAACGCATCCCTGGGGAATCAAGATGGCATCCGGCACCGTATCCACGACGATATTCACCGTGGCGGTCAGCCCCGCTTTGAGGATAAGGTCCGGGTTGGCCACCAGCACTTCGACTTCGAAGGTGTTGGTTTGAGCGTCAGCCTTGACGCCGATCCGGTCCACCTCACCGGGAAACGACCGCTCGGGAAACGCTTCTATCAAAACGGTCACGGTGTCGTCGTGATCCAGATGGACGTAATCCTGCTCATTGACATGGATTTTCACCCGCATGCGCCGCATGTCCGCGATGGCCATCACCGGATCACCGATATTGATGTTCTGCCCCATCTCCACCAGCCGACGGATCACGAGGCCGTCAAACGGCGCTTTGATCTCGGTTTTCTCAAATCGCCGCCGCTGGATGTCGACCACGGCTTCGGCTTGGGATACCCCGGCCTGGGCCGCTTTGTAATCGGCTTCGATCTTTTCGTAATACTCCGGTGTGATCACGTTGTCGGGCAGCAGCTGACCCGCGCGCTGAAACGCATTCCGGGCGGCCACGAAGCGGGCCCGGGCCGAAAGAAGATTGGCCCGGGCCTCGTTCAGCGCCAGCTGATAGTCCTTTGAATCGAGGACCACGAGGGCTTGCTCGGCCGTGGCGGCATCCCCCGTATCGACACTGTAAGATTCTACAATCCCGGATACCTGTGCCGACAGGACGACTTCACGGTTGGCGATCAGCCGCCCCACGGCAGTGACCACGATCGGCAAATCACGGCGTTCGATCACCACGGTGTTTACCGGACGGGGTTTGGGTGGGGTCACTTTTTCTTCTTTTGGCGGGCTGCATCCGAACGATCCTGCCAAGCCGGCCACCAGGCCGATCAATAGCAAATGCTTTTTCATTGAATACCAAAGACCTCCCGCCGCGCTCATTGGCGTCGCGGCCATTATCAGGGTTTCATGCGGTTTTGTCGATCATCGATGATGGTTTCGGTTGTTCAGCATCCGATGCGCGGAGCGCACTGTCTACAGTCAATCGGTTTTCTCCGCCGGGGCGCGGCGATTGATGACGGTCAGGAGGTCATGCCCCGTGGCCCACGCCGGATACCGCGCTACCAGTTGTTCGGCATAGATCCGGGCATCTGCCAGGCGCTCCCGTTTCATGTAAAAATCCACCGTCGCATAAAGATAATCGCGGTTCCCGGGTTCAAGGGCCAGCGCGCTTAAAAAAGAAGCTTCCGCCGCCGCGTCCTGGGCCAGATAGGCCCGCAGCAATGCCAGGTTATAGTGAATGCGTCCCCGTTGGGGGAGTCCGGCAACGGCGGCTTTCAATGCATCGGCCGCTTCCCGGTATTTCTTTTCTTCGGCCAGCAAAAGTCCCAGCGAGTATTGCAGTTCGAATTGCTCCGGATGGGCGGCGACCACCTCACGCAGCAGGGTTTCCGCCTCGCGGTTTTGTCCCATCTGGTTGTAGAGCATGGCCAGATTCACTTTGGCGGGATAAAACTGCGCATCGATCTGGATTGCTTTCCGATAGTGCTTGACCGCCTCTTCGACCTGACCGCGATTCCGATGGAGGTTGCCCAGGTTATGTTGGGAAGCGGCAAAATCCGCCGAATAAAGCAGGGCCAGTCGATAATCCTCCAGGACCTGGTCGAATTTGAGGCGCGCCGCGCCGCGCAGACGATCCTCGGGCAATGCCGACAGCGCTTGTGCCGCCTCGATCCGGACGGCCTTCACGTTGTCGTATAAAAGGGCTGTCAGCAGCCGCCGATGAGGCGCGTTGTCCGCCACCGGTATGAATCGCGCCGCCGTCATCCGGACCAGGGCTTCTTCATCGCTCAGTCCTTGCTCGAAAGCCTGCAGACTGGTCGGACCGGGGTAGTTTGCCAGCAAGGACAGCGCGGTGGCCCGGACAATGGCCGGCAGCAATCGATCCCCGGCTATCCGTATGAGGCCAACAAGCGCCTCGGGGTCATTGGCGCGGCCGCCCTCGAAGACCGTGCCGAAATGAGGCTTGCTTTTTTTTCCGTACCACAAGGTTGTGTATTCCGAGGACCACTGCCGCGTTTTATCCTGGTGGCAGCGATTACAGGCGTTGGGCGCCCCGTCCGCCCGGCTGAGATCCGGCCGGGGCACGCGGAAACTGTGGTCCGGCCGATAATCGACGCCCATATAGGTGCGACCGGGCATGTGGCACTGCTCGCAGGCCGCCCCCGTCCCGACCTCGAACAGTACCGCCCCGTCCGTCCCCTTGATGGGGTCGCCCTTCTCGCCCTGTTTTTTGTGAAAATGGTGCGCCGCCGTATCATAGACATCCGCCCGGTGGCATTGCAGGCAGAGGGCATTGCCTTCCTTGATCCGTCGGGTGCTGTGCACATCGTGGCAGTCGCTGCAGCGAATATCCCGGTTGTACATCTTGCTCTGCATGAAAGACCCGTAGACGTAAACTTCCTCCAGAATCTGCCCGTCGGCAAAATACATCCCTTCGGTGAGCAGCTGCGGGATGGCGTAATCCAGGAAATGATCGAAATCATGGGTATTGTCGCCCAGCGACGATCGCCTTGAATGGCATGGGGCACAGAGCTCGATCTGCTGGCGGGCGCTCATGCCGGCCGTTTGGACCGCCAACGCGTAATTCGGCGTATCCGGCCGTGCCATGTCCGGCAACTGGGCCCAGGCCACATGCTGCGATCCGGGGCCGTGACAGGCCTCACAGCCCACATCGATATCCGACCAGGTCGTGTCGTAGGTTTCCGTTTCCGGATCGTAGTTCTTCTTGAGATTGGTGCTGTGGCACTCGGCACACATCCCGTTCCAGTTCTGTCCGGCATTGGTCCAGTAGATCCAGTCGTCCGGCATCGGCGGGCTGTCGGGGTAGAGATGATACCAGCGCTTGGCCCGGACGTCCCAGGCCAGCGGCAGGCACTGTAGACGACCGCCGGGGAACGGGATTAGATACTGTTGCAGGGGGGTCACGCCGAACGTGTGGGTGATTTCGAAATCCCCCATGACGCCGTCCGGCCCCTGGGTGTGAACAAAAAATCGCCCGGACTGCCGGTAAAATCGCGAGACAATGTTTCCCTGCGTGAATTCAGCATCGTTGAAATCCCCCAGCACGGTCGCCTCGGTCGCCACGTCCATGGCCTGATCGTGATGCGAGTCTTGCCAGCGGTCGTATTGCAGCTTGTGGCAGTCCCGGCAGGACGCACTGCCCACAAATGTAGCCGCATCGTTGTCCGTCAAATTCTCCCCCGGCATCCCCCGACGCTCCATAACGATATAGAGCGGCAGGGTCAGCACAATGACCAGGGTCGCCAGGATACCCGTGATTTTCCAGGCTCGCAGGGGCTCGTGCGGTTTCAATGGCGCAGGTGACGGTGTCATGGATCAGTGCCCATCCAGAAATCGGCAAATTGGGGTGAGATCAAGACGCGTGAAAAATTTAACCGCAGGCATATGGTTGATATTCCGAGGATTCAATTTTTCGCGCAACGCCTATATCGGCCAAATTGGCCATTTCTGGACGGGCACGAATTAGGTTGCGTCGAATTTCGCATAGGTGACCTGATCGTCACGGAACTGGTTCCGCCGAATACGTCGACCGGTGTCGACACGGATCACATTGTTTTCGATGGCAACGGGGAAACAATCCAGCGGCCGCGGTGCCGGCGACTTGATCACATTGCCGGTCATGTCGAACACGGAGGCATGGCAGGGACAGGCAAATTGTCCGGTGGCCTCATCCCAGGGAACGGTGCATCCCAGATGCGTACATTGGCGGGACAGGGCCATGAATCCGCCATCGGCGAGCCGCACCAGGTAAAACCGGCCTTGCGGATAAGCCGTAACCGATCCGGGCTTGAAATCGCCAACGTTGCCGGTCGCCAACAGCGTTGCCGCGTTTGGCAGGTCGGCCTTGGGCTTGCGGCGTTTGAAATAGGCCGTCAGCATCACGGCCACCTCCAACAGTCCCAGGGACGCCAGCAGCAGCCAGAGGCGATTGAGGAAACGCCGCCGTGGGGTCGGCGTTTCCTCCGCGGGATCTTGCGGTGTTTTCGGTCCTTTTTGAGCGTCGGACCGTTTATCTCCAGGATGTTTTCTACCTGCTTTTTTCACCCTATCCTCCTGGCCATGTCAGCCGCATGCCGGGGCCGCGGAACGCCATCCCGATGACGGTCAAGGTGATGAAAGCGGTTGCCAGCAGCACAAAAACGGCCTGCAACGCCCCTGCACGGGTCACGGCATACCAACGGCGCAAACCGATATAGCCGCCGGTCAGGCCTGTCACCCATAAACCAAAGAGCACCACGCCGCGCCTCCCGGTTTCACCACCGGCACCCGCGGCATGGTTCGCCCATCCGTATTCATCAAGAAAAACCCACAGGAGCGTGATCACAACGCCTGTTCCCGCCGCGATCCCGGCCGCACACCTGTCACGTGGCGTGCCGAACCAGATCCCCGCGGCGTCATTCCGTTCCCCCAGAAAAGGCATCAGCAACAACAAGAGTGCCGCCAGAAAAGGAATCACGGTGACCGCCAGCACCGGGGGAAAGTGCAGCAGCAGTTCCTGGAGACCGGCAAAATACCAGGGCGCTTTGGTGGGATTGGGGCTCAAGCCCGGGTTGGCCGGTGCATGCAGGGGGGCGTCAAAAATGACGGCCAGCAGGAGCAGCCCAGCCAGGAGGACCGCCGCCACCGACAGTTCACGCACGATAAGATGCGGTATGGTCGCCACCCGCACAGGGGCGTCGCCGGGCGTATCTTTCAGCCGTGGCGGCACCACCAAGCCGCCGGCCTTGCGCACCCGCCAAAAATGATACGCTAACAGGAAAAGAATGAGTACCGGCAAAACCGTGGCATGAACCGTGTAGAAGAGCTTCAAGGCAGCCGGACCGATCTCATCACCGGCCATGAGCAGGGCTTTTAGATGGGGGCCGAACCAGGGGACATAATCCAGCATGCCGGTGCAGATGGTGACCGCCCAGTAGGCCAACTGGTCGTAGGGCAGAAGATATCCGGTAAAATTGCCCATTAGCACCAAGGCCAGGAGCACCAGCCCGGCGATCCATGTGAGGTGACGGGGCGGCTGGAACGCGCCGGTAAAGAAAACCCGCAGCAGGTGTAAAAACCCTATCAGGACAAGCAGGGTGGCGCCCCAGTAGTGCAGATTGCGGACCAGTCTGCCAAAAGTCACATCATGGCGAATGGCCTGCACGGATTCATAGGCAAGCGTAGGAAAGGGTTCATAGACGAAGTTAAGCAGACCACCCGTGCCCCACTGCACCAGCACAAGTACGGCCGCCATGCCCCCCAACCCCCAGGAGAGCGTCAGCGGCAGGGTCGCGGCCGGTACGGTTGTCGGGCGGAAATGCAGCACCAGATTATTTAAATAACGACGACGACCGGCAGGTTTGGTCGAAGCTTCGCTGTTTGATATAAAGATCATGAGAAGACGGTTCCGAAGTTGAATCAGCGGGGTCAGCATCGCCCGAAAGTACCAGCATCAACGCGAATGATCAATCCCGAAGATAAAGGGTTCCCGATCGATGACCGGTATCGCGGCCGCCACAACGGCCGACACTGAAAAATATGAATATTTGATTGCAATCCCCGGCAGATATGCTTAGACTTTTGCGATCTTGACCAAAAAAATCCGACCGGCTTCACGGTACGCACCCAAAACCTTCGAGCCCTCGATACCAACCGACGATTAGCGGAGCGTTACCGTCTGCCTACTTTTTGGAGAACTATCATGACGATGACGACATGCCGGCTTCGCAAACAGATCATGGCCGCACTGACACTGGCGCTTTTTTGGATCGTGCCCCTCCATGTGGCATGGGCGGCGGACGCCAGACTTTCCAAAGGGCAAATACTCTATGTTCCGGTGTACTCCCACATTTACAGCGGCGATCGGGAGCGCCCCGTGTATCTTGCGGTCACCGTCAGCATCCGCAATACCGATCCGACCCATTCCATCCACATCACCGCCGTGGACTACTATGACTCCGCGGGCAAGCAGCTGCGGCGTTTTATGGAAAAGCCGATCACCCTGGCGCCCATGGCCGCCACCCGCTTTGTCGTCAAGGAATCGGACAAGTCGGGCGGCTCCGGGGCCAATTTCATCGTCTCCTGGCAGTCCGACACCCCGGTCAATCCACCGCTGACCGAGGGTGTCATGATCAGCACCGCCTCGCAGCTCGGCATTTCGTTCGTCACCCGCGGCGTTCCGATCGTTCAAACAAAACCCTAACCCATAAAGAGAATTGTTTGATGGATCCGTTATGGATTTCAGTCGCATTTCTTTTCGGATTTGCGATTCGCCAGGTCGGGTTACCCCCCCTAGTCGGCTTCCTGATGGCCGGCTTCGCCTTGAACGCAATGGGGATCGAGGGCGGCCCCATGCTGGAAAATATCGCCGACATGGGCGTTACCCTTCTGCTTTTCAGCATCGGCCTCAAACTGCGTCTCAAAAGTCTTCTCAAGCCGGAGATATGGGCTGGCGCCAGCATTCACATGGTGATCTCGGTGCTGCTTTTCGGGGCGGCCATGTATGCGCTGGGCATCGCCGGCACGGCGTATTTCGGCCCCTTGGATGTGAAGCTGACGCTACTGGTGGCGTTTGCCTTGAGTTTTTCCAGTACGGTCTTTGCGGTCAAGGTATTGGAAGATCGCGCCGAGATGCGATCGTTTCATGGCCAAGTGGCTATCGGCATCCTTATCATCCAGGACCTGCTGGCGGTGATCTTTATTACCGCTTCATTGGGTAAGTTACCGTCACCCTGGGCCATTTTGGCGGTGCCGGGCCTTTTCCTGCTGCGTCCCGTGCTCATGCACCTCATGGATCGCAGTGGCCACGGCGAATTGATGATCCTCTGCGGATTCCTCATGGCGTTGGTGTTCGGCGCCGGCCTCTTTGAACTGGTGGGCCTTAAAGCCGACCTGGGGGCCCTTTTCGTGGGTATCCTGCTGGCACCGCATGCCAAAGCGCCCGAGATGGCCAAGCATCTTCTGGGCTTCAAGGATTTTTTCCTGATCGGTTTTTTTCTCAGCATCGGCCTATCGGGAATCCCGACCCTTGCCACTTTCGGGGTCGCACTTCTTTTTGTGGCCGTGATGCCGATCAAGGTCGCGCTCTTCTTTATCCTTCTAACCCGGTTCAAGCTGCGCGCCCGTACCGCCGTCCTGACATCCCTCAACCTGGCCAACTACAGCGAATTCGGCCTGATCGTCGGTGCCATCGCCACAGGCAACGGCTGGATCGGTGCGGAATGGCTGACGATCATCGCCATCGCCCTGTCCCTTACCTTCATCCTGGCAGCACCATTGAACACCCATGCCGATCGCATCTACCAGCGCTTTAGTAAAACCCTGAAACGGTTCGAAACCAATACCCGCCACCCCACCGACGCGCCCATCAATGCCGGTGGCGCGGTCATCGCTGTTTTCGGCATGGGTCGACTCGGCACCTGTGCCTATGATGCCATGGTGGAACGCCACGGCGCGGTGGTGATCGGCGTTGATTTTGACCACGAAACCGTGGCCTACCATCAAAAAGCCGGACGTCGGGTGGTATTCGGCGACCCCACCGACCCCGACTTTTGGGCGCGGGCCCTGGCGATCAGCCAGATGCGCCTGACCATGTTGGCGACACCCAGCCAGACCGCCAATCTGGCAGCCGTCCGGCAGTTGCGATCCAAAGGCTTTACCGGCATGATCGCCGCAACCGCCCTGTTCGATGACGAAATTCCGGACCTGGAAAAGGCCGGTGTCGATGCCGCCTTCAACCTATACGGCGAGGCGGGATTGGGGTTTGCCGACCATGCCAATGAACTGCTCGAAAAACGATTGCCCAAACCCCATCGCCCACTGACATGATTTGTTTCACATGAACGCGATAAATACAGAGCGCGGCGCTGGCCAGACATCGTTCCGCACGCAACGATGTCTCCTTTTTTTGACCGGGAATCGATATGACAATGGCACAGAAAGTCATTCTGGACCTCGACAACGCCCTGACCATCCCGGTCCAGGACACCGATGACGCGCTGGCCCTGGCGCTGGCCCTGGTGTCCCCGGAGTTGCAAATTCTGGGCTGCACTACCTGTGCGGGCAACTGCCGCACACCGCAGTCGACCCTGAACACCCTGAGGCTGCTGGAAGCGGGGGGTATCCATGCCATTCCGGTTGCGGAAGGTCATGCACGAGCGCTGACACGAGATCGGGAACCCCACTTCCGCTATCTGGCGTCCAAGACCGCGGGAACCGGGCGCCGCTACTGGGACAATGTACCGGCACCGCCCGAAACCCGCTTGGCCGCCCATTCCCTTTCGGCCGCGGAATTTATCATCCAGACCGCCCGCCGCCATCCCGGCGAGGTGATTCTCGTGGCCCTGGGCAGCCTGACCAATCTGGCGCTGTCCCTGCTGGAGGCCCCGGAAACAGCGGCCCTGCTCAAAGGTGTGGTGCATATGGGCGGCAGTTTCGATCCGCCAGGCAGCCCGCCCTTTATCTGGCAAACACCCGATATCCCGGACGACGTCTGGCGGAGCACGCTGCGCTTCAACACGGTTTTTGATCCGGAAGCCTCCGCCGTGGTCTTCCGATCCGGCATTTCCGTGACGCTGGTCCCGGCCAATGTGACCGCCCTCGTTTTCCAACGGCCAATTCATCTGGAACGACTGCAGGCTGGGGGAACCCATTGGCACCGCTATCTCGCAACCTATGCGCGCCCCTGGGTCGAGTGGTCGATCCACGAGCGAAAGCTGCCGGGCGCCCACATGCACGACCCGCTGACCGTGGCCGCCGTTATCGACGCGGCCTTCTTTCAGTTCACATCCATGGATCTGAGCGTGCCGGCCCTGTTGACCGGGAAAGGCCCCTGGTTGACGGTGGATTCCGGCGGCCTGCCCGTAAACGTCGCCAGCGAAGTGGACGCCCCCCGTTTCGAAGCCTGGTTGGCCGATCGCCTGCCCGCACCGATTCTGGAGCGTTATCTCGCCCTTGCAGCATCAGCGGAGTGAGGCTGTTTGACGTGGGCTTTAAAACGGTTTTTGACGGTATGGTTTTTTATTTCCCTCTGTCCTGCGCCGAGCATCGACGATGCGGACGGAAATAAGCGCGCACTGTTTACCTGCCGCAGGCGGGTCTGAGCCCGCTATTATGCGGGCATGTTTCCGCGTGCGCCAGCCGCCCAAACCGGGCGATCTCTCGCAAACCCCACCGGGTTGTCGGCGGACACCAGCGGGTTTAATCCGCCAGTGCCGGATTGCAGGCCCGCGCATAGCGATTTGCAACCGCCCCAATCCGGTCCAGCACGATCTGTTCCGGGTCGTTAGCAAGGCGTCCGTCGCGGATTTTTTGCCCGGCTTCCGGCAGGTGATGCAGGACAAGGGACAGCGGGGGCGGCGTCTGACGTAAGGTGGCAAAGAGGCGTTCCAGGGCCGCCTGCGCCTCAGGTCGGCTCCAGTAATATCGGATCCGGTCGGAATAGGCGTGCTGCCGTAAATACGCCAGCTCCTCTTCCGACCCCTGGTAATAGTGCTGCCAGGATCCTGGATCGGATACCATCAAATCCTCCATGATTGCCGGCAGATAGGCGTCAGTGACGCTTTTACGACCCCCGTATGCGTCTTTTTCAATCTCGGCCAGGGCGAAAAAGGCCTCCCGCATGGCATAGGTCAGCGCAGGGCCGACTTTGAGGATTCCGAAATGATCCGCCACCATGCGCGCCAGTGCGGCCGGGGTTTGAAAATCCGTGGAGTGGGCTTCGAAGACCAGATGGTCCACCTGTCGTTGGATATACGCGACCAGGGGCTGCATCCGATCGGATGCATACGGGTGCACCTTGCGCGGCCTGAACTCCGCTCCAGTCTGGACCACGAGGGCCAGAACCCGCTGCCAGGCATTCGACAGCCCTCGGTCTTCAAAGGCGCGCCGGCAGGCCGACACGGTTTCGCCGACTTGTTCCGCATCCGTCACCGGAACGGCTTTTTCAGCCATGTCGCCGCCTCCCGGCGACGGGACGTCCGAACCAATGACGTAATAGGGTGGCGAAAAGCCTGCCTGGCGGGCTGTTCGCTCCGCCACCCGGCACAGATCCGCCGCCCGGCGGCTGATCAATTCAAGGGGCAGGCTGCCGTCCGACTGCCGGGCCTCATCGCCGCAGGGCGTGGTGGTGTCCAGATGGATCTTCCGGTAGCCGGCCTGCACACAGGCCGATGCCAGTGCCGATGCCTGCTGCAACGCATGGTCGGCGGACGCGTGGCGCCAGGGATGCAGGCCGATATGATCCCCCCCGACAATAATTCTGTCGGATGGCAGACCAATCTGCATCGCCATCTGAAGCACCTGGCGCCGAAAACGGTGGGGGGTGAGCCCTGTATAACCGCCGGACAGATTCACCTGACTGGCGGTGGATTCAATGAGCGCCACCGTGCCATCGCGGAGCGCCTGCTGCAAAACCGCCCGAATCGCATAGGCGTTCGCCGTACAGGCAGCATACATACCGAACGGCTCGCCCTGCTTCTGACGCTGAACCACCGCCTCCAGCATCGAGGCGGCTGTATGGTCAAAAACCCCGGAAGACATGATTTAAATCGCCTGCAATCCTTTTCCTGTAATGCGTTTCATTATTTTGAATGGACGCGGCCCGTTCCCGGCTTGACACCCCCAGGGCTTTCTTCTAAAATCGCCCAGTTTCTTATCACGCACCGACTGCCTGAAAGCCTATGACCCACACAGACGATTCCACACAGACACCCAAAGACCGTCCGCTTCCGCGAAAAGTTGCCGCCCTTCTCGTCTACAGCCGCCCTGTGCTCGTTTTCGGCGGCATGATCTGCGCCCTGGCCGTAATGTGGCAGCAGGATCCAAGGGTCTATACTCTCGGTGTCAGCCTGCTGCTGCTGTCCATGACCTTCGACCTTGTGGACGGCTGGTTTGCCGCCCGTTTTCGTCCCGATGCGCCCCTGGCCCACCTAGCCGATCGCTTGATGGACAAACTGGTCTATTCCATTATTTTTCCAGTCATTGCCGTCGGCATGATGTGGCGCCTCCTGGTCATTACGCCGGACCACACCAAAGGTCAATTGCTCCATGCTGTTTTTGTCCTGCTGCTGTGCGTGACCGTGCTGATCCGGGACAATTTTGCCGCTTTCATGCGG
>Ga0180436_10005178_pt1 | contig 11585 bp, 1 predicted proteins | sample SS_ome_2_FD_132434 | JGI IMG/M metagenome (GOLD analysis project Ga0180436, IMG submission 132434) | Hypersaline lake sediment archaeal communities from the Salton Sea, California, USA - SS_3_S_2 metaG | ecosystem: Environmental > Aquatic > Non-marine Saline and Alkaline > Hypersaline > Sediment...
CCTCGACAACGGCCGCTTCAATGAGGTGATGGACATGCTGCGCTACCACCGCGCGGCCTGCCTGCACTACGGCCACTGCCACATGATGGTGCCCCTCGACCTCGACTTAAGCGACCTCGACGGCTGGCTGCCGGGCCAGCCGGGCAGCGTCGGTTGCCTGAGCTACATCGGAACTGAACGTGGCGATTGGCAGGACGTAGGTGTCGAACACGCCGAGGTGCCGAGCCTGATCGTCCTGCAGCACTTCCTGCTCTGGCGGGCGATGCATGAGGCCGGGGAAGGTGGCGTTGCCGACGCCTTCATCTCCGAGGCCTGGCAGTTCCTGACCCACAACCTGCTGGGCATGGACTACGACCCGGGCCGCGGCGTGAGGTTCCACGGCGATGAAACCTATGCCGGGGGAGCACTTTATTCGACCTACGACCGCGAAGCGAGTGGCGCGATCGGCTATCCCAACGGCTACATCCCGACGGAATTCTACAGTTACGACAACACGATGCTGCACCGCTGCGCGGCCGGCGCCTGGCTCGACATGGCGGTGGCGGTACTCGACATGGACAGCGGGTTTCCCTGGGTCGCACAGTCCCAGCAGCAGGCGATGGTGGTACTCGAGGACATGACACGGATCCTCGGCACGCAGTACCTCAACATTTTCGGCCAGGGGGCGATGGCGATCAGCCCCGCATCCCAGGAGCGCTGGCTGGCGCCCTACGCCAATATTGCGCTGCGCCCCGGCTGGCTCGGGCTCGACTACGGCCCGCCCCTGGAAACCAACTACTGGCAGGCGGCCAAGGACGGGCTGTGGCAGCGGCCTTACCCGCTGACCACGCCCTGGAGCGGATACTTCACCGGCCACAGCCTGGGTTACTGGCTCAGCGCCGCGGCGCGCAACGGTGACGAGTACTTCGCCGAGGAGGCACTGGACATGCTGCTCAGTGCGGCGACCCCGGAAGGCGCGTGGTGCGAAGTGCTGGACGAAGACGCCACCCCCGTGGAGATCTACGGGCGCGTCAACCGCATCCGGCCCTGGGAGAGCGGCGTCAACTACCACGCGATCGTTGAAACTCTCAGCCACGAAGGACCCTGGCTCTATTTCGACCCGGCGAACCAGGGTTGGGAACCGGAGCCGGTCACCCGGGGCAACCGCGCCGCGCCGTACCCGTTCACCGAGGTCCTGGCGATCACTAGGGAGCCGGGCTGCCTGGAGCGGGTCAGGGCGGACCACCGCTTCGCCGAAGTCGCACCGGAACGGGTCCGCTGCTGGGATGCCGGGATGCCCTTCAGCATTGCCGACCTGCGGGAAACGCTCCTCGGCGAGAACATCATCCTGCTTGACGAGCAGGTGAATCCCGGCGACGGGCTGCTGATCCCTTACTTCTACTTCGATGAAGGTGTCAGGGGTGGGCTGGACCGGCGGACATTCAAGGATGAAGAGTTCTGGTCCGGTGAGGAAATGGCGGAGCTGCTGGCGGAGTACGAGTCCAAGGGCGGGACGGTGCTGACCTCGGAATCGCTGGAGTACAAACTCGCGGACGGTGAGGTCGTTGCCTTAAGAATGCTGGTCGTGCTCTGCACTGACACCTTCACCCATCAGATGACGCAGGCCGAGGTTGAGAATTTCCATCACGAGGTTGCACAGTGGATAGACTGGTACGACGGGGTGGCCGGCGACCGGTTGCGCCTTGAACTCGACTACCTGCAGATCGACCAGCATCTCACGCCACGGATGTCCGGCCCCCAGGGCAGCGAGGTCTACTGGATGGGCTACGAGGACGCCGGGCAGCTGCTACGCGACCGCGGGATCGCGGACGGCGCCTACGACAGCGTGGCGTTCTTCTGGGGCTGGAGCCGCGGGTTTACCTGGCCCGATGGTACACCGGCCAAGCAGGCCTACGGCGGGGCGGCCCAGGGCCCTAGCGACGACATGGCGTTCCTGGGGCAGGCCGGCAAGACGAGTTACTTCGGGTCGGCGGTCCGCACCGAGCGCCCCGGCGGCCCGTCCAAGACCGCGCTGCATGAGTACCTGCACAACATCGATGCGATGTTCGAGTACGTCGGTGACAGCCGGATATTCCATCCCGACCACATGAGCCGTAACATGGAGACGCTTCTCAGCGAGGCGCCCGGTGGCTTCGAGCAATGGGGTTATACCGACGACGAGGTCCGGGAGATGGTCGCGGCGGAGCTCAGAAACGAGATCCACTTCCCCTGGCCGACGCAGCTTGTCTATTACGAGCAGGCGCTCACGCGCATTCCCCGCGAGGACTACGCCGCGCTGCTCAAGAACTTCGGCCGCCGGGCTCCGCGTGAGCCCCGGGCGTATGTCTACGAGCATTTCATCCTGCCGGAGGGGGTCGAGCCCTACCAGGTCTACTTCCATTCGCGCGATGGCCTGGAGCATGTCGTGGTCGAGGAATACGATTTCGTCGACAAGGACCACCGGCTCAGTGCCCATGACCTCTGGTGTGGGAATCCACAGCCGCCGGGGTCGCAGCTGGCCTGCCTCTGCCCCGAGCTTGAGATCGCCTGCCCCGACGTAATGACCCATGTCATCGGAGAGGATGCGGGGGTGATCGAGGTCAACCTGGCCGGCCATGGTCCTGCGGAGAACTACGCTGACGTGAAGGTGTGGGCGGATCTCAATGGCGACCGCTTCGAGCTTGCGCCGGGTGGCAACGGGAACTATTCCTTCGCGCTGCCGGGCGGCCTCGGTGAGAGCAACGACCTCGTGTTTCACGTCGATGCCGGGATCTATGCCTGTACGCCGGTGCCGGTGGAACTCATCGTTCGCCCAGCCTGGGAGCTTGGGCTCGACTGGGCCAACATGGGTTCCGACACCAACGGGATCCGGCTGATGCTCAGCGGCCCGGAGGGCGAGTATATGCTCACGGCGGATGTAAGGTCGCGGTTCAACACTATTCAGCAGTTACTCTGCGCGGATGGGTTGCTGCGCGAAATCGATATCCACGCGGAGATCGGCGCGGTTCCCGGCTATGACTCGCAGTTTTCAACCGGGGCTGGCCCCGTGGAGATCAAGGCCTGCCCGGCGCAGGTCCTGGTCGAGCGCACGGGCACGGACGGTTCCGTTTCCAGCCACCTGCATGAGTTCCCGCAGACGTTGAACGCGTCGCGCCTGCTGTTCGGCGTGCCGGAAGATAAGCTGCCGGATTACGTCATCAGGTCTTATCCGGTTTTGGATGGCGAACCGGACCGCCGGCTCTTCATCCCCCAGATCAACCTGACACATGAATCCGGCAACGTCTTCACCGGTACGATCGACTCTTATGATGACGCCATGGTGCAGCTCGGTATCGGCTACAGCGCAGAGGGGTTGATCATCGCCGGGTTTATCAGAGATGACATGATGCCTGCCAATGGAACCTGGGACTCCGACCGCCTCAACCTCGTGTTCGACGCTGAACTGAACACCACGGAGGACACCTATCCCGATGGTGCGGTCGGGCATACGGCCTGGGAGCGCGATGACTACTGGGTCATTTTGCTGCCCTGCCAGCAGGACGGGCCGCAGACGATGCGCCTCGGGGGCGAGAAACCCGGTGGTGGAGTCGGTTACTACGGCTCCGTCGAAGGAGCGCAGGCCACGGTCACGGAAAGTGAGGGAGCCCGCAGCATCCGCTGGGAGATCCCCTGGAGCGAACTGCCGTTCCTGGATTACCCGGAACCCGGCACGCTGATCGGCTTTACCGTATTCTACAGCGACTACGACGAGAGCCTCGCCGAGATGATGTACCTCACGGACTGGGGTACAGAGGAAGGCATCGAATGGCGCTTCTGGGACACGGGGCTGCTGTACTTCGCGGAGTAAGAAGCGTAGGGGTGAAGCCGTGCTTCACCCCTGTTGTTTTCATCGTCAATAGCTGGCGAAGCATGGCTTCGCCACTACGCTTATCTAACCCTCTTCTACCTCCGCCAGTTCGCAGCCCAGGCTGAAGGGGTTGCCCTCGATCCTTGCCGCATCCTCCGGCGCGCTACCTTCGACGACTTCGATCGCCGCCGCGTTGCAGGTGCTCAGCAGGTCGGCTTTCACCGCGGCCAGGGCGTCCGCGCTGTAGCGCTTCTGCGCCGCTTCGCCATCAACGTAAAGCGTCAATGTGGCCACCGGGACCTTGATGCTGATGCTGCGCTCGCTCTTCCATTTGCGCACCAGTGCCACTGCATCAACCAGCAGTGTCCCGGCCTGCATGTCGCTGTCCGCGGCGACACTGCGGTCGCAGGGCGGCCAGGCTTCTTCGTGGAGGCTGCGCTTTTGGCTCCACTGCGCGAAGTACCAGCTCCAGCACTCCTCGGCGACATGGGGCAGCACCGGGGCGAACATCTTCAAACAGGCGCTCAGTGCCAGGAACAGCGCGGCCTGGGCGCTTCTTCGCGCCGCGTCGAGATCACCCTCGATCACGCCGGCGACGGACTCGTCACGGTAGAGCCGGCCCTTGGATAGTTCGAGGTAGTTGTCGCAGAAATCGGCCCAGAAGAAGTCCTCGGCACTCTGCCGCGCGTCACCGAACTCATAGACCTTGTTGGCGGCCGTCGCGCGCTCGATCGCCTTTCTGAGCTTCTCAAGCATCCATTTGTCAGTGGGCTCGGTGACCATCGCCAGCAGCGCGGTGATGTCCGGCGTACCGGTGGTTTCATCGATGGGGGGTTTGAACTCGAGCAGATGCCTAAGCGCGAACTTCGTCGCGTTGAACACCTTGTTGATCAGGCGCTTGCCGTCGGTCAGTGACTTCTCGTCATAGATCGTGTCCGTGCCGAGTTTGCAGCCGCTGGCCCAGTAGCGCAGGTTGTCCGCCGTATACTTCTCGACCATCTCAGCCGGGGTCACGACGTGGCCCTTTGACTTGCTGATCTTCTTACGCTTGGCGTCCTGGGCGTGGCCGCTGATCACGATGTCGCGCCAGGGGATCGTATCGAAGTGGTAGTACGCCTTGGCGATCGTGTAAAACGCCCAGGTGCGGATGATGTCATGGGCCTGGGGCCGCAGGTCGTAGGGGAACAGCTTATCGTGGCGGTCCTGTTCCTCAGGTGTGCTCGCGCCGATCCGCAGGTGGGTGTTCAAAAGCGGTGTGACACTACTCGTCGCCCAGGTGTCCATCACGTCGGGCTCGGGAGTCAACTCTGTAGGGGCGAAGCCGTGCTTCGCCTGATCCGCATCCTCTACGCCATCCTGGGCGAAGCTCGGCTTCGCCCCTACGGGTCTATCGACCAGCGGGTTGACGGGCAGCTGGTCCTTGCTGGCAAGTACTATGTTCCCGTCGGCGTCATACCAGACCGGGAAGGGCACGCCGTTGTAACGCTGGCGGCTGATGCACCAGTCCTGGTTGAGTCCCTCGACCCAGTGCTCGAAGCGCTTGTACATGTACTCCGGATGCCACTTGACCTTGCGGCCCTGGGCGATCAGCTCCTTTTTGTGGTCGAGGAGGTTGATGTACCACTGGGGCGTGACGAGGATCTCGATCGGCACGCCGCCGCGTTCGCTGAAGCGCACGGTGTGGGTAATGTCCTCGACCTTTGTCAGCAGGCCTTCTTTCTCAAGCTGCTCGCGGATCCAGGCGCGGGCCGGCTTGATCTTCATACCCGCCAGCTCAGCGGCGAACTCCGCGGCACGCTCGGGGTTGCGGCTCGGCCAGCGCCGGGCGAGGTCCTCGCGGCAGGCTTCGCAATAGCCGTCGGGGTTTTTCGGGATCGCGTTGCGCTCCTGTGCCGGGACGTAGCAGCCGTCGAAGCCGGCCATCTTGCCGTCCTTGCCGATCACCACTCGCGTCGGCAGGTGGAACTCCTGCCAGTGCTCGACGTCTTCCTGGTCGCCGAAGGTGCAGCACATCAGGATGCCGGTGCCCTTCTCGGGATCGGCCTTCTCGCTGGGGAGGATCGGCACTTCGACGTTGAACAGCGGGGTGACCGCCTTGCGGCCGAAGAGGTGCTTGTAACGGTCGTCGTCCGGGTGGGCGAAGACTGCCACGCAGGCCGGGATCAGTTCCGGGCGCGTTGTGGCGATCGTCACCGGCTTGAGCTCGCCATCTTCTTCCTCGAAGTGGAAGGTGATGTCATGGAAATGGCCACCGACCTCCTTGTCCTCGATCTCCGCCTGGGCGATCGCGGTCTGGTCGGCCCAGCACCACTGGGTCGGGGCTTCCTTGCGGTAGATGTGCTTTTTCTCGTAAAGGTCGATGAAGCTGGCTTGGCTGATCGCCCGGGAGCGTTCATTGATCGTCGTGTAAAACTGCTCCCAGTCGCAGCTGAGCGCTACGCTCTGCCAGAGGTCCTTGAATTCCTGCTCGGCTTCCTTGAGGATCGGCTCGCAGAGTTTGATGAACTCCTCGCGGCCGACCTCGTGGGCACGCTTTTCCGTCGCACGCTCGACGAGGCGCTCGCTGGGCAGCCCGTTGTCGTCGAAGCCGAAGGGGTAGAACACGTGCTTGCCGGTCATCCGCTGGTAACGCGCCGAGAAGTCGGTCTGCGTATAGCTGAAGATGTGGCCGATGTGCAGCGCGCCGCTGACCGTCGGCGGGGGGGTGTCGATGCTGTAGACCTCTTCGCGCGGGCGCGCCGGGTCATAGTTGTAGACGCCGCAGTCGAGCCAGTACTGCTGCCAGAACTTCTCCCGCTCCAGGCCGCCGTAGCGCTTCGGCAGGTCGTCAATGTTGTTGATCGGTTTCGGGTATGCCATGTTGTTCTCGTTTATCTCCGGAAATGCAATCCCCAATTATATAGCCGGGTCGCTGCCGGTCGCATGCGCTGGCGGGGGAGGGTGAGCGCGCGTCCTAGCGGACTACGCCTGCGGCGAAGCGCATCCACCGTGTCAGGGTAGACAGTCTCCGCCTCTGTGCTCCAGGAGTCATGGTATGGGGATTATAACTCAGCGGAAGTAAACCATTGCACGAAACCATGATTTAGCCGATGGTTCAGCGCGGGATGCATCGGTTTCCAGGCGGTTTGCCCGATTCAGCATGCCCGGTACTCGATCAGAGGTATAATCCTGCTCGTACTGAGACAGTTTCTCAATACACATTGAGCATATTATTAAGGTAGAATCCACTCAGAATTACTGATTTGGAGTTAATCATGCGAACGAATTTCCGGCTGATACTGGTCGCGCTAGCGCTCGTCCTGATGGCGGGTTGCGGCGGCCAAGGCGGCCTGGATGCACAGTGGTTGTCCAGCGTCGATGAACCGGCTAGAGTGAACGGTGAGTTTAGTGTGGAAGCACTTGGCGAAATCGGCCAGGACAGCCTGCAGGTCGAGCTTGAGCCCGTTGACGGCAAGGTCATGGCCCGTGTCTCGGCACGCCGGCCGTTCCGTGCCTCGGGAATATACCTTGACCTGAACTACGACGGGAACGAGTACCGGCCCCTGGCCGCGCAACTCACCGATGCCATCGCGCTGCCCGTCGACAGCCTGGTTATCAAGGTGCTCGATACCCCGGGCCGGGTGTCGCTGGCCAAGCAGTCGCTGAACCCCGGTGCAGCGGATGTGGCTGCCGGTGAAGTTGTGGCCGAAGTGCTGTTTGACCGGCAGCCCTTTGATCCCGCCACCACCCGGGATGCAAGCTCGGTACCGGTGACCACCGCCGCGCTCAGCCCCCTGGTCTGGGATGCGGACAGCGGACTCTTGCGCTGGTACCTGGTCCACCAGGGTGACTATGACCAGAACGGCGAGGTCAACGGGTCCGACCTGGCACCCCTGGGCCGGCTCTACGGCGAGACGGGCCCCTTCGCCTTCGAGGTCGAGGAGTCCGTCGTTGACGGTGACAGCAACGGTGAGATCGGCGTCACGGACCTGACGAGCATCGGGCAGAAGTACGGCAGCACGATTGCCGGCTATAACCTGTATGCCAGTGCCGACCTGAATGATATTCCGGCCAGTTATGACGAGCCCTCCAAGCTCACGCCGGTCGCGACTGTCTATCTCGCTGAAGCAGAGAACCTTGGCCAGGGGGAGCGCCTATGCTTCTCCCACGCCCCCGCCCTTGAGCAATACAGCCTGATGTTCTGGGTTCGGCCCTTCGTGGATGATGGCATGGGCGGCTTTAATGAAGGCACGCGCAGCAACATCAACGGGCCTGACCTCGACAGCCCGCCGCCGGTCGGCGGCTCAGGTAACACCGGTTACAACATCGCCCCGGTGGCGATGCTGGAATTGGCCTTTAATGGAGATGCCATCCCGCTGCAGACCACCTTCGACGGCTCGGGCAGCAATGACCCCGATGGCAGCATCATGTTCTACGAGTGGGACTTCGAAGGCGATGAGCTGTTTGACGCCTACGGCCTGGCGGCTGTCATCGACCACACCTATACCCAGCCGGGAACCTACGCCCCGGTTTTGCGGGTGACGGACAACGAAGGTGCACAGGACACGCTCCAGTTGCCCGAGTTCACCGCGAACCTTGCCGAGGTCACCAACATCAACCCCAGCGCCGACCTGTTCGCCACCGACATCTTCGGCTACGCGCCGTTGACCGTCGGCCTGATCGGCAACGGCAGCCGTGATGTTGACGGTATCATCGAGTACTTCTCCTGGGACTTCGACGGAGACGGCACATTTGACCTCAACAGCGGCAACGATTCCTCGGTGCTGCATACCTATGAAACCGACGGTGTCTACAACGTCAGGCTGCAGGTGGTGGATGACCGGGGTGGCAGCGACCAGGCGGTGCTTGAGATCACGGTGATCCCGCAGCCGGTCAACGAGCTGCCCCAGGCCGAGATATCGGCTACTCCGCAGACCGGCTTTGCCCCTCTGTTGGTGGAGTTCGACGCCTCCGCCAGTGCTGATCCCGACGGCACGATCGCCGAGTATGCCTGGGACCTGGACGGTGACGGTGGCTACGACACCTTCACCGAAGGCCCGCAGCTCAACCACACCTACACCGGGCCCGGTACCTTTAGCGCGGGCCTGCGTGTGACGGATAACCTGGGTGGGACCAGCAAGGCCGTGGTCGAAGTATCGGTGAACATCCTCGGCAATGTCGAGCCCACCGCCGATCTCGCGGCGACACCTCCCAACGGGACCGTCCCGCTGACGGTGGGCTTCGATGCGAGCACGTCCACCGACTCGGACGGCAGTATCGTGCGCTACGACTACGATTTCAACAACGACGGTGTCTGGGACGCCTACGACAACGGCCCGGCCGTCAACTGGACCTACAACGACCCGGGGTCCTTCACCGCGCGGGTGCGGGTGACGGACGACAGCGGCGCCCAGGATATCTCCCAGCTGCTGATTGAAACCAACGCGCTCAGCAACAGCCTGCCGGTGGCCAGCGTTACCGCGCTGCCGACTGTGGGTGTCGCTCCCCTGACCGTGCTCCTCGATGCCTCGGGCAGCAGCGACTCCGACGGTTCGATCGTGAGCTACGAGTGGGACTTCAACGGTGACGGGATCTACGACGGGTACGGCGGCCAACCCCAGGTGACGCACACCTACAACACCGTCGGTATCATCGATGTCTGGGTCCGGGTGACCGATACCAAGGGTGCCCAGGCCACGAACCAGGTCGCGGTCGAAGTTGCGAGTGCGACCAACAGCTCACCCATGGCCGACCTGCAGGTCACGCCGGCTTCCGGGGATACACCGCTGACGGTCACCCTGGATGCTTCGGCCAGCGTCGATAACGACGGGAGCATCGTGCTCTACGAGTGGGACTTTGACGGCGACGGGCTCTGGGACGGCTACAGCTCCCAGGACACGGTCAGCCACGTCTATAACGCGACGGGCAGTTTCAGCCCCCGCCTGCGCGTGACCGACGACGGCGGTGCCCAGGACGATGCGACCGGTGGCGTCACGGTTACCGCACCGGGCAATGCCCAGCCCACGGCAGCGCTGCTGATCACGCCGGCGAGCGGCGCAGCCCCGCTGGCGGCGATGGTCGACGCCTCGGGCAGCAGCGACTCCGATGGCTCGATCGTACTGTATGAGTGGGACCTCGACGGAGACGGGCTCTACGACGCCTACGGCAGCCACCCCGACTTCAACTACACGTTCACCACCGTCGGCACCATTACGGTGAAGGTACGGGTAACCGACGACGGCGGCAGCCAGGACACGGCCACGCAGTCCGTGACCGTCACCGGTGCCGGGCCCGGCGGAAACGCCCCGACTGCATCCGTGACGGCCAATCCGCTGTCGTTCATGACCGTCCCCGTGACGGTGACCTTCGATCCCAGCGGCAGCACCGACCCGGAGAATGGCATCGTCCGCTACGACTGGGACTGGGACAGTGATGGCCTCTATGACAACACGTCATTCTCGAACGCAACGGTGCAGCACACCTTCACTACCTTCGTTGTGCATACGGTGACGCTGCGTGTCACCGATGACGAGAACCTGTTCGATACCGACACGGTAACGATCAACCCGGACATCCCGCCGATCGCCGATATCTCGCTTAGCCCCAACCCCGCCGGGTTGAACGAGACGATCACCGTGGACGCCTCCGGCAGTACGGACCCCGGTGGTTCGATTACGAAGTACGAGTTCGACCTGGACGGCAACGGTACCTACGAGACGGATAACGGTGCGAACCCGGTTGCCACGACGTCATTCTCGTCGGCCGGTGACTACACCGTTCGCGTGAGGGTCACGGACAACAACAGCAACACCGACACCGACAGTGCAACAGCACAGATCCGCTTCGCTGACATCACGCGGATCGGCGGTACATCTACCTCCGGGGACCAGATCGGTTTCGCCCTGATCAACGGCAACCCGGCGATCACCTTCTATGAAGGTACCAACGACGACCTCAAGTACGTCCGGGCGACCAACGCGACGGGCAGCGCCTGGGGCTCGGTGGTAACGATCACGACCAACAACAACGTGGGCCGTGAAACGTGCCTCGTCGAGGCCAACGGCCGGCCGGCCGTGGTCTACGAGGACCAGACGGCTAGCAAGTTCTATTACCTGCGGGCCAACAACTCGACGGGTTCGAGCTGGACGCCGGCGAACCAGATCCTGCTCCACGACGGCAGCACCGGTGCCACCGACATGATGATCATCGACGGCAACCCCGCGGTGGCCTATGCCACCAACTCGCCGTCCACGCTGCGCTATCGCCGGGCGAGCAACGCCGACGGCAGCGCCTGGAACGCATATGCGACGGTGAACTCCGGCGGGACCAACGGCGGGGCCGACCCCTCGCTGGCGGTCGTCAACGGCATGCCGGCGGTGGCCTTCTTCTACTGGGACGGCAGCGCGGGCATCCGCTACCGCCGCGCGACCAACATCAACGGCACGGCCTGGGGTTCCCTGGTCACCGTGGCCAGCCATGGCACGGTCAACGACAGCTATGACACCCCGAGCCTGGCCGTGGTCAACGGCAACCCGGGCATCGTCTACCACCGCCGGGTGGACAACGCGGCGGTCTTCAAGCTCGGTAACGACGCCAATGGGTCATCCTTCGGCAGCGAGGTGGCGATCAAGACCGGTGGCGACCACGGCGACGACAGCGCCCTGGTCTTCATTAACAGCCTGCCGCTGGCGGCTTACCTTGACGATGGCAACGGCGACCTGCTGATTTCCTACGGCAGCAACGCCAACGGCTCGGCCTGGGACGCCAGCCAGTTGCTGGA
>Ga0180436_10005182_pt1 | contig 11578 bp, 9 predicted proteins | sample SS_ome_2_FD_132434 | JGI IMG/M metagenome (GOLD analysis project Ga0180436, IMG submission 132434) | Hypersaline lake sediment archaeal communities from the Salton Sea, California, USA - SS_3_S_2 metaG | ecosystem: Environmental > Aquatic > Non-marine Saline and Alkaline > Hypersaline > Sediment...
GCCATCGGCGAGCGCGTCGGCGAGCTGGGCCTGGTACTCCGCCTCCGTGAGGCGGCGTCCCTCATCTGCGTGCGTGATGAAGCCGAGCTCGACGAGGATGGCGGGGATGCGGCTGTTGCGGATCACGTAGAACAGGTTCTGGCGCACGCCGCGGTCGTGGGCGCCGGTGCTGCCCACCAGGCGCTCCTGCACCAGGTCGGCGAGGTTCATCGAGTAGTTCAGCTGTGTCTCGCGGAGGATGTCGCCGGCGATGTCGGCGGCGATGCGCTCTGCCTCCGCCGTGCGGGCGGCGCCGACGTCGCCGCCACCGTTCTCGCGGATCGCGCGCTCGATCTGCCCGGGGTCGAGCGGGCGGCCGAACACGAAGGTCTCGATGCCCTGCGCGGCGCCGCTGTCGGCGCCGTTCGCGTGGATCGAGACGAAGATGTTGCGATCGGTGGTCGCGAACGTCGAGCGCTCCTGCAGCGACAGGAAGGTGTCGTCGTCGCGCGTGAGGATCACGTGCACGCCCTCGGCCTCCAGTTGCGCCTTGACGCGCAGCGCCACGGTGAGGACGACGTCCTTTTCAAAGGCCCATTCGGCGACCGCGCCGGGGTCGTGCCCGCCGTGCCCGGCATCGATGACGACCGTGTAGCGCCGAGGTGTCGCCTCGGCCACCGCCACGGGGGCTGGGAGCGGCTGCTGCGGGGGTGGGGGCCCCCCGATCTCACCGTCGGCCATGGGGGTGCCGGCCGCACCGCGAAGGTCGGGCGCGAAGTCGACGTAGACGGTGTCGCTGCCGTCGCGCGGCACCTGCCCGACGCGGTAGCCGACGCCGCTGGGCGCCAGCGGGTGGCGCGTCCGGACGACGAGCGCAACGACGCCGTCGAGCATCTGGTAGGCGACCGCGGAGACGTTCGGGTCGTCGTCGAACGCGCGCGCGAAGGCGGCGACGTGCACGCCGGGCAGCACCAGCGCCAGGGCGGAGCCGTTGACGGCCACCTGGAACGGGTGCCCGCTCGGCAGGTCGATGGCCACGCGGCTGACGCCGTCCGTGAGACCGATGCGTGGCGCCGCGAGCTGCACGGCCGCGGCAGGGTCGGGCAGGTCGACGGTGATGACGCGGGCGTCGCCGTGCCACGCGCTGTCGCCGCCGAGTGCCGCGACGAGCGGCGTGATCGGGACGTAGGCGACGCCGTCGACGAGGATGGCCATCGGGCTGTCGAGTTCACCGCCGTCGTAACGCACGGTGCCGGGGCGCTTGACCAGGCCCTCGCGCACGTCGGCGGTGGCGTCGATGACGACGCGGCGGATGCCGGCCGTGAACGTCAGGCGCTTGCTCGTCGGCTCGAAGTGGATCTCGAGTCCGGCGGCCGCGGCGAAGGCCGCCGCGCGCACGTAGGCGTTGCCGCTGTCGCCGTGAGCGACGAAGTAATACGGGCCCGCTTCGTCCTGCACGGCCCCGTTGATGGCCAGGAAGTTGTGCCGCTCCTGGGCCCAACCAGCGCCCGCGAGCCACAGCGAGAGCAGCGCGTATACGGCGACGAGGACGGGGCGGAGGCGGCTCGGCACGGCGAAAGCTACTGTAGCACGCACGTTTTCGGGTGACGTGCGATGCTCCACGTCCAGGACGGCGTTCCCACGCAGGGGGTGGGTGATGGCGCGCGGTGGGGACGCCGCGCGCGGATCGTCGGGGGGCGGTGCCGTATGAGAGGGCCGGGCTCCACCAGGGCCCCACATGAGAGGGCGCGCTTCGCCCACTGCGTGGGGTGCCGCCGGGGTGGAGGCGCGGGGGTAGAGCGGGTGAGACAACACACGGAAGGCGGCGCGGGGACGCTGCGCGTAGTTGCGTGGTACCGCGTGGTAGTGTACGAACATGGCACATCTTGCACGTGGCCCTGCGCTGCGTGGTTTCCGGCCAGGGGCGCGTTGGCTCGGTGCACCAGAAGCCTGGTCGCAGGCTGCGGATGGCACCGTCACGATCACCGCCCCCGGCACGTCCGACCGCTTCCACGACCCGTCCGGAACGGCACGTCAGGCGGACAGCCCGGTGTGGCTGACTGAGGTCGATCCGCCGGCGACACTCGTGGCTCACGTGACGGTCGCGTTCGTCGACACGTTCGACGCGGGCGTGCTCATGGTCTACCAAGCTACCGACGCTTGGGCCAAGCTCTGCATCGAGCAGGCGCCGGATGGGCGACCCATGGTCGTTTCAGTGGTGACCCGCGGGCGGTCGGATGACGCCAATGCCTTCGTCGTTGACGGTGACGCGGTGTGGCTTCGCGTCTCGTTGCTGGGTGGCGCCTACGCGTTCCACGCGTCGCGCGATGGTCGCGTCTGGGACCTCGTGCGCTACTTCGGACTCGGCGTCCGAGGACGGCCGCGGGTCGGCTTGTCGGCCCAGGCGCCGGTGGGATCCGGTTGTGTTGCGACCTTCAGCGGCGTACGACTCACGGCCGGCGTCGTGCGCGACATTCGCTCGAGTGCCTAGGGTCGGCCGCGACGTCCGGGTATGGAGCAGCGCGTGGGGCCGTCGTCGAAACGAGTCGGCCGCCTGGGAGGAGTAGCATGACGACCACCTGCATCCGGCACGCCGACTGGGCGATTGCGTGGGACGCCGGCACCGGCGGGCACGGGTATCGACGAGGCGTCGACGTTGCGTTCGACGAGCGAGGGGTCATCTACCTCGGCCCCTCCTATGCGGGGGTGGCTGATGTCGAGTTCGACGGCCGTGGCCGCATGGTCATGCCCGGACTCATCGACGTTCACTGCCATCCGTCGGCCCAGGCGATCTTCCGTGGGTACACCGAGGAGTTCGGCAACCCGAGGTTGTTCTACAGCAATCGGCACCGCCTCCGCCAGGCATACGAGATCGACGAGGAGGGTATGCGGGCATCGGCCGAGTTCACGCTTGCCGAGCTGCTCACGGGCGGCGTCACCACCGTCGTCGACCTTTCGCATGCGTACCCGGGCTGGCTCGACGTTCTCTCGCGTAGTGGCGTCCGCGCTTGGGTGGCCCCGATGTACCGCTCGGCGACCTGGTACACCGACACCGGCCAACAGACGCTGTATGAGGAACACCCGGACGGTGGGGCCGCGGCCTTCGAGGAGGCACGTGAGGTGATGGACGCGGCCGAGCGCCATCCGTCCGGGAGGCTCGCCGCGATGGTCTCACCCGCGCAGGTCGACACCTGCAGCGAGGCACTCCTGCGCGCCAGTGCGGAGCTCGCCACCATCACGGGGCGCTCGCTGCACGTGCATGCGGCCCAGAGCTACGCCGAGTTCAGTGGCATGACCCGCCGCCACGACATGACGCCGATCGAGTGGTTACACCACCTTGGTTTCCTCGGTCCTCGGACGATTATCGGCCACGCGGTGTTCACCGACGAGCATCCTTGGCTCCAGTGGCCAACGCGCCACGACGTCCGCCTACTGGCTTCGACCCGTACGTCGATCGCGCATGCGCCTACGGTGTTCGCCCGCGACGGCACCCTGCTGCACGACTTGGGTCGCTACGTGAGCGCGGGGGTCAACGTTGGGATCGGGACGGACACGCACCCCCACAACCTGCTCGAAGAGTTGCGTTGGGCCGAGGTTCTGGCGCGGGTCGCTGCGGGGACCACCCACCAACTGGGCACGGCCAAGGTGTTCGAGGCCGCCACCGTCGGCGGTGCGCGGGCGTTGGGGCGCGACGACCTGGGACGTCTGGCGGCGGGCAGTGCGGCCGACGTCGTGGTCGTCGACGTTACCCACCCCGCCATGCAGCCGTTGCGCGATCCGTTGCGCAGCCTGGTGTACGCCGCCGCCGACCGCGCCGTCGAGCACGTGTTCGTGGCCGGTCGTCAGGTGGTTGACGGTGGGCGGGTGACGACGCTCGATCGTTCCGGTGCAGCGCGCCGTCTGGCTGAAGCGCAGGCGCGCGCCGGTGCTGCGGTGGCTCGGCGTGACCCCGACGGCTTCGACATCGATGCGATCGCACCCCTGGCGCTGCCGTCGATCGAGGGTTGAGGCTTCCGAAGGACTCGGCGATCGGCCCGAAGCAGGGTGGTGTGGCGCGGTCGGGTCGACGATGGCGTTGCCCGCAAACTCGGTCCGGAACGGGTGGGCCCCGCAGTGCCTTGACGTACTGCGCGGTTCCGATCATAATCAATCAAGATCACTCAGCACGCCGCGCCTCGAGACGCACCGCGTTCGAGCGCCCCCGGCCCCACTTCGAGGAGGTGCCGTGTTACCCAGCGAACGTCGTCGTCGCCTGTTGGCGCGCCTGAACGAGGACGGTCCACTTGCTGTCCCCGAGCTGTCGGCGAAGCTGCGGGTCTCGCCGGCCACCGTCCGCCGCGATCTGCAGTTGCTGGAGTCCGCCGGTCGGCTCCAGCGCGTTCGTGGTGGAGCGGCCCCGGCCTCAGCGCCTGGCGACACGGCCGAGCCGCTGCACCAGGAGAAGGTGCGCCGCCACCTGCGTGAGAAGCAAGCGATCGCTTCCGGGGCTGCGGCCCGCGTGCGCGACGGGTTCGTGGTCGCGCTCGACTCGGGGACGACGACGCTCGCCTTGGCCAAGGAACTCCGTCGGTACGACAACCTCACAGTGATCACGACTGATCTGAAGATCGCGCTCGTCCTCGCCGACGCCCCGTCGATCGACGTCATCATCGTCGGCGGGAGCGTCCGCAAGAGCCTCTACTCCGTCGTCGGGCCACTGGCCGAGCGTGCGCTCGGCGATCTCAACGCCCAGGTCTGCTTCCTCGGCGCCGACGCGATCGACGTTGCCAGTGGGGTCACCAACGCCAGCCTGTCGGAGGTCGCGGTCAAGCGAGCCCTGCTGCGTTGCGGACGCGAGCGGGTCCTGCTGGCCGATCACAGCAAGTTCGACCGCGTCAGCTTGGCCGAGGTCGCGGCGCTTGATGGATTCACCGAGGTGATCACCGACGACGGCATCTCGCCCGATGCGGCGTCGCGGTACCGCGCGGAAGGGGCGAACCTGACGCTCGCGCGCATGGAGGGTTAGCCATGGCCACGTTCTCCGACGTCTTCCCGAACACCAAGGCCGTCATTGCGATGGCGCATCTGCCGCCGCTGCCTGGGACGCCGCTGTACGACCACGAGCGAGGCATCGACGGTGCCGTCGAGAGCGTGTTGCGGGACGTCGAGGCGCTGCAGGCCGGCGGGGTCGACGCCATCATGTTCGGCAACGAGGGCGACCGCCCGTACACCACGAAGGCGACTCCCGAGACGCTCGCGGCGATGGCTGTGATCGTTTCCCGACTGCAGCCAGTGCTCAGCGTGCCCTTCGGTGTCAACTACCTTTGGGACCCCGTTGCCTCGGTCGGTCTGGCCCATGCGGTCGGGGCGCGCTTCGTGCGGGAGATCTTCACGGGAGTGTACGAGTCCGACATGGGCCTGTGGGTGCCGGAGGGAGGCTACGCCGTGCGCCTGCGTGCCCAACTCCGGAGCGACGCACTGCTGTTCTTCAACATCAATGCCGAGTTCGCCTCCTCGACGGGCAACAGGACGGTGGCGTCGCGCGCCCAGTCCGCGGTCTTCGCCGGCCTCGCCGATGGCGTGTGCGTGTCGGGTCCGATGACGGGTCAGGCGGTGCTCGTCAGCGACCTTGCCGACGTCAAGGAGGTCTTGCCCGACACCCCTGTGATCGCCAACACGGGCGTCCGGCTGGAGAACGTGTTGGAGGTTCTTCAGGTCGCCGATGCCGCCATCGTCGGCACCAGTCTGAAGCGGGACGGCAACACCTGGAATCCCGTGGATCCCGACCGCGTCGCGCGGTTCATGGAGAGGGTGCGTAGCGTTCGATGAAGGACGCCATCGTCGGCATCGACATCGGCACCACCCAGACCAAGGGTGTGGTGGTCGCTACCGATGGCACGGTGCTCGCTCAGGCTGGCCGTGAGGCGACGCTGCACTCGCGGCACCCGAACTGGGCCGAGCAGGACGCCGATGAGTGGTGGAGCAACACGCTGGGGATCCTGAGGGAGCTCACGGCGGCCGTGCACGGCCTCGCCGCGATCCGGGCGGTCGGCGTCAGCGGCATGGTCCCAGCGCTGGTGGTCCTCGATGTCGACGGCCGGCCACTGCGGCGCAGCATCCAACAGAACGACGCCCGCACGGCGGTCGAGATTGCCGAGCTCAAGGAGGGCTTCGGCGACGAACGGTTCTTCGCCCTGACCGGTGGGTCGATCAACCAGCAGGTGCTGGCGCCGAAGCTGCGTTGGCTCGCCAAGCACGAACCCGACGTCCTGGCGGGCGCCCGGTGGCTGTGCGGTTCCTACGACTACGTGGGGTACAGGCTGACGGGCACGCTATGGGCAGAGCACAACTGGGCCCTAGAGTCCGGCCTGTGCGACATCGGGACCGGCGCGTGGTCCGCCGAGCTCGTCGAGCTCGCGGGCATCGATGTAGGGCTCCTTCCGGGCATCCGCGCCTCGCACGAGGTCGTCGGCGAGGTCCAACCGGCGGTGGCGGCCGCGACCGGCCTCGAGGCCGGGACCCCCGTGATCGCGGGTGTCGCCGACCATGTGGCGTCGGCGTTCTCGGCGACGGTTACGCAGCCCGGCGACCTGCTGGTCAAGTTCGGCGGTGCCGGCGACGTGCTCTACAGCCTCGACCGACTCGTGACCGATCCGCGGCTGTTCATTGACCATCACGTGGTGCCCGGCGCCTATTACCTCAACGGTTGCATGGCGACCAGCGGGAGTCTGGTCAAGTGGTTCGCCCGGGAGTTCTGCCAGGCCGATGCGGCGTCGGCGGCCGCGACCGGGGTCGGCGTCTACGCCCACCTCGATGCGCACGCGGCGCCCCTGCCGCCCGGCAGCGACGGACTGGTCGTCCTGCCCTACTTCCTGGGTGAGAAGACACCGCTCCACGACCCGTTCGCCCGCGGCACGATCGTCGGACTCGGCCTGCACCACGGGCGCCACCACCTGTTCCGCGCCGTGCTCGAGGCCGTCGCCTATGGGTTCAGACACCACGTGGACGTGCTGGCGGAGCGCGACCTGCCGGTCCGACGGGTCCTCGGGTCCGATGGCGGCGCCGCCAGCGACCTGTGGCTCCAGATCACGGCGGACGTTCTCGGCCGCCCCGTGCACCGGGTGCTCGGTCATCCGGGCTCGAGCCTGGGTGCCGCCTTCGTGGCCGGCAAGGCCGTTGGCCTCTTCGCCGGCTGGAGTGAGATCGAGCGCTTCGTCGTCGTCGCTGACCCGTTCGAGCCGAGACCCGTCGAGCACGCGGCCTACACGGAGTTCTACACGCTGTTCCGCGACACCTACGTTCGTCTCTCCAGCCTCTACCCGCGGCTGGTCCAGGCGCGCGATCGCGCCGAGATCCGGAGAACGGCATCGTGACCAACCATTCCACGCCTCGCCCTGCCCTCGACGTACGCGACCAGCACGTGCTGGTGACCGGTTCGGCGGCCGGCATTGGCGCTGCGATCGTCCGGCGCTTCGCCGAGCACGGTGCACGCGTGAGCGTCACCGACTTGGACGGCGACGGCGCCGAGCGTCTGGCGGCGAGCCTGCCGAACGCCCACGCGTGGGCACTCGACGTCACCGACGCCGCGGCCACCGACGTGGTGTTCGATGCGGCCATTGCGGCCTTCGGCCCGCTGCACGTCGTTGTGGCCAATGCCGGGGTCTCTTCGATGCGTCGCGTCGTCGACCTCAGCGAGGCCGACTGGGACTTCAACATGAACGTCAACGCCAAGGGCGTGTTCCTGACCAACCGTGCGGCGGTGCGCCGTTTCCTCGCCTACGGCCACGGCGGCGCGATCGTCAACACCGCCTCGATGGCCGCGAAGATCGGCGCACCGTTCCTCGCCCACTACTCCGCCAGCAAGTTCGGCGTCGTTGGCTTCACCCAAGCGCTCGCCAAGGAGGTCGCCGGTGACGGCATCCGCGTCAATGCGGTGTGCCCCGGCTACGTCGTCACCCCCATGCAGGAGCGGGAGCTGGCGTGGGAGGCCGAGCTACGCGGCCTCACCGCGGACGAGGTTCGCGCTCTATACCTGCGTGACGTCCCACTCGGTCGGCTCGAGACCCCCGAGGACGTCGCCAAGGTCGTCCACTTCCTGGCCTCCGACGAGGCCGCGTACATGACGGGACAAGCGCTGAACGTCACGGGAGGTGCCCGTATGGATTGAGGCGACACCCGCCGACCACCCCACCGCACGCCGTTTCGAAGGCCACGAATGGAGGAAGACATGAAGGCAAGGCTCGTTCAAGTGATGCTCGTGCTGCTCGTCGCAGGGCTCGCCGTGGGCTCCCTGAGCTTCGCGCAGCAGAGTCAATACGCCGGCACGACCCTCGAGTTCATCGTGCAACCCGACGTGTTCGCCGAACCCGTCCGCCGCCTCCTCCCACGCTTCACCGAGGAGACCGGCATCGTCGTGAACATGGAGACGCTGCCGTACTCCAGCCTGCGCGAGCGTCAGGTGTCTGACTTCATCGGCGGCACCGGCTCGGTCGACATCATGACGATGGACATCGTCTGGATGGGTGAGTACGCCGAGGCCGGCTGGATCGAGAACCTCGGTCCGTACTACGAGCGCGACGCCGATCTCATCGAAGCCGACGACTTCCTGCCGGGTGCGATGGCCGGCCTGGCGCTGTGGGACGGTGAGTACTACGGCATGCCGCTGGGCGCCTACTACTACATCATGCATTACCGGACCGACGTGCTCGAGGCCGCCGGCATCGAGCCGCCCGTGACACTGGATGAACTGGTCGCAGCGGCCGAGGCCGTTAACGACCCCGCGAACTCGATGTACGGTTTCTCGGCCGGCTATCGGCGTGGAGCCCCCGTGGTCCACGATAGCCTGGCGTACTACATCGGCCTGGGCGGCGCGGTGCTGGAGGACTTCCCCAGCGACCTCACGCCCAACATGAACACCGAACTCGCCCGCACCACCTACGACTTCTACAAGGCGATGCTCGAATACGCGCCGCCCGGGGCGTCCAACTTCGACTTCGCGCAGCGCCGTGAGCCCTTCCAGCAGGGCAACGTCGCGCTCATCGGCAACTGGAGCTCCAGCTCGGCCGCCTTCGAGGACCCGCGCAACTCCGTCGAGGCCGTCATCGGCAACGTCGGCCACAGCTACATGCCGCGGCTGAATGCGGATGCCGACCCGGTCGTGCCGTTTGGCGGCTGGGCGCTCGTCATCAACGCCGACTCCGAGAACAAGGAAGCCGCGTGGGAGTTCATCCGTTGGCTCAGCAGCCCCGAGATCCAGAAGGTGTACGCGGCCGACGGCGGGACGCCGTTCCGCTTCTCGACCCTGAGGGATCCTGAGCTTGCCGCCAACCGCCCGTGGTACCAGTTGATCCTCGATGCCGAGGCCAACGGCTGGGTGAGGCCCGAGTACCGCCCGCGGTTCCCGGCATGGCCCGAGATGGAAGAGGCCCTGGGCCTGCGGTTGAGCGAGGCGATGAGCGGGACCCGCTCGGTGGCCGAGGCGCTCGAGCTGGTCAACGGCGAGATCCGTACCATCCTCATCAACAACGGCTACAACGTTCCTTGATCGGAAGGCATTCGGGGCGGTCGCCGACGGGTGGCCGCCCCGAAGCCACCCACACCCCCGCGCGCGCGAACGAACCGAGGTGGACACGACCCCATGGCGAGCCGCACCACCCCAACCCCCGCAAGACCCGCCCGAGGGGGCCACCTGACGACCTTCAGACAGGAGCGGCGGCTCTACCTGCTCTTCCTGCTGCCGCTCGTGGTGCTCCTCGTCGGCCTGACCCTATATCCGATCGCCACGAGTATCTACACGAGCTTCACGAACTTGCACCTGGCCCGGCCGAACGCGCCGGTCCGCTTCATCGGCCTTGAGCAGTACCGCCAGATGTTCGCCAACGAGCTGTTCTGGACGACCTTCCGCAACACGCTCGTCATGGTGACTGGCGCCGTCTCCAGCCAGTTCCTCTTGGGCTTCGGGCTCGCGCTGCTCCTCGACCGCGAACTGCCAGGTATCGGCATCATTCGCACGATCCTCCTGCTGCCTCTCATGGTGACGCCCGTTGTGGCTGCGCTCGTCTGGTCGCTCATGCTGAACCCATCCACCGGCGTCATCAACTACCTGCTCATGCTCGTCGGCTGGTCGGAGCCCCCGGTGTGGCTCGGCTCCGGTCCCTTGGCGATGCTGTCGATCATCCTGGTCGACGCCTGGCAATGGACGCCCTTCGTCATGCTGTTGCTCCTGGCAGGGTTGCAGGGCATCCCCAAGGAGTTCTACGAGGCGGCCGAACTGGACGGCGCCACGTTCCTCCAGCGCGTGTGGCACATCATCCTGCCCATGCTGAAGCCGCTCATCGGCGTCGTGCTGCTGCTTCGCGTGATGGACGCCTTCAAGATCTTCGACAAGATCTACATCCTCACCGCCGGCGGTCCGGGCAGTGCGACCGAGACGGTCGCCTTCCACGCGTACCGGCAGGGGTTCGGCTTCTTCCGCATGGGGTACGCCTCGGCGATCTCCATGGTCCTGCTCGTTGTGGTCCTGGTCGTCTCGATCGTCCTGATCCGCCAGACGCAGACGGGCGGTGAACACGCATGAGCCGAGGACGTAGCCGCAAGCGTTTCCAGAGGGTGGCGGTCTGGATCACGATCGCCGTCGTGCTGATTCTCTTCGTCTTCCCCATTTACTGGCTGTTTGGTATGGCGCTCAAGCAGAACGTCCAGATCACCTCGTGGCCACCCCAGTTCGTCTTCCGGCCGACCTTGGAGAACTTCGACTACATCCTCTTCTCCTCCGGCACGCCGTACCTTCGTTACCTCAGGAACAGCTTCATGGTGGCGCTGGCGACAACTGCGCTGACGATCGTTGCTGGCGGCCTTGGAGCGTATTCGCTCTCCAGGTACCGCTTCCGCGGCCGAGGCCTCTTCATGTTCTGGGTCTTGACGGCGCGGATCCTGCCGCCCGTAGCCATCGGGATCCCTCTGTTCCTGATCATCCGCAACCTGGGCCTGCTCGACACCTTCGTTGCCGTCGTTTTGGCGCACGCCGCGTTCATCCTGCCCATGGGCGTGTGGATCATGACCTCCTTTTTCGAGACGATCCCGCACGACATCGAGCAGGCGGCCAAGGTTGACGGCGCGAGCCCGGCGCAGGCGTTCTTCTACATCACCCTGCCGGTCTCGAGCCCCGGGATCGGTGCGGCCGCGATCCTCGCGTTCATCTTCTCGTGGAACGAGTTCTTCTACTCCCTCGTGCTGACGGGCTCGGGTACGCGAACGATGACGGTCGCCTTGGCCGGCTTCCAGGGCGCCCTGCAGCTCGAGTGGGGCTACATGTCTGCGGCGGCCGTGATCACGGTCCTGCCCTTGTTCATGTTCGTGTTCCTGACCCAACGTTTGCTCGTCAGCGGCCTCACCGGAGGAGCCCTCAAGTGACGAACACCCTCGAACCCGCGGCCTTCCCAGAGGAGCTCCTCGCGCTGCTCGCGATCCCGGGCGTGAGCGGCTACGAGCGACCGGTTGTCGATCACCTGCGCGCCAGCCTGCCGGATGGCGTCGACGCGCACGTCGACGCCATCGGCAACCTCACGGCGACCTTCGGCGCCGGCGACCCCCATCTCCTCCTGATCGTGCACACGGACGA
>Ga0180436_10005183_pt1 | contig 11578 bp, 7 predicted proteins | sample SS_ome_2_FD_132434 | JGI IMG/M metagenome (GOLD analysis project Ga0180436, IMG submission 132434) | Hypersaline lake sediment archaeal communities from the Salton Sea, California, USA - SS_3_S_2 metaG | ecosystem: Environmental > Aquatic > Non-marine Saline and Alkaline > Hypersaline > Sediment...
CCGTCGTCGTCGTCCACCAGCAGCACCGGGGGCAGCCCCACGGAGAGGGTGAAACTGCCGCTCGTGGAGTAGCCGTCGCCGGTGATCTGCAGGGTGATCGTCGCCGGATGGCCCACGGGGGTCCCCGCTGCCGCCTGGACCGTGAAGGTGTCACTGCTGTTGACGGCGCTGGCGAAAGAGCCGATCGTGCCGTAGCTGCCCACCGCATCGACCAGCGTGATGTACGGATCGCTCTCCGAGAGCGTCACCTGGACGTTGTCCACTCCCATGAACCCCTGGTTGACCAGGGTCACGGTCATCTGGGCCGTCTCGCCGGCGTCCAGGCGGCCGTCGGCGTCAAGGATCTCGTGCGCCGAATAGGTGATCAGCGCGCTGCTGGCCAGGTCCACGAGGTAATCCATCACCGGCAGACACTCGTTGATGTGATTGGGGATCTGGTCGTCCTGCCAGAAGGTTTCGCCCACCTCGGGCGTGATGCCCAGGATCTTCGGCTTGCTCGTCTGCTCGCCGTACATCCAGTCCACGGTGACGCCATTGGCGTTGTACAGGAGCTCCCAGGCCGTGCCCGCAGCGTACCCGTTCCAGCCGACCATCACGTCGGTCATCGCGGTGAAGATATCGTTGTCCGGCGTGTAGATGTCATCGTAGCCCCAGGGAATGAGGAAATAGTTGCCGTAGCTGTGATAGTTCAGGGCCACGGCAAACTCGTGGGCATTGCAAAAATCGCGCAAGGCCTGGGTCTCCGGTTCGGAGAAGGCCGAAGGGCCGCGATAGGTCTCATCGCTGGTGTAGGGGCTGGAACCCGAGTTGTCGAAACCCCACTGGTAGCCGTAGTTTCGATTGAGATCGACCCCGTAGGTCCCGTCGCCGTTGTTCCGCCGGTTCTTGCGCCACATCCCGCTGCTGTAGGTCTCGTTATAGCGATACCCGTCGGGGTTGACAATGGGCACGAACCAGATCTGGCAGTCGTCCACCCGGCGGGTGTCGTCGGGATCGCTGCCGTAGTTCTCGAGCAGCTTGGTGGCATGCTCGCGACAGAGAGTGGGGCCAATGGGCTCACGGGCGTGATGCGCCCCGTTGAACAGGACCTCCGGTTCGGTGGGATCCTCGGTGTCGGCATCGTCGGAGACTTTGAGGGCAAAGATTTCGTATCCTTCGATGCTGTATCCGATCACTTCCATTTTGGTCAGCGAGGGGTAGGTGGCGGCCAGCGACTCAAAGGCCGCTTTCGATTCGGCGTACGTATCGTAATCACCGAATGAGATGCGTGAATCACCCATCTGCTCCCGCAAGGCGGCGCCGGTGTCGGGAACGCGAACGGTGACATCGAAGTCCCGAAGGCGGAGCGTATCGACGCGCGAGGGGTGGATCACCAGGTCGACCCACTGCCCGTGACGCACGGCGGCGATGTCCAGATCATCCAGGGTCAGGACCTTTTCCAGGTCGCCCTTCTCCTGGAGCGAGATTCGCACGATGGAGCGCAGCCCGTCGTCGGGGGCCACCCCGGCAGGTGCGCCGCTGGAGACAGCGAGAAACAGGATGACCACGAACAGAACACTGCGTCTCAACATCTGAACCTCCGATAGTGAATCGATGCACGGGGCACGTCCGTGGACGTCCTCGAGGGGAAGCAACCCGGCAGGCAGGGGGGCCAGCCCGGGAGGCTTTGCAAAGCGTTGTCAGGGAATATAGGTCAGTGAAGGGGGTACGTCAAGGCTTCGATAAACTGAATGTTTACCATAACCGATTGAAAAATAAAGCCGATCACTCGTTGATGGACGTGATGAGCCGGCGGATCCGCTCGATGGTGCGGTCCCGGCCGATCTTCTCCAACACGTCGAAGATGCCGGGGGAAACGGCCTGGCCCAGCACCGCCACCCTGGTGGCGTGGATCAGCCAGGCGGCCTTGATTTCCAGCTTTTCGGCGGTGGCCCGGAGCAGGGCCTCAGTCTCCTCAGGGCCGAAGGCCGCAGGGGCGTTTTTCTCCAGTTCGTCGGCCCAGACGGTGAGGTGGCCGGCCAGCCCCTCGTGCTTGAGGTGCTTTTTGCGCGCCTTGGCGTCGTATTCGAACTCGTCGACGAGGTAGGGCCGGGCCTGGGCGGCGAAGTCAGGCAGCCGGCGGGAGCGCTCGGCCAGCATCACCAGCAGCCCGGCGAACCAGTCGCGGCGCCCGCCTTCCAGATCGTCGTTCCAGAGGCCTTCGGCCTCGAACACCGGTTTCACCAGGGGGATCAACTGTTCGCCGCCCATCCCGGTGAAGTACTGCCCGTTCATCCACTCCAGCTTTTTCATGTCGAAGACCGCGTCGGAGGAGGTGACGTCTTTCAGTGCGAAGAGGTCGATGGCCTCCTGACGGCTGAAGATCTCCCGGTCCTCCCCGGGTGACCAGCAGAGCAGGGCGAGGAAGTTGAACATGGTTTCGGGCAGAAAGCCCTGGCGCTGGAACTCCATCACCGATGTGGCGCCGTGGCGCTTGGAAAGCCTTTTCTTGTCTTCACCGAGGATCAACGGCAGGTGGGCGAAGATCGGCGGTTCGAGACCGGCGGCACGGTAGAGCAGCACCTGCTTGGAGGTGTTGGTCAGGTGGTCCACGCCGCGGATCACGTGACTCACCGCGAGGTCGGCATCATCGGCGACCACGCTGATGTGATAGGTCGGCGAACCGTCGGACCGCAGCAGGATGAAATCCTCGATCTCCTCGTTGCTGAAGGTGACCCGGCCGACGATGCGGTCCTCCACCACGGTCTCGCCCTCGGGCACGCGGAAGCGCAGCACGGGCCGGATGCCCTCGGCTTTGCGCCGGCCGCCGTGCTCCAGATTCCACTCCCGGGCGAAGCGGGCATTGTACGAGCGGCCGGCCTTCTGCGCCGCGGTCCGCTCCTCCTCGATCAGCTCCTTCGGGGCGTAGCAGTGGTAGGCCATGCCGGCGTTGAACAGGGCCTCGGCAAACCGCTCGTAGATCGCGCCCCGCTCGGACTGGAAGTACGGGCCCTCGTCCGGGGCCAGCCCCAGCCATTTCAGGCCGTCGATGATCCCCGCGGTCATCGCTTCGTCGGAGCGCTCGCGGTCGGTGTCCTCGATGCGCAGGATGTAGGCCCCCCCCTGCCGGCGGGCAAAGAGGTAATTGAACAGCGCGGTACGGGCGCCCCCCACATGGAGGTGCCCGGTGGGGCTCGGCGCGAAACGCACGCGAACCTTGGTGTCGGTCTGTTCGGCGGTCATCTCAACCTCCCGCGGGACCGGGTCCCGGACAATGAAAACGGCAAGCCGCGGGTGGCGGGCTTGCCGTGGGGCCGGCACCGTAATGGGGCACCGGTATCAGAAAGACAGATGATTGCTGGCGGAGAGGGGGGGATTCGAACCCCCGGTAGGGTTTCCCCTACAACTGCTTAGCAGGCAGCCCTGTTCAGCCACTCCAGCACCTCTCCATATGATGTTTGGTCCGTTCCGTGGTGCCTCACTCCTCCCCAACCCCCTCGGAGGGGGGCGAAACTGGCGGAGGGAGTAGGATTCGAACCCACGGAACTTGCGTTCAACGGTTTTCAAGACCGCCGCCTTCGACCACTCGGCCATCCCTCCGCTTCACGCGTCAAACCGTGGTGAGTCTAGGGAATACACCCCATGTTGTCAAGGAAATCCCTCAGGAAATCCCGGGCTGCGGTTCCAGCAGCTCCAGCCCGCCCATGTAGGGCTGCAGCGCCTCGGGAATCCGCACGGTGCCGTCGGCCTGCTGGTATTGCTCGAGCAGTGCCACCATGGTGCGCCCCACGGCCAATCCCGACCCGTTGAGGGTGTGCACGTACTCCGCCTTGCCCCCGGCCTGCGGCTTGAAACGGATCTTTGCCCGCCGGGCCTGGAAGTCCTCGAAGTTGGAGCAGGAGGAGATCTCACGGTACGTATTCTGGCTCGGCAGCCAGACCTCCAGGTCGTAGGTCTTGGCCGCGGAGAACCCCAGGTCGCCGGTGCAGAGGGAAACCACACGGTAATGCAGGCCCAGCCGCTGCAGCACCGCCTCGGCATGACCGGTGAGCCGCTCAAGTTCCTCGTAGGAGCGGTCCGGCTCGCAGAAGGTCACCAGCTCGACCTTGTGGAACTGGTGCTGCCGGATCAACCCCCTGGTGTCCTTGCCCCAGGCGCCGGCCTCGCTGCGGAAGCAGGGCGTGAAGGCGGTGTAACGGATCGGCAGGTCCGCGCCCTTCAGGCGTTCACCGGCATGGATGTTGGTCACCGGCACTTCGGCAGTGGGGATCAGGTAATAGTCCTGTCCCTCCTCCTTTTCCAGCTTGAACAGGTCACCGGCGAACTTCGGCAGCTGCCCGGTGGCGAAAAGACTGCTGTCATTGACGATATATGGCGGCAGCACCTCGAGGTAGCCGTGCTCGCCGGTCTGCATGTCGAGCATCATCGCGGCCAGGGCCCGTTCGAGCCTGGCCCCGGCGCCGCAGAGCAGGACAAATCGGCTGCCGGTCATCCGCGCCGCTCGGGGCAGATCGATGATGCCCAGCTCGGCGCCCAGCTCGTCATGGGCCTTGGGCGCAAAGTCCATCAGCGGCTTCTCACCCACCACCCGCTCCACCGGATTGTCGTTCTCGTCGGCGCCCAGCGGCACCGAAGCGTGGGGGATATTGGGAATACGCTCGATTATTCGTTGCAGGGCGGTTTCACACTCCTTGAGCCGCCGATCGTTCTCCTTGATCGACTCGGAGAGCTGCTTCATCTCCGCCTGGGCCCCGGTGGTGTCGATCTTCTGCTTGCGCAGCTCGCCGATCTTCTTCGACTTCACCTTCAGCTCGTGCTTGGCGCTCTCCACCTCGACCAGCAACCGTCGGCGGTCGCCGTCGAACTGGATGAATTCGTCCAGGTTCAGCTCTTCGCCGCGGGTCCCGATCCTGGCGATCAGGGCCTCGACGTTTTCACGAACGAACGAGAGGTCATACATCGGATCCCACCTCGGGGGCGGCGTCGACCTCGTGTGAAGAATCGACGCATTTTTTCGGTTCACGATCCCGGAAAACCGCTATCAATCGCGTTTCAAGCAGTTTGGGAAATCCGGTTCGCCGGGTGAAGGAGACTCAATCTAACCGAAGCACCTGAACTTGTCAAATCCAGCATTGACCGCACTTTGCAGTCTTTCCCATCCGTGCTATGATGACTCACGAATTTCTCCAAGACCATGCCGTTTCTCACGTCGGGGACGTGTCTGCCGGCAACACGGGGGGATTCGGGGCTGCCTTTCTGCAGAGAGCGTTCGCGACCACAAGATTACCGGGCCATGTCACAAGCGGCGATGCCACAACAGAGTGCCGGCGAGAGGGAGGAAGTCCTTTTCGGGTTGCTCCCGGAAGGGTCCCGGCTGACCGTCCGGCGCGACAAGAGCGGCACCCTGCGGCTGATCATGCCCGGTGTCAGGGGCCGCATCCCGCTCGTGCCCGTGGACGCTGCCGAGCCCGAAGAGGAGGCCGTGGAGAAGGCCGAATCCCTGGCCCGCAGAGGCCGCGATTTCGTGGTTTTCATCGGGCCGGGCGAGCCCGAGCCCGAGTTGCTGCTCTGGGCCTACGGCCTCAAGGGTGCCCAGGTTGTCGAGTATCAGGAAGACCGGCCGGAACAGACCCTGCGCCGGCTGGAGTGCCTCGCCTGCCAGCGGGACCGCCGCAACATCTCACCGGAGCCACCGGGGCCCGCCGCGCCGCGGCAACTGGGCCGCGGGCCGCTTTCCCGTCTTTCCCAGGGCAAACGGCCCAAAGCAGTGGCCAATATCTTTCAGCAGCTTTTCGACGAATGGGCCGAGGAAGCGGGCCGGGCCGGAAAATCCCTTTCCCCCTGTGCCGTGGAACTGCTGGTTAACCGGTTGCACAGTCGCAAGCTGAGTGATTTCCGCCGGCTCTCCCGCGACCTGGCGGTGCGCTGGCCTCAGCCGGCCATCGACCGCCAGGCGGTGCTCGAACTGGAGGACGGCCATCCGCGGACCGAGGGCAGCCAGGTGGCCGAGATGAACCCTCTGCGCAGGGCCCTCTTCACCCTGCTCGACAGCCACGATGGATCGGCCTTCTCCGGCGACGCCTTCCGAGAGGCGCCGCAGGTCCTCGAACGGGCGATCATCTCCATGGCGCTGACCCATGCCCGCGGCACACAGACCCGGGCGGCACGGCTGCTCGGCATCACCCGCAGCACACTGCAGACACGCCTGAAACAGTTGGGTATCGATCCCGGGGAGTTCAAGCGCAACAGCTCTTGACCGACGCGATATTCGGGGCAGACCCGGCCCCAGGAGGGTGCCGATGATCAGCGAGAACGGTTCCGACGCCTTCAAACTCGAATACAAGCTGGGGAGCAAGGACTACCTCTTCCTCAACCTGATGATCGGTTTCGAGCGCACGCTGCGGCTCTATGACCTCCGGGGAGATTCCAAGTATTTCGGCCCCCACTACATGCGGCGCCTGGGCCGGGCGCTGGGCTCGCGCCTGGAGGAGGGCCAGTACCTGGCGGTGAGCGGTGACAACCGCGAGAGCACCGAACCGCTGAAAAAAGCGTTGATCAAAGCCGTAACGGAGACCGGCGTACACGTGCTCGACCTGGGCATGACGCCGACACCGGTGACCTACCTCGCCAACTTCCTCATCGATAACCCGGTGGTCTCCGGGTCGGTGATGATCACCGCCTCGCACTGCGAGAAGCACGAGAACGGGATGAAGATCACCATCAACCAGCGTCCCTTCTGCGGTGACCAGCTGAAGGCGCTGGCCATGGATGCCCTGAACGACAACTGGCGCATCGCCGACACCCCGGGCACCCGGCAGCTGCACAACATCAACCCGCAGTACAACCGGATCGTGGACCGCATGGTCGACCACATTCGTGGCATGATGGACCGCGACGTGCTGACCACGGTGGTGGTGGACGGCGGTCACGGCCTGATCGGCCCACGAGCGAGCAAAATCTACGAGCGGGACCTCGGCCTTTACACGCACAAGCTCTATTGCTCGCCCGACCGCTCCTTCTCGGCCCACTCGCCCGACCCGTCGCGCAAGCTGAACATGATCAACCTGGCCAGCACGGTCTCCTCGTACCAGGAGTCGGCGATCATCGGCCTGGCCTTCGACGGGGACGGGGACCGGTTGAGCGTGGTGGACGGCAACGGCCGGATGTACTTCGGCCCCGAGCTGACCACACTGTTTCTCGTCCAGCAGGTTCGCAGCGAAGGACCGGCCCGCTTCGCCGCCGACACCCAGCTGCCGCTCTCCGTGATCCGCTGGATCGCAAAGCATCTCGACAACGGGCTCTGCATCATCCGCGAACCGGGGAACCCGCAGTTCAAGCAGACGATCCTGGATGAGCAGCTCGACTTCGGCGGCGAGACATCGGGGCACTTCCTCTTCACGCCGCTGAAGCAGGACGAACGGTTCCGGCATGTTGCCGTGGACGACGCCCTGCTGGCCAGCCTCGAACTGGTTCAGTCGGTCTACGAATCGGGGATGGACTTCCAGCGACTGGCCGAGGGCATTCTCGGCGAAGTGCGCGACGGCAAAACCGCGGTCTGGTCCAAGCGCTTCGCCCTCCCCGAGGAACACCGCATGGCCCTGCTGCGCGAGGTCGGCTCACGGTTCCGCACCAGGGTTCCCGACCTTGGCCCCCGGCTGCAGTTCCGCTGCACCGAGTCGATCAAGCATTTCTCCCCGTCGATGGATGAGGTGCTCACCATCCGCCCCTCGCAGACCGAACCGGTGCTCAAAGTGCAGTGGGAGGGGCCGCGGGACAGCCACACCAAGGCGACCATCGCCCTCAAGGCCGAACTGGCCGAGTGCTACCGCAAGGCCCGGGCGCCATTGCCCGAAGAACTCTCCTGACCCCGGGCCCGCTTTGGCCCCCTCCCCCGGTCAGGTATACTATGGCGGATAATGTTTTCCTGGTTTCAATGCGCAGGCGACGGGAGGGACCGATGATCATCTGCCCCAGGGTGGGAAGTGGAGCGGTACGGTGCTGGACCGTTCGAGCGGCGGCCATGACAGCCTGCGCACTCGCCCTGATTCTCTTTTCCGGCTGTGGGATGGCGAAGAAACTGCCGGCGCGAATGATGAGCTCCACCTTTGACGGGCTGGGCCAGGCCATTGCCGAGCAGCCCGACGTGCGCATGGTCGAGGAGGCCCTGCCGGCCTACCTGCTGCTGATGGACGGGTTGCTGATTTCCGCACCGGACGACCCGGCCCTGTTGCGCACCGCCGCCCGGTCCTACTCCTCCTACGCCTCGGCCTTCGTGCCCGAAGAGGAGCCGGAACGGTTGGCCCACCTCTACGCCAGGGCCCGGGAATACAGCCTGCGCCTGCTGGACCAGACCCGCCCGGCGATCGCCACGGCCCTGCGGGGTCCCAGCAGGGACTTCGACCGCATCCTGCCGGACATCCGAAACGCAGATGTTCCCGACGTCTTCCTTGCCGGCAGCTGTCTCGGCGGCTGGATCACGGCGAACAGCGACTCGGCAGCGGCCATCGCCGAACAGCCCAAGCTGGTGGCGCTGATGGAGCGTTTGCTCGAACTGGATGAGGGCCATTTCTACGGCGGCCCCCACCTCTTTTTCGGCATCTACCACGGGGTCAAGCCAAAGGCCGTGGGCGGCAAGCCGGAGCTGGCACGGGAGCATTTTGAAAAAGCACTGGCCTTCAGCGGTGACGAGTTTCTGCTCACCAGGGTACTCTACGCCCAGTATTACGCCCGGCAGGTGTTTGACCAGGAACTGTACGAATCGTTACTCCAGGAGGTGCTCGACGCCCCGGTGGAGACCTATCCGCAAACCCGCTTATTGAACGAAGTGGCGCGGGTCAAAGCCCGCACGCTGCTCGAACTGACTGAGGAATACTTCTGATGCACAGACTCATCCGCAGAGGATCGCTGGTCGCCCTTCTCCTCATCTTCCTGTTGCTGGCCGCCGTCCCCGACGCCGGGGCCGCCAAGCGGCTGGGCACGGCGAAATACACGATCAAGGTGGCCACCCTGGCCCCGGACGGCAGTTCCTGGATGGACATCTTCCACGAAATGAACACCGAGGTCTACGAAAAGACGGGCCAGCAGGTGAAATTCAAGGTCTACCCCGGCGGCGTCCTGGGCAGCGAGAGCGACGTGATCCGCAAGATCCGCGTGGGCCAGGTGCATGGCAGCGCCTTTACCGGCGGCGGCCTCACCGAAATCTTCCCCGACATGCGGGCCATGAATCTGCCGTTGCAGTTCGAGGACTGGGAGGAATTCAACTACGTACTGGAGAAGATGAGCCCGCGGCTGGAACAGGAGTTCGGCAAGAAGGGCTACGTGGTGCTCGGCTACCCCCAGCTCGGGTTCACCTACTGCTTCTCCCGCCGGGAGATCCGCAGCGTCGAGGACCTGCGGCAGACCAAGCCCTGGATGTGGGGCAACGAACCGATCATGAGCTCGGTGTTCAGGGAGGCCCGGGTCAACCCGGTGAGCGTTGATATCGGGGACGTGCTCACCGGTCTGCAGACCGGCCTGCTGGACACGGCCTTCAATACGCCCCTCGGCGTCATCGCCCTGCAGTGGTTTACCCGGCTGGAGACGATGACCAACCTGCCGCTGACCTATTCCACCGGCGGCCTGTTGGTGACGAAGAAAAACTTCGACCGCATCCCCGCCAACCTGCAGCAGACGGTGAAGGAGGTCTGTGCCAGGCACATCGACCGCCTCTCCCGGGAAACACGGAAAGAGAACCAGGAGGCGATGGAGGTGTTCCGCAAGGAGGGTATCCGCATCGTCGATCCGACGAAGGAGGGGCTGGAACAGTTCCGCCGTTTGAGCGCGGGCGTGGCCGAAAAACTCATGGGCAAGGATATCACTCCAGAGTTCCACGCCCTGGTGATGGGACACATCGAGGAATACCGCAAGGCCAAGGGAGGCGAATGAGCGAACGCGGGGCATCCGGAGAGGGCCTGTTCAGGGCCCTGCACCACCTGGAAACGGGCCTGATGGCCCTCCTCATGGTATCCATGGTCGTCGTGGCCTTCGGCCAGATCGTCCTGCGCAACCTTTTCGACTTCAGCTTCCTCTGGGCCGACCCCTTCCTCCGCCACCTGGTGCTCTGGACCGGCATGCTCGGCGCGGCCATGGCCACCCGGGACGGCCGCCACATCAAGATCGACGTCCTTTCCCAGCTGCTGCCGCCGCGTGGACGCCTGGTGCTCAACACCCTGACCAATCTGTTCTCCGCGTCGGTCTGCGGCGTGCTGGTCTACGCGGCATACAAGTTCGTCCGCGACGAATTCCAGTTCGGCGGCGAGGCATTTCTCTCCATCCCGGGCTGGATCGTGCAGCTGATCCTCCCCGCGGCCTTTGTCCTCATCACCATCCGCTTCTTCCTGGTGGCCGTCGATTGCGCACGGCAGGCCTGGCGCCATGAAGCCGCCGAGACACCGGGGCCGGAGGACGGGGCATGACCATCGTCCTCGGCATCGTGGTGCTGCTCCTCGCCGTTGCCGGCGTTCCGCTTTTCGTGGTCATCGCCACCAGCGCCCTCGCCTCCTACGGCATGGTCGAACTCGACTCTTCGCTGTTCTTCATCGAGATGTACGGTCTGGCCGACACGCCGATCCTGATCAGCATCCCGCTCTTCGCCTTTGCCGGCTACCTCATGGCGGAGAGCGGCAGCCCCCAGCGGCTGCTGCGGGTCTCGCGGGCGCTGATGGGCTGGATGCCCGGCGGGCTGGCCCTGGTGGCCCTGATCACCTGCGCCGCCTTCACCGCGCTCACCGGCGCTTCGGGCGTGACGATCATTGCCCTGGGCGGCCTGCTCTACCCGGCACTGATCTCCGAACGCTACGGCGAACGGTTCTCCCTCGGCCTGATCACGACATCAGGGAGCCGCGGCCTGCTCTTCCCGCCGAGCATCCCGCTGATCCTCTTCGCCATCGTGGCCCAGGAGAGCGTCGACGACATGTTCCGCGGCGGCCTGCTCCCCGGCATCCTCATGGTGGGGCTGATGGGCGTCTACGGCGTGTTCGCCGGCGCCCGGGGGCGCACCGAGCGGACCCCCTTCTCCTGGAAGGAGGCCGGGGCGGCGATCTGGGAGGCCAAGTGGGAACTGCCGCTGCCGGTGATCGTGCTGGGCAGCATCTTCGGCGGCTGGCTGGCGGTGAGCGAGGCGGCGGCGCTGACCGCCTTTCTCGTCCTCGTGGTCGAACTTCTGCTCTACCGGGACGTGAAACTCCGCGACCTGCCGCGGATCATCCGCGAGTGCATGGTGCTGGTGGGGGGCATCCTCATCATCCTCGGCGCCGCGCTGGCCTACACCAACTACCTCATCGACGCCGAGGTGCCGTTCCAGATCCTGGAGACGATGCAGTCCCACGTCTCTGGCAAGATCATGTTCCTGCTCGTGCTCAACATCTTCCTGCTCATCGTCGGCTGCATGCTCGACATCTTCTCCGCCCTGGTGGTGGTGGTGCCCCTGATCGCGCCCATCGCCCTGGAGTACGGCGTCCACCCCGTGCACCTGGGGGTGATCTTCCTCACCAACCTCGAAATCGGCTACTCCACCCCCCCGGTGGGGCTGAATCTCTTCATCTCCAGCTTCCGCTTCAAG
>Ga0180436_10005184_pt1 | contig 11576 bp, 8 predicted proteins | sample SS_ome_2_FD_132434 | JGI IMG/M metagenome (GOLD analysis project Ga0180436, IMG submission 132434) | Hypersaline lake sediment archaeal communities from the Salton Sea, California, USA - SS_3_S_2 metaG | ecosystem: Environmental > Aquatic > Non-marine Saline and Alkaline > Hypersaline > Sediment...
CGGCAATGAACTGGTCGATCGTGACGTTCCTGAGGGGTCGATCCGCCGATTCATGGTGCAACAATCCCGAGAGGAAGGAATGCACAGCGAAGTGTCCTCCCCGGATTCCATGATCGAGTCCGCGGTAGACCGTCATGTCGTCGCGGTTGTCGGCGAGGGGCTTCAGAAGCCGGGTCATTTCGTAGCCCCGGCCCGTCGTCTCGGGAAAAAAGCTGTCCTGCTGATAGCCGAGCAGGTTCCCGACCGCGACGAACCGCTTCGCACCAGCACCCGCTCCCTTCGCCGGGGTAACGGCTCCGCCGGCTCGCACCGCGTTCGGGAGAAGGGAGGGAAGACCCGGCAGGGCAAGACTGGCGCCGACCGATTGAAGGACAAAACGTCTCCGATTAATAAGCCAATCTATCAGCCTCGGTTGCCCGCGCAAGCGAACCGGGGGTCCGTGTAGACGTTTGATCGCCCCGCTACTCCGGGACGTCACCCTTCGCTTTGCCCTCCGGTCTGGGCTTTCGCGCCTCGCGTCTCGCCTGCTCAAACTCTTCGGGCGACAACACGGATACCGACTCCGCCCAGTCCTCCCAGCGCCGCTGCAGAACCGCGGCGCGCGCGGGTTCCGCATCCGCCAGATCGTGCAGCTCGGTTCGGTCGGTCGTCATGTCGTAGAGCTCCCATGGTCCGCCTCGCAGAGCGACCAGCTTTCGGTCGCCTTCCCGGATCGCCCGATTGCCCTCGTGTTCCCAGTATAGGGTCCTTTGCGCGAGGTCTCCGCCCTTCACTCCGGGATCCTCGAACAACGGGACGAGGCTTCGGCCCTCCATGGGAAGGATGTCCCGCCCCTCGAACTCTTGCGGATAGGTCGCTCCTCCGACCTCGACGACTGTCGGCATGAGGTCGATGAGATGACAGGGAACATCGACGAGCCTCCCCTCTTCTGCCGGCTTCGGCTCCTTCCCGATGCCATCCGGCCAATGCACGACGAATGGTGTCGCGATCGCTCCTTCGTGACTCTCCCGCTTGTAGCGGCGAAAGGGAACGTTACTGAGGTTTGCCCACCCCTGTCCGTAACTGCTCGTCCAGCCTCCGACCCGGGCCCATTCATCGTAATTCGCGACGGTGTGCGCTTCCCCCTGGATGCCGAACAGGCCCGTCTCCCTCGTCCCTCCATTGTCGGAGAGGAAGATGATCAGCGTGTTGTCGAGTTCTCCCCGACGCTCGAGGTCTGCCACGACCCGGCCGATGTTTCGATCGAGGCGGTCGATGATCGCTGCGTAGAGGGCCATCTTGAAATCGAGATCGTCGCGCTGTTGCTCCGTCAGGGAGGACCAGCCCGGCACATCCGGAGGGGATAGCTCCCAACCCGGCTCTACCACGCCCATCTCGACCAGTCGCTCGTAGCGCCGGCGACGGAATACCTCCCATCCTTCCCGATAGCGACCCCGATACTTCTCGACATCCTCCGGCTTCGCATGCAACGGAAAATGCGGAGCGTTGTAGGCAAGGTAGAGAAAAAACGGAGCATCGTCGTTCTTCCGAACCTGATCGATGAAGTGGAGCGCGTAATCCGTGAAGACATCCGTCGTATACCATTCTCGCTCGGGATGGAGGTGATTGACAGGATTCTCGGTTACCGGGATGACCATCTCGTCTCCGAGATAGATCTCCGTCCGGGGCACGATCGTGAAGTAACTGTCGATGTATCCGCGCGTTCCGTAGAACTGTTGAAATCCGCGCTCCGTCGGGCTGCCCTCGTCGCGCCATCCGAGGTGCCACTTTCCCGTCATGATCGTGTGATAGCCCGCCGTGCCGAGTACCTCCGCCAGCGTGACGGCACGCGGATCGAGCCGGTCGCGGTAGCCCGGCGAGGAGAGATCCCCCGCCATGTGCCCGATTCCGGCCTGGTGCGGATAGAGTCCTGTCAGGATCGAAGCGCGGGAGGGACAGCATCGGCCCGCATTGTAGAAGTGGGTGAAACGCAATCCCCCGGCGGCGAGGCGATCCAGGGTGGGAGTCTCGATCTCGGAGCCGAAGCACCCGATGTCCGAATAGCCCATGTCGTCGGCGAAGAAGACAACGATATTCGGACGGGGAGCCTCGGCGGAATCGACGGCACTACCCGTCTCGAGCAGAAGTAGACCGAGCAAAAGGAAGGGAAGGCAACGCATCGGGCTGGATGCTGACGGGCCTTCCCACCGCAGGCAAGAAAAAGCCGCCCCCCTTTCTAGCGAACGAAAGTGAGACTGAGCGGATACTCGTATTCTTCCCCTCGATTCGCCTGCACCGAACCTTGTATGGCGGTAATCAGCTGGAGGATCATCAACCCCAACATGGCAAGAAAGCAGGGAATGAAGAAGAGGAACCCGATGACGAAAATCATCAGGACGATCCCCATGATATAGGCGGCCACCACGATCGTCCCATAGATCAAGAGGCTGATCTGGAAATTCAAGGCAGCCTTGCCATGACGATCCACGAAGGAAGAGCGTTCGCGTCGCAGCAACCAGAACACGAGCACGCCGAATAGTCCCGGTATGCCGAGAATCCAGGCGAGACCCGACAGGTGAATCAGGGTGGCGTAGAGCCGCTCCTCGTCCGGCGAGATCGCCGGACGAGCCGGCAGGGCGGGCGGAATGGGGGGCGAACGGTCGCTCGCGTCGCTCATGGAAGGCATCCTCCCAGAGCAAGCGGCGATAGCCAAGGGATTTCGGCGGAGACCGGCGCCAAAGAAACCGGACCGGCGCACAGTCTCCTCCGGCTGCGGCGACCTCGCGGCTGCGAAATCGCCCCGTTGCGCACCCCGTGCCACACGAACGTGAGTCTCGGATCCGTTTGCCCGGACGAGCCCTAATCCTTCAGGTTGAGGACGAGGGTCACCTTGGTTCCGAGACCGATCTCATCACCGGACTTCACCGTCATCGGGGAGTCGGGATCGTCGAGGGGAACCCCGTTGAGTATCGTGCCGTTCCCACTGCCCGCGTCGCGAACTTCCAACTCGTCACCGACGAGAATGACTTCCGCGTGGCGCCGCGAAACGCTCGGAATCGGAACCACCAGCTCGGCGTGAGACTCCGAACGCCCGATGATCATCACGTTGTCCTTCTTCTCGAATTCCTTCGAGTTGAAGTTGATCGTGCCGCTCTGCCCATCCTCGGATTCCCAGGAAATCGACCACCGGATAACTTTGGGCTCCTCCTTCTTCTCCTCGACAACGGGCGATTCGATCACGGTCTGATCGAGACCATGGGGATCCTTGCCGGATGGATCCTCCTTCGGCCCTTCGATGATCGTGGCACCGAACGGGTCAATCTCATCCTCTTCATTCTTGGGGGAGGGCGAACTGATGATCGTCGCGCCGAAGGGATCGACGTCGTCTTCACCGAGAGGCGATTGCACAATCGTGGCGCCGAATGCATCGGGATCGATGGGAGGGGCCACCAGGGTCGCACCGATGTCCTCCATGCCCCCCGCAATCAAGGTCTGACCGAATCCCATCGGTCCATCGTCCACCGCCACACCGAAGTCCCGAAGCGCCTCCGCCTCGGAGGCACAGATTTTCGCCACGGCGGCAAAACCGGACGCGGCGAACGGCTGCGCCACCTCGGGCTGCAGGCTGCACATCTTCATGTCCCCGCCCTGCTTACGCGCCGCCTGGATCGTCTCCAGCAGCGCCTTCATGCCGGGCCCGGCGACGAACTCGACGCCGGCCATGTTGCAGATCAATTTGTGCGATCCGATCCGGATGAGGGAGTTCAGGTACTCCTTGACCCGATCCACCGTGTAGGCATCGATCCTTCCGGTGATACTGACCACCGAGATATCGGGTGCCGCCTTCGCCGGTTCGATCTTAATATCCATGAATCGTGCGAGCCTTACGACTCGTCGTCGTCATCGTCGTCAAGAATCGGACTCTCGACGATTGTCTGATCCAGACCGAAGGCGTCCTTTTCCGGTTCCGCTTCGGCGTCGTCATCATCGTCCAGGCCGTCGAAATCATCGGCGACCAGCGTCGCCCCCAGGTCGTCCATCGATCCGGCGACGAGGGTCATCCCGATGTCCTCGAAGGAAGGACCCACGTCGACACCGAAATCCTTGAGCGCCTCCTCCTCCGTGGCAAACACCTTCGCCACCGCGGCAAAACCGGACGACGAGAAAAGTTGGGCGACCTCGGGTTGGAGATGACAGATTTTCATATCCCCCCCCTGCTTGCGTGCCGCCTGCACGGTCTCGAGGAGGGCTTTCATTCCGGGACTAGCGACAAATTCGACATCCTTCAAGTTGCACACCAACTTGTTGGTTCCGATACGAATCAGGGAGTTCAAATCCTCCTGCACGCGCGCGACCGTGTAGGCGTCGATCCGCCCACTCATGCTCACGCGCGAAATTTCCGGTGCCGCATCAACGGGCTCGATCTTGATATCCATGAAATCCGTCTACTGGTTCGTTCGACTCCTCGCCGGGCACAAAAACGCTCAGATTCGCTTTCGATCAAGGAATAACACGGTTCTGCTCCTTCTTTCTTCCAATTCTTTGCCGATCCGGTCTCACTCCTACTGGACGATGACATCGGGCAGCTGGGAAGCCTTGTCCCGGCACTCTTCGACGATCTTCGCGATTGCCTCGCTCTGCGAATCCGGATAGACGAGAGTCACCGTCTCCACACCAATCTGCGACATGTCGGACTTCTCGTCCGCGCCGAGAAAGGCGAGAACCTCGTCGCAGTTCTGGAATCGATCCTCGGGCTTCTTGGCGCAGGCTCGCGCAATGAACTCGACAAGATCGTCTGGAACGTTGGACACCTTCGCGCGGGGAGAAGGAATTTCCTCCTTCAACTGCCGCTTCATGACCTCCTTCACCGGCCCGCGGAACGGAACTTCGCCGGTGAGCATGTTGTAGGCCATCACCCCCGTGGCATAGATGTCGGCCCGGGCATCGGTCGCCTTTCCGCGAATCTGCTCGGGCGGCATGAAGGCGGGCGTTCCCATCACGACGTTGCGGTCACCCTTCTCGTCCTCCTTGACCTTGTTCTCGATCGCGATACCGAAGTCCATGAGCTTCACCTCGCCTTCCTCCGTCATGATCAGGTTGGACGGCTTGACGTCGCGGTGAACGATCCCGTAGTTGTGCGCCGCCTTGAGTGCAGACGCGAGCTGGATCACGATCTTGCGAGTCTCGACAGGCGAGAGCCTTCCCCGCTCCCTGATGATTACGTCGAGGTCTTTGCCGACGAGCTTCTCCATGACGATGAAGAAGGTGGCGTACTTTTCGTCGGTATCGTAGATCTCCACGATGTTGGGATGGCGCAGCTTCGCGAGCGTCTGCGCCTCGACTCGAAACTGGTTCGCGAAGTTCTCGTGGTAGACCAGCTCGTGCGAGAGCATCTTGATCGCGACCGAGCGCCCCAGAGTGGGATGGACTCCCTCGAACACGATGGCCATGCCCCCCTTGCCCAGTTGTCCGGTGATCGTGTATTTGCCGACCGACTGGATCTTTCCGGATTCCATGAGGCGCTTGCCGAGAATCGTCGTCAGGAATCGACCTACCTCGGGGTGCTTTCTCATGAGCGCCTCGACCTCATCCTTCTTGAAGACGAGACAGCGCACCTCCGAGAAGGCGATGACGTCCACCACCCGCGGCTCGCCGGTCAGAAGGGCCATTTCCCCCACAATCTGCCCTTCGCCGAGTTTGACCGAGATCTTCTGGTCCCCCATCTCGAAGAAGGGCACCTCCACCTCGCCCTCGACGATGAGGAACATGCAGTCGCCCTCGTCCCCTTTCTTGATGAGGAGATCACCGGCGTGGTAGATCTTCTCGTCCGCCTCCTCGCTCAATTCCTGCAGCGCGAGCGGACTCAGGTTGCTGAACACCTCGAGACCGCCGAGGAATTGGGCGATGGAATCGGCCGCGAGAGTCTTCGTGCTCTCCTCGGCGTCTGATACTTCTTCTGGAGCCATGTCGGATCGTTAGTGTGCGTTGTGGTGCGAGCCCGGAGACCGGGTGTGGCGAATGAGAGGGGGATACTGGGGGGAATCTTCGGGTAACCAGATCAGGGATGCTTGCCTTGGGCACCCTGGAAATCGCATGAGCCGCGACTAGTCGGGAACGTCAAGAGAGAGGACCTTCCGAGATCGAATTCGTCAAGATAGATTTCACGACAAGAGCGTCACGGTAAGGCCAGACACCGGGCGCACACCCGTCCGGCGGTGGAGTAATCCGTTCGACACTTTTTTCGACACTCTTTTCTTCTTTTTCTCCGGGCGATCGTCCAGGCATCACCCTGCCTTTCCAGACAAACGGGTCATCAGCATGGAAATCCGGAAACTGAGGAATCCGAAGAAGTCGGAGACATCGTCGACGAAACAGTAGACAGTCGGGATGAAAATCAGGGTCAGGACGGTCGAGAAGGACAGGCCCCCGACGATCACAACCGCCAATGGCTTGTACAATTCGGCTCCCGTTCCCAATCCCAGCGCCAACGGAGCCATACCCAGAACCGTGGTCAGGGTCGTCATGAGAATGGGGCGCATCCGGGTGAGGCCCGCCTCGATGATCGCCTCGTTCCGCACCTTGCCCCGTGCACGGAGAATGTTGGTGTAATCGATCAGGATAATCGCGTTGTTCACCACGATACCCGCCAACATGATGATCCCGATCATGGCAGTCAGGGAAAGACTGTCTCCACTGATGATCAGGCCACCGACCGCACCAATCAGCGAGAGAGGAACCGAGAACATGATCGTGAACGGGTGAATCAGACTCTCGAACTGGCTCGCCATCACCATATAGACGAGGACGACCGCGACCGCGAAGGCGTAGACCATGTACATCAGCGACTCGTTCATCGCCTCCGATGCACCACCCAGAGTGATGCGATAGCCATCCTTCTCGTAGGGTCCGATCGCTGTCTCGACCGGCCCACCGGGGGCGCCCAGCACCGCGACCACTTCGCCCAGGCTGGAATTCTGCTTGTCTACGAAGATCGGGACGGTCAGCACGCGCTCCCGTTCCTCCCTCATGATCGCGAGCGGCCCGATCTGTGACTCGAAGGACACCACGTCGGAGAGCTTCCACACCTGCCCCGTCGCCGGAGTCACGATGTCGAGATCCAACAGATCGTTGATCCCGCTGAGATCGGCCCCCGAGGAGAGGACGATGTCGTAGGTCGAACCCCTGACGACGATATCGGTCGCCTTGCTGCCCGCCACGGCCACCTCCACCTGTTCCGCGATGTCACTCAGGGTGAGCCCGCGATCGGCCGCCTCGTTGCGCTTGACCCGCAAGATCCATTCCGGGATGCCACCCGCCGACTTGCCGATGGTGGCAATCCCGAACTCAGCCTTCCGCTTTCTCAATTCCGCCTGGAGACCGGAATCCCCGTCCGGTCCCTCGAGAACTTCCCGCAACACATCGAGATCCGGACCCCGGACTTTGATCATGATATCCCCCCGGCCGTGCCGAGCAAGCTCTGCATCGGGTTGAGACTGGACAACTGGAAATCGAGAATGCTGTCCCGGAGAGCCGGGACGGTGTCGAGCGCGTCGATGACCGGCTGGAGCTCCGTCACCGGGACGACCACGTCATCCATGACCTGCGCCTTGTTGAACGTCGCGATCACACGGATCTCTCCGGGCGTCACCGAGATGCTGTAGCTCTCCAGGGTATCAACTTCGGCGATCGCCTCCTCGAGGCGCTTTGCGGCTTCGTCAACCGCATCGAGAGTCTGGCCCACGCGAGGTCGCGCCGACAGGGCGTAGCTCTCGACCTTCGTCTCCGGAAAGAACTCGGTCGGCGGAAGCTTTCCGACGACGATGAGGAAGAGAAAGATCATCACCCCGATGAGGGCGACACGTGCGGCCAGAAGATTCACGAACATCTTCAGGATCTGCTTGTATCCCAGGCTGATCACGGATGCCACCTTCACCAGGGGCCAGAGCACGATATCGATCAGGTTGTTGAGCAGGTCGAAGAGGGGGATCTTCACACTCATGACCTGCATCGTGAGCATGGGAATCAGCGTGAAAGCGACGAGGATCGAGTAGATCAGGGTGTAGGTGATCACCCAGGAAAGGTCCCGGAAGATCTGGCCCGCGATTCCCGGAACGAACACGATCGGAAGGAACACCGCGATGGTGGTGAGCGTACTCGACCATACCGCCGGTCCGATCTCGGTGATGGCTGACGAGATCGCCTTCTTCACCCGGCGCTCGTGTGCCATCTTGTAGAAGATCGCCTCGGTCACCACGATCGCGTTGTCCACCACCATTCCGACGGCGAGGGTGAGTCCCGCCATCGAGAAGATGTTCACGCTGATCCCGCTGGTATAGAACAACGTGAAGGTCGCAATAACCGAAACGGGCATCGAGAGAACCACGATGAAGGTGGACTGGACCCGGCGCAGGAAGATGAGGAGCATGCAACTCGCGAGGAGCAGACCCTGGACCCCGTTGCCCTTCACCATCTCGAGCGACTCCTGAATGAAGACAGACTCATCGTAGGCAACGACGACCTGGAACGGAGCCGTCGTGGCGAGATACTCGCGTAGCGGCTCCATCGGCGTACCCTCGATCGGCGTCCCGGGGATGGCGGTCGCCATCATTTCCACCGCCTCGTCGCTCACCTCCGCAGGCGGGGGCACGGAACGCTTCGCCAGTTCGTAGAGCAGTTCCGCCCGAACGCGTCGCACCTCATTACAGATCGAAACGGAGTTGCCCCCGCTCTTCTTCAGAATCCGGACCTCCACCGCCGCGAGCGACTCATCGGCACTGGCCGTCTTCAGACGCGCGAAACTCTCCGGGCTCTTCTCGACCTCGGAGGAACTCACCTCCGCCACCTCGCTCAGCCTTCGCACGGGTTCTCCCGGCCGACTCACGATCAGGTCTCCCAGCTCATCGATCGAGAAGCTACCGACAGTCCGGATCAGAAACTGTGTCGTCTCCTGCCGCAACTTCCCGCCCCGCTGTGCGATGTTCTCCCGCTCGAGAGCTTCGCGCACATCCAGGATGGAAAGTCCCGCAGCGCTCAGTTCGTTCGGGAGCACCGACACGCGCACCTCGTACTGCTTACCACCTGCGATCGCAACTGCGGCAACCCCGTCGACCCGCTCGAGACGAGGCTTGATCAACTTCTCGACCTCCTCGCGAAGATCGTCCGCATTCACCGGGTTCGGAGCCGCGGGACTCGAGGAGATGTTCAGCACCATGACCGCGCCCGCACCGGATGATGTCCGCAACACGATCGGATCATCCGCATCCTCGGGCAGGTCCTCGCCGACCACGTCCAGTTTGGCCCGGACATCCATCGCAGCGAGATCCATATCGGCGCCCCACCCGAAAGTCAGTGCGATATCGCTCCGCTCCTCACCGGATACCGAAGTCATGCCGGCGATTCCCGTCACCGAGCCCAGCTTCTCCTCGAGCGTCGCCGTCACCGTCTGCTCGATCTCGCTACTGGCGGCCCCCTCGTAGGCGGTGAACACCACCAGCGCCGGCTGACTGACCTCCGGGAAGAGGTCCCGGGGCAATTTCATGTAGGCGGCCGCTCCGAAAAGGATCAGAACGAGCATCAGCATGAGAACGCTGACTGGTCGATTTACCGCAAAATTATTCATGGTTCACTGAGTAAGACTGGCGGTCCGCCAACGTGGTGCCACCACCTACGGGCGGCCCCGGGGACTAGAGAAACTCTTCAATCGTCGACACGATGCAGCGGGTTGCGGGCGATGTATCATTCTGCCGGCACACCTCCATGAACCGGTCCACCGCCGCAATGAGCCGAGTCGCGGAATCCGCTTCCACATAGGCAATGATGAAACTGTTGATACCGGGACCGGTCGAGTTGCCTAGCTTGGCTCCCGATTGCCCCACTCCCGTCACCCCGTGAAAGCGGGTGTAGTATTCGACGCCGCACTGGCGGAGGATCATCTCCATCTCAGCCTCGTTCGATTCGTCAAAGATCAATTCGACTCGTTTCATGATTCGCCTCTATTTTTTGGATCGGGTCAGCATGGACAAGCGGAAGCCCATGTTACTGATGAAGACGGAGAATTCGTCCATCAACGAATAGGTAATGGGGAGGGCGATCAGGGTCAGCGGCGTCGAGCAGAGAAGTCCACCCACGATGACCGCTGCCACTCCCCGGTAGAGCTCCGTTCCTTCCCCCACCCCGAGGACCAGCGGAACCATTCCGAGAATCGAGGTAAGACTGGTGATGAGGATACTGCGCAGCTTGCGGACCGAACCCTGGATGATTGCCTCATTCCGCGGGATGCCCCGGGCTCGCATGATGTTGATGTATTCAACCAGAATGATGCCGTTGTTCACCACGACTCCGCAGAGCACGACGCCCCCGACCAGTGCCGCCAGACTGGTGATTTCTCCGGCCAGATTCAGCACGACCACCGACCCGATCGCGCTGAGCGGAACGGTGATCATGATCGCCAGGGGATCGCTGAAGCGCTCGAACTGGCTGCACATGATCATGTAGATGAGCACCACCGAGATCAGGAAGGCCTTCGCCGCGTCGGAAAAGGAATCCCGCGTGTCACCGGCCGTGCTCTGAATCTCGTAATCGTATTTCTCGAGGAATCCGGGAATCTCCTGCAGATTTGCCTCGATTTGATCGGTCACGTCGCCGACCGTCTCTCCGGTGATCTCATACGGCCGGAAGTGTGACTCCATCGTGGCAGTGGGCTTCCGGTTCGTCCGCTCGAAGACGACACTTCCCTCAGCGGGGACCTCGCTGACGTTGGCGACCTCTCGAATCTCCGTCAATTCGCCGGTGATCATGGATCGCACCTTCAGGTTTTCGATCGCGTTCGCATCCATGTCGGTCTCTCCTCCGTCTCCCGCACCGAGCAACACGTTGATATCGACTTCGCGACCGTCGTCCTCGTAAACACTCTCCGCGATCACCCCGTAGGCCGAGGCGCGAATGGTCAGAGACACCTGTTCCGTCGTGAGACCGCGCTCGTGAAGCTCCTTGCGCTTGCCCTCCGTCGTGACGTTGAACTCCTTCGGTGTCTCGTAGATCCGCACTCGCTGGTAGAGCGCACTGGAGACGCTCTCCATCGCAATGAGAAGGTCCCGTTTTGCTTCTTCTTGTAGCAACTTCAGGTCATCCGCCTCGCTCAGGTTGGATGCCGACTGGCGGCGAAAAATCTTGAATGAAATCGGCGCCGCCGTTCCACCTTTCACCTTGTCGACGATGGTCACGAAAGTCTGTCCTTTCAGGTCAGGAATCGAATCACAACCCTGCCGGATCTGGTCGACGCAGAGCGAGAGGGAATTCCACTCGGGAGGGCGCATCGGCTGGAATTCGTCGATCTTCTCCCCCCTCTCGTTGCGCGCCTGGACTTTCTTGTTGGGATACAGCTTGACGAAGAGCCGCGCCTCGTCCGCCTGGACATCGGCCGACACCGACTCGACGAAACTGGCATACGGTTCCTCCTTGAAAAGCTCCTCCACCTGCCGGATCCGGGCATCGGCATAGGCGAGGGTCGAACCCACCGGTGTCTCGAATCGGATCCAGAGTTCATTGACCTGGCCCTGGGGAATGAATCCGAAACCGGGGAGGTAGCGAAGACTGAA
>Ga0180436_10005189_pt1 | contig 11571 bp, 5 predicted proteins | sample SS_ome_2_FD_132434 | JGI IMG/M metagenome (GOLD analysis project Ga0180436, IMG submission 132434) | Hypersaline lake sediment archaeal communities from the Salton Sea, California, USA - SS_3_S_2 metaG | ecosystem: Environmental > Aquatic > Non-marine Saline and Alkaline > Hypersaline > Sediment...
CGCACCGAATCCCAGCAGGACGCGCTGTCCGCGAGTGGGGCGAACGAGCAAGAGGCGCAATAAACCGAACAGAAACAGCACGCCCGCCACGAGGCCGATCAAGTAGCGGACGTCCTGCGCCAGATGAGTGAAGGCGTTGCGAACGAAGCGGAGCGCGAAGCGCGGCAGGTCATCGAGCAGGAGCTCTCCTAGAGCAGAGACTTCTCTCGCGGAATCCATCGACCCCGTCGACTGACCGTAGAAGGCAACGCCGATGTTCTGGAAGATCCGCGTCCAGAGGATTTGCCCGGTCTGAATCCAGGAGATGGCAAACCAGGGGCTGCTGATCACGAGGAACCCCGCCAAGAAGGTGACCCAAGCAAGCCATCTTTCGCGCCAGCGACTCTCTCCCGTATTGAAGATCAAGAGGGAAACGCCGGCCCCAGCAACAACAAAGGCCCCATTGTACTTGGTCAAGAATGCCAGCCCACCGATCACGCCTGCGGCGAAGATCCGCCGGCGCGTAAGCGCGTTCGACGCAAGCAGGCTTACACACGCAATCATCAGCATGAGCAAGAGGTGATCACTCGTGGCCTTGTGTGCATCGACGAAGAACGGATAGAGCGTAGACAGACTCAGCATCGCGGCGATCGCCACCGGGCGATCGAACAGCCGCAAGCACAAGCGATAGACGAGCAGCAAGGTCACCGTTGCGCAGAGGAGATTGAGGATCACCCCGACGCGATACCAGTCCTGAACAAATGGATGAGCTCCCGCCAGAAGCAGCGGGTGGAGCGGACCACGGTAGGGAAAATCGAGCACCGAGAACTCACCCTGCGAAATCGCCTTTGCGGCCGGGGCCACATGGCCGTAGAAGTCGGATTCGACTCCGACGTTGCCAATCGGGTAGTAGGTCGCGTGGATGTAGAACCCGAGCAGGCAAAACAAGCCCCCGAAGGCCAGCGGCGCAAGCCAGTCGGCAGAGCGGGTGAGTCGCGGGGGGGATCTCATGCGATCAAGAGTATCAGATGCGATTGGCTGCAACGAGTTGTGGATTCGACTTGCTTTAGATCATCCGGTAGAGCCGCGCGAGCCGCTCTTGGTCGAGGGAGCGCCCCGGCCCAAGCTCCACCTGAACTCGACGCTCGGCCTGCGCCAGCCGGCGCAATTCTCCGGAGAGCACGCGCAGGCGCTCGTAGGCCGGGCGTTCCAACCGCGCCAGACGCTCGACACGAGAAGGGCGCGGGGCCGAGGAGGTTGATGCAGAAGGACGGTCGCCCACGCCTCCAGGTTCTGCGGGGAGGAAGTCCCTTTCGCGGATCTCCCCCGCCGCCAGCACGAGCCGGCGACCTTGCCGGCGCGATCCCTCAGGTCGCGGCCACCAATGGATGGTCGCATCCGCCAGCAGCCCCAACCAGCGACTGTGTCGAATGAGGCGCGTGCCATAGAGGATGACGCCTTGCAAGAGGTTGATGAGGTCATCGGCAGTCAGCACGACTCGCGCGGCGGAGAGATCGGCATCCGGGGGGGCAATGGCTTCCTCCTCCGCTTCTCCCGCCGGTCCTACCTCTTCGTCGTCCAAAGCCTCCCGCGCCGCCAGCAGCTCGACCTGCAGCCCCGCGCCCCAGTCGAGCAGCGCGTGGGTTAACGCCCGACCCCGCGCACCATCGACCCAGGAGTCATCCTCTTGCAGCCGCGCCACCGCCGCGGCCAACGCGCCCGACTCCCGCTCACGGAAATCGACGCCCAACTGCCGCGCGACGTGATGATCCCGTGCCGGCACGCGCCGGCGGCCTGCAAGGAGATCCGCCAGGGTCCGTAGCGCCAGGAGCGCGTCGCGCGCCGGCAAGGGGCCCACGGGATGCCGCTTGCCCGCCGTACGCGCGACCCGCCGCCAATCGGGCGACGCATACCAAACGTCCGGCTCGCTCGGGCGCAAGGCACGGTTGTAGGGCGGATCGAGGCGACGGATCTCGTCGGCTTCCAGCAGCGCCGCTTCGAGCGCCGTCGCGGTCTCGGTCAGATCGAGGTCGCGCGCCTGCGAGACCAGCTCCAGATGCCGCTCCTCGCCGCGGCGCTTGCGGTAGTAGCTGTTGACGCGCGCGCGCAGCGACGTCGCCTTCCCCACGTAGAGCACGCGCCCACCGGCGCCGACAAAACGGTAGACGCCCGGGCACGCCGCGACCCCAAGCCGCCGTGCCCGCTCGAGCGGATAGGTCCAGCGCACCGGCCGCTTCGGCGCAGGCGCCTTCAGGAAGGCACGCAGTTCATCCAGCGTGTAGATGCTATGCACACGCCCGAGCATTGTGACTAGCCCCTGCCAAACGCACGCCGTCGCCTCCACGTGCGACGCCGCGCGCTTGAGCTCCGGGACCGCCGTCCCGAAGTAGCCGGCTACCGCCCGCAGTCCGCAGCGGGGCAGCTCCGGCAGGAGCTTCCGGGCGATTCCGTGCGTGCAGAGCCACTCCCAGGGAAATGGCTCATCGGGAGCGGCCTCGGCCTGCAGATCGCGCAGGAAGGCCGTCTCGAAGCGAGCGTAGTGCGCAAGCGTGAGACGCGTGCCGGAGGCCGCTGCCTGCAGTTCCTCCCAAACGGCCGCCCGCTCGACCGCCTGCTCGAGCTCAGCCGGGGTGATGCCGGTCAAGCGCTGCACCGCCGGCGGCAACTTCGCCCCGGGTGGCAGGCGCACGAGTCGTGACTCGATCCCCGGCCGCGCCGGTGGGGCGCGCCGCGGCGCCCGCGGCGGCCAGCGCATCCAGCCGACCTCGAGCAGCGCCCCGCGCTGGGGAGATGATCCGGTCGTCTGTACATCGACGATCAGCACCGGCAGCTGCGCCAAGCGCCGCCCCCCTCGCTCCTGGCCTTGAGTGCGCATCGCTGCTAGGATCCCTGTTCTGACCCTCAGGATTCAAGGAGGTAGCGAGATGCCCGCACGCCGTACCGCCCGCACGTCCCCCGCCCGCCGCCGCAAGACGGCCAAGAAGTCGCCTCGCCGCCGCACGCCGCGCAAGCAGCTTGTCGCGGCCGAGGACCTGCTAGGGTTCAATTTCGTTCAGGACGGCGCGCTCGCGCCCGACGGGAGCACGTTCGTCTTTGCCGTCCGCTCCGCCCGCGCGGATCGCAAGGGGTACGACAGCCACCTCCACGCGGTCGACACCGAAACGGGCGAGACGCGCCAGCTCACCTTCGGCCAGAAGACCGATGGCGCGCCGGTTTTCTCTCCCGACGGCCACACGCTCGCCTTTGTCTCCAAGCGCAGTGACCATCCCGGGATCCACCTCCTCTCGCTGCGCGGCGGCGAAGCGCGCCCGCTGGTCGAGAAGGATGGCGCCTTCGGCGACCTCTCCTTCTCACCCGACGGCACGCGGATCCTCTGTACGTTTCGTCCCAACGATCCGCCGCCCGGACAAGACGAGAGCGAGGGGAAGAAGGGGCAGGCGCAGGAGCGCAAGGAGGCGGGCGCGGCGGCCAGGAAGGGCGCGCGGGAAGAACCAGTTTACCGCCACATCGACCGCCTCTTCTACCGCCTGGACGGCGCCGGCTTCCTGCCGCGCGAGGAGCCGCAGATCTGGACGTTCGACGTCGCCACAGGCGCGGGCATCCAGATCACAGAGGGCAAGCGCGGCGCCGAATCACCCGCCTTCTCGCCCGATGGTCGCTGGATCGCCTTCGTGCGCAACATGCGCCCCGACCCCGATCTCGAGCGCGAATGGAACGAGCTCTTCGTCGTCTCCGCCCGGGGCGGCAAGCCGCGCCGGATCGCGACACCACCGGGGCCCGTCTCGCACCCGAGCTTCTCGCCCGACGGCAAGCGCATCGCCTACATCGGCCACGATGACATGGAGGCCTCCTGGTACGAGCAGATGCGCATCTGGGTCGTTCCGGTCCGCGGCGCGGGTGAGGCGCGCTGCTTGACCCGCGGCTTCGACCAACCCGCTTACGACGCGACGATCTCCGACATGGGCCTGCCGGGCGGCGTGCTGCGACCCCACTGGAATCGGCGCGGCGGGCGGATCCGCTTCCTCTCCTGTGCTTCCGGCGCGAGCGGCCTCTACGAGGTCGGCGGCCGCGGGGGCGACCCGGAACTGCTGACGCCGGAGCGGATCCACCTGGCCGCGGTTCACATCGCTCGCGACGACGATGCGCTCGCAGTCGGAATCGCTTCGACCCCGACGCAGCCGGGCGAGGTCTTCCGCTTCGACCTCGATGCGGGCGAGTGGATGCAGTTGACCGAGCTCAACACCGAGTACGTCAAGGCGCGCGACATCCAGCGCCCGAAGCGGATCCGCTTCCGCTCGACGGAGCACACCTGGGTCGAGGGCTGGATCCTGACGCCGCCCAACTTCCGCCGGCGGCGCAAGTACCCGGCGATCGTCCAGGTGCATGGGGGCCCCCAGACGCAGTACGGCTACAGCTTCTTCCACGAGATGCAGCTCATGGCGGCGCGCGGCTACGTCGTCCTCTACACCAACCCGCGCGGCTCCCAGGGCTACGGGCGCGCCTTCTGCGAAGCGATCCGTGGCGACTGGGGCAACCGCGACTTCGCCGATGTGATGGCCGGCACCGACTACCTGGAAGCGCTGCCCTACGTCGACCCCAAGCGCATCGGCATCACCGGCGGCTCCTACGGTGGCTACATGACGAACTGGGCCGTCGGCCACACCCGCCGCTACAAGGCGGCCGTCACGCAGCGCTCGGTCGTCAACTTCGAGCCCTTCTTTGGATCCTCGGACGTCGGTTTCGCGTTCAAGGAGGTGCTCGGAGGCTACCCGTGGGAGATGCTCGAACGCTATCGAGCGCAGTCGCCGCTCACCTATGCGCGCAAGATCCGCACCCCGCTGCTGATCATTCACTCGGAGAGGGATCTGCGCTGTCACATCGAGCAGGCGGAGAGCCTGTTTGCGACGCTCAAGATCCTCGGCCGGCGCGTCGAGTTCATCCGCTTCCCGTCCGAGCCGCACGGGCTCTCGCGCGGCGGACGGCCCGACCGGCGGATGGCGCGGCTCGAGAAGATTCTCGAGTGGTTCGAGCGCTACCTCTAGGTCGAGCGGTAGGAGACTGCCCGGCGATGGGCCGCCCGGGCGACGCTCCCGGGCGCTGCCAGCCCCGCTTACCGCTTAGCGGCACGCAGGCCGCCGCGTGCTTGACAGGCCGCGGGTCTACTCCTACGCTGAGACACCCAACACGACTCGTCTCTATCTCATAAGGAACAGAATATGAAGCAGTTACGCCATGGGACCGCTCCTCGGTCGAGATTCGTCGCGCGCGCGGCAACGCGCGTTTCGAGCTCCTTCGCCTGGTTCTGTCTGGCGGCCGCGATCGCCGCCTCGCCGGCCGCCGCGCAAGGAGCCGCCTCGGCGGAAGAGGCGATTCTCGAGGGCGATTTCGCCACCGGCGTCCTGATCGATGCCGAGACGGGCGAAGTGCTGCTCGAAAAGATGGCGCACGAACAGCGTGAGCCCGCCTCGATGGTCAAGATGATGACCGAGCTGCTGATCCTCGAGAAGATCGAGGAGGGCGGGATCCGGTTGACGGATACGGTGACCGTCTCTGCGCGGGCGAGCCGCATGGGCGGTTCGCAAGTCTACCTCAAGCACAACGAGCGCTTCACGGTCGAGGAGCTCTTGATGGCGCTCGCGATCCACTCGGCCAATGACGCCGCCGCGGCGCTGGCCGAGTTCCACTCGGGCAGCATGGAAGCGTTCGTCGATCTGATGAACATGCGCGCCGAGGACTTGGGACTCGAGAACACGATCTTCCGCTCCGTCCACGGCCTCCCGCCCGACTGGGGGCAGGAAGGCGACCTCTCGACCGCCTACGATCTGGCCATGCTCGGCCGCGAGCTGACGCGTTTTCCCGAAGCGCGCCGCTGGGCGGCGACGGCGCGGGCACCTTTTCGGGATGGGGAGTTCACGCTCTACAACCCGAACAAGCTGATCGGGCGTTTCCGCGGCCTCGACGGGATCAAGACCGGTCATCACTCGGGCGCCGGCTACTGCGTCACCGCCTCCGCCACGCGGCAGGGCCACCGGTTGATCGCGGTCGTGATGGGGTGCTCGAGCGATGAATCGCGAGCGACCGAGACGTCGCGACTCCTGACGTACGGCTTCAACCGCTACACCCAGGTCACGCTCGTTCACGGCGCGCGCCAGCCGATCGAGGAACCCTACCCGGTCGAGGATGGCGCCGAGCGCGAGATCGCCCTCGCCTACGCCGGCCCGCTGCGGGTCAGTGTGTTGCGCGAGAAGGAGGACCTGGTGCGCCTCGAGGACCGGCTGCCGGAGAAGATCATGGCCCCCATCCAGGAGGGCGACGAAGTCGGCCAGGCGGTCGCCATCGTCGACGGACGCGTGCTCGGCGAAGTGGCGATCATCGCGACCGAAACCGTGCCGCGGGGGAACTTCCTGCAGCGCTTGCTGCACTAGATCCGCTGGGCATTTCGAGAAGCCGGCAGCACTTCCATCGAGACCTCGGCCGGAATTCATCGGCCCCGATCTAGTGCGACCGGAGCTTGGCTGCGGCGCTTCTGCAGACAGCTGCCAGCAGACTCACCACAAGACTACCGCTCCACGAGGTCGATTCCCTCGCAGAGGCGCGCTCAATCAGTGGCAGGATACGGTCCAGCGAGGTTGCGCCGCCGACGCCGCCAGGAGGGTTACTCTGCCGAGGCCCAAATGCGTGGCAGCGGAACCGCGTGCAGGTCTGTCCCCAGGGGCAGCGTCTCCGTGCCGAGATAGAGCAGCACTCCGCGCCGGAAGCGCCGGCCGAGCAGATCCCTCAGGGCCCGCAGGCCACGAACATCCTCTCCCCTGATCGTCGTCGAGGCTTTGATCTCGACCCCGACTGCGGCGCCGCCGGCTTCCACCAAGAGGACATCGACTTCTTCTCCCGCGGCGGTGCGGAAGTGGTACATCTCGATTGCCCGGCTCGTCCAGCCAAGCTGTTTGCGCAGCTCCATGACCGTGAAGTTCTCGAGGATATGCCCGAAGAGGCTCCGATCCTTTGCGAGGCGATCGCAATCGAGACCCATGGAGTGGCAAAGCAGCCCGGTGTCTGCGAGATAGATCTTGGGCGACTTGACCAACCGCTTCCCGAGGTTGGCAGACCAGGCCGGCAACAACTGGACGAGAAACGTCATCTCCAGAAGTGTCGTGTAGCGCTTGAGCGTCGAGTGCGACATCGAGAGGCTGCGGGAAATCTCCGCGTAGTTGAGCAACGAACCCGTCCGCGCAGCCAATAGCGAGAGCAGGCGCGGCATCGCCGCCAGTCCCTCGATGCTCGACAGATCGCGGACATCGCGTTGGAGCAGCGTAGTGACGTAGCTATCGAACCAGGCCCTGCGGCGCTCGTGACGCGTCCGCGTAAGGATGACCGGGAAGCCGCCGCGAAGGACTCGGTCGATAGGCTCGAGAGCATCATCTGGCGAGGGCGACGCAGCATCCGAGACCCAAGTGGCGAAGTCGTCATCGAAGAGCATCTCGACGAACCGTTCCACGCCTCCGTCGATCTCGCCTTGGGAAAGGGGCCAGAGCGTGTGAATCTCGATCCGCCCCGCAAGCGCTTCAGAGATCTTCGGCAGCACGAGGACACTGGCGGAGCCTGTGAGGAGGAATCGCCCGGGATCCCGGCTCCGGTCAACCGCCTGCTTGATCGCGAGGGCGACGTCAGGGACCCGCTGTACCTCGTCGATGACGACTGCGCCCCGGAGGCCGGCAATGAAGCCCTGGGGATCCTCTTGGGCGACCGCCAGCGTCGAGGCCTCATCGAAGGTCAGGTAGCGGGCCGGATGTGGCCCGGCGGCCAGTGCCTGAACCAGCGTGCTCTTCCCGGTCTGTCGGGCGCCTTGAAGGAAGACGGCCGGGCTATCCTGAAGGGAGTCCATGAGCTTGGCGGTAATGTGGCGCGCCTTCATGGTCAAATTATCGCCATCCAATAACAGGAAATCAACCACTGGGCGGTGAATTTACACACACTGCCGTATCGAAATGCAGGACAAAGAGATAGGTCGTCAGCCCGACGTCAGTTTCTCCCCGTGAAGGGCCGCCGATGAGCGCCAGTTCAGGAGCTCGGCGGGCGCCGGTCGAAGAACGCGGCCTCCGGGTCGGCCCCCCGGAGTGGCCGCTGGTCAACCAAGGTCTGACAGGTGGACAGGCCCGGGGAGAGCTACGTCAGCGCATTGGCCGCGCAGTGCAGATTGCCGCCGCCGGTGTAGAACTTGCTATCGACGGGAACGACCCGGAATCCGAGTGCCGCGATGCGCTCCGCGTTGCGCGCGTGGATCTCGGCTTCGGTCGGCGTGCGGTCCTTCCAGCGGGGCATGAGGTAAACCCGATCTCCGGTTTCGGCGTCCCGGTATGGGATGCCGTTTACCGGAAGCTGGCTGTGGCTGAGCTGGGCTTGAGTGAGTTCGAGACTCACCGTCTCGTACCCCAGGCTTCGCAGGCGTTCTCGGATCGTCTCTGCGCGCCGGATCTCGAAGCTGATCTCTGCGGGGGCAGCCAACCGCGGTCCGGTGTCCGGGTCTTCCACCACCTCGGCGACGAGCGCCCGCCGGCCGGGCACGATGCAGCAGTGCTGATCGATGTGCACCGTCAGCTTGCGCGCTTCCTCGTCGGCCAGCACCTCGACCCGGTCTACCCCGAAGAGCAACCTCAACCTCTCGAGAATCTCCTCGGGCTGCCCCGGCTGGCCCGTGATCTGTCGATAGAACCTTTGCGTATCGATCACCGAGTTCCCGCTGGTGAAAAGCACCCGCTGGCCATTCAATCGATCGAAGGCGAGGTCGCCGCCCTGGAACGCAACCGGCGACAAGAACGTGCGCCCCAGTCTCGCCTGGCGCAAAGCCGCGCCAATCCCATCGACGTTGGTCCTCGCTTGCTGGGGACTCGACTTGGAGACCTGCGCGTTCAGATATCGGTAGAAGAGCGGGAGGACCAAGGCTCCCCGGCCCGCCACGCTGACGTGCTCTACAACGTCCTGCCCCCAAACCTCTACGAAGGCCGACTCCCTCGCTTCGAGGATGGAGACCTCCCGGCCGAGCGACGCGCGCAGGTCAGCTTGCCAGGCGTGGGCCTGCGCCTCGGCCGGTCCCACGATGAAGATGCGCGTGTAGGCCGGAAGCGCGGCGACCAGGCTGCGGAGCAGTTCGGCCAAACCTGGTTCGCGGATCGTGAAAAGCACGGTCTCGAGCGTTCGATCGTAGTCCGGCACGACCTCGATCGACAGCCGGCTCAGAGTCTGCAAATCCTCGCGGGCGCGCTGCAGGCGCTCCCGTTCGTAGGCCAAGTACTGCTGGAACGCCTCTTCCGTCCACGGTGCTGACGCATCCGACCGGTCGCGCGCGGGCGGGCTGTCCTGCTCGTCGCACCCGCCCAGGATGGCGGGAAGAAGTGCGACTCCCCCTAGCCCGCAAACCGCGCGGCGGAGGAAGGCGCGGCGTGATGCTCGCTGTTCGATAGCTCCCACCCCTCTGGCGGCTGGCTTACGGCGGTAGGGCGGGATCGGCTCCGCCCAGGGTCTGCGATGGATTATAGGTCTGGGGCGGACCGTGCGCTACTGCACCTTGACAATCCGCGTCGTCAGGGTGCGCCCCGCATCGTCGACACGTGCGTAGTAGATCCCCGGCGGCAGATCCCGGCCGCCTTCGTCGCGCCCGTCCCAGCGCAGTTCCTGTGCCAAGTCGCCCGCCACGTGCGCGGTCAGGTCCCGCACCGCGCGGCCCGCCGAATCGAAGATGCGCAGGGCCTCCGGGCCCGCCTCACTCAGTCCACTGATCTCAAACTGCAGCCCATCGCGAAACGGGTTGCAGCCGGCGCGGAGCGCCAGCCGCTCGCCAAAGCGGCCACGGGTGGAATCGTCCGTGTCGTCGGCAACCCCGCTCGCGCCCGGTGTGAGGGCTACCGCGTGGCTGCCGCCGCTCGGCAGCAACGCCGCCGCAATCTCGAACAACCCGTCGCCATGGCGCCGCACGAGCGTGCCGCCCGAGACTGTGTACTCCTCGAGTGGATCGCTCGGAACGTAGTAGCGCAGGTCGCTCCAGGTCTCGTAGTGCACGTTGTCGACCGTCGCGACGATCGTTCCATCCGGCTCGACCAACCGCGAGAACTGCAAGTCGCCAAGCAGCCACGGGTCTTCCGTGTTGCGGTAGCCGTCACCGTCGGTGTCGGCCGTGAAGAACTCGACCGCCCGATCGGTCACCTGGATGTAGCGCCAGCCGATGTCGTCGCCGAAGAGTCCGCGGCGGTGCGGCGCGGGGGGCGGACCGACCTCGGCCAACCCGGTGTGCCGTTCGCGATCCACGCGCTCGATCGGCAGGTGCTCTTCTTTGCCAAGTGACGAAGTCTGGGTGTGCAGAGGGAACCCCGGGAAGGAAACGTCACGACCCCAATCGTCTTCATGCTCGAAATCATTGCGTCCGAACCAGTTGTCCCCTTCGTTGAGGAACGTCTCGAAGCGGTGCGTGTGCCCCGCCAGGGCCAGGCTGACGTCGTGCGCGTTCATGATGTCGCGCATGCGGGCGACGTTCTGTGCGTTCCAGGAGAAGTAGTCGTAGTTCGGTCCGTGGGTCAGGAAGAAGCGCGGCTGATCGAGCAGCGGGTCGAGCCCGGCCAGGATCGACTCCGCCCAGTCGAGCGCGGCCGTCTCCGGCCCGCGACAGCGATAGAGCTCGAGCGTTCCCAGATCGTGCCCGCTGGAAAAGCCGAAGACCTGTGCCCGACCCAGGGTCAGGTGTGTGTTCTCGAAACGGTTGATCACATGGAAATAGCGCAGCGGATAATAGGGATTGTAGTCGCCGTCGTTGTAGTAGTCGTGGTTGCCGGGAACGATCAGGACCGGTACGCGCAGGACGGCCGTGATCTTGAGCAGCGAATCGCAAAAGTGGGCGGTGCCGAGGTTCTGATTCTCGCAGATGTCGCCCGTTATGACGACCAAATCGGGGTTGAGCAGATTCGCCTCTTCAACGAAGACATGGTAGCGATAGTCGGCCGTGTATTCCTCCGCGTCGTAGCCGATGTGCGGGTCGGTGATGTGCAGCAAGCTCCAGGACGTCGGTTCCTCATCGAGCACCTTGACCGCATGGATACTGTGATAGATGTGGGGGCCGATACCGACCGCGATGTCATAGAGATCACTCGGCGTTCCCGCCGGGATGCGCACGATGAGCTGCTGGATCGTCTCCAGCCCTGGTGCGTAGAGGCGCATGTCGAGTTCGCTGCCGGGAAGGATGCTGGCGGCCGTCAGCGACTCGACCTGCAGTGACACCGTGCCTCCAAGGGGATCGGTGAGCATTGCCCATGCCTCGCCGGGGCCATAGCTGCCGAGCAGGCCGATCCAGACGGGGAATGTCTCGCCCTCGATGCGCAAGACGGGGTGCGTCATTCGCGGCTGGATCAGCATGGGGGAGAAGAATTCGCCCGCCGTTCCGGGATCGGGTGCCGCCAAGCTCTCGTAGGCGCCCATATCGACGATCCCATTGATCCGCGCATTGCCGTAGATGTCGGCCGCCGGCAGGTAGGTCGCCGCGGCACCGAAGCGGGTGCCCAAGTCACGGCACGGTGAATCATCGGCCAGTCGGTAGTTGCCCCCCGCGTA
>Ga0180436_10005190_pt1 | contig 11570 bp, 12 predicted proteins | sample SS_ome_2_FD_132434 | JGI IMG/M metagenome (GOLD analysis project Ga0180436, IMG submission 132434) | Hypersaline lake sediment archaeal communities from the Salton Sea, California, USA - SS_3_S_2 metaG | ecosystem: Environmental > Aquatic > Non-marine Saline and Alkaline > Hypersaline >...
GAAACCACCGCCGAAGAAATCTGGAAAGACACCGGCGGCAATGTGGATATCTTCGTGTCCGGCGTGGGTACGGGCGGGACCATCACCGGCGTGTCACAGGTTCTGAAAAAACGAAATCCCGCACTTCGCACAATCGCCGTCGAACCTCATGACTCTCCTGTGCTGTCCGGCGGAAGTCCCGGACCTCATAAGATTCAGGGGATCGGTGCGGGGTTTGTCCCGGACGTCCTGGACCGATCCATTATCGATGAAGTGATAACGGTGACCAACGATGAGGCCTTTATCACTGCAAGGGAGCTTGCAAAAAAAGAGGGCATCCTTTGCGGGATATCATCAGGGGCAGCAGTCGCTGCGGCCCTTAAGATTGCCGGAAGGGAAGATGCGAGGGGAAAACGGATTGTCGTGATATTGCCGAGCACCGGGGAGAGGTATATCAGTACCGACCTGTTTAAATAGGGCCCCAAATTGACCTGGCGCGGGGTTCAGTTTACGAAAAGAGGTAAATCAATGAATGAGAATTATAAACTTGACACATTGTGTGTCCATGCCGGCCAGGAACCGGATCCGGTGACAAATTCCCGCGGCGTTTCGGTACACCGGACATCGTCGTATGTATTTAACAGCACGCGGCATGCAGCCGACCTTTTTGGGTTAAAAGAGCCGGGCAATATTTACACGCGGCTCATGAACCCCACCCAGGATGTGTTGGAAAAGAGAATCGCCGCGCTGGAGGGAGGTGCGGCGGCCCTGGCGCTGTCCTCCGGGACATCCGCGGTCTATTACTCCATTATCAACATCTGTTCCGCCGGAGATGAGATTGTGTCGGCAAATAATCTTTATGGCGGCACCTATACCATGTTCGACAGCATTCTTCCCCAGTTCGGAATACGGACGCGATTTGCAGACCCCGGTGATCCCGGGACCTTCGACCAAGCGGTTAATGCGAGAACGCGGGCGATATTCGTTGAAACCATCGGAAATCCGGCCCTGGAGTTCACCGATATACAAGCGGTTGCAGATATTGCCCATAACCATAAGCTGCCGCTGATTGTCGACGGGACGTTTACCACGCCGCACCTGTTGAGAAGCATCGAGTGTGGAGCGGATATTGTCGTGAACTCCATCACCAAGTGGATGGGGGGGCATGGAGCCGGCATCGGCGGTGTCGTCATCGATTCCGGAAAATTTGACTGGACCGACCCGAAATTCAAGTTGTTTAACGAACCCGATTCAAGCTATCACGGAATCCGGTATGCCCATGATCTCGGCGAACAGAACGCCATTGCTTTTATACTTAGAATGCGGCTTGTCCCGTTGCGAAATCTCGGCGCCTGCATTTCGCCGGACAATGCCTGGCTTTTTCTGCAAGGCCTCGAAACACTTCACCTCCGAATGGAACGGCACTGCGAAAATGCAAACAATGTGGCCATGTATCTTAAAAATCACCCCAAAGTATCCTGGGTGAGATATCCTGGATTAAAAGATGACCCGGCCCATGCTGTGGCCGGCCGTTATCTTAAAAAAGGATTCGGCGCAATGGTGGTGTTCGGTATCAAGGGCGGTATGGAAGGCGGAAAAACATTTATCGAGGGGCTCAAGCTGTTTTCCCACCTTGCCAATGTGGGAGATGCAAAGAGTCTCGCCCTGCATCCTTCCAGCACCTCCCACTCGCAGTTGTCGGAAGCCCAACAGAAGGATGCAGGGCTGACGCCGGATCTGATTCGTCTTTCCATCGGGATCGAACATATTGATGACATCATCAATGATCTTGAACGCGCATTGGATGAAGTGTAGCCGGCGATGACGATTTCAAACGTTGTGGCCCGTTGCCGGGTTTAAATTCAGCAGCATCCGCCGCCGGAACCGCAGGAGGCGTTTTCTTTTCCCTTTATCCAGACCTGGATAATATAGGCGGCTCAGCCGACCCCCGGATTAACCGAAATTGCTTCACCGGGGCAGTTGTTCACACAGGCGCCGCACTCCATGCAGGCATTGAAATCAACGATATGCGCTTTTTTTTGGTCCATTTCAAAGACCGCATGGGGGCAGACCTCGGTACACAGACCGCAGCCGATGCACTTGTCCCTGTCCAATACCAGGCTGGATACGTCGTCTAAATGTCTAAACTCTTTCATGGCAGAAACCGGTTATTGGGTTAAAAAGCCGAATATATCCAAAGAAAACCCGACAGCAAAACGCCCCCCAACTGAACGGGAATAAACCGTTTCATTTCTTTTTCAACACCTGAGGGCGACGTAAACGGCGTTGTTCCGCTGAAATTCATGGCCAAATACGAACTGATGGCCACGCTGAACAAAATCACCGCCGTAAAGCCGGTAAAACCCGCGATTGCAAGGGGCATAAACAGTATCGAGAGCATAATCACGACGCTTCCGGCAAGTATCCCCTTGGCGGCAAACTCTTTAAAGGGAATATAGGGCAAAAGTACCGGGGTGATGACCGCACCGGACAGAACGCCTGCCAAAAGAGCGATGATGGAGATAATGCCCCGTTCCCAGGCACGTGAAAAAGAGAATATACCCGGTCCGATGCCCGAAATGACAAACAGAACAATAGCGGTAATCAATAGATGCTTCAAAACGATTTGGATTTCAACGGGCGTAAGGATGAATCGCTCATACATGGTAAACGTTACCAGCCGCATGTCTTTGGCGGCGTTTTGGTTGTTTTTTAAAAAAAGCGGAATATCAGAGGCACGAATGGGGCCGTATATCACCCTGAACCCGGATCGCTTTTTTACTTCCCCGGCGGATATCCCCGTTGCACCCAGTTGAGGCACAATCACCTTTTTGTGGTTCACAACGGTTTCAAGAGAGGTGGTTGCAATCCGCCTTACGAGTTCGCCGGTGGAAAAGGTTCCTTTCCCCGCGGCACACCAGACATTAATGCCCCTGGTGTCAAGGACCAGTATCCACGCGTTGATTCCACCCAGTTCCTTTCTGAGACGGTCGAAGGTGAGTTTGAAATTTGCCGTGGCGAGGACTACGGATTCCCGGTCCGGGTTTCCCATCGCGTAAAGGCCCGGCGAGACTTTGTAATTGTTCCTCTTATAGCCTGTCCTGACGATGCCGGTTTGAATGAAGTCCCTTATGTCGAGTGTCGGTTTTATTTTCGGCACAGGGCCTTTAACGGTATGAATAAATCCGTCAACAAAATTCATGATCCGGTATCCGGGTTTTTCATGGCTGCCGGAGGGCGGAGCGGGCGGCGGGCCGCAACACAGCTCGTCGGATTGCGTATCCTGCGGATGCTTATCGGGCATTTTTGGAAGAATACCCTGAAATCCGCAACTGGTATCGCCGGGATTATTCATTATGACCTTACAGGGCGTAGCCGTCTAGTTGTTTTCCTGCCAGAACGGCGACATCTGCCTCAGTTTCTCGATGATGGGTGGAATGTTTTCGATAATAAAGTCAACGTCCTGGTCCGTGTTATATTTTCCCAGACTGAAGCGAATGGACCCATGGGCGGCGGTATAGGGGATGCCCATTGCCCGTAGTACATGGGATGGCTCAAGGGATCCGGACGTGCAGGCGGAACCCGACGATGCACAGATGCCAAGCTCATTCATCATCAGGAGGATGGCTTCGCCTTCCACATATTCGAAACTGATATTTGAGGTGCCCGGAAGCCGGTTTTGTTTGTCTCCATTGACCATGGATCGTGGCACACGGTTTATTAATTCGGATTCGAGCCTGTCTCTGAGCTGTCCGGTTTTTTTATTGTTACCAATATGCTGTTCCGCCAGTTCACTCGCCTTGCCCAGTCCGATGACGGATGCAACATTTTCCGTTCCGCCCCGGCGCCCTTTTTCCTGGTGTCCCCCGATCATAAAAGGGGAGAACCGTGTGCCCTTCTTTAAATAAAGCGCCCCTACACCTTTCGGGGCATGGATTTTGTGTCCTGAAAGAGACAGCATTCCAATGCTGGTCTCTTTAACATTTATCGGGATCTTGCCTGCGGCCTGAACCGCATCCGTATGAAACAGGATGCCCTTTTCAGAAAGCGTCTTGTCGATTTCATGAATGGGAAAGACGACGCCGGTTTCATTATTCGCCCACATAATACTCACAATTGCCGTATCATCCGAAAGGCTGTCGTAAAGGTAGTCAAGATCCAGCCTTCCCTGGCGGTCGACCGGCACAAAGGTGATGCGGTAACCTTCCCGCCCCAAATTTTCGAAAACATTTTTTACCGCAGGGTGTTCGACCCGGGTGGAAACAATGTGTTTCTTGGACGGCATGGAGCGTATGCCCGAGAGAATGGCCGTGTTATTGCTTTCCGTTCCGCAACTGGTAAAAATGATTTCATCCGGGTCGGCATTGATAAGAGAGGCAACCTGCTCTCTGGCATTTCGAATGTGATGGCTGATCCCGCCCCCGAATGAATGCATACTCGAAGGATTTCCATACTCTTCCGATAAGAAGGGAAGCATGGCTTCAAGGACTTTCGGGTCAACCTTAGTCGTGGCGTTATTGTCAACATACACTGAGTTCATCTTTGTTGGCCTCTTTAACATTTAGGTCGGGAGCGACAAGTTCGCGTATTTTCGTTTGAACGAAGTTTTTAAGGGTGACCTGGGATGTCTGGCACCCGGCGCAGGCGCCGAGCATTTTTACGATGACAGTGTTACCTTCAACATCGACCAGCTCGATATCGCCCCCGTCTTTTGCCAGCACCGGTTTGATTTCTTTGTCCAGGATTTCTTCAACCAGCTTGATTTTTTGAATATTTGTCATCCGGTCCGGTTTTTTTCCGCCGCCTTCCCCGGCCTTAACCGAATTAATTATATCCAGTATCTTGTCATGGCAGTTGCCACATCCTCCGCCTGCCTTGATATAATCGGTTACATCTTCAATTGAGGAAAGTCCGCTCCCGGAAACGGCCTTTTGGATTTCGAGATCGGTTATGCCGAAACATTCGCACACGATTTCGCCCTCTTTTTTTCTTTCGGGCTCACCGCGACAATAAGAAATGGCTTTATCCAGGGCATCCTGCCCCATAACGGAACAGTGCATTTTTTCTTTGGGAAGACCGCCAAGGTATGCCGCAATATCATCATTTGTCACCTGTTCCGCCTCTTCCAGGGTCATTCCCTTTATAATTTCAGTCAGTGCCGAAGAAGAGGCTATCGCGCTTGCGCATCCGAAGGTCTGAAATTTGGCGTCTGCTATTTTATTATCCTCATCCAGCTTGAATGTCAGCTTCAGTGCGTCACCGCATGCCAATGACCCTACCTCGCCGATGCCGTCGGGATTTTCAATCACCCCGACATTTCTGGGATTGATGAAATGGTCTTTAACTTTATCTGTATATTCCCACATAAGCCCTCTCTTTCACTTGCCTTATTCATGTCGCAAGATGTTGTTCACCATTAAAATAGGACATGATCGTATATATTGCAACATAGAGTGGAAAAAAATTACATGGCACTGTTCTTGCGGTAAAATTACAGTTTGCCCACTGCAGCCATGTAAACGGCAAATTCATCTTCACCGTCAACCCCGAGAAGATCATCCATCAGTTCCTGGTGATAAGCGGCAATAGCGCATGTGCCCGCACCAATCGCTTCCACCGCAAGATACAGGTTCTGGCAGACGTGGCCGACATCAATGGCGATCACTTTATGGGCGGCGGTGTGGTATCGCCACTCCATGCGATAGGGGATGGTGGTCCATACCAGGCTTACCGGCGCTTTGCCTACAAATGATTGACCATAGGACGCGTCTACAATACGATGCCGGAGTTCGGGGACGGTCCGTTCGAGAATAAGCTGGTGCTCGACAGCGGAGTATCTGTAAATACCCGGTTCCAGGTGTTCCGCCTGAAGAACAATCAGATAGGTTTCAAAGGAATGCCTGGCGCCTGCGGAAGGCACGGTTCTTAAAGCTGTTCCGGCATTTACCATCCGGCGTATACCCTGTGTCGCCCACAGCAGAAAGGACAGCTCTTCAATTGTCAGAGGCAGCTTTTTAAACACACGGTGGCTTTGCCTCTTTTTAAACGCGGAAGTCAGGGGAATATCCGTTATTGTGGTCCAATTTTCAGGGGGCGGGAGGTCAATCCGTTTCGCACCTTCCGGGCAGGGCTTCTCCACCGGAGGAGGAGGCACCCCTTTACTCTGATCGGTTCTTCTGAAATCAATGGTCAGGCGGATATGATCCTTTAAAAAATACCTGAGCATGTCCGTATCCGGTTTTTTTTGAGACGTCATTTTTTATCCAACTTATCGGTTTGTCATAAGAATGGGACAGCGTGTTTAACCTGTTTAAATATCTTATACCTTGATAACCCGTCTTTCAATTGTTATTTTGCTAAAAAAAACCGGACAGAAAACCCAACGCCGCCATTTGGAGGGTCGATGATATGAAAAAGCAACCACCTGCCGTCGGGGACAACGCCCCTGACGTTCTGCTGCCGACTTGGGATGATAACGAGTTTAGATTGAGTTCTGTTTTAAAGTCAGGAAGAACCGTCCTTTTGGTTTTTTATCGAGGGCACTGGTGACCGTTTTGTATCAGCCAGTTGGGCGAACTAAAAAAACATATTGATACGTTCAGCGAGCTGGGCATTGGTATTGCAGCGATTTCAACGGATTCAACGAAGCAGTCACGGGCCGTTGTCCGGGAAATGAACCTTCCCTTTGATCTGCTTAGCGATAGAGATAAAACGGTTATCCATGCGTACCACCTCCTAAACCCTTTTGAGCACGGCGGCATTGCCCGGCCCGCTTTATTTCTTGTGCCGCCCTCGGGTAGAATTGCTTACAGATCGCTCGACGGGACAGCCCGGCGCGCGGATATTTCAGAACTCCTGGATTATTTGAAAACGAACGGGGCAGATACAAAAAGCAAAGGCTCTTCCGGGGTAAAAAAGAAATGGATCATCCCCACGCCAAGGGTCGGCCGGCAGATAGCCCGTAATATGGTATTAAGGGGAAATGTTGCAGACTGGACGCATTCACTTACGTTTCCCTATGGACTGATCAAACTTTCCGGTAAAAAGATGTTAAAAGCCCTCTCAAAAGACGACAAAACAAAATAGATGGGGCTTGATGACACCATAATCAGTGCGTCACGCTTGTGGAACATTGATGTAAAAAGGGTGATAAAGAACCAGCCTATCACGGGAAGTCCCGAACGATGTGAGTTCAGGTGTGTTGTTCAGGATGTGAATAACGACCTTTTCGTCCTCGAAAGCCTGATCCATGACGATGTCGCCCATAAACAAACCATCGTCCGTGTGCTCAATTTTCTGTCGAAAAAGGGAATGGAAACCGTTCAGCCTTACATGCCGGGTTCCGGGGGGGAATATATTCTCGGTCACCGGGGCAGGTTTTGGCAGGTTATCCCGTTTATTGACGGTGTCAGCCCGGACCGGCCGAACTATGTGTTTGACAAGTGGAGGGGGAAGCCGGCCGCCGATTTTCTCATTCAGCTGAGGGCCAAATCAGCCGAGGTCCCGAATTTCACTCCTTCCCACGGGTTTTCAATTAAACATTACATCGCTGTGCTTCTTAACCGGATTGAGGCGTATGAGCCGGATCTTTTCAAGGACGTCCGGCCCATTGCTGATTTTCTTGAGCGCGGCTTCATGGGGGTCCATGATGCACTGCCTGTGGCATTCTGTCACGGCGATTATCATTCGCTGAACATTATCTGGTCGAAAACCGGCATCAACGCGGTAATCGACTGGGAATTTCTGGGGGTTAAACCTGAAATTTACGATGTCGCCAATATGATCGGGTGCATCGGGGTTGAGGCGCCTGAAAGCCTTGTCCACGATTTTGTGGGCGACTTCATTTTCTATCTTAAGAAGGCCGGTGTCATTGCCGCTGTAAGCTGGGAGTATCTTTTCGAGTTCGTTCTGGCCTTAAGATTTGCGTGGCTTTCCGAATGGCTCCGGCACAACGACAGGGAAATGATAGAGCTTGAAACAACATATATGACTATTCTCATGAAGAATTACGGAAATATCAGGGATGCCTGGGCGATATGATACGTTCTAAATATGAAACAATAATGTTTCAACTGATACACTGAAAGACCCGGAAAAAGAAGGGCTCTGTTGATAAAAAATTAAAATAAAACAATAAATTAAATCAAAAGATACAGTTCCGATACCCCAGGACCCACTTGTTAAAAAACCACCTTAGAACATGGCACACCTATTGCTTATAACATAGACAGCAGCCAGCCATGAACAGGCTGTTAACTGGTTAGGAATCGTAACTGCAGGAGGTGGTTTATGTTGAACCTTGCTGAATTAAAATCTGACAGAAAACTGATCAATGAGATTGATTGGGAAATGACCCATGAAGATGCGGTAAGGCTCTATCTTGAGTGGGGAAACAACTGGGCCAGCGGGAATTATGTCATCCGCTCGAAAGATGATGTATCCTATTATTTTGTTGTGAATACATGGGGCAAAAACCCGAGGATCTTTCTCATGAAAAGAAATTCGGAGGATGCGCAGGAATTGGCCGAGCTAAAAATGCCGGCGGATGTGGAGCGTCGGTTTTTGGACTCAATAGGTCATAACAAGGGTGTGTACTCCATTGAGGGAGAAGTGAAACACTGGTTGATGAAAGAATTCGGCGAATGCTGACAGGGGTGAAAAATGGTCTTTAAAAGTATTCTCATAATGGGCTCGTTCCTTTTTCTTCTGGTCATGCCTTTTGGGCTTAGTGCCAGATCTGAATATGAGACAGCCACGTTTGCCGGTGGATGTTTCTGGTGCATGGAGAAGCCGTTTGAGGAAGTTCCCGGCGTTGTAAGTGTTGTTTCGGGATATACAGGGGGCCAAAAGGAAAATCCCACCTATGAGGAGGTGTCCGGGGGAGTTACCGGCCACTTGGAGGCGGTGGAGATTACCTACATCCCATCCCGGGTGGAGTATAAGACCTTGCTTGACATCTTCTGGAGACAAGTTGATCCCACCGATCCCGGTGGGCAGTTCGTTGACAGGGGGGGGCAGTATGGGACCGCCATCTTCTATCACGGCAGCGACCAAAAAAAGATGGCCGAGGAGTCGAGGCGTGAGCTGGAGGCGACCGGCAGGTTTGAGAAGCCCGTGGTAACGAAGATTGTCAAGGCGTCTCGGTTCTACCCTGCAGAAGAGTACCACCAGGACTACTACAAAAAAAACCCCATTCGATACAACTTCTACCGATATCGTTCAGGGCGTGACCAGTTTCTTGAAACGACATGGGGAGACGAGCCGGAAATGAAAAAAGGGGACGGGGAAACAGATGCCGGAAAATCGGAAAACGCCGTAGAACAGGCAACATACCATAAGCCGCCGGATGCGGAACTGAAAGAAAAGCTGACGCCCCTGCAGTACAAGGTCACACGACAGGATGGAACGGAACGCCCGTTTGATAATGCATACTGGGATAACACCCGGCAGGGAATCTATGTGGATATTGTTTCAGGCGAACCCCTGTTTTCCTCTTTGGATAAATATAAATCCGGTACCGGCTGGCCAAGCTTCACGAAACCGCTTGTTTCGCAGAATGTTATCGAAAAGGAGGACAAGAGCTTCTTCATGGTCCGTACGGAGGTAAGAAGTCGATATGGAGATTCCCACCTGGGCCATGTGTTTCCGGACGGCCCTCCCCCTGAAGGCTTGCGCTATTGTATCAATTCGGCATCACTGAGGTTCATTCCGGTTGAGGATCTGGACAAGGAGGGTTACGGTGAATTTATCAAGCTCTTTAACTAATATGTAAAGAAGTACATATTTACATAGAAACCAGTCGGTCAATGGCCGGATCGTTCCTTGAAAAGTATTTTTAACTTATTAAAATTAAAGGTAATCCTAAATTTATTGGTTGTGGGCACGATAATTGCTGATTAAAAATGTAATTGACACATTATCTCGAGTACTTAACAAAAGGTGGAGATATGTTACTTGCATTGGTTGTTATATCCGGAATCTGCGGATTATCCTGCCTCTATCTGGCCATTGATTGCCTTTTCACCGCATCCAGGGAGAATCTGTTGCCGGATACGGAGCGTGTCGACATTGGCGACACCGTGCTATAGCCGTCAGCATAAATTAGTTGCCAAATAAGCGGTTCCCGATCCGATGCGCCGGGTCTCGGATTATATGAGTCGGAGTATATAAAGTGGATATATTATCATTTTATTTGGTGTACCTGGTTCCCGTCAGTGTGATCACGGGCTATCTCATGGGCGGCCTATACACCTTGTTGACCCCGGTATTGGTCTTTTTCGCGGTGCCGGTTCTGGACCTGATTATTGGAAAAAACACCGGGAATGTTTCGGAAAACCGATCAAAGGAAATCGAAAAGCGGCTGGGATACCGTCTGGCAACCTGGTTTTGTGCACCCATACACATTGGTTTGGTATTTTGGGGGGCCCATATTGTCACCAGCGGGACCCTTTCACTGGTCGAGACCATAGGGTTTTATTTGTCCATGGGCACATCTTCCGGCGTCCTGGGCATCAATGTTGCCCACGAGCTTGCCCACCGTGTGAACTCGAAACCGGAACCCTTTCTTTCCAAGCTCATGCTGTGGACAGTGCTGTACATGCATTGGGGGCTGGAACATGTGGTGGGGCACCATCGGATGGTGGCCACCCCTGAGGATCCTGCAACGGCAAGGCGTGGGGAATCATTTTATGCCTTTCTTCCCAGGACGGTGCTGGGCGGGTTGAATAGTGCCTGGGCGTTCGAGGTCGACCGCCTGAAAAAGAAAGGCAAACCCGCCTGGAGTTCGAGCAACCGGGTCGTGACCGCCCTTGTGGCCCAGTCATCTCTTTTGGTGGTTGTCGCACTGTTTTTCGGGGGACTTGGACTGATCTACTGGATTGCCCAGGCTTTCCTGGCCGTGTCTCTACTGGAGATAGTAAACTATATTGAGCACTACGGACTCAAGCGAAAAAAGACCGGGGACAACCGGTACGAGCCGGTAAAGCCCCGGCACTCGTGGAATTCAAGCAACTGGCTGACAAACCGGTTTCTTTTCAACCTTCAGCGCCATTCGGATCATCATTACAAACCCGGGCGCAGATACCCGGTGTTAAGGCATTATGATGACAGTCCTCAACTTCCAACGGGATACGCGGGCATGATACTTATTGCAGCCGTCCCACCGTTATGGCGATACGTCATGGATCCGAAGGTTGACGCATCAGCACGGATCTGAGGGATATCAACTATTCCAAACCGGCATCCGCCCCCGGACCGGGGCCTGCCCTTTATGAAAATGTCCTTGACAAGATCCATTTTCGCCATTATTAAAAAAATGCCGTTAAATTAATCGGGTTAATTTAACGGCAGGCTCACCAATCCATTCTTTTCCGGAAAGAGACCGATGCCGAGAAAGCAGCGTAAACCATCAGAGATCGCGGCAGTAAAAAAAAAGATACTGAAAAACGCGGTTGCGCTCATGAATACAAACGGGTTCGAGGGCTTTACCATGAAAGGCCTCGCCCGGATGATGGGATTAACGGCCCCCACCATTTACAGCTACTATAATAACAAGGATGAACTCTATCTGGACGTGTTGACGGAAGGCTTCC
>Ga0180436_10005191_pt1 | contig 11567 bp, 11 predicted proteins | sample SS_ome_2_FD_132434 | JGI IMG/M metagenome (GOLD analysis project Ga0180436, IMG submission 132434) | Hypersaline lake sediment archaeal communities from the Salton Sea, California, USA - SS_3_S_2 metaG | ecosystem: Environmental > Aquatic > Non-marine Saline and Alkaline > Hypersaline >...
CCGGGGGGCAGGGGCGATGATGGCCACGCCTTCCATCTATGTCGGAATGCAATTGCTGCTCCCGGGCGAAACCGCGCCCGCGCATGTGCACACGCCCTCGGCCGTTCGGATCATCGTCGAAGGCCAGGGCGGCTACACCGTGGTGGATGGTGAGAAGCTGCCGATGGAAGAGGGCGACCTGGTGCTGACGCCGGGCGGCGAATGGCACGATCACGGGCACGAGGGTACCGAACCGGTAGTCTGGCTCGACGCGCTCGACCTGCCCTTGTTCGTCTATCTCGAAGGCTCCTACGCCAAGGAAGGCCCGTTGCAGGCCCAGCGCAACCGGCCGGATGCCAGCCAGGTCGAATACCGGGCCGCGGGCCTTGCGCCGGCGCGGCGGCTGGGCGGGGCGCCGCGGCGCTACCCGATGATGCGCTATCCCTGGGTGCGGACCGAGGCCGCGCTGCGCGAGATGGCGCGCTGGGCGGGCGATGGACCGGTCGAGATGGATTTCGTCAACCCGGAAACCGGCGAGGACGTGCTGCCCACGATGGGCTTCACCGCGATGATGCTGCGCCCCGGCGAGGCGGTGCGGCCGCCGATCTCGTCGACCTCGGCGGTGTTCCATGTCGTCAGGGGTCGCGGCCGGTCGATCGTCAACGGCACCCCGCATGAATGGGGGCCGAAGGACGTGTTCACCGCGCCCTGTTTCGCCGAGATCGACCATCTGGCCGAGGAAGAATGCTTCCTTGTCCGTATCCATGATCGTCCGTTGCAGGAAAAGCTTGGCTACCACGAGGAGCGCGCAAGATGACCGACTACCTGTTTCCGCCCGCACCGGTCCCCGCATTGCCCGTGACGGGCGAGGCGGCGCGATACCCCGTGCGCCGTATCTTCTGCGTGGGCCGCAACTATGTCGACCATGCCAAGGAAATGGGGCAGGAGGTCGATCGCGAGGCGCCGTTCTACTTCACCAAATCGCCTTCGACCCTCACCCAATCGGGCGCGACCGTGCCCTATCCGCCTGGGACCGGGAATTTCCATTACGAGATGGAACTGGTGGTCGCGATCGGGGCACCGGCCTTCCGCGTCCCGGTCGAAGTGGCAGAACAGGCTGTCTACGGCTATGCCTCGGGCCTCGACATGACGCGGCGCGACCTGCAACTGAAGGAACGTGCGAAACAGCGGCCCTGGGACACCGGCAAGGATGTCGAGCATTCCGCGGTGGTCGGTGCAATCACGAAGGCCGCCGACATCGCCGCGATCGGGCCGCAGCGCATTCACCTGTCGGTGAACGGCAGCGTGAAACAGGATGCCCATCTGTCGGACCTGGTCTGGTCGGTGGCCGAAATCGTCGCGCATCTCTCGACGCTTTATCACCTTGGCCCGGGCGACCTGATCTTCACCGGCACGCCTGCGGGCGTGGGGGCCGTGGTGGCGGGCGACGTGATCGAGGGCGGCATCGACGGGCTGGCGCCGGTTGCGCTGACCCTTGGCGCGGCGGAATAGGCCGATGGCCCCGATCCTCATCGCAGGCGGCGGCATCGGCGGGCTGGCCGCGGCCATCGGGCTGGCGCAGAAAGGCTATCCCTCCATCGTGCTGGAAAAGGCGCGGGAACTGGGCGAGATCGGCGCGGGCATTCAGCTTGGGCCCAACGCGTTCCATGCCTTCGATTACCTGGGCGTGGGCGACGCCGCGCGCGACATGGCCGTCTATATCGACAGCCTGCGCCTGATGGATGCGGTGTCGGGTGACGAGATCACCCGCATCCCCCTGGACGACGCGTTCCGCACCCGCTTCGGCAACCCCTATGCCGTGGTGCACCGGGGCGAGTTGCACGCGGTCTTCCTGCGCGCCTGCATGGATCATCCGCTGGTCGAACTGCGCACCGCGGCCGAGGTGGCGGATTACGATCAGGACGGGGCGTCCGTGACCGCGGTGCTGGCCGATGGCAGCCGCGTGACCGGCGCCGCGCTGATCGGGGCCGACGGGCTTTGGTCGAACATCCGCAAGCGTCTGGTGGGCGACGGGCCGCCACGGGTGTCGGGCCACACGACCTACCGCAGCGTGATCGGGGTCGAGGACATGCCCGAAGACCTGCGCTGGAACGCCGCCACCCTTTGGGCCGGGCCGAAATGCCATATCGTGCATTACCCGCTATCGGGCTGGAAGCTGTTCAACCTTGTCGTCACCTATCACAACGACGCCCCCGAACCGGTGGCGGGCAAGCCCGTCAGCCATGACGAGGTGCGTCGCGGCTTCGACCATGTGGCCCCGGTCGCGCGCCAGGTGATCGAACGCGGGCAGGACTGGAAGCTTTGGGTCCTTTGCGACCGCGATCCGGTTATGAACTGGGTCGACGGGCGCGTGGCGCTTCTGGGCGATGCCGCGCATCCGATGCTGCAATATTTCGCGCAGGGCGCCTGCATGGCGATGGAAGACGCCGTGGCCCTGGCGCACGAGATGGAGGCAGCCGCGGGCGATCCTGCCCGCGCGCTGCCGGCCTATGCCGACAGGCGGCGGTTGCGCACCGCGCGGGTGCAGTTGCAATCGCGCGAGATCGGACAGCATATCTACCACCCCGCCGGGGCCCATGCCGAATTGCGCAACGCCGTCATGCGGGCGAAATCGCCGGCGGATTGGTATGACGCGGTCGACTGGCTTTACGGTTCGACCGGGATCGAGGCCGCGATTTCGACCGAAACGCGTGGGCGCACCGGGCTTTAGACACCCTCTGCCCGGCTGGCCTGGCCTAGCGCGTCGGCGGTGCGCGACCACAGGTCCGCGATGTCCTCGATCCGCGGTTCCAGAACCGCCGCGCCGTTGTCGCGCGCCTCTGTCTCGCAGGTTCGCATCAGGTCGGCCAGCCGCGCGGCGCCCATGACCGCGGCCGATCCGGCGATGACATGCAGCGTTTCCGGCAGGCCCTCGTCCTGGCCGGCGCGGATCTGCTCCAGCACCGCCGCGATGCGGTCTTCGGTTTCGACCAGGAACCTTTGCGCCAATCCTTCGAACCCTTCGGGCCCCAGAATTTCGCGCGCCTCGTTCACGACGTCGTGGTCCAGGGGCGCATCGGGCGCGGAAGGCGGGGCCGCTTCTTCCCGCGGCATCTCGATACCCTCGACCGTGGCGAGGGTGCGGACGAGACGGTCGAAGGTGACGGGTTTGGTCAGCACGGTGTCGAGGCCCTGACGCTCGAACTCGGCGATGTCGTCCTTCAGGGCGTGCGCCGTGACCGCGACGATGGTGCCCGCGGCCGAAGGGCCGCTGCCTTCGCGGATCGTGCGCGCGGCCTCTATCCCGTCCATCTCGGGCATGGAGATATCCATCAGGATCACGTCGAACGCGTGTTCGCCCGCACGCTGCACGGCCTGACGGCCGTTTTCGGCAATGACGACCCGGTGGCCAAGTGTCTGCAGCATCTCGTTCAGGACGATGCGGTTGACCTCGTTGTCTTCGGCCACCAGCACGTCGAGTTTGCGCTTTTGCGCCTTGCCGGCCAGGGCGGCACGGCGCCGCGGTTCGGCGGCGGGCATCTCCGCCGGGGGCGGGGCGATCTCCGGCGCGGGCCGGAACCGGGCCGTGAACCAGAAGGTCGATCCCTTGCCGACCGAACTGACCACTCCGATCTCGCCGCCCATCGTCTCGACCGCCCGGCGCGCGATGCCCAGGCCCAGCCCGGTCCCCTCGGCGCTGCGGGCATAGGAATCGTCGAGCTGTTCGAAATTCTCGAAGATGCGGGTCTGATTGTCGAAGGGAATGCCGATCCCGGTATCGGTCACCTCGAAGCGCAGCAGCAGCGTTTCTTCCTCTTCCGCCTCGACGACGCCGCGCACGGTCACGCGGCCGTTTTCGGTGAACTTGATGGCGTTCCCGATCAGGTTGATCAGCACCCGCGACAGCAGCCTTTGATAGCCGTCCAGCTGCCGCCCTTCCAGCGCCGGGGCAAGATCGCAGGCCAATTCGTTTCCGCGCGCCTTGGCCAGCGGCTGGCTTTGCGCGACGATGTCGCCCAACAGCGTGCCCAGATCGAAATGCACCGCCCGGTCGACGGTCTGTCCATCTTCCATCCGGGTCAGTTCCAGCACGTCGCCGATCTGTTCCAGCGCGGTTGTGGAACAGGACCGCGCGATCTGCAGGAACTGCGCCTGCTTCGCCGACAGCCGTGTCGTGCGTTCGATCACGTCCAGCGCGGCGATGACACCGTTCAGGGGCGTGCGCATCTCGTGGCTCATCACGGCCAGGAAGCGCGACTTGGCGCGGGCGCTTTGCATCGCGTCGTCACGGGCCTGGCGCAACGAATTCTCGATCCGCACCCGGTCGGAAATGTCGCGCACGAAGCCGATGAACATCGGGTCGCCATCGGCGTTCTGGTCCGACACGATGGCCGCCTCGACCGGAAATTCGCGGCCGTCGCGGCGTTCGGCCGTCAGCAGTACGCGGCCCTTGTTCGCGACATTGCCGTTGCCGGTTTCGAGGAAGCGTTTCATCGCCGCATCGTGGTCGGCGCGAAACCTCTCGGGCAGGAACATGTTCGACATCTTCCGCCCCAGTGCCTCGTCCCGCGAATAGCCGAAGATCGTGGCGGCGGCCGAGTTGAAATGCGTGATCCGGCCCTCGGGGTCGATCACGATCACGGCGTCAAGCGAGGCCTCGATCATCGTCTGCAGGTTCGAGATCGCGCGTTCGGCCATCTGCGCGCGGCGTTCCAGGCTGCGGTAGAGCAGGGCCAGAACCCAGACGATCCCGGCCAGGACCAGGATCATCACCACCGCGATCAGCGAGAAATTCGACAAAAGCTGCTTGAGGTCGACCCGGTCCTCGTTCGATTGCCGGATCATCTCCTGCAGGCCGGTCACGGCGTAGTAGCGGACCAGATCCTGCTGCGCCTCCATCTCGGCCTTGAGCGTGCCCAGATCGCCGCGCAGATCGTCGTCTGGCTGGTCGATCGTCTCGGCACGGTCCTGCACGAAGCGCCGCATCCACGCCCAGGCAGCCGCAAGCTGCGGGTCGCCCGAGGATTCGAGCGCGAATTGGCTGCCGTCGATCACGGCGACCCGGCTGTAGGCGATGTCGAACGCGCGGCGCACCTGCGCCAGTTCCGCCGTTGCATCCTCGCCCGCCGGAACAGAAATCGCATCCGCCAGCGCGGTCCGCAGCCGCAGAAAATCGACCTCGATCTGGCTGATGATCCAGGTCGTGTTGTCGGATTGCGCTGTCTGCAGCCGTTCCAGCTGGGTGTTCACCCGCGCGGAATAATCCGACATCACCGATATTCCGACGGCCAGCAGCGCTGCGAGCGGCAGGATGCCCAGCAGGACGGGCCTGTCGGTCAACCGGTCGCGCCAGCGGCGCCGTGGGGCGTCGGAATGCCGGGTCACTCGTCCTCGATGCGAAGATGCACCAACTGCCAGATGCTGCGAGCATAGACCAGTTCGGTCTGGAATTCAGGCCCCGCATCGTAGGGATAGACGATCCACAGCGGACCGTTCTGCCGAATGCCGTAGGGTTCGCCGTCAATGCGGTTCGCCACGATCGGGGCGGTATCGGTCAGTTCGTCGCGCGAGAATTCGACCATGTAGTCATTGATGGCGCGCGCCCTCACGACGCTGCCTTGCGCATCGACGGCGTCCAGCACGTCGGCCAGGCTGGGCCCCGAGAAGGTGACTTCGCGGTCCTTCGTCCAGATCGTGGTCGTGGTGAATGTCTGTTGCGGAAGCTCCGACAGCATCGCGTCGTCGAATAGCGCGGTGTCGCCTTCGTTGGTTGCGCCGATCCTTCCCTCGATGGTCAGCAGCACCTCGCCCTGCGGTGCGGGCAGATCCTGCGCCGCGGCGGGAAGGCTGGCGAAGGCGCCAGTCAGAAGAACGGCCATGGCCGAACGGATTGTGTTCCGGGCAGCGAGGAAAGGCATGCGAAAGGCTCCTGCTTCAGGGTCGGCGTTGCCATGCAAAATACGACGTGCCACCTACCGTAAGAATATGAACCAAAGTATGATTTCAGGGCATTGGGATGCGTGGATTCAGAAAGAGTGAATTCTTTCTTGCCACCATGGCGTGTACGTACCAAGGGTTTGCCAACTCTTCGGATGGGTGGTCCGCCTGCGGTTCAAGCTCTATTTTGGTCCGCTGCGGATAGGATCGCAGGTGCCGATGAATGGGGATGATTGAGAAGATGACCGATTCTAACACGACCCAGCGCATGAGCGTGCTGATCGCGGATGACCATCAGCTTATCCGCGAAATGGTCGAGATGTATTTGAAATCGCAGCCCGATATTACCGTTTCGCTGGCCGACAACCTGGCATCGACGCTGGAGGCCTGCGAAGAGGCTGGCGGTTTCGATGTCGTCATGCTCGATCTGGCGATGCCCGGAATGGCCGGCCTCGCCGGTGTCGAAAAGGTGATCGCGGCCAATGGCAAGAAGCCGGTCGTCCTGTTTTCCGGCAATGCATCGCGCGATACCGTGAACCAGGCGATCAACCTGGGTGCGAAGGGTTATATCCCCAAGACATTGCCGGCCAAGTCGCTGACCAATGCCATCCGCTTTGTCGCCGCGGGTGAGGTCTTTCTGCCCATGAGCTACCTGATGGACGACGATCCGACGCCGGAACAGCAGGGCTGGAACCTGTCGGCGCAGGAAACGCGCGTTCTCAAGAAGCTTTGCGAGGGCAAGACCAACAAGGAAATCGCGCGCGAGATGGAACTGAGCGAAGTGACCATCAAGATGTACATGCGCTCGATCTGTTCGCGTCTGGGTGCCAAGAACCGCACCCACGCGGCGATGATCGCCAACCAGCACTCTCTGGTCTGACCGCGTCCTCAGGTCGGTGCCGGGCGGTGCGCCCGGCCGCGGATCTGCCGCGCCTGCCACAAGAGATTGTTCACTGCCGCTTCGGCGAGGGCCAGTTCCAGCGCCGGGGCCGAGACGGGGGCACGCAGCGTCACGTCGCAGATCGCCATCCGCTCGGTCGTGAAATCGTTGAACCGGACCTCGGCCGAGATCACGATCACCGGCAGCGACGGATGCCGCTTCCTCAGATCGGCCAGGCGAGCGACGACAAGGTCCGCCCCGCCGAAGCCGTCGATATCGATGACAAGCATACCGAAAGCGCGGCGATTGGCCATCAACTCGCCAATGGCCAGGCCAAAGCCCTCGGCCGGGATGACGCGATAGCCGGCCTGCTGCAGCCAGCCCGCGATCGGGCACGGGCCGCCGGGGTCGGCGGCGGCGTAAAGGATCGGCGGTGCCTCGGGGCGCGCGTGGGGAACGGGCGGTTGCGATGGCTCCGTCCGGCTTGCGGGCCGCGGCGTGGGGGCGGTACGGGGGCCCCGCATCAGCTTGACCAGGCGATCGAGAAGCGCGGGGCGGCGGGGGCGGGTATCGGCCTGCATTGGCACTGCCCCCCGTCTCAGGCCCGCGTTGCGGGCATTGCGATGACGTCGCAGACGGCATCGACCGGTTCGGTGTCGTCCTCGCGGTCGAGGATCGGGGCGAGACGGTCCGCTGTCCGACTAAGTTCGTTGCGGACTTCGGCCAATTCATTGCGCAGTGCATAGTCGATCATGTCGTCCAGCACCGCAGAAATCCAGGCATGCCTGCTCATGCGCCTTGCTCTCTGCCTATTTCAAAAACCTGCCCCGGCTCAGTATTTTATGAAGGGTTCTTGATGCCGGATACCGTTAAGAATTGCATAATTCGAACAACTCGGCGCCTATGCCAAAAGTATGGTATCTGTATCGTAAGTATGTATTCAACATACGAAAGTATGTATTCCACCGGTTGAAGGGCATTCCTGCAGCGCACGCGGGCAGGAGTGCCGCCCAGCCTCGCCAAGCTTGATCCCGTCTTCCGGTCCCCCTATACACCCGGCTTCGCGGAGCGGGAGCCCGAAATGATTCAGACGCCCTATTACCTGATCGACGTCGCGCGGCTGCAAGCCAACATGGCCAAGATCGCCCGCCTGCGCGAATTGTCGGGGGCGAAGGCGCTTCTGGCCCTGAAATGTTTCGCGACCTGGTCGGCCTTCGACACGATGCGCCCCCATATGGATGGCACGACCTCGTCCTCGCTGTTCGAATTGCGGCTGGGGCGCGAGAAGTTCGGCGGCGAGACGCATGCCTATTCCGTCGCCTGGGCCGATCACGAGATCGACGCGGCGGTGGGCCACGCCGACAAGATCATCTTCAACACGATCGGCCAGCTAGACCGGTTCGAGGATCGCGCGCAATCGATCCAGCGGGGCCTGCGTCTCAATCCCGGCATCTCGACCTCGGGTTTCGACCTGGCCGACCCGGCGCGGCCCTATTCGCGCCTGGGCGAATGGGACAGCGCGCGGATTGCCGAGGTGATCGACCGCATTTCGGGTTTCATGGTGCATTACAATTGCGAGAACGCCGATTTCGACCTGTTCGACCGGCAATTGTCCGAGATCGAGGCGCGGTTCGGCAACCTGTTCGCGCAGGTGTCCTGGGTCAGCCTGGGCGGCGGCATCCACTTCACCGGCGAGGGCTATCCGCTGGAGCGACTGGCACAACGGCTGAAGGCGTTCGCCGAGCGTCACGGCGTGCAGGTCTATCTGGAACCCGGCGAGGCGGCGATCACCAATTCCACGACGCTGGAAGTGACGGTGCTGGACACGCTCGATCACGGCAAGAAACTGGCCATCGTGGATTCGTCGATCGAGGCCCATATGCTGGACCTCTTGATCTACCGCGAGCCGGCCAAGGTGCTGCCCGATGCGGGCCCGCATCGCTGGATGATCTGCGGCAAATCCTGCCTGGCCGGCGACATTTTCGGGGAATTCGACTTTCCCGAACCGCTGAAGCCCGGTGACCGCTTGTCGATACAGGATGCCGCCGGTTACACGATGGTCAAGAAAAACTGGTTCAACGGCGTGCAGATGCCGTCGATCGCGATCCGCGAGGCGGATGGGACGGAACGGCTGGTCAGGTCGTTCGATTACGAGGAATTCGCCGCGGCGCTGTCCTGAGGCGCCGCACCGCCAGCCCCCATGGGAAGGAGACTGACGTGAAACGCAACGTTCTCATCATCGGCGCCGGTGGCGTGGCCCAGGTCACGGCCCACAAATGCGCGCAGAACAACGACATTCTGGGCGATCTGCATATCGCCTCGCGCACCAAGGCGAAATGCGACGCGATCATCGAAAGCGTGCATGAAAAGGGCGCGATGAAGCGCCCCGGCGTGTTCGAGGCGCATCAGGTCGACGCCACCGACAGCGCGGCCGTGGCCTCGCTCATCCGTCGCACCGGCGCTCAGATCGTGATCAATGTCGGTTCGGCCTTCGTGAACATGTACGTGCTGGAAGCCTGCCTGGAGACCGGCGCGGCCTACATGGACACGGCCATCCACGAAGAACCCGACAAGATCTGCGAAGACCCGCCGTGGTACGCCAATTACGAATGGAAGCGCCGCGACCGCTGCAAGGAGGCGGGCGTCACCGCGATCCTTGGTGTCGGCTTCGATCCCGGCGTGGTCAACGCCTATGCGCGGCTGGCCGAGGACGCGTATCTCGACACGATCACCTCGATCGACATCGTCGACATCAATGCCGGCAGTCACGGCAAGTATTTCGCGACGAATTTCGACCCCGAGATCAATTTCCGCGAATTCACCGGCACCGTCTGGTCCTGGCAGAACGGCCAGTGGCAATCGAACACGATGTTCGAGATCGGCAAGGATTGGGATCTGCCTGTCGTCGGCACCCAGCGGGCCTACATGACCGGCCATGACGAGATCCATTCACTGTCGCAGCGGTATTCTCAGGCGGATGTGCGGTTCTGGATGGGGTTCGGCGAACGCTACATCACCGTCTTCACCGTGCTGAAGAATCTCGGCCTGCTGTCCGAGCATCCGGTGAAAACGGCGGAGGGTCTGGAAGTCGTGCCGCTGAAGGTGGTCAAGGCGGTGTTGCCCGATCCGGCCTCGCTGGCGCCGGAATATACCGGCAAGACCTGCATCGGTGACCTGGTGAAGGGTACCAGGGACGGCCAGGAGACCGAGGTCTTCATCTACAACGTGGCCGACCACAAGGAGGCCTACGAGGAAGTGGGCAGCCAGGGCATTTCCTACACCGCCGGCGTGCCGCCGGTCGCCGCGGCGATCCTGATCGCCGAGGGCACCTGGGACGTGGGCGAGATGCGCAATGTCGAAGACCTGCCGCCGAAACCGTTCCTCGAAGTTCTGGAACGGATCGGCCTGGCCACGCGCGTCAAGGATGCCGCGGGGGATCGCCCCGTCACCTACGATTGAGCCAGAGGCGGCCGGGCATGGCGCATTGCCATGCCCGGCGCGCCGCGCCGCGTCGTCAGGCCGGTTTCTGGATTTCCACGGAATGCGGATAGGGGATCGAGATGCCCTTGGCGTCGAACGCCTCCTTGACCGCCTTGGTCATCGCGAACTTGAGTTCCCAGTAATCGGCGGCGTCACACCACAGCCGTACGCCCAGATCGACCGAACTGTCGCCCAGATTGGTCACCCGGACCCAGGGCGCGGGGTCCTTGTGCACGCGGGCATCCGCCTCGGCCAGTTCGGTGATGATCGTCATCGCCTTGTCTGCGTCGTCGCCGTAATCGATGCCGAAGGACAGGTCGCAGCGCCGCGTGTCATGCGCCGAGTAATTGGTGATGATCGCGCCCCAGGCCTGGCCGTTGGGCACGATGATCTGCACGTTGTCGGGCGTCACCAGTTCGGTGACGAACAGGTTCAGGTCCTTCACCGTTCCGGCGGTACCGCCGATATCGACATATTGGCCCAGCTTGTAGGGCCGGAACAGGATCAGCATGAAGCCTGCGGCGAGGTCGCTGAGCGTGCCCTGCAGCGCCAGCCCGATCGCCAGCGTCGCCGCACCCAGGATCGCCACAAGGCTGGTCGCCTCGATGCCGAACAGGCCCAGCACCGCGACCAGCACGATGATCAGGACGACCCATTTGACCACGCTTGCCACGAAATTGCCCAGCGTCGGGTCGATGCGCGGCGTCGCGTTCACCCGCCGGCGCACCAGCCCGCTGAGCGCGCCCGCGGCAATCCAGCCGATGACGAGAACGAAAAGGGCCTTGATCACGTTGAATACAAGGGGGCCGTATCCCCCCATGTCTGCCATAGCCTGGTTCATGTTCTGCGCTCTCCTGTCCCTGATGTTCCGGGCCATGACCGGCCCGGCCCCGGTTTCGATGGGTTGAAGTGTCGTCACAGGTGGCGTTCAGATCAACCCGGGCCGTGTCCGGACGGGTTTTGCCGGTGGAGGCCGGGCGAAGAGAGGATTGAATGTCAGGAAAATTGCGGCGGCGGCTGGCGCGGCTCTGGTCCGATCTGAACCCCAAGGAGCCGTCCGCCGGCTACCTGGCCAGGTTCTACCTTGCGGCTGTCGTCATCTTTGCGTTTGCCCTGCTGATCGGGTGGGTTTTCGGGCCGGTCTGACAGGCCGCGACCGCCAGCGGGGCGTCACCCCTTCTTCTTTTTCTTCTTGTCCTTCTTCTTCCTGGCGCCGCCCGCATCGGCGGCCTCCTTGCCACCGATCGCAGCCCGCAGCGCCGAGGGGTCGAGATTGCCCAGACCCTCCATC
>Ga0180436_10005192_pt1 | contig 11566 bp, 6 predicted proteins | sample SS_ome_2_FD_132434 | JGI IMG/M metagenome (GOLD analysis project Ga0180436, IMG submission 132434) | Hypersaline lake sediment archaeal communities from the Salton Sea, California, USA - SS_3_S_2 metaG | ecosystem: Environmental > Aquatic > Non-marine Saline and Alkaline > Hypersaline > Sediment...
AAATATTTCGGTCAGGTCAGCGGCGACCTGTTTACGCGTTTCTGCATCCGGACCATGAACCTCCGCGACAACGGACTGCAACACAGGTGGACCAGGCGGCATTTCGACGATAGCAAACTTTGCACCGGTACCTGCGGTGATTGGCAATAAATCCTGGCGTGCCTGTACGGCAATCTCATGACTGGAACGTTCACGTTCGCCCTTATCCAGCAACTGTACCTGCAACTCCGCCTGCCACGGTTGTTTACGCAAATAGTAATGACGCACCATGCCGTTAAAATCAAATGGCTTGGCTGTACCTGCGTAAACCTGCACAGCCGTAACTTCAGGCATCTTGCGGATTTTTTCAGCCATAAGGTGAGCCAAATTGGCTGTTAATGGCAATGCCGATCCTTCCGGTAAATCCAGTACCACGGAAAATTCCGGCTTGTTGTCCAGCGGCAGCATTTTTACGGCTACCTGGTTAAAGTAAAACAGCGAGCAGGCTCCGAAGAAGGCAGCCCACATACCCAAACGGAACAGACGCTGCTTGGATTTACTTTCAATCAAAGGTGTGAGAATTTTTCGATAAATGCGTTCCAGTTTCTCGGATTCGGCATGTTCTCGCTTTTCAGCACGTTCCAGATAATTTAAAGACGGACGCAACCATTTTGATATTGCCAGCCAGGGGGTGAACACAAACGCTGCAAACAGTGAAATCGCCATGGCAACTGAACCCAGCGCAGGAATCGGCTCCATGTAAGGTCCCATCATGCCACTGACAAAACCCATTGGCAGCAAAGCACCAATCACGGTAAAGGTAGCGAGTATCGTCGGATTGCCCACTTCACGAACCGCATCGACAGCCGTTCCAGCATCAGTTTTACCTGCTTCCAGCCAGCGGCGATAAATATTCTCGACCACAACAATGGCATCATCAACCAGAATGCCAATTGAAAAGATAAGTGCGAACAGGCTCACACGATCAACGGTATAACCCATCAGCCATGCGCCGAATATTGTCATCAACAATACAACGGGAATGACCAGCACCACGACTGCAGCGGGCCTGAAAGCCCTGAATGCAAACAGCACCAGGAAGAAAACAAAGCCAGTCGCCATGAACAGTTTGAAAATCAGGCTGTTGACCTTGTCGTCGGCGGTTTTACCATAGTTACGGGTTACGCTCACTTCAACGTTGGTGGGTATACTGACACCCTTAAGTTCTTCTACACGCTTGATGATGTTACTGGCAACGGTGACGCCATTGGTGCCTTCTTTTTTGGCGATCGCCACGGTAACAGCAGGAACGCCAGAAACATTTAATTCACTGTTAGAGTTATTGCTCGAGTAATAGGCTACCAGTTGACTGGCGTCTTCGGGACCTTGCGTGACAATCGCGACATCATGAACGTAAACCGGGATATTGTTATAGGTACCAACAACCAGCTGACTGATGTCTTCAGCTGTGTGTAAAAACGAGCCGGTCACGACATTCAAACGCGAGCCGGAACGTTCAACGCCACCAGCCTGATGCTCGGAGTTGGCTGTCTGGATGGTATTGGCAACCTGATCAAGACTGATGCCATAGCCTGATAAACGTTCAGGAAAGACTTCAACCTTTACCTGTTCAGCACGTCCGCCCACCACAAAGGTGTGGCCGGTTTCCGGAATCTCCTTGATGCTTTGGACCACGTCATGCGCCAACTTGCGCAACAGGCCATCATCGACATCGGGAATCCCGTTTTCATCAAGATCCTTTGACCACAAGGTCAAGGTGACCACGGGTACATCATCAATACCCTTGGGCTTGACCAATGGCGGAGATACGCCGGGCGGCACAATATCCATATTGGAGGCCAGCTTGTCATTGACCTTAACCAGTGAGGGCCCCATCTGTTCGCCAACCTCAAACTGTACGGTCACCATGCCCTTGCCTCGCTCGGAAGCAGAATAGACATGTTTGACGCCGGGAATCTCGAACATGATACGTTCCAGTGGTCCCATGGCCAGATTAGCCACTTCGGCCGCAGAAGCACCCTGGTATTGCACCATGATGTCGATCATGGGTACTGAAATCTGGGGATCTTCCTGGCGTGGTGTCAGAATCAGGCCAAGCAACCCCATCATCAGCATTGCGATGAAAAGCAATGGAGAAAGCGGCGATTCAATAAAGAAGCGCGCTGTCTTACCAGCAAGACCAAGATGAGGTTCTTCGAAATCCTTGGTCACAGATGATTCTGATGAAGAGTCCTTTTGGTTCATAAATCCAAAATCCGTAATACAAAAGACTTGTCTGAAACAAGCCTGAAATTCGTTATTATTTTTAAACTACTTACTGCGCTACGATACTATCGCCCGTAGACCAGCCTGCCGAGATACTAGCCTTGGGATTAACCAGCACCTGTTCACCGGGTTTAACGCCGGACAGAACGCTGGTATACCCCTGGCCCAGTTCTTGTCCAACCCGGATCAAGCGTAATTCAGGCTGACCGCTTTTGCCTTTGACATACACGCCGGGGAGGCTGCGCTTGTAACGGATTGCAGAAGTAGGAATCACGGGTAATTCAGTAGATGGTGCATTCAGGTCGGGAACCAGTACCTTGGCATACATACCTGGAGCAGATACTCCCTGTGGTAGATCAAACTTGACCCTGACAGTATGGCGCTCTGCATCAGCCATCGGATAGATCTGGGCAACGCGAACCGGGACACGTTGCTTACTGACATCCAGTTCGGCCAGCAGCATCATGCCGTCAGTCAGACCGGGCGTCAGGCGTGAAGGCACATCGATAGAGATTTGCAAATAATCAAGATTGGCAAACTTCAGCAGCGGTTGACCCGGTTGCACAGTGTCTCCGACTTCAACAAATTTTTTCATGATGACGCCACCAAACGGCGCAACACTCTTTGCATCGCGCATTTTGGCATCCAGTGCCTGCAATTCAGCCTGGGCCTGTACAATCTGCATTTGTGCCGACTCAATCTTGGATTGGGAAGCAAATAGGTCAGCCCCACGCTCGGCATCACGGTTACGGCTTCCGACAAAACCTTCCATAGGTTTAGTGAAAATTTCATCAAACAGATTGGGCATACCCATACCACCCATCGTCTGGGCAGACTGGGGAGAATAATATTCTCGTGTGTACTGCACACCAGCATTACGCAGGGCAACTTCAGCATTGGCCAGCTGAGCGTAGGCAGCATTACTTTTTGCGTGAAGCTCGGATTCATCCAGAGCAACCAGTAATACTTTTTCTTCAAACGCATCGCCTGCAATACCCGCAATGAAGTTGATCCGGCCGGGTAATTGCGCCGCCAGAGTCACCTCCTTGAAGGGCACGACGGTGCCACCGAGCGAAACAGTGGGTATATCACGAGACAACTGCACAGGAGCGTACTGCTCTTCTGCTGTTACTACCGTGGAAACAAGCATGACGCCTGTCATCAAACTGAGTCCCAGGGCGCGTATTTTTGAACTCATCCGCATCAGTTTTTTCCGTAAAATTGTGATTTTCATTGCAAATCAATGACTTATTTTTGTTTTTTAAAGCTATTACTTCAATGTTGCGTCATTGAACTTAAAACACAATATATACGCTTTTACTTGATAGTCAACCACTATATCTTGTGCCTCATATTCAAAACTTCGTGCGTAAACTGTGCGAAATCTGTGGATAACTCCAGAATAATTTTTATTTCCTAAAAGAAACATAAACTTAAGGAAAACACCAAGAAAAACACTCAACTTATGCATAGATAAAGGGAATTTTATTCATAGGAAGACAATTCCCTGATTGATCAGCACCTTAGTTTTTTAGCAAACTTTTTTATTACAAAATAATTTTTCTGCAGTTGACAAACACCATCAAATAAGACCTGATTGCCATCATAAGAAATAAACAAAACGCCCCACTCATATAAAAGGAGTCAAGCGCATGGGAGCTGCCAGCCCAATCATTGAAAACCGCCTAAAACACCTGGAAACACACCTGCAACAGGAAAATCCGGTGCTTCTCAACACGGTACAGAGTTTCCGTCTGCTTGATAAAGTCGCCTACAAACTCGGCTTACTGGACAAGGAAGCCTCTTACGCTACCCAAATTCCCTGGTGGCCACTGATTTCAGTACTGGGCACCTTCTCCGCAGGCAAGTCATCTTTTATCAACCATTACCTGAAATACCCCTTGCAACGCAGCGGCAACCAGGCGGTAGACGATAAATTCACCGTGATCTGTTACAGCCGTGAGAAAAATGCCCATTCGCTGCCTGGCGTAGCACTTGATGCTGATCCGCGTTTCCCTTTCTACCAGATCAGCGATGAGCTTGAGCTGGTTTCAGAAGGTGAAGGCCAGCGTATTGATTCCTACCTACAACTGAAAACCTGTCCAACCGAGGCTTTACGTGGAAAAATCATTATTGACTCCCCTGGGTTTGATGCTGACGCACAGCGCAACTCAACCCTGAGAATCACTGATCACATCATCGACCTGTCTGACCTGGTCCTGGTCTTTTTCGATGCCAGGCACCCCGAACCCGGCGCCATGCGCGACACGCTGGATCACCTGGTAAGCAACACCATCAAACGCTCTGATTCTGGCAAATTTCTCTATATCCTGAATCAGATTGATATCACCGCCCGTGAAGATAATCCTGAAGAGATTGTCGCGGCCTGGCAACGCGCCATGGGTGAACGCGGCCTTACAGCCGGTCGCTTCTATACCATTTATAATCCTGATCTGGCTTTACCGATCGATGAGGAGTCTCTCAAACAACGTTTTGAACGCAAACGTGACCATGATCTTTCTGAAATTCACGAGCGCATGAACCAGGTTGAAGTCGAACGTGCCTACCGCATTATCGGCACGCTGGAAAAAACAGCCGAAGACATTGAGGAAAAAGTTGTTCCCTTGCTGACCAGTCTAGTGGAGAAGTGGCGCAAGCGTGTCTTAATTACTGACACTGTTGTCTATCTATTGATAGCTGCTGCTTTACTGGCAGGCAGCATCAAGCTCGGTTTCTGGGAGGGGTTGACATTTACTGCACCTTCCTGGCTGCAGAACATGTTCTCTACCCCACTGGGTATTTACTCAAGCGTACTGGGTACTTATCTGGTACTGCTGGCAATTCACTTTGGCGTCAGACACCTGGTGGCAAAGTCTATGGAAGGCAGAATTAAAAAAGAATCTGCCACGCTCGATGTACGCGGCAGCCTGCTTGATGCTTTTAAACGAAGCACTGTTGGCTGGCGTAGCATCTTCCACAAAACACCTGCAGGCTGGGGACATCGTTCACGCAAACTGCTTTCACAGGTTCTGCAGGATGCTGACAACTATGTACAACGTCTCAATGACAGTTTTACCAACCCTTCCGGTGATGAAATCAAGCCTGTCGCTGAGCCTGCACCAGGTATAGTAGTTACAGAGGAAGACAAGGCCGCTCATAAAGACATTGCATAACACGATATGCGTATAGGAATTGATCTTGGTGGCACCAAAATAGAAGGTATCGCCCTGGAAGACAATGGAGAGATTCCCATTCGGGAGCGCGTGCCTACTCCAAGTCATGATTATCATGAAATTGTCAAAAGTATTGCTGGACTGGTTAACTCGATAGAACAGCAATATGGTGCCAGCGCTACAGTCGGTATCGGCATCCCAGGCTCAGCCTCTGCACAGACAGGACTGATTCGCAATGCTAATACGGTATGCCTGATCGGCAATGATCTGCAGGGCGACCTTGAATCCCTGCTGAATCGTCCTATTCGCCTGGCAAACGATGCCGACTGTTTTGCACTATCAGAAGCTTCGGACGGTGCAGGTAAAAACAGTAATTCACTGTTTGGTGTCATCATCGGCACTGGCTGCGGAAGCGGTATAGTCATCAACAAACGACTGGTAGAAGGAGCCAACCGCATCGCTGGCGAATGGGGACATAATCCTCTTCCCTGGCCCCGGGATGACGAACGGCCCGGTGCAAAATGCTACTGTGGTCAATATGGCTGCCTGGAAACCTGGTTATCAGGAACCGGCTTTGCCCGCACCTACCATGAAGCCGGCGGCGATAACATCACGGCAAAAGAAGTCATTCACAGAGTCTCGCAGGGCGAAAAATTAGCTATCGATAGATTTGAAGACTATCTCGATCGTATGGCTCGCAGTCTGGCCGTTATCATTAATATCATTGATCCTGAAACAATAGTCCTTGGTGGGGGCATGTCTCATGTTTCCCAGCTTTATACGGAAGTGCCAAAACGCTGGGATCGATACATCTTTTCTCCGGAACGGGCAGTAACCGAGTTAAAGCCACCTGTTCATGGTGATTCAGGCGGTGTTAGAGGTGCTGCCTGGCTCTGGCCGCTCTGATTTTCAGTCATTTCGCACTAAATGAGCTAAATCTTGTCGAATTAACAGGTAAACTTGACTTTAAGTACTGACAAAACCAAACTGTCGCCCGTTTAAATATTGCAACTGCTGTTATGTCCTCATCACTCATCCTACCCGAAATTAAAGTACCAGCTCATCCTGTCTGGCCGGAAAAGTCCGATGCCGAAAAGCAGGCACAAAAACTGCGCATCAAGGATCTGCTAAAACAGCAGAATGCAGTGCTGGTTGCCCATTACTACGTCGATGGTGACTTACAGGCACTGGCAGAAGAAACCGGTGGCTGTGTTGCCGATTCACTGGAAATGGCACGTTATGGCACAACCACTGATGCCACGACATTGATTGTTTGCGGTGTTCGTTTCATGGGTGAGACAGCAAAAATCCTTAACCCGGAAAAAACTGTTTTGATGCCCGACCTGGCAGCCACCTGCTCTCTGGATGAAGGCTGCCCTGCCGAGCAGTTTTCCGATTTCTGCGACCAACACCCCGATCACACGGTTGTGGTTTACGCCAATACTTCAGCCGCTGTAAAGGCTCGGGCTGACTGGATGGTCACCTCGGGCATCGCTTTACCGATCGTCAAGCATCTTGCTTCTGAAGGTAAAAAAATCCTCTGGGCACCAGATAAACACCTGGGCCACTACGTACAGAAAATCACAGGTGCCGAAATGACTTTCTGGCCCGGCTCCTGTGTGGTGCACGAAGAATTCAAATCAGTGGCGCTAGAAAGACTGCGCAAACTTCACCCTGATGCAGCCGTCCTGGTTCACCCGGAATCACCGGATGAAATTGTGGAACAGGCTGATGTCATCGGTTCTACAACCGCATTGATCAAGGCTGTTGCAGAAATGCCCCAGCAAGAATTCATTGTCGCTACCGACGATGGCATCTTCTGGAAAATGCAACAGGTTGCACCTGATAAAAAACTGATTTCTGCGCCAACGGCCGGTGAAGGGGCGACCTGCGAATCTTGTGCCCACTGTCCGTGGATGGCGATGAATGCCCTCGATAACCTTGAATCATTACTGAAAACTCACAGCAATGAAATCAAGATTGACGAAAACATTCGTACCGATGCCTTAAAGCCAATTCAGCGCATGCTGGCTTTTGCAGCTGAGCATAATATTAGCGGGAAGTATCAGAAATAACAGGCAATGAAGATTAAGGCTTGACAGTTGCATTTTTTTTGGCAATTTTTCTGATCGATGATGGAATGCTTCATTAATGTTCATTTCTTCAGATAACCGCATAGGAAACACTATCGAGAATGATGTTCCTTTTCCCAGCGGTACTAGCTATGAAACTTGAACCTATTTCCCAATTCAGTTAATTCCTCGGCCACAACCAGCAGTTCCTGACTGGTCTGGGCCGTGGCTTTACCACTTTCAAGCACCATATTTGACTTATCGCTGATTGATAGCACGTTTCCGTTCACTTCTTCTGCAACAATACCCTGCTGTTCTACGGCAGAAGCAATTTGTGTATTGGCATCACTGATCTGTGAAACAGCTTCAGTGATTTGACGTAAAGCATTACCTGCATGCTCTGCCAACTCCTGAGTCTCACTGGCTTTATGTTCGCCCTGACGAATAGCCTCCACAGCCTTATTTGTACCCTTTTGCAATCGCTCAATAACCTCCTGAATTTCCTTGGTCGAATCCTTGGTACGTGTTGCCAGAGAGCGCACTTCATCTGCTACTACTGCAAAACCTCTACCCTGCTCCCCAGCACGTGCAGCCTCAATCGCCGCGTTTAATGCCAGAAGATTGGTTTGTTCCGCAATACCCTGAATAACATCCAGCACAGAACCGATTTCAATCGAATGGCTATCGACTGAAGCAATAATCCCATCTATTTCACGCACTTCTCCGGTCAATTGCTGAATAGCGCTTACAACCTGTTCAACAGTTTGGCCTCCCCGGGATGCAAGTTGATCAGCCTCTGTCGCCTGGTGCGCAGTCTCAGATGCACTGCGGGAAACATCCTGAACCGCAGCCGTCATTTCTTTCATGGCGGTTGCAACCTGGCTTGTCTCTGTCTGTTGATTGTTTAACAGGTGCAAATTACCATCATTGATACTTGCCAGTCCTCCTGCATTGGCGGCCAGTCGATCCGATACTTTTTGCATCTGATGAATAACAGCACCAAGCTGTGTACTTATCTTCTCGGCATCTGCAGCCATTGCACCGAATTCATCCTTTGAATCACATTCCAGTTCCCTTGAAAAGTCTCCGTTTGCAAGAAGATTCATATAGTCCTTAATTTTAAAAACAGGCACCAGGACGTAGCGTTGTACCATCAACGAAAGTGCCCCCAGACTTAACAGAATGGTCACCACAGTAGCAATCGCTGCAATCAGGTTGAACTGATCAATATCGCTGAGTTTTTCTGTATCATCCCGGGCAACCAGTAAGTAACCGAGTTTTTCATTATTTTTGTTCAACACAGGTTGTCGGCTTAATAGTAGCAGTGTCTCTCCATTTTCAATCACTTCAACCTGCTCATCATTGGCACCCTCATCCATATTCATAGTGGCACCTTCAGGTAATCTTGCAGTGTGATGCAATATAAACTGATTATCTGCAAGACCTGTGGCGAAACTGCCTCGTTCAGCCATTTTTTCAAGAACAGGAGTTAGCTTTTTGACAAAAAGGCCATAACCAATAACCGTGCGACGTGACTTGAGTGTAAATGCCATAACAGAGACGGGCTCACCTCCCTGTAAAGTACGCAGGTCTTTGTTGGTGTTATTCTGGGTACCCAGCCCTGAGAACAGACTGCTGACATCCTTGACATGAATACTACTATCTGATGAAAACACCTCAAGCTGGGTGCTTGAGTAAAGTTTCAGGGCATCATATTGTCCAGTATCACCGGTTAACTGAACATACCTGGAAGCAAACTTGTCTATCTCCGCCTGGTCATTTTTCTTCAGGGCGGAGCGTAATTCGAATTCGTTTTCAATTTCCTTAAGTGGCTGCTCAAGCCCGTTAAGCTGGTCAGCGACCAACTGATTCCAGATCAACTCATTACCCAGGTAAACCACGTCTTCAATACGCTGTTCCATTTTTGTATGATCAATTCTGTTGACGAGACCAAGAATCCCTACCAGAAACAAAATGGAAACCAGCACAATCAGTGTGAGACGTCGTCTTAATGGCATATACCTACCCCATTTTACAAAGATGGATAGTATGCTATTAAAAACGGGTTACAAATTTATGAAACGAAGTAAAGCCCTATACTTTCTCAAATAAATGAACAGTTACATTTTTATCAAGACTCTACACATCATCACAGTTACATTAAGTCTTAGCGGCTTTCTACTGAGGGCATGGTGGCGTTTTAATGATCCTCAAAAACTCTCACTCAAAAGTGTTCGTATAGTGCCACATATCAATGACACGGTTTTATTACTTAGTGCTGTTGCTTTAATGGTCATGTTGGGACAGTACCCAACAATCTATAACTGGCAGGGTGGCAAAATTCTGTTCCTGCTGCTTTACATTGTCACCGGTGCCATGACATTAAAAACGCGTTTCAGCCATAGTACTTCTCTGATTGCTCTGTTTTTCGCACTCGCTTGCTTTAGCATGATTCTGTTGCTGGCAAAGCACCATTCCTGGTCATTTCTGGTACTTTCAGACTGATCCCGGTCGCCACTTTTTCAATACAGCTTATCCACAGATAAAATGATCAAAAAAATGACTTTTATTCCTTTATTTTTGTTATATCTCAATAAAAATCGATAATAAATACTATATATTGTGCCCAGATGTTAACAGCAGACACTATTCACAAGTTGCTGATTTAATTTGACTTCTAGCCTCTTCAACAGACTTATCCACAGCATTTACACATCTTTCAAACGCTTTATTACACCCTTACACACAAGATATTGTGGTTGACAGAGCCGGAATGCGGTATATATTGTGTTCTTAAGACGAATATTTCACTTTCGATGACATATTCCAGTCTGATAATAAAAAATTCACACCTTAAAGGGCCCAGGAGGAAAGATGGCAAGCGAGTTATCTGCCAACGATGCAACTATTGACGGCATTGCAGTACCACCAACAGTCGAAGACGTAAAACACCAGGAAACAGAGCAACCTGCCTCATTCGGATTCCAGGTAATCCGCCGCAATGGTAAGGTCACCCATTTTGATATCAACAAGATTGCTGTTGCCATGACCAAGGCCTTTCTGGCCGTTGAAGGTGGCAATGCAGCTGCCTCGACTCGCGTACATGATACCGTGCAGGAACTTACTGAGCAGGTGGTTGAAGCCTTCCAGCGCCGTATGCCCAATGGCGGCACCCTGCATATCGAAGATATCCAGGATCAGGTCGAACTGGCCTTGATGCGCAATGATCAGCATCAGGTTGCACGTAACTATATTCTGTACCGTACAGAACGCGCCAAAGAACGTGCTGAACAGGCCGTTTCTGAGGGTGAAATTCCGGAAGAACACAAAATCACCATCACCCGTGCTGACGGTTCAAGCGCCCCTCTGGACATTCAGGGTATCCGTGCACTGGTTACCGAATCCAGTGAAGGCCTGGAAGAAGTCGATGCTGAACGCATTCTCAACGACACCTGCCGCAACCTGTTTGATGGTGTAAAGGAATCCGATGTTGCGCAGGCTCTGTGCATGAGTGCCCGCACCCTCATCGAGATGGAACCTAACTACAGTTATGTTTCAGCCCGCTTACTGCTGAATACCCTGCGCCAGGAAGCACTCGGTTTTCTCGGCATGCCAACTGACAACATCAACACCCAGGCTGACATGGGCGAAGTATATGGTGATTACTTTAAGAACTATATCCACAAGGCCATCGAGCTGGAACTGCTGGACACTCGCCTGGGCCAGTACGACCTGGATAAACTGGCTAACGCCATTGATTACGAACGTGACCTGCAGTTTACCTACCTGGGTTTACAGACGCTGTATGACCGTTACTTCATCCACAGCGATGATACGCGCTTTGAATTGCCGCAGGCTTTCTACATGCGCGTTGCCATGGGCCTGGCCATCAACGAAATCAACCGCGAAGAGCGTACCATTGAATTCTACAGGCTCTTGTCCAGCTTCGATTTCATGAGCTCGACACCTACCCTGTTTAACTCTGGAACCCTGCGTCCCCAGCTTTCCAGTTGTTACCTGACTACAGTACCCGACCATCTGGAAGGCATTTACGGT
>Ga0180436_10005193_pt1 | contig 11565 bp, 12 predicted proteins | sample SS_ome_2_FD_132434 | JGI IMG/M metagenome (GOLD analysis project Ga0180436, IMG submission 132434) | Hypersaline lake sediment archaeal communities from the Salton Sea, California, USA - SS_3_S_2 metaG | ecosystem: Environmental > Aquatic > Non-marine Saline and Alkaline > Hypersaline >...
ATCCAAACCAGTGGGTTTGTCCCAACACGGCTGCGGAGTGTATAATCAGGATCCAACCGAATCAGATTCACGGCTTTTTGAATTTGTAGCTTCTTGTTCTGTATAGTGCTTAAGCCGACCGCAAATCTCTCGGCTAATTCCTTTGTGCTCATATACGGCGACTGATTTTTGTCGTCCAGGAAATTTACCCAGCCGACTGAATAAACGATCCCTGCCGCCCAAGTTAAAGTTTTACCTTTAGTGAACAGTGAGGGACGTTTACGGCACAAAGCGGCGGCCAGCTTCCTGCAAATGAGGGCGTATTCATCATTCAGGAACTTTTCACAAAAAGTATTTGTCAAGCTGGTTATCTCAGCGCAAACATGTTTCATATTGTTGGGAACCCAAAATTCATTCTGCTGGGCTGGCGAAGAACGCGCGAGGAGCTTATTATTTACCGGTTTTCCTGTCAGATTGCTTGCCATAGCACTCATCGTGATAAAACTTACATGACTTTTATAACTTTCACTCATTTCACTTCTATGGACATCCCCAATTAGATAGCGGCTCTGTTCTATTCCAAGTCTGGTAACTTCTCCCGCAGCAAGAGCAGGCGTATTGATCGGGCCTGGCCGGGAACGCGGGTAATGAACTTTCGTTCTTCCAATGCCACAACCATTCGGTGTGCTGATGGCGCTGTGATCTTAAAATAACGTGCTATATCCAGTTCCGAAGGTGGTTCATTGTGGAGTTTGGTGTAGTAATAAATGAAGGCCAGAAATTGTCCTTGCTTTGGCGTATAGTTCATTATCCGTTTGCCATCCATGCCATAACCATCCATCAATGTCCGTACAGTTCTAGCGGCGACAGTTTCATATCGTTATTTTCTCCGTGACTTTTTCCGCTTCAGATGCCGGTTCCTGTTTTTTCTCCGCCCCAGCGATTCTGGTTGGTCTTTACGTAAGTCACCGTGGGGCAAACTGCCCTGGACATCGGGTAGCCCACGGAGAAAGATCGCCTCCCTTTGATGGTGATGGTAAGCCTGAAACAGGTATTCATGCCAATAATGGGTGCTCAAACCGTATTTCATGAATTCGTCAAGCGATATTCTCTGGTTCGTTTCGCCCGCTGCCAAAAGGGCGCGGTTGAGAAAGGCTAGCCAGTCCTCTTTGCTCTGGCCGGTCAGGACATAGGGAGTGGTAAAGACCACGCTATAATCGAATAACGCACCGATAGGCGGCAAGCGTCTGACCAGCCAGCATTGTCCTTTCTGGCCCACGTAACCGGCAGGGACATAACATTCATATGTCTGCTGACCGGTCAGTTCCCGCAGCACCACCCTGCCGGCCCGGGCGCCCCGGTGCTCATAGATGCCCATACGGGATTCCTGCATCAACTCCAGAACCGTGCTCATGTCGGCAGAAAAACCCAGCTGGTGGTTTACCTCCAGAAAACACGTCCCCATCGTCTCCTTATCCGGCCCGAACCGCACGTCAAAGAACGCCCAGCAGGTAAAGTAGCTCCGGGTCAGGGGGCTCCAGGGCGGCCCCTCCGGCATGTATTCTTCCTCGGCCGGCCCCACGATGTCACCGTACGCCTTCCATTCCGGGAGGACCGAAACGCCCTCGGCAAACATGGACGTCAAGTGCTGCATCGTCGCATAGGTTGCGTGCAGCGGGTCCAAGCCCGCTTCGATATGTTCGCGAACACCTCTGACCCCACGAGGATCCAGTCCCATACCCTGGAGACTTCGGGCGCTATCCTGCAAGGCGGCTATCTTATCCAGTTTCTTCATCCGCCCCGCCAAGCTCTCACCAATCATGCCCATGGGGAACCAATCTTCGTATCAGCATACGCCTCTATGCCCCCTGGTCTGCATAGTACGGCAACGCTGTCCTAACCGACGGTCGCCAGGAGCTCACCGGCGCGGAAGATTTATTCTCGACCATTGCCATAGGTAGCCACTCTTGCTTCGTCCTGCTACGGGGCGCCCCTGGGCGCCGGCTTTACCACAATGCGGTTAGCGATCGGGTATGATTTTGTCCGCCGTGGGGCCTGTTTGCCAAGAAAATATCCCCACCACCTGCGCTCGTAACTCTATCGCCGCGCGCAACTTAGGTCAATTGAATGAGTTATCGCAAAAAATATTTGCGCCCTCCCTGAAAACGCGCTATAGTGGAGGTGGCCATGACCGGCCAGAAAGGCGGTGTCACATGACACTTGGAATGCGAAAAATCATCGTTTTGGGCCTGGCAGTCGGCGTCTTCCTGACCGCCAATGCATTGCTCGTGACACGTTGGCTGGCGGAACAGGGTGTGATCGATTTCGCCAAGAACATCCGGGCTGAATATTTGACCGGGACGGCGGTCACCGTCGTCGTGGTCCTGCTCATCCTCCTGGTACATCCAGCGCAGGCGAGCGCGCGGTCCGGCCTGCTGCGGCGATGTCCGGTGTGCGACCATGTCCTGATGGGCAAGGCGAATTACTGCGGCCAGTGCGGGAGCAAGGTATAATGGTAGCCTGCCAAAGGGCATTAATCTACCGCATGTTCTGCACGTGCGATGTTTAGTATGTACATCAGACGGCGCTGAAATTGCCTCCCACGTGACAAGGAATCACGTGAAATGTTCGGATGCAGGGGAATGAGGTCTTTTTAGCGCGAGGGCTCATAACCCCGAGGTCGACGGTTCGAGTCCATCCCCCCTGGCCCACAGCATTTTTCATGAGGGGGTCTGCTGGCCGCTTGAAACGGTCGGCAAAGCCCGGCGAACCGGGCAAAGTAGGCAAAAGCTGCGGATTGGCTCTCTCGGCGCAAACTACCCCTTTGGCCCCGTGGCCGCTGTGCTCGGCCTTCACGATCACCCGGCGGGCGCGATCCCAGGAATGGGCGCCATAGCCGAAGGTGCCAAAGAGCCGCTGCTTCTGGCCTGTTCGCTGGTGGTGTCAAGCCGCTGGTACCGTCGACGGCTGAGCCAACTGCTCCAAACGCCGATTGCGGTCGATCACCTCCAGGGTATGGGCGAAGATGAGTACGACCGGGGCGAGGCCAACGGTGACGAACTCGGCAAAGCGGTCTGGAGGGGCGGGTGCGAAAACGAATTAGAGTTTTTGCGTCGCGGAGCCGACGCCAAAACTCGGTTGGACTGAACCGCGGGTACGGCATTTGGAGTTTTTGCAGCGTGGAACGTTCTGCGGTAATGGCTATTTGCAGTCTTGTTGGGGTCGTACGGAGCTAAGCAGAATGATTGGTGGGCGAGACGGATTCAAGGAGAGGGCAAAAAGGGCAGAAAATCGGGGCAAATAAGGCGTATTTGCCAGATATAGACGGACCGGTAGGGTAATGCCGGCGTAAGAGGCATGTATGTGGTTTGGGGCTGCACGTTTGATTGTCAGCAAAGGGTCAGGATTCATCATGGCGGTGCCCTCCGTTGGCGGGGAATACGGTCGATCAGAATGAGAATGCCCTTCTTGCAATGAGGACAGGGCTGTGCGCTTTTCATATCTTGTGCTGACGCTTGTGCATCCGGGATGTTTAGCTCCTGAGGTCTGACAGGTTTACCCGGAGCAAGAAGTATCTGAAGCTGATGCAGGCGGTTGCGATTCGAGGGACTCCACAAGCCATAGTAACGAACTTTATGGGTTCCTCTGGGTAAAACATGTTGCAGGAAGCGACGAATGAACTCACTGGCGGGAAGCGTTATGGTTTTCCATTGCCGGTGACCGCAGTTCTGGTAGCGAAGAGTGACTTTACCATCATCGATCGAAAGAATACGACTATTGCTAATGGCGATACGATGCACATAGCGGCCGAGGTAATCCAGGACTTTGTCCACTCCCTGGATAGCAGGTTTGCAATAGACGACCCATTCCTTATTCCAGGTAGTCTGAGGAATCGCCATATCGGGTAGTTCTTTGGCAACCATCTCTTTGAACATTGCCCGAAAGATTCTCGATAGTGCCTTGACAGGAACCAGATAATCCTGGCGGGCGGGCAACCATTCTTGATCATCGGAAACACCACCGGCCGGCACTAGGCAATGGACGTGTGGATGATAGAACAAAGTCCGGGTCCAGGTGTGCAAAATGGCTAAAATGCCGATTAGCCCTCCGACATAATGAGGATCCGCTGCCAGCTTGATCAAGGATTTGGCGGCAGCTTTCATAAGAATGCCGTACAATATCTTCTGATGGCTACGCACGTATTGGCGGAGTGCTTCGGGCAGTGTAAAAACCACATGAAAATACGGCACCGGCAATACTTCCTTACGCCGGTTTTCCAGCCAAGCTTCCGTATCATCACCATGACATTTTGGGCAACTTCTACTCCGGCAGGAATGGTAGGAGTAAACCTGGTGGCCACACTGGTCGCACGCAAAGAGATGACCGCCCATGGCAGGTGTACGGCAATGGAGTATATCCTGAAAGGCACGGTAGTGGCTAGGTGGCATGGCCTCACCGTACGCTTCGAGATATTCATCGCCGTAACGACGAAAAATATCCGCGACTTCCAGCATGGCTTTCCCGTGAAATTGTCAAAGCAAAGGTCGGCCATGAGGTCGTCAACGGTGCGACGCACTGTTTGTATGGTACTCTGCGTTAAGTGCAGGTAGAGAAAAGTGGTCTTGATACTGTGGTGTCCCAGAAGGGCCTGGATGATCCGAAGATCGAGCCCCTGCTCCAGCAGATGGGTGGCATACGAATGCCGCAGGCTGTGGCAGGAAACGTCTTTCTTAATGTCGCTTTGATGGAGCGCCGCTTTTAAGCAGCGGCGAACGGAGCCGACATCGATGGGAGTCAGACCGGTCTCCGAAGGAAACAGCCAGGTGGCTGGCCGAAACTCCCGCCAGTAGGCGCGCAATTGCTCCAACACAGTCTGTGGCAGGGGCACATAACGATCTTTCCCTCCCTTGCCATGTCGAACCCGTACGACCATCCGCTGACTGTCAATGTCGCAGGCCTGCAGATGGGTCGCCTCTGAGGCCCGCAGGCCACAGGCGTACATCATGGTCAAGCTTAGCCGCGCTGCCGGCCGGCGGACTCGACTCAAGAGGTGACGAACTTCTTGGCGACTCAGTACCACCGGCAGTTTCTTACCTCTTTTGACCCGAATCAGATTCAAGACCGGCCACTTCCGTTGAAGGGTCTTCTGATACAGAAACTTGATGGCAAAGACATAGACTCGGATGGTACTGCGGGCCAAACATCTTTCCTGGCTCAGATGGATAAAGAATTCCCGGATTTCCTGCTCGCTGAGTTGTTCCGGGGGCCGACGGTAGTGTCGGGCCAAATTCTTAATAGCCTCCAGGTAGACCTGTTGAGTGCTGGCGGCTAAACCCCGCAACTGCATGTCCGCGATCATTCGACATCTCAATTCAGTCATCGTACTGCTCCTTCCCATGATTCCATTTGGTGAAATCGCACTCCCACAGCGGGAGTACCTGGAAAGGATATACGCTGATCGTTGCATCAGGAAAAACCTGGAGAATTGCCGAATCAGTCTCTCTCGTAACCTCCTACCGCGCAGCGGTTTAGTCCAACGCCAAGAAGCTGGCGCTGCTACATGCGTGCAGCGAAAACCACCAGGAGCCGGTCATCGAACCAAATGTTCATGTCCGATTGCGGTTCAGGACAGTGCGCCGGGACGGTCGGCAGCGCAATCGCGGCAGAGCGGCTGGACCTCGTTATCCGTGAAGGACACCGAGAAAAGGCTGGCCCCGCAGAGAACACAGGCGATCGGTTCGAGGGCCTTGATCAGGGGATTCCAATAAAGCGTGTGGCTTCGCCGGGCCTTCTTGCGGAAGACGGTGCACCCCACGGCCAAGACCGACAGGTCCAGGCGGACAAGGGCTTGCGGGGTGAGTGTCACGCGCAGCGCGTAGCGTTCGTCCAATTCCGCCAGTTTCCGGCGCAACTCGAGTTCCACTGCCCGGCGTTTAGCCGCCTGTTGCTGTGGATCCTCCGGCGCTCGATGCTGCGACGATTTGGTCTCGCTAAGCAGGGCCCGGTAGTACTCACGGAGACGATGGCGATCCCGCTCCAGGCGGGATTCGAGGCGTCCGACAAACTCGCCCGCCTGGCGCTCCAGTTGTACTCCGGCCCGGTGCGCCGCCTGCGGATAGGTCTGGACTGCTGCCACGGCCGCGGCGGTCAAGCCCTCCCCCAGCTCGCAGAGCCCCATGACTCCGTCGTGCAGAGGGTCCGGAATCGCAACCTCGGCGCCCGAAGAGCTGTTGATCGTCACCGAGAGCAGCTCCTCCCACCGGTCGTCCGAGTCCACTGCCGCCAGAAAATACCAGGTGTGATATTCGACGCGTTGCGCCTCGACACCGTCGACACGCACCTTGGCGTTTTGCCAAGTGAAGGCGCGGGCTACCGGCTCGGCCATCGGGGCTTTTTTCAGGTACAGTTCGGGGATGCGAAAACAGCCGGTGCGCGGCTCGGACTCCAGCAGGGGCGCCATGCGATCCAGAAAATCCGTGGCCAGGTTGACGCACAGACCATCCCCCCCGCTCTGCCAAGCCAGACGCAGGGTCTCGGGCGCCTTCAGTGCTGCCGCCGTGTCGGGGGCCAGCACAGCCAGGCCTTCCGGGGCCGCGTCGTCCCATTCCACCAGCGAGCCGTGCTGCTCCAGCACCGTCCTGGTGAATTCCCGTAATTCCGGCAAAAGGGTGGGGTTCATTCGTAGTCCTCGCCAAAGAGGGCCTCGTCCAACTCCTTGGCCTGCTGGTAGGTTTCCTGGGCGCGCAGGAGCGATTCTCCCAGTCGCTCGAAGGCAGCGTCAAGTTCGGCCTTGTTGCGGTGGCGCAGCCACAGGTCCAGGACTAGGCTCTCAAATTCCTCCCCCCCTTCGAGGTTGCCCAGGATGGAGCCGACCTCGCCTACCACTAGTTCAAACATGCGAATCTTGTCATTCAAAACCCGCAGGATCCGCTCCTCCAGCGAGTCGGCGGTGCAGAGGTTGAAGACGAACACCTCGCGCGTCTGGCCGATTCGGTGAATGCGCCCGACCCGCTGCTCGATCCGCATGGGGTTCCAGGGCAGGTCGAAATTGATGAGGGTGCGGGCACACTGCAGGTTGTGGCCCTCGCCGCCCGATTCGCTGCAGAGCATCACTGGCGAGCGCATGCGAAATTCCTCGACCACCTGCGCCTTGGCCGAAGCACTCAGGCTGCCGGAAAAGACACAAAAGGAAATCCCCGCTTTCGCCAGCACCTGGCTCAGCCGCTCCAGGGTCGCTAGGAAATTGGCAAATACCAACGTCTTATCGTCGTGGTTTTGTCGCAGGAGCTCCAGCAGTCTCTCCTCCTTGGCCGACAAATCCTCCTGCCCGGCGGGCTCCAGCAGGGCGCGGGCCCGATCGTCCTGCTGCGCCAACCTGGCCAGCGGACCGCGCAAAGCCACAGGGTGGCTGCCGGCCGCCAACAGCAGAGAATTGACCTGCATCCGCGTCAGGCAAGGCAACGCACCTTCGTCGGCCGGGAGCTTCGTCGGCGCGGCTGGCACCTCACTCAGCTCGCCCGGTGACCACAACGGTAAAGGACATCCAACATGCGTACCAGTTGGTCCAAAAGGCTCTTCCTGGCTCTCGATTCCGTCCGTCTCGAAGTCCTCCGTCTCGCGGAACGAAGCCGCCCGGGTGGGAGACCGGCGACGAAGAAAGCAGTCCAGTTCCTGGTAAAACCGGGATTCGGCCGGCCGGGGAGCGACCACGATGGTCTGGGCGTAACGCGGCGGCAGACTGACGTTGACCAGGCTGCGGGTGTTGCGCACCATCACCTCGGACAGCAGCGAACGCAGTCTCTCGCGGTTGCGCGGGTCGCGAGGGTGGCCCCGGCGAACGTAGCTTTTCTTGAACTCTCGCTCGGTCTTGAGATGACCCGGCTCCAGCAGCGTCAGCAGGTTGTATAACTCCAGCAGGTCGTTCTGCACTGGGGTGGCTGTCAGCAAGAATAGGTGGCGCCGCGGCAGGGCATTAACCAGTTGCCAATTGCGGGTGGTGCGACGTTTGCAGTGGTGGGCCTCATCCACGATCACCAAGTCCCAAGGGCAGCCCGTCACCGCCTCGAAGTGCTTTCGGCTCTTTGCCAGCGAGAGTGACGCTAGGCTCAGGTCATGCCCGGCCCAGAACTCCGTCCCCGAGGCTGGGGAGGCGACGGCGAACTCCAGGCTAAACTTCGACGAGAGTTCCTCCCGCCACTGGCTGACTAGTGCCGCGGGCGTCAGGATCAACACCCGCCGCACCAGACCCCGCAGCAGGTACTCCCGCAGCAACAGACATGCCTCGATGGTCTTACCTAACCCCACCTCATCAGCCAGCAGGACCCGGCCACGGAAATGGCGCAGAACCTTGCGAACGGTTTCCACCTGATGCGGCAGTTGCTCCACACCATGCAGCCCCTCTAGGCACAGTAGATTTTCAAAACTGCGCAGCAGCTTTAGGCGCGCGAACTGCAGGTGCAAATGCAGGCTTAAGGGCTCGGCAGTGGGTGGGTCAAGCAGCGGCGGTGCAATCCGAACTGATACTGGAACTCCCCCCGCCGTCTTCCCCGTCGCGGTCATAGCCTCCTTGCTCGCCGCTGTCCACCACATGCCGCGTTCCTCTCCTTCCCACTAGCGCTAGCGTTTCCAACAGCTTCGAGCCACAGCATAACCCCCAGGAGGCAGGCAGTCAATGCCCTTGTTCGTCTGCCTGCGTCGCCGCTCACAGCGTCGGCGTTTTCGCTTTTTACGCCCTGCCAGCAAGGAAGTTACGATTCGCCCGTCCTGTCTCAGTGTTTCTGCTTGGCGGGCAGAGATAACCGGCGGGTTTGGGGACATTTACCCACCCAAACTCAATCCGCACACGCGTTTAGCACAACCAGGTTTTCGAGACGGCAAAACGCATCGAAAGGCAGCTAAACAATCACGCGACTCGCTGCCCCATGGCCACGACTAGCCCAATCGCTCGCTCCAGATCAAACGCTTGAAAATCACGGTCCCGTAATACCGTCTTCAACCGGGCATCCAATTGGCGACGTAGCGCTTTCAACCGGTCTGCGCTGACATCGACAGGCAGGTTGCCCGGCACAGCGAGTTTCTGGCGTATCAAGCCAACCAAGCGGGCGTCATTGACATCTAGACCAAGGTGCTGAATGGCATAGTCCAAGTCGTAGAAATCGCGGATGGCCACATCCTTGCGTGATAAGGCTGCGCGAAACTTCTCGGCCATCGCCTCGATCATGGCGATGCACTTCACCATGAGGGGCAGCACGCTGGCCTCGCCGCTGATGGGATCGAGCAGCAGGGTTCTGGCTGGCAGACTCTCAGGGGGTATCACCAGCGGCTCCCGAACGCTGACTTCGATGAGAATGCTCTCCCGCTGGCCCGTCGTGGGCGAGTGGTAACCCAAGGCCCCGTTGTACTGTGTGGAGTTGTTGGCACCCTTAAGTGGTTCGCTGGTGGTGAACGCCGCAACGTAATCAGCAACGTTAGCCACCGCCTTCTTGACCTCCGCAACCGCTTGTTGGCGTGTTTTGCGATTGGTATCGACGGGCAGAGGAATCGTGAAGTCAAGGTCTTCGCTAAGCCGGTAGAAACCGGCATGCACCTTCGCCAGGCACGTGCCGCCTTTGAAGACGAGTTGCCTGCCCCCGTGATAGGCCAGATACCCCAAAAGCACCGTGCAGAAGTAGTCTTTTTCGATGAGCTGCGCGTTGAATCCCGTCCTTGATACCGTGAAGTTGATTGCCTCACGAAACAGCGGCAGGTCGTCATGTAGTTTGAGGCTGGCCGATTCAGACATTGACGACCACCCCCCATCGCTTCAGAAGAGTTCCGCGCGTGGGACGCTCGGGGACGAACGGAATCTTAGCCGACGACGGAGTCAGTGCTCGCTGCAATCGCTTGAGGATGCGTTCCTCCGCATTCATCTGCTCCAGCAACGCCCCTATACGGCGGATGGTGCCCATGTTGCTATAACGGATCGTGGTTGCGGCCAGGTCATTCAACCCGGCCCGCCCGGCGTCCACATCGCGCCGAATCCAGTCGTAGGCCGCGGGCAGACTGTCGAACCGCGACCAGTCGTAAACAGCATCGACCAGCGCGCGAACCCGCGACGAGTAGACCAACGTTTCTCCGCTGGAAGTATCGGCCTGCTCGGTGTCGCCCAACCGGTCGTCGCCGACCTTGACCAATGTGAGGTGGACTTGTCCGATGGCACGCTCGCCCGAGAGGGCGTTGTTGTAGATCGTGATGCGTGCAGGAATCTGTTCATCATAGCCGTAGCGATTGAAGGCGCTGGGGCCGGTGATCTGGTAGCGGGCCTGCTTGTCGGCCATGAGGGTATTGATGGCCGTCGCTTCGTCGGGCGTCCAGATGCCACCGAGGGGCAGCTTGGCGGGGAATAGATAGAGGCCCTTGCGGACGTTGGCGATCACGCCGTTTCGGGCCATGCGGCTGAGTAACTCCCGCTCCTGCTTGGCCGTGATACGCAGCGCTACAGCCAGATCACCCGTACGGACGGTGCGGAGGCTGCGCATCTGGACGTAGGCCAGCGCGGCCGATTCAAGTTGTCCAAGTTTTCGGGCCATGGCGTTATTCTATTTTCGGCAGATTGCCTGTCAAGCAATAAACGAAAAATACCCTGACCGCCGTCGACTGGCCATCCTCTGCGGCACAAGGCTACATCCGAACCTGCCCATAACTAGCGACGCCCCAGTGACAAATGCGGACACCCCCCAAAAAACGGCATAGGTAACTAAGGGAGACCGACATAATTTCCACCCTCTAGTGGTGCGTGAGGACGCCAAGAACTTTCCCTGCGAGGGCCAGCGTTATCGGACGCTCGCCGCGCTAGCCAAGCGGATCACCGGCAGCCACATGAATCGCTTTCGCTTGTTTAAGCTCGGGCTGCAGTGGTGAGGCGGCGCAGCAGTACGCTCTAGAGACACACGGAAGCCAACTGCTTTCAACACGAGGATGTCTTGTGAGAAACAAGAGTTGGTCACTGAGTTGGTCAGTCGTCACGTGGTGGTGACTTATTTCGTACTACTCAGTGACTTGCTTACCACTAGCAATCCTCATTTTTGGGCCAAAAACAATGCTTAACCTGTTGTACAACAAGGTGTTATGAGCAGCTATATGGCCTCCGGAGCCAAAGGTTAGAGGTTCGAGTCCTCTCGGGGACGTTTACAAAGTCTTGGCTGGTCGAGAGTTACAGCGGCCGGCCTTTTCTACGCGCCCCTTCTGGGGCCGTTGCCCTTGGGCCTTGCGACCGTCGCCATGACCTGACGAAATCTGTCCTCGCTGGCCCGCCTCGTCCTTGAGGGCGAGCACGTACACAAATCGCTTACCGTCGCGCGACCGCTGCCTTCACGACCGCACCAGCTCGTTCATAAGTCACCTGCTTTTCCGATGCGGGTGAAACTCGTCGTCGTTGGTGCCCGGTGTCGAGCTGCCCGACCTCTTGGCCCAACGATCAACAGTCCCGCCGTGCTGAATCCGCTAGTCTGCTTCGACACGCCTCCGCCTCACCTGACAACCATTCCCTCTCATGTCTCCGTGGTCGTCTGAGAAGGTGGAGCTTGATCTGTTCACTGACACTTCATG
>Ga0180436_10005194_pt1 | contig 11563 bp, 11 predicted proteins | sample SS_ome_2_FD_132434 | JGI IMG/M metagenome (GOLD analysis project Ga0180436, IMG submission 132434) | Hypersaline lake sediment archaeal communities from the Salton Sea, California, USA - SS_3_S_2 metaG | ecosystem: Environmental > Aquatic > Non-marine Saline and Alkaline > Hypersaline >...
CGTTCCCTGCGCGGACTTGACAGAGTCATACCGACCACGTAGTGTAAGTTGTCCGTACCAACTGATGTAGACAGCATAATCACATGAGCCAGATGGCCGTACCAGGAGGGCCGTTGCCACTCGACCGCACCCAAGCGATCCCGCTCTACCTGCAGCTGCACCAGGCGATCCTCGAGCAGGTGGTGAGCACGCAGGCCGCCCCCGGCGATCGTCTGCCGACCGAGCGCGAGCTCCAGGAACGGTTCGGCGTGAGCCGCGCGACCGTTCGGAGCGCGCTCGACTTGCTCGAGCGTCAGGGTTACGTCGTCCGTAGCCAGGGTGTCGGCACCGTGGTGGCGCGGGCGAAGATCGAGCCGAACATCAGCCACCTCACGAGCTTCAGCGAGGACCTCGAGGCGAAGGGCATGCGCCCTGGGTCGGCGACCCTCGAGGTCGCGTTGGTCCCCCCTCCAGCTCGCGCGATGACGCACTTCGTGCTCTCCGATCTCGACAAGGTGTGGTTCGTCAAGCGTCTGCGCTTCGCCGACGGGCAACCCGTGGGCATCCACGAGCTCTACATCCCGCCGACCCTCGAGTTCGCACCGCAGGCGCTCCAGACCATGCCCTCGTACTACCGCTTGTTGCACGAACGCCATGGGATCGAGCCGTCCCGGGCGGTCGAGGCGTTCACCGCGAAAACGGCGGACGCCGACGAGGCTGCTCTCTTGGATCTCGACGTCGGCGCGGCGCTGCTCGCCATCGAGCGCGTGACCTACGACGCGCTCGAACGCGTCCTCGAGTACGTCGTGTTGCGCTACCGCGCCGATCACTACGAGTACAAGGTCGAGCTGCGGAGAAAGGGGTGACCGTTGTCGCGCGCTGACGTGATGCGCAGTCTCTTCGGGGTACGAACCCCGGTGATCGGCATGGTGCATTCGCTCCCATTGCCGGGATCGCCCCGGTTCAAGCACCATGACCTGCAGCAGGTCTGCGATTTCGGCGTGGCGGAGGCGCTCCGTCTCAAGGACGGGGGCATCGACGGGCTGCTGCTGGAAAACGCCGGTGACGTTCCCTTCGTTCAGGAAGAGCACATCGGGTTCGAGACGATCGCGGCCATGACCGTGCTCGGACGCGCCATTCGCGAGGCGACGGAGCTCCCCCTCGGCATCATCACGGTGGCCAACGCCGCACGCGCCTCGATCGCGGTGGCCCAGGCGGCTGGTGCGAGCTTCGTCCGCGTCAACCAGTGGGCCAACGCCTACGTCGCGAACGAGGGCCTCATCGAGGGCTCCGCAGGTGTCGCGCTGCGCTACCGGTCCTGGATCGGCGCCGACCACGTGCGGGTGTTCGCGGACGTCCACGTCAAGCACGGCAGCCACGCCATCACGGCCGACCGCACGATCTCCGAGCAGGCAATCGACGCGGAGTTCTTCGACGCCGACGTGCTCATCGCCACCGGAACGCGGACCGGGAGCGAGACCACCGTCGAGGAGGTCGAGGCCGTCCGTGCGCGGGTGTCGGCCCCCGTGATCGTCGGTAGTGGGCTGTCGATTGGCAACTGCCGGGCCCTTCTCGCCGTCGCCAATGGCGCCATCATCGGCAGCGCGGTCAAGGACAACGAGCGCATGCACGGCGGCCACGTCGACGTCGCGAAGGTCCGTGCGCTCATGGACGTCGTCGCCGAGCTTCGCGAAGGCGCGGCCTCCTACCCATGAACGCCCTCCTCACCCCACACGCGGCACACACGCTCGAAAGGAGCACATCCATGGCACGCAGGCGCACCATCCTCACGGTCCTCATGCCCTTCGTTCTGGCCTCCTTCGTCTGGGGCCAGTCCATCGACTGGCGCCAGCAGGAAGGCTCGAGCATCAACCTGCTGTTCGTCTCGCACCCGTTCGTGAACTCCGTGGTGCCGCTGTTGCCCGAGTTCACCGAACTCACCGGGATCACGGTGACCTACGAGGAACTCGCGGAGCAGCCGGCCTTCGAGAAGCTGCTCGCCGATCTCTCCTCACGCACCGGCACCTACGACGTCTTCATGACCTCCCCGTTGAACAACTGGCAGTACGCCACCGCCGGTTGGCTCGAGCCTCTCGATACCTACGTCGACGATCCGTCGCTGACCGATGCCGCGTACGACATCGGCGACTTCGCGCCGGGTGTCTTGGGTGCCGGCCGCTGGAACCTCGAGCTCATGAGCGGCATCGGCGAAGGCCCGCTCTGGGCCTTGCCGATCAACTACGAGTCCTACGTCCTCGCCTACCGTCCGAGCGTCTTCGACGCCCTCGGGCTCGACGTGCCGACGACCTACGCAGAGCTGCTCGAGATCGCCCCGCAACTCGGCGATCCGGAGAACAACTTCTACGGGGTCATCACGCGCTTCGACACGTACTGGGACCTGCCGTACCTCACGTTTGGCACCATGCTGGCGTCGTACGGCGTCGAGATGATCGACGACGAGGGCAACCTGGGCATCTGCTCGCCGGAGAGCATCGCCGCGACCGAGGACTTCATCGAACTCATCTCGTCGGCGGCTGCCCCCGGGGCCGGCGCCTTCACCTGGTACGAGAGCCTGCAGGGCTTTGCGGCCGGGCAGTACGCCCTGTCGGTCAATGAGGCGGACCTCTTCGCGCCCGTCTACGAGGATCCGAGCCAGTCGGCCATCGCCGACGATGTCGGATACGCCCCTACGCCGCTCGGGCCAACCGGTGAACGCGCGGCCGGTGCATGGATCTGGCAGATGAGCATGAACGCTGGCTCGACCGACAAGGAAGCCGCCTGGCTGTTCTTGCAGTGGCTCACGTCGAAGGAGACCATGGTCGCCACGCACCTCGCGGGAAACATGAACCCCGTCCGGCAGTCTGCCTGGGAAGACCCCGAGGTCGCCGCGATGGTGCAGGCTTGGGGCGCGTACCCGGGGCAGTACCTCGAGACCGTCCAGGTGATGTCGGAGGTCGCCGGCATCAACTTCCCGCCCCACCCCGAGCTCACGCGCATGCTCGACGTTTGGGCCGGCGCCGTCCAGCGCTCGTTCTACGAGGAGGGTAACGTCGAGGCCAACTTGTGCGCGGCCCAGGAGCAGATCGCCAGAATGCTGCGCTGAGGCTTGCCTGTCGGGCGAGCGTGACCCACTGCCGCTGACGCGGCTCCGACATCGAGATCCATCGCGCGATGACGACCGCCGGGTCGTCATCGCGCGGAAGGGCGCGGGAGGAGGGATCACCCCATGCACCTGAAGGTACCCAGGGCTGCCCGCCACAGGCCATTCACGCCGTGGTGGCGCGCTGAACGCACCCAGTACGTGCTCATGTTCCTCCCGGCGCTCCTGCTCCTGATCGGCGTCCTGTATCCGTTCCTGACGGGGGTTCTGCGTAGCCTGACGAACGAGAAGCTGTACGTCGCCGAGATCGAGTTCATATGGTTTCGGAACTATCTTGAGTTGTTCATGGACCCTGCGTTCCGGGAGAGCCTGGCGCGGACGATCGGCTTCGTCTTGGCCGTGTTGGCGGTCCAGCTACCGCTTGGTGTCGGGATCGCACTGCTGCTCGATGTGAAGACGCCCCTACGAACGTTCTTCCGCAGCGCGCTCGTCCTGCCGCTCCTCATCCCACCGATCGTCGCCGGCCTGATGTGGAAGACGATGATGCAGCCTGCGAGCGGGGTGCTGAACTGGCTTCTCGGCGTCGTCGGCATCGACGCCCTACCGTGGTTGTCGGACCCGACCACCGCGCTCGCGTCGATCGTCTTGATCGAGACCTGGGTCTTCATCCCATTCGTGACGCTGATCCTTCTGGCCGGCCTGCAGTCGATTCCAGAGGACGTGGTCGAAGCCGTACGTGTCGATGGCGCCTCCGAGTTCCAGGCTTTCGTGTACGTCAAGTTGCCCTGGCTCGCGCCGTACGCCCTGCTCGTCATGCTGTTCCGGATTCCGGACGCGCTCAAGGCGTTCGACATCATCTACCCGGCCACGCGGGGCGGCCCGCTCGATGCCACCCGCCTGTTGCACGTCATGGCCTACCAAGAGGCGTTCCGCTGGTCGAACATGGGTACGGCCATGGCCATCCTGTTCGTGTTGTGGTTGATCGCCTACGTCGTGTCGTCCAACGTCATGCGGGCTTGGCAGCGGAGATCGGGGATGGTCCAGGGTGGCTAGTCGTCGCTGGTTGCGCGGGGGCGCGCTTGCGCTCGGCTACGTCGTGTTCGCGGCGTTCATCCTCTTCCCGATCGTCTGGATCTTCCTCATGTCGATCAAGGACTTCCGCGACATCATCGCCTACCCGCCGACATTCGTCTTCACGCCGACGCTGAAGAACTACGCACAAGTGCTCTTCGGTGCCGCGTCCGCGGCTGAGGCGACGGCCATCTCGGACTACGTCCGCTTCTTCCGCAACTCGGTGATCATCTCGGGTGGCGCGGTCGCGTTGGCGGGGTTCGTCGGGATCCCGGCGGCTTACGCCCTGTCGCGCGCGCGCTTCAAGGCGCGCCACTCGATCGCGTTCACGTTCCTGTCATTCCGCTTCGCCCCCGAACTCGCGGTCATCCTCCCACTCTTCGTCGTGTACCGCCAGGTCGGTCTGTACGACACGTACCCGGGCATGATCCTGGCGCACCAGTTGATCGCGCTGCCGCTCGTGATCTGGATCATGCTGAGTTTCTTCAACGACCTCCCACTCGAGATCGAGGAGGCCGCCAAGGTCGACGGCGCAAGCGTGTGGCAAACGTTGGTCCGCGTTGCCCTCCCGATCGTTCGGCCGGGGATCGCCAGTGCCCTGATCATCGCGTTCATCTTCAGCTGGAACAATCTCATCTTCGGCCTGGTGTTGGCAGGTGGGCGTACGCAGCCAGCGACCATGGCGATCCTCCAGGCAATGAACTTCGATCAGATCAAATGGGGGGAGATGGCGGCCGCGGCCATGGTCTCATCGATCCCCGGCATGATCATCGCGCTGTACTTCCAGCGCCATCTGACGCGTGGACTCACGATGGGTGCCATCAAGTGACGGATCGAGACGCCGGCATCGACCTGTTGTCGGTCGGCTCCTGGGCGATCTTCGACCACTTCGGTCAGCTCGCCGCGTACCCGCTCGAAGGCCAGACGATCGAGGTCACGTCGGCACTGGAGCGGCTCGAGGCGCCGCTGTTCGGGGACTGTAGCGCGAACGTGGCCGCCGTCGCCGCGGCCCTGGGCACGCGCGCGGGGCTGGCGATGGGCGTGGGCGACGACTTCGTCTCGACCGGATACGAGGCGCATCTGCGCGCGCTGGGCGTCGACCTCACGGCCGTCGAGGTGCACGAGGGCGCACGGTCAGGTCACAATTACCTCTTCAGCGACCCGGCGGGGGAGGGCTTCTGCCTTTCCCACCTCGGGGTCGCCGCGATGCAGGACGGATGGCGCGTGCCCGAAGCGACGCTCGCGCGCGCTCGAGCGGTGGTCGCCAGCGAGAGGTTCGGCCCCTACACCCTCGATGCCCTCCAGCGCGCCAAGGCGCGCGGCGCCTTGACCGCCGTCAACGGGATGGTGGCGACCGCCGGTGCTCAGGCTGGCGGCTTCCTGCGCGTGACCGACCTTCTCTTCATCGCCCGGAGCGAGCTGCGCGATCTCCTGCGGCACCTGGGACTGGAGCGTCCAGAGAACCTGTTCGACCTCGGTCCCCAGCGTCTGTTCGTGACCCACGGTCAGGATGGTAGTGAGACGATCGGTGTGGACGGGCGCAGGAGCATCCCGGCCGTTCCCGCCCGACGCGTGGTCGATACGACCGGTGCCGGCGACGCGTACGTGGCCGGGACGCTGAGCGCCTGGCTGCGCGGGTTGCCGCCGATCGCCGCGGCCCAGGTCGGGGCCACCGTGGCCAGCTTCGTCGTCGAAGCGTGGGGGGCACAGGGGCGCCTCCCGACGTGGAGCGACATGGAGGCGCGTCGAAGCGCGCCTGGGACGGAGAAGTGAGGAGAGCGTCATGAAGGTCATCGATACCCACATGCACTTCGGTACCGACGCGCACGTTGCGGCGGACACGTGTGTCCCATATCTGCGGGCCGGCGAGCCCGACAGCGTCATCCGTCTGCTCGACGAGCAGGGTGCTTCTCACGGCGTCCTCTTCCCTCATGACCGCGTGATGACGCCGCCGTGGGACGCCGACTACGACCGCGCCAACGGCCAGGTGGGCGCCGCGGTGCTCGCGCACCCCGACCGGATCATCGGTCTCGCGCGGATCAACCCTACGTTCGGCGCGGAGCACACCCGCAACCTGATCGACAAGTACGTGGGCGAGTGGGGTTGCCGTGGCATCAAGCTCGTCGCCGGCTACGACCACTACCGGCCGAACAGCATGAGCGTCATGGCGCCCATGCTCGATGCCGCTCGCGAGCACGGCCTGCGGATCTTGTTCCACTCCGGTGATGCACCGCGTGACCTGCCATCCCTGCAAGCGAAGGCCGCCGCTGCCTATCCCGATGTATCGTTCATCCTCGCCCACATGGGCATGCACGCCTTCCTGTGGGAGGCGATCGTCGCTTGTCAGGACCACCCCAACATCACGGTCGACACCTCGCAGGCGTACCCCTTCGACATCAAGACCTTCATCCGCGAGGTGGGCATCGAACGCGTCACCTACGGTTCGGACGTGCCTTACCAGTCGCCCCGCGTCGAGCAGGAGAAGCTTCGTGTGATCGACCTCGATGACGAGCAGCTCGAGGCCGCTTTCCGGCGCAACGCGGCGCGGATCTGGGGTTTCGATCTCGACTGAGCCCGTTCCGCGCCTACGGCCAGCGAAGCTCGTTGACGCAAGACGCGCGCGTTGCGCTTGGTTCGCGAGATCCCGTGACACATCGTCGGGGGCTTGGTCAGGGGGCCGCAGAGGCGCGCCTCTAGCAGCGCAATGAACCGCAACACCGACCGCAACATTTGCCTCCATCGATGCGCGCTGCTAGCTTGATGCCATCGAACGTGGACCGGTTGGAGGCCTATGAAGCGGGTCACTCTGGACAGTCTTGCCGCGGAACTGGGCATCTCGAAGTACTCGGTGTCCCGGGCCCTGGGCGGCAAGCGTGGGGTGAGCGAACAGACGCGCAAGCGCGTGTTGGACGCGGCTCGCGCCGCCGGTTACGAGCACGCGGCCGTGGGGTCGCGACGCCGTGCGGGAGGCCAGGACGTCATCGTGCTGCTCATCCCGCATCAGGACGTCGCGGACGTCGAGTTCTGGATGGGCATCATCGCTGGTGCGGGGCGCGTCGCGGAGGACCTCGGGTACAAGTTCGTGACGCGACCCCTCGAGCTCGGGGACGAGCACCAGCCGGTGGGCGTCGAGCAGATCGCCGGCGTCATCGTCGCCGGATCACGGGCGCGACCATCCATGCGCCCGTACCTCGATGCTGGCGTTGCGGTCGCCATGGTGACGTACCCGCAGCCGCTCGAGCCGCTCGACATCGTCGGCAACGCGGACGACGAGGGCGGCATCGCGGTCGCTCGGCACCTCATCGAGCTGGGGCACCGGCGCCTGGCGTTCGTGACCGAGGCGCCGGACAAGCCCTCGTTCGCGGCGCGTTCCCGTGGCTTCACGGAGGCCGCGGCCGCCGAGGGGCTCGCCGTCGAGCAGATCGTCATCGATCCCGAGCGGCCGGGCGCGACCTTCGAGCGCCAGTACCGCGAGCTGGCGAAGCGGGGCGAAGGTCCGACGGGCGTGTTCGCATCGACCGACGCCGTCGCGTTCGCCGTCGCCTGGGCGCTTGGGCGCCTCGGCCTGCACGTGCCGCGCGACGTCTCGCTGGTGGGCTTCAACGACGGCTACGGCTCCGCGCGCTTCGTCCCCAGGCTGACCACGTTGCGGGCGCCGACCCAAGAGATGGGTGCTGCCACGATGCGCTTCCTGCACGACCGCATCGAGGGCGATGACGGGCCGCCACGCCGGCTGCGGTTGGCCCCCACGCTCGTCGTCCGCGATTCGACGGCCAGCGCCCGGTCGGCCGGCGTGAGTCACGAGAGCGTCTCGGCGGTGGCGTGATGGCCGCCAACGAACGGGGGTCCGGTTGGATGGCCGAGGTGGGAGAGGGCATGGTTCACCGCAGGAGTGATCGCACGCGACGACGACGAGAGGCCCGTCCTCATGATCACTGAGATCATCCTCGTGCTCAACGGGCTGACCCACGCCGGGCTGCTCTTCGTGCTCGGTAGTGGGCTGACGCTGGCCTTCGGGTTGATGCGGGTGGTCAACCTCAGCCACGGCGCCTTCTACCTGCTCGGGGGCTATCTAGGGCTCACGGTGTTCCGCCTCACCGACAACTGGTGGCTGGCGCTGCTCGCGGGGGGCCTCGGGATCGCGCTCCTCGGGTTCGTGCTGGAGAAGATCCTGCTCGACCGCGTGCGGGGTCGGGCGCTGCCCGAGACGCTCCTCACGATCGCGCTGTCGATCATCATCGCCGACGTCAGCCTGGCGATCTGGGGTGGCTTCGCGCAGTCGATCCGGGTTCCGGCGGCGCTCAACCCGCGGATCAGCCTCTTCGGCTTCACCTACCCGGGCTTCCGGTTCTTCATCCTCGGCATCGCGGTCTTCATCGGGCTCGGCCTGTGGTTCCTGCTGCAGAAGACGAAGGTGGGGGCCGCGGTTCGCGCCGGCGTCGACGACCGGGAGACCGTGAGCGCCCTCGGCATCGACATCCACCGCATCTTCACCGCCGTGTTCGTGCTGTCGGCGTTCCTCGCCGGCATCGCGGGCGTGATCGGCGCCTCCTTCCTCTCCATCCAGCCTGGGGCCGATGGGCAGATCCTCATCCTGTCGCTGGTGGTGGTCATCCTCGGGGGGCTCGGTAGCCTCGGCGGCGCCGTCGTCGCCGCGCTGGTGACGGGCCTGCTGCTGTCGTTCAGCCGCGCGTACTTCCCTGAGATGTCGTTCTTCATGGTCTTCGGGCCCATGGCGCTGGTGCTGGCGTTCCGGCCCCAGGGGCTGTTCGGGAAGTGGACATGACCGCCGATCGCGGCCGGCGCCGCACCCTGCTGACCGTCGCGCTGGTCGCCGTCGTCGGCGCCGTGTTGGTCAGCTTCCCGAGTTGGCTCCCGCCCTACTACCTCACCACCGTCATCCGCATCCTCTTCTACAGCATGCTCGCGATGAGCCTGTCGTTCCTGGCGGGCCAGGGAGGCATGATCTCGCTGACCCAGACCGGCCTGTTCGGCCTGGCGGCCTACGTACTGGCGATCCTCAGCGTGCACTACGAGCTCCCATTTCCGTTCCCGCTGCTCATCGCCCTAGCCGGCACCCTGGTCGTGGCGCTCGCGTTCGGCCTCATCTCGATCCGAACCTACGGGACGTACTTCCTCATCCTCACGCTGGCGCTCGGCCAGATCCTGTGGGCCATCGCGCAGCAGTGGACGTCGATGACGGAGGGCTTCGACGGGATCCAGGGTGCGCGGGCGCCGATCATCGGAGGAATCTCGTTCCAGGAACCGGCCAACTTCTACTGGGTGCTCCTGGTCGTGTTCCTCGCCTGCTTCTTTCTGCTCCGCGCGGTGGTGCGGTCGCCGTTTGGCTTGGCCCTGCGCGGAACGCGCGACAGCCACGTGAGGATGGCGGCGCTGGGCTTCTCGGTGCCGCGCATCCGTCTGACCGCCTTCATGATCGCGGCCGTGCCCGCCGCCCTCGCCGGCATCTTCTTCGTGCAGTTCACCGGGATCATCACCCCCGTGACGCTCGACCTGGACCGGACGGTGTGGATCCTGCTGATCGTCATCCTGGGCGGCGTGGGCAACCTGGGCGGGACGGTCATCGGGGTGTTCATCGCGCTGATGTTCGAGGTCGTGGTCACGCGCTTCACCGACCGGTACCTGACCGCGATGGGGATCACATTCCTGCTGCTGGTCCTGTTCGCCCCGAACGGCATCACGGGCGCCGTCGAAGGACTGAAGCGCCGGCTCGATCGATCGCGACGAGCCACGCCCACCCCCGCGCCCAGCGACGGGCCGCCCGAGCGCGGTCCGAGATAGGAGGCCTGGATCTGGTCCACGCCGCTTCTTGGAAAGCGTCCTGAACGTCCACAGGCGGACTCCGCCGCACCTAGAGGAGAGGAACGCACATGAGACGATCGATCACGTTGAGGCTGTTGGCACTCGCGCTCGCCGGGCTCGTCCTGGGAGGCGTGCCGGCGCTCGCGCAGTCCTCCGAGTCCGACACCTTCCGCATCGGCCTGATCGCGCCGACCACCGGTCCCTTCGCCGCCTTCGGGCAGATGCAGACCGAGGGCTCCGTCCTCGCCCTCGAGCAGTTCAATTACGAGGTGAACGGCCACACCGTCGAGTTCATCATCGAGGACACCCGCCTGAACGGCGAGATTGCCGTCGACAAGAGCCGCAAGCTCGACGAGGAAGACAACGTCCACGTCATCGTCGGTCCCACCTCTGGCGGCGTCGGCCTGTCCGTCCTCGACTGGGCGCGCGACAGCGGCGTGCCCGTCATCATGTCGTACTCGGCGCCCGAGGACATCACCATGCGCCTCGCCGTGCGCAACGTCGTGCGCAACAGCTGGACCGGCGCCCAGCCGATGGACCCCTTCGGCTATTGGGTCGCGACCGAGCTCGGCTACAAGCGCATCTACATGATCGGCGAGGACTACTCGTACCCGTACAACCAGGCGGGCGGCTTCAAGCGCGGCTTCTGCCGCGGCGGCGGGGAAGAGGTCACGACCGTGTGGCACCCCGTGCCCACCGAGGACTACTCCTCGTTCATCGCCCGCATCCCCCGCAGCGGTTACGACGCCGTCCTCTACAACGGCGCGGGATCCGATGCCGTCGCCTTCGTCAACCAGTACATCGAGTTCGGCATGCTCGACGTCTACCCCCTCCTGGGCCAGTCGAACACCTTCGAGCAGGGTGATCTGCCGGCCATGCTGCCCGAGGCCGTCGGCGGCATCTCGGCGATGCAGTACGTCGAGACCCTCCAGACGCCCGACTTCCAGGCCTTCCGCGACGCCTACGTCGAGCGCTGGGGCCGCGTGCCGGCCGCCGCCGCCGAGCACACCTACACCGCCATCGTCATGATCCTGCGGGCCGTCGAGACCCTCGAGGACATCAACGATCGCGACGCGCTCATCGAGGCGCTGCGGGCCACCGACTACCCCGACGCGCCGCGCGGGGGCTTCTACCTCGACGAGTACGCCAACCCCGTCCACAACATCTACATCCGCGAGGTGCGCGAGGTCGACGGCCAGCTCATGAACTTCGGCATCGTGCGTATCCCCGAGGTCAGTCAGTTCGGCCCGTACGACCCGGCCACCTACATGGCCCAGCCGATCGACGCCCGCGACTACCCGTCCGACCTGTGCGCCGAGTTCCCGCCCGAGATGCTCGCCGTCGAAGAGGTCTACGAGTTCATCCCCATGGAGTAGGGCCGTCCACCGACCCTCCGCCTCCGCCAACTAGGGAGTCCGTCACCATGCCCGATCAGGTCCCCGTCCTTCGCCTCGACCGCGTCTCGAAGTCGTTCGGCGGCGTCCACGCGGTGCGGGACGCGTCGCTGACCGTGCTCGCAGGCGAGCGCAGGGCCCTGATCGGGCCCAACGGTGCCGGCAAGACCACCCTGTTCAACCTCGTCGCCGGGGC
>Ga0180436_10005195_pt1 | contig 11563 bp, 8 predicted proteins | sample SS_ome_2_FD_132434 | JGI IMG/M metagenome (GOLD analysis project Ga0180436, IMG submission 132434) | Hypersaline lake sediment archaeal communities from the Salton Sea, California, USA - SS_3_S_2 metaG | ecosystem: Environmental > Aquatic > Non-marine Saline and Alkaline > Hypersaline > Sediment...
CCGCAAGAACATCCACCGGTCGTCGTCGCCCAACACGATCGGCTCCCGGCGGTCTCCCCGCGCCAACACATGATACATCGCCCCGGGAAACTCGATGCGCGGACTGCGGGGCATGAGAGGAGTGGATCAGGTACGGGCTAGTATTACAAGAATTATCACCTGACCCCTTATCCTCGGCCGGGAGCAGCGGCGATCGCGCAGCGGTGCGGGAAAGTGCACCTCGAAATCCGCTCTCGTCGCCCGCTATCGCTCACCGAAACGGCGGTCCAGAAGCCTGCCTCCTTTGTGACGACTTCCGGATTTCAAGGGCTTCAGGATGCCGGAGGCCGGATCTCGGCTTCCGTCACGGTGTTCAGGCGCCGGTTCCAGCGAGCGGCGCGGGCGAGGTTCCCTTGCAGGAGTTCGCCGAGAAAGGCGCAGCCGGCGGCCTCGGCGCTTGCTCTGAGCGACCATGATTCCGCGGCGGCATGGGCGGCGTCGAGATAGAATCCGCCGGCGAGGGCCGCCCGAGCTTTGCGCACCCGAGCGTCCGCAGCTTCGCGAATGCGCACCAGCATCTCCAGCTCGCAGCCGCAGCGCGGACAACGCGCCGCCTCGCGGCCCTCGGAATCCACCGGATTGACGCGCCGGCACGACGGGCAGGGAAACTCGTGAACGCTCATCAGTCTTCGAGGTAGAAGAGAATGTCTTCGAGCTGATCGGAGTGATCGCGAAGGGCGTCGAAATCACGCTCTTTGATGGCGTTCATGCTCTGCTCGAGAAGGTCCCCGATCTCCGCTTGATCGTCTCCGTCAAGGTCGGCCGCGATGAGGGCGTCGGCCCGTTTCCGGAGCTCCCTCGCCCGGCTCAATTCGCGATCATGATCGCTGCCGCCGGAAGGGGCTTCCCTCCCCTGCGGACCGCTCGTGTCCTCACCGAAGGCGGCGGAAACCCGCTGGCGTGCCTCGTCGAGGTCAAAGGAAGTCTTGGCGTCCTTGGTGTCGATGACGACCGACTTCGAGTGGCCGGTCTCCTTCTCGATGGCGGTGACCTCAAGAAGGCCGTTCAGATCGAGGGCGAACTGGCACAGGATGACATTGCCGGCGGGCGCGTCGCGCAGGTCCTCCACCATGAAATCGCCGATCGCGAGATTCTCCCCCGGCATCGTGGACTCCCCCTGGTAGACTCGCACCTCCACGCTTTCCTGGAAGTCGTGCATCGTTTGAAAAGCCTCGGAGCGGGTCGCAGGGAGAGGGGTTCCCCGGGGGATCAGCGGAACGCAGATCTCCTCGAACCGCTCCGGGTCAACGGCCGCCGTCGAAAAGGTGTGGGTGGCGATGTCGACCAGCACGGACCCGACCTCTTCTCCCGCGATGATCCCCCCCTGAATGGCGGCCCCAAGCGCCACGATGAGGTCCGGGTTCACTTCGGCGCTCGGAGCGCGTCTGAGGCATTCCTCGATCATGCGGTGCACGAGCGGGATGCGGGTCGAGCCGCCCACGAGCAGGATCTGGTCGACGTCGCGGGCCAGAACCCCGCCATCGCGCAAGGCGGCATGGAGGGCCTCCCATGTCTTCGAGAGAAGCGGCGCGACGAGTTCCTCGAATTCCTCCCGCGACACTTCGCGGTCAAGGTGGCTGTCAGGCGTGAGGAACTCTTCGCGGACGTTGGCGAAGGCATGGTCCGAGAGGCGGCATTTGGCGGCCTCGGCCGCGATCTTGAGCCGACGGCTGGTGCGGGGGTCTTCGAGGTCGAGCGGAGACTTGCCGGTCCAGCCCCCGGCAAGGAGTCCCACGAGGGCCTCGTCGAAGTCGTCGCCTCCAAGGTGGGTGTCGCCGTGGCTGGCCTTGACCTCGACCAATCCCTTCTCACAGAGCACGAGGGAGACGTCGAAGGTGCCGCCGCCGAGGTCGTAGACGATGATCGTCCGGCTCCCCTGACCCTGCAGGTTATATGCGAGGGCGGCCGCGGTGGGCTCGTTCAGGATGCGGACCGCATCGAGGCCTGCGAGCCGGGCGGCGTCCTGGGTGGCGCGGCGCTGTCGTTCGTCGAAGTAGGCCGGCACCGTCACCACCGCCTTGTCAACCGGTCGGCCGAGATGGCGTTCGGCTTCCTGCTTGAGGCGCTTCAGGATGAAGGCGGAGAGCTCCTCCGGCCGGTAGTCGCGATCACCGAGTCGCATGGGCAACTCGGAGCCCATGTGGCGTTTGATCGAGGCCACGGTGCGCTCCGGGGCGGCCGCAATCTGGTTGAGGGCGGCCCGTCCGACGAGCATCTCCCCCGAGGGACCCAGCCCGACGCACGATGGCATGGTGGGGCTGCCGTCGATTTCGATCAGGCGCGGGAGGCCGTCTTCGACGATGCCGATGGCGGAATTGGTGGTGCCGAGATCGATGCCGGCGATGATTTCCTTTTCACTCATGGGAGGCTGAGGCGTTGGCAACCCGGACTTCGGCGGGGCGGAGGCATTCCTCACCGAAACGGTATCCGGGAAGAATCTCCTCGGAGACGACCAGCGCGCCACCACCGCTCTCGCGGGCGGACTCGCGCCCGACCGCCTTCATGAAGTGCGGGTCGAACCGCTCGCCCGGGGCGGCGTCGATCCGCTCGACGCCCTCGCGGGCAAGAAGTTCGCGCAGATGGTCGTGAAGAATCGCAAGGCCCTCGGCCTGCCGCACCCAGCGTCCCCTCGAACCAAGCCGGGCCATCCAACCTCCTTCGGCCCCGGCGCGGGCGGCGGACTCGAGGCGTCCGATCCGGTCGATGATCTCGACCAGTAGCGATGCGATCCTGCGCGCGCCGACTGGCTGGGATTGGGCCTCCGCCGCCCCGGCAAGCCGTTCCCGCAGCTTCCCGCTGTCCTCGCGCATGCCTTCCAGAACCTCTCCGAACTTCGCGAAGGTCTCGGCGGCACGCCGGTTTCCCGCCCGCAGTTCGTTGCGCAAAACCGCAACCTCCTCGAAAAATGAATAGAGGCTCGGCGGCCCGGCGTCCGGCCCGGAGAAACCCTCAAGGGGCGGGTCGTCCGGCAACCGCCCCACGGCCTCGCCGCAAGCGTCGAGCAGGCGGCTCTTCCATTCCGCGCCGCCGGTCTCCTGTAAATGGCCGGGTGGTTCCATCAGGCGCGCAAAAAGGCATGAAAGTCGTCCTCGCCGGGCGGCTCTGGTTCGAGGTCCGCCCTCCAGTAAGCCGCCACCGCCTCAAGAGGAGAGTCAAATCGGTCGGAAGCGTTCCCGGCGAGGCCGATCTCGCGCTTCAGCCGGTCGTCCTCGGTCGCAATGGCGGCAAAGGCCTCGCTGATGAGCCGGAAGCGCTCCGGCTCGCGTTCCGGTGGATACCGGCGGATCGCGGCAAGGTAGGCCTTCCGAACCGTCTCGGTGTCGGCGTCAAACGGAACGTTGAGCGTTCGATAGGGGTGCATGAAGAATTTGTCAGAACGGGAGATCAAGCTGCGAGCCGCCCCGGCGGGGCCCGCTTCCCGAGCGGGTTCCCCCTCGGGGCCGTGATCCGGGCGGGGCCCCTCCGCACTCCTCGAGGAGGGTCTCGATCATGTCGGCGATGATCTCAGCCTGACGCCGGTCCACCCCCGCCTCGATCAGCTCCTCCACGCGTTCGTCATGGGAGAACTCGAAGAGCGCGTCAAGCATCCCTTCCGGCATGCCTTCGATTTCTTCTTCCAGAACGCCGTCGAGCCCGGCATCCGCGTCGAGAACGGCCTCCTCGGGGGGGGGCTCACCCGGCCGTCGGGCGCGCGCCTGCGGGAGCATCTCCTCGAAGCGCCGGATCGCCTCAAGGGCGTCGCGGTCGCCCCGCCTGACGGCCTCGGCCACGGCCTCCTGCAGTTGCGCGGGGGTGGGCGGCGGTCGTTGGCCGTAGATCCATGCCATGCACTGCAGATGGGGATCGCGTCGATCCTTCTTGAGCTGTTTCAAGATGATCTCGCCCGCGAGGTCCTCCCAGAACCGGCCGGCGTGTCTCATTTGCGTTACCAGTTGCAGCACGAGGCCGCGATCCTCACGCCGGAGTTTGCGAGCGGCGGCCCTTGCGTATTGCTCGATCCAGAACATCACCGGAATCGGCGCCGCACCGTCGAAATCCTTCTCGAGCTTCATCCAGAGCTTGAAGATCTGAAGAGCCTGGGACAACTCGGCCTCGCGCGGCGACGGGGCGGGCAGACGAACCGCGGGCGACGTGCTCCGGCCGCGCCGGGAACCCGCACCGAAAACCTCATGCTGCACCGCACGATAGAACTGCGCCACGTCGGGCGGGACATCCGACGCCGACTCCGCATACTTCTCCCGGGCCAGCGGCGCCTCGGAACCGTTGGCCAACTCTTCGAGAACCGACCACTGGATCAGGAGAAAGCCGCGCGATTCGTCAGGTCCAGGGTGGTGGGGCACCGATGCGAGAAGTTCCTCGAAAGCCCCGCGGCCTTTGGCGAGCTGAGCCTCTCCGCCCTTGCGAAAATGCGCCACCGCCTTTTCGCGCAAGCCTCGACGGATCTCGGCGCGGATGCCCGGGTCCACCGGGTCCAACTCGCGAGCCCGCCCGAGGTATTTGAGTCCCTTCGCATGAGCCTTGCGGTCGAGACATGCCCTCCCGGCCTCGAACAGCACCTCCTTCGAATCCGGAAAGCGCTTCGTCATCTGATCGAGCAGACGGTTGGCCTCCGAGCGCCGGCGCAATCGCCGGTAGACCGAGAGAAGCTTGAGCGGCGCGTCCTGAAACGACGGATCCGCGTCGATCGCCGCCTTGAGCGCCCGGATCGCCGGTTCGAACTCGGCCGGAGAGGGACTCATCGAACCCGGCCAGAATGGATTAACGATGAACTCTTCCGGTTCCTCGTGGAGGGCGCGCGCAAAATGACTCATCGCCACGAAGCGCGCGCTGCTGCCGAGGAGCCGTTCGCGGGAGTCGACATAGAGCGGCCAGAGAAGCTCGCCGATGCTGCGCTCCTCCCACCCGCCGACCATCTCCCGCAGAGCAGCGCTGCACACAAGATAGCTCTCGCAGCCCGGTTCCACCCGCCCGCCCAGCGGCAGCAACTTGAGCAGCGCCGGAATCCAGACATCCTTTTCCCTCCCCGTCATCTCCATGTCCGCCAGCTGAAAGAACCGCGTCAACTGGCCCCACGGGCTGACTTCCAGACAAGGGAAGGGCGCGCGCTCCCGCTTCAGGACGCGGTATGCGTCCATGAACCGTTTCGAGAGCCACCTCCCCTGGGCCGCCGGAAGCAACTTCGCGAGCACCGGCTCGCCGCTCAAGAGGCACGCCTCCGTAATGCGCCGCTCGTCAACCCCCTGCCAGTCCCCTTCCAGCACCTTGAACGCTCCGGACTTGCGAGCCGGAAGAGACCCCGGCGGGAGGCGCCGGAAACAACGCTCCGCCTCCCGGGGATCCGCCCGGTAGTATGCCGCGCACCCCCGCAGAAATAGCCGCCAATGCGCGAACGGCGACCGGCGTCCGATCCCTTGCAGCGCCGCTTTCATCTCGTCCCACTCGCCGCGGCAAAGGTGCGAAATCGCCTCGCAGACCGCCCCCGCCTGTTCCGCCCTTGCCAGCACAAGGGCGTCCGCCGCCTCGATCCGCTCCGCCTCGTCCCCGGACTCGACAAGCTCCGCCGCCGCCTCCGCCGCCGCCCCGGGCTCGCCAAGCTCGACCGCCGCCTTCGTCTGCAAGGCGCGGAGCTGCGAGGGTTCCGTTCCGATCTCCTCAAGGTGGTTCAGGAGTTGCCTCGCCTCTTTTGGCCGCCCCTCCGAAAGCGCCCGTTCAATGACCAGCAGGGTGACCTCGACGTAGCGGTCCCGGTAGCAATCCGGATCCAACTTGAAGAGCCGCCGGAATCCCTCCCGGGCCCGCTTCGGGTTGCCTTCCGCAAGCTGGCCCTCGGCCCGCCGCAGGACGACCTCCGGGTTGGCGGGAGCCTCAGCCGGTTTGCGGCGTTTGATTCTTCGCTTCTTGCGCTTGGCCACTGATCAGCGTGAGGATGGCGATGGGTCAGGCGGCTCGCCGGAACCTCCCCCCGGAACCTCCGCCCCACCCGCGTCTTGAGCGCTCGACCGTAACGTTTCCCTCCGCGACATCAATCAGAATCCCCGAGGACCAAGGCCGGTGTCGTCGAGGGGCTTCCGGCCACCGGGGCGGCCGAAGGATCCCGGCCCGGCGAAAGCACATGGCGTAGGGAACCACGCATGGAGATCTCTCGAAAGAACGCCCGCTCCCGGCGGGTAGCGCTCCTGCGCCGAGCCCCCCTCCCCACGGCGGCCATGCTACCAGAACCTCGAAGATCAACATCATGTCAAAAAAGGACCAAATCTCAATCACGCCCGGCGGCGAGTCGATCCCGCTTCCAACCGATGCGGATTACCCGGAGGAGTTCGCCCGCCTCGAAAAGCTGGCCGCCGAGGCCCGGGAGGCCGGACAGGAAGTGGTGGTCGTCATGGGCCTTGGATTCGTGGGGGCGGTCATGGCCGCCATCGTGGCCGACACCACCGGCCCCGACGGGAAGCCCGGCAAGTTCGTCATCGGCTGCCAGCGGCCCAGCACCCGCAGCTACTGGAAGATCCCCCTCCTCAACAGGGGACAGTCGCCCGTCAAGGCCGAAGACCCCGAGGTGGATCCCATGATCGCCCGCACCGTCCTCGAAAAGAAATCCCTCGTGGCCACCTACAACCCGGACTGCCTGAAGCTCGCGGACTGCGTCGTGATCGACGTCCAATGCGACTACACCAAGAGCGAGCTGGGAAACATGAAGTCCGGCCAGACCGAAATGGCGGCCCTCGAAGCCACCCTCAAAACGATCGGATCCAAGATCCGGCCCGAGTGCCTGGTGCTCATCGAAACCACCGTGGCGCCCGGAACCACCGAGTTCGTTGCATGGCCGATCCTGAGGAAGGCCTTCGCGCGGCGTGGTATCGATTCCGAGCCGCTCCTGTCTCACAGCTACGAGCGCGTCATGCCGGGCCGCGAATACGTCAAGTCGATCCGCGACTTCTGGCGCGTTTGCGCCGGCTGCAACCATGAGGCGCGGGAACGCGTCGAGAAGTTCCTGCATGAAGTCCTCAACACGAAGGACTTTCCCCTCACCGTCCTTGATCGCCCGATTGAGAGCGAGACCGCCAAGATCGTGGAGAACAGCTTCCGTGCCACCACCCTCGCGTTTCTCAACGAATGGAGCCTGTTCGCGGAGCGCAACGGCGTGGACCTCATCAAGGTGGTGGAGGCCATCAAGATGCGCCCGACGCACTGCAACATGATCTTCCCCGGGCCGGGCATCGGCGGCTACTGCCTGCCCAAGGACGGGGGGCTGGGATTCTGGGCCTACAAGCATCTCCTCGGCTTCCGGGACGGCAACGAAGTCTTCAAGCTCACCCCGACCGCCATCGACATCAACGACACCCGCGGCCTGCACGTGGCGGAGCTGGTTCGCGACGCCCTGCGAAACATGGGACGCTACATCGCCGGCGCCGATGTCCTCATCTGCGGCGCCAGCTACCGCCAGGACGTCGGCGACACCCGCTACTCCGGATCCGAAATGGTGGTGCGCAAGCTCACCGAAATGGGCGCCGAAATGCGCGTCCACGACCCTTACGTCGATCACTGGTTCGAATTGGAGAACCAGGACACCTACCCGGCGCCCGGACACTCGTGGAGCCGCTTCTTCCGCAACCAGGACGGGCTGACCGAGGTCCGCGTGCAGCACGACCTCCCGGCCGCCGCGAAGGGTGTCGAGGCCCTCATCCTCGCCGTCCCCCATGCCCCTTACCTCGATCTCGACCCCGACGAGGTGATGGGATGGGTCGGCGGAAAGTTCGCCATCATCGACTGCTTCGGCATCCTCAGCGACGACAAGATCCGGCGCTATTTCGAGCTCGGCTGCGAGGTCAAGGCCCTCGGCCGGGGACACCTCGCGCGCCTGAAGAAGGAAGTCCTCGGAACCCCCTGAGGTCTCCCGCCGAGGCCGTCAACAATCGCTGCAAGGAGCCGGCCATCGCGCGCCGCACTCCTCCGGGCGGGCGGCTCAGAGCGACCAGCCGTCGCGGTAGGGCCGCCGCACCCACGCGTTGGCCTCGTCATGGTTGGTCACCCTCATCTTCCCGTTGTCCCAGCGCAGCTTACGCTCCGGGAACCGCTTGGCGAGGTTGCCGAGCAGGGCCAGTTCGGTCAACGGTCCGGAGTAGCTGAAATCGGCGCTGGCCGTTCCGCCGCTCTTGATCGCCTCGATCCAGTTCGCCTCGTGGCTGCCCTTGATGCGCGGCAAGGTCTTCGGCGGCCGCTTGTAAGCCTTCATGGCCGACTCGGGAATCAGGCGCGGGCCGTTGCCGTAGACCCCGCACATGATGGCGCCCTGGTCGCCCTTGAAGACCACCCCTCCCTCCCGGGGCAACTTGCGGCCCTCCTCGAGTTCCTTCGGGCGCGGCGGCTCCTGCCCTTCATACCAGGTCAGCTTCAGCGGCGGAAAGCCCTCCCGCGCCGGGAAGTGGTATGTCACCACCGCCTTGTCGGGATGCACCTCGTCGTTGCCGCCCACGATGCCCGACCCTTCGATCGAACTCGGGGGCGTCAGCTTCAACGCCGACACCACCGGGTCCAGAGTGTGCGCCCCGCGGTCTCCCATCATGCCGCACCCGAAATCCCACCAACACCGCCACACCCCGGGATGATAGCACCGGTGGTAGGGACGCATCGGCGCCGGTCCGATCCACAATCCCCAATCCAGCGACTCCGGCACCGGCTGTCCTTCCTTGGGCCGGTCGCTCAACGGTGAACTCCACCAGGCATGGCCATGCGGCGCGTACGAGAGACCGCACCATGCGTCGACCTCGCGCACCGTGCCGATCGCGCCGTCCCGGATCCATTCGCAGATCAGGCGCAGCCCTTCCTGCGAATGGCCCTGGATCCCCATCTGGGTCGCCACACCGGTCTCCTTCGCGGCCTTCGCCAGCATCCGGGACTCGTGGATGTCGTGGGTCAGCGGCTTCTGGCAGAAGACGTGCCTGCCGGCCTGCATCGCCGCCATGCTGATCACGGCGTGGGTGTGGTCGGGCGTCGCGATCACCACCGCGTCGATATCCTTCCGCTTTTCGAGCATCACGCGGTAGTCCTTGTAACGGACCGCCTTCGGGAACGCCTTGAAGGTTTTCGCCGCATAGGCGTGGTCCACGTCGCACAGGGCCACGATGTTCTCCCGCGCGCAGTTGCGCAGGTTGCTCCTTCCCATCCCCCCGATCCCGACGCCCGCGATGTTCACCTTTTCGCTGGGGGGCGTCTGACCGGGCCCGCCCAAGACGTGTCGCGGCACGATTTGGAAGAGCCCCGTGGCAGCGGCCGTCGTGGCGAACCGTCTTCTGCTAATCATCTTGCTCATGAGAAAATCCCTGCTTGTCGAAGGCTACGGGCGGCACGATCGAGGCCTTTCGCCACGACGGTTTCTTCGACCATCATCTAACCCACCTTGACGCACTCGATCCCGACCAACGCCGCCACCTTCTCGATCCTCGAAGCCACGTGCCCGACCCCGATGGCACAGTGGTGGGCCGGGCCGGCCAGCGACCATGCGTTCATGAAGGCCTTCGCGCCCAGCGGAAACCGGTAGCGGCTGTTCGTGTTGCCGATCTGCAGCACCGGGCCCGGAACCGATTCCCCCTCCGCCACCAGCAGGAACACCCCCTCGCGATCCTGCGCCACCGAGAGCAGGGTGACCGGCCCGTGCTTCACCGTCATCTGGATCGAGAGCCCCTTGCCCGGCTTGCCGTGGTAGACCGGCAACGGCACCAGTCCCACCCGCCCCTCGGCGATCGCGAAATGCGCCGGTCCGTCGTGCCCGAGGTAGACCACCTCGTCCTTGAAGTCCGCGAGGTAGAACTCCGAGAACGATCCGCCCGTCCCGAGGAGGTCCATGATCTTCATCGCCTGGGCGTTCTTGATCTCGCACTCCCCCGCCACCGGGACGTTGCGCCCCGTCAGGAGCGTGTTGCCCGCGATCACCGAGGTCACGATGTCCTCATACTCCCCGGCACCCTCGTAGTAGTACGCCATCGAACCCAGACCGTGGTTCGCCACGAGCTGGTCCAGCGCCACCGAGGTTCCGGCCGCCCGTTCCAGTTCCGCCGGCCCGCACTCCGGCGACACCTCGAACTTCTCCCCCCGCATCCACCAGCTCCATCCCCCGCGCCCGGAGACCGTCCCCGATCGTCCGGTGGTAACCCAGCAGGTTGTCCCGCAACCCGTCAAACTGATCCCAGTAGGTGTCCAGCCCGATCGCGAACAGGCCCGCCTTCACGGATGGTGTCTGCATGATTCCTCTACGTTCCGGTTTCCGCATTCTCGCAGCACCGCCACACGGTATCGACTTCGCCTTGCCACCGGGCGCCAAGATGGCGGTTGCATCCCGTCCGGGACCTCCCCCATCATGCCGCCCGCTCACCGGACGCAGGGGAGTGCCTCGCCACGATCACCGGCCGGTCGCGCCCCCGGAGCACAACTCAGCGCCACCATGACGACCGACAACGGCCCCCGCGCCTACGAGATCGCCCGCGAACGCTACGCGGAAATCGGAGTCGACACCGACACCGCCCTCGACCGCCTCGCCGCCATCCCGATCTCCCTGCACTGTTGGCAGGGCGACGACGTCGGAGGCTTCGAGGACGAAGGGACGGCCCTCGGCGACGGCCTCGCCGTGACCGGCAACCACCCGGGAAAAGCCCGCACCCCCGACGAACTGCGCAAGGACCTCGAACAAGTCTACGCCCTCCTCCCCGGCAGGCACCGCCTGAACCTCCACGCCTTCTACGGCGAGTTCGGCGGCCGCAAGGTCGACCGCAACGAAATCGAACTGGATCACTTCCAGGGCTGGATCGACTGGGCAAAACAGCACGGGCTCGGCCTCGACTTCAACCCGACCTGCTTCTCGCACCCGATGGCCGGCGACGGCTTCACCCTCTCCCACCCCGACGAGGGCGTCCGCGCCTTCTGGATCGAGCACGCCCAGCGCTGCCGCCTCATCGGCGACGCCATGGGCGCCACCCTCGGCTCGCCGTGCGTGACCAACGTCTGGATCCCGGACGGATTCAAGGACCTCCCCGCCGACCGCCTCGCCCCCCGGCAACGGCTCGAGCAGGCGCTCGACGCCGTCTTCGCCGAACCGCTCGCCCACAACCTCGACGCGGTCGAGAGCAAGCTCTTCGGAATCGGCTCCGAAGCCTACGTCGTCGGCTCGCACGAGTTCTACCTCGGATACGCCGTCAAGAACCACACCCTCCTCTGCCTCGACGCCGGCCACTTCCACCCCACCGAGTCGATCGCCGACAAGATCTCGGCGGTCTTGCTCCACGTCCCGGAGATCCTGCTCCACGTCTCGCGCGGCGTGCGCTGGGATTCCGACCACGTCGTGCTGCTCACCGACGACCTCGAAGACATGGCGCGCGAGCTGGTCCGCGGCGGTTTCCTCGAACGCACCCACATCGGCCTCGACTTCTTCGACGCCTCCATCAACCGCGTCGCGGCCTGGACGATCGGGACCCGCGCCATGATCAAGGCCCTCCTCCTGGCCCTCCTGGAACCGAGCGCCGCCTTGCGCGATCTC